>Ga0302308_10000208_pt1 | contig 53208 bp, 42 predicted proteins | sample III_Palsa_E3_3_FD_200531 | JGI IMG/M metagenome (GOLD analysis project Ga0302308, IMG submission 200531) | Peat permafrost microbial communities from Stordalen Mire near Abisko, Sweden - III_Palsa_E3_3 | ecosystem: Environmental > Terrestrial > Soil > Palsa > Peat permafrost | place: Sweden...
GTGGCCGACCAACGTCACATCACCGAATGCTCGTAATCGCTATAACGATGGCAACGTTAACGATGGCTACGTTTGGGGTATCGATTCTTGTGTTGCCCACAGAGAAGCTCTATGACCAAAGCCCCATAAGGTCCTGCACCGGTATAAATATGGCACCGGCATCGTCGCCCGGCCCAAGAGTGCGATGCGACCAGTGAGCAGGCGCTTGCCTTATCGGAGTACCCTCGGACGATTATCTTCAGCGGTGGGATGCAGGTTGCGAAGCCGCAACCACTAATGGGGGTTTTCATTGGCCAGCAACCGACAACTGCTACCACTGCATCTCCCTTGACTTCACAACACAGAAGTTTGTCACTGGTGTCATGAACCAAGTATCGGGAGCTGCTAGTTCTGTAAACGGTGGAACCATCAGCGAGGAACAGTTGGGATGAAGAGATTCGTACTTTCGCTGACCATAGTGATCGTCGTTGGTTCCACGGCGCTGTCACCAGCGAAGGCCTGGGGGACCCAAGCGCAGCAGGTGTACAACTGGGGTGACCCCTGGGGTGATCCTGCGGGCCTGCAGTACGACGGGCCGACGACGGTGGATGGTGTTCCCGGCACGATCGTGCAGATCTCCACGTCGAACTCGGCCTCGTATGCGTTGACCAGTAGCGGTGAAGTCTGGGCGTGGGGCGTGGGGCAGGGGGGCGCACTGGGCAATGGAACGATGCCGACATCCACGACAACGCCGGTGCAAGTCAAATTCCCAACAGGCGTCGAGATCGCCTCGCTCCCGAGTCCAATGCCCTTTGACACGGGAATGGCGATCGACAGCAACGGAAACGCCTGGGGCTGGGGCGCAAACGTGGAGAACTCGCTCTGCGTAAAGGCGGGCGACTTGCTCTACCCAGTGAAGCTGCCACTCACGCACGTCACCCAGGCCAGTGGTGCTGGTGGGCATGCGCTCTACGTGTCAGACGGGAAGCTCTACGCCTGTGGTGAAAACGCAAGCGGCGAGTTGGGCGATGGCACGACGGTCGCCTCGACAAACCCTGTGCTCGTGGTCGGTCTGCCAGACCAGCCCATCGAAGCAATCGGCTCGTCATGGGAGAACTCGGGTGCGGTGATGGCCGATGGTTCTTACTACGACTGGGGATACAACTATGCCGACCAACTGGGTAACGGCACCACGACGAACAGTGACACCCCAGTCCCGGTCGATCTGCCGGCGAAGGTGCGACAACTCTCCTTGGGTGGCAGTGCACCGGTGAATGGCCAGACCGTGGCCATTCTGGCCAACGGATCGGTGTGGGCATGGGGCGACGACGCATTCGGGCAGCTCGGCACTGGAAAGGTATCGAGCGGCTCTGGTCCGACGCAGGTTGATGTCCCACCACGAGTGTCCTTTGTCCAGGTCACCTCCGGCGGATCGACCATGTACGGAATCGACAGCTCGGGTGCGGTCTGGGCCTGGGGGCAAAACAACGTAGGCCAGCTCGGGTTCGAACCCTCGGCGGTGAGCGACCGGCCAGTCAACGTTGGTATCTCTTTGAGTTGCGTCTCCTCCACTGGGGCAAACGTGGAGGGATTGAGCGAGCTTGGCGATGCTGGTGTGATCCAGTCTGCACCTTGTGCCATCGCCCCTACCGACGGCTACTGGCTGGCGGGCTCTGACGGAGGGATCTTCAGCTTCGGCTCTGCTCAGTTCTACGGCTCGACGGGCAGCCTCGTCCTACAAAGACCCGTTGTCGGCATCGTGCCCGCGTCTGATCAGGGGGGCTACTGGCTCGATGCCTCAGACGGTGGAGTCTTCAGCTTCGGCGACACCCAGTTCTACGGCTCCATTCCCGGCCTTGGCCTACACCCCGCTGGCTCAGGCCTGCCGCACAGCCTCAATGCCCCCGTCGTGGGAATGGTGCCATCCAACGACGGGGGCGGTTACTTCATGGTGGCCTCCGACGGTGGGGTGTTCGCATTCGGTGACGCCCACTTCGCTGGGTCGTGCCCGGGCATCGGAGGCTGTGCTGGAGCGGCGATCGCCGTCATGCCCGATGCCACCGGAAACGGCTACTGGCTCGTGACCCAGACCGGAAACGTCTACACCTTCGGCGATGCTCCCTATTTCGGCGCCCCCGGTCACGGCACCGTCACCTCCGCAGTCGCCACTCCGAATGGGAAGGGCTACTGGATCCTGCTTAGCGACGGTGAGATCTTCGGCTACGGCAACGCTGCCTACCTGGGCGCTCCATCCTCAAGCAACTTCGCTGGCCTAGACCCGGCGACGGCCATCTTCGCAACCTCCGATGGTGCGGGCTACTGGGTGTCGTCTGCCGCAGGCAAGGTCTTCAACTTTGGCGATGCCCCGAACGATGGCGACATGTCGGGCACGCACCTCAATGGGTCGATTATTGCGGCCACGGGTTTCTAGGGGACTAGACAAACTCGCGACTTCCCATTCCACCGAATCTCGCTTTCGAAGACGAATCCAGTTCCTCTTGGACTGAGGTGCCGATAAACCATCTTCCTGCTCGCCCCAATCGTTTTGGCGATGTCCTCGACGGTCAGGAGCGCACGTCGGCAGTGAGTTCGCTTCCCTTGGTCGCATCGCACTAGGTTTGACCAGGCTTTATTTGCCAAGGGGCTATAGCTCAGTCGGTTAGAGCGCAGCACTGATAATGCTGAGGTCGCTGGTTCGATTCCAGCTAGCCCCACTCCCGAGTCGAAGGTCGACGAAATCCTGACGTTGACCCACTCCTTCCGGACATCTTGACCAGGGGGCCGCTCCGCCGCGCCCAGGCCCAAGACCCGGCAGGTCGCCCGTACACCCCCTCTCGCCTGGCTCGGTCAGAACCCCTGAGGGCGCCGACGGAGGCGCTCACCACGCGGCGTCACACAGCCTTAGCGTTGGAGGCATGGACGGCACCGGCGGCCGGAAGCAGAAGGGTCCGGCCCATGCTCGGCGACGGGCCTTCCCGCGTGAGAACGAGGAGCGCCTCGCTGAAATTGGTCGCCACCTCCCTCCTCCCAGCGAAGAGGAGCTCGAGATCGTCGCCGGGCTGCGGGCGCAGCGACGGCGGCGACGTCTCATCGGATGGAGCGTCGCGCTCATCGTCATCGCTCTCGCCGCAGGTGCCATCGCACAGTGGGTGCGACCGCTCCCTGCGGCCAGCCTCTCCACACCAACCGTTCGCCTCCCTGGCACGACGCCGACCTTCGCATGGCCGAGTACGGGCGAGGCGGCGGCCGCGGTCGTCGGCGTGGGAACCGTGGGCCAGGTGCGCGGAAGCCAGGCCGTACCGGTCGCCGGCCTGGCTGAGCTGCTGGCCGCGTACGTTGTCCTGACCGACCATCGCCTGGCGCCGGGCGCCTACGGCCCGTCCATCCCCGTCACCGCCGACGCACTGACCGCATATCAGGCCGGCCAGGCGAACCAGGAGTCCGAGATCCCGATCACCGCGGGCGAATCACTGACCGAGCTCCAGGCCCTCGAAGGGCTTCTGGTCGACTCGGGTGGCGACATGGCGACGGTCCTCGCCGACTGGGACGCGGGGAACGTCACCGCTTTCGTGGCCAAGATGAACGCCACGGCGAGCGCACTCGGCCTCACCTCGACGCACATCACCGATCCGACCGGCCTCGATCCCAGCACGACGAGCACGGCAGAGGACCTCATCCGCCTGGGCGAGGCGTCCCTCTCCATCCCGGTTCTCCAACAGATCGTCTCGTTGGGTCAGGCGACCGTGCCGAATACCAACGGCGTCTTCAATGCAAACTTCGACCTGGGGCAAGACGGGATCATCGGCATCAAGACGGGCTCTGACTCGAGTGCGCAGGGCTGCTATCTCTTCGCGGCACAGCAGAACATCGGTGGCAAGGTCGTGACCGTCGTCGGAACGGTCCTCGGGCAACCGGGCGAAGCCCTCGGCCCCAACACGGCCGCGGTCGATACCGGTGACACGTTGGTGAAGAGCGTCTTCGGCGCGCTGCACAGCTATCCCGTCTTCACTCCGGGTCAGCCGGTCGCCGAGGTCCACGCAGCCTGGGGTTCGGCGGCACCGGTGACGGTGGCCCAGCCGGTCAGCGTGATCGGATGGCCGGGTCTCGCCGTCACGGTCACGGCGCGCCCCGACCCGTTGGGCGAGTCCCTCCCGCGCGGGGCGACAGTGGGAACGTTGCGGGTCGGAACGGGTGCCGCGTCGACGCGGGCCGTGCTGCACACGGAGAGCGCGTTTTCGGGGCCCGGCATCTGGTGGCGCCTCACCCGCTGAGCCGACGCGACGGGCTGCCCCGTAGAGTGCATCGTGGAATTCAGCAAAGAGCTGCGCGACGACATCGCCGGCGGCGACATCACGGTGACATTCCGGCTCTGGCGGCGCCCTCAGGTCAAGGTCGGTGGGCGCTATCGCGTCGGCCCGGTCGACATCGAAGTCGACAGCATGGAGCAGGTTTCGTTCGCCCGCATCACCGACGCCGACATCCGCCGGGCCGGCGAGCTCGATCGCGAGTCCCTCCGTGCACGCGCCGCCCATGCCGGTCCGATCGCCGACGACACGCTGCTCTATCGGATTGCGTTCCACGTGGTCGGGTAGTAGACGAGGGTTGGCGGTAGTGAAGCCCGCGGGCGTTCCTGCCACACCATCCGAGGAGGACCACCATGCAGCAACGATCCATCGGTAACCGGACCGTGAGCGCCATCGGGTTGGGTGAGATGCCACTCTCCATTGAGGGGCGTCCCGATCGTCCCCAGGCCATCGCCACCATTCATGCCTCGCTCGATGCGGGCGTCACCATCATCGACACCGCGGACGCCTATTCGCTTGGCGTGCAGGAGCACGGCCACGGCGAGCGCCTCGTGGCAGAGGCCCTGGCGACCTACGGCGGCCCCACCGACGAGGTGCTCGTCGCCACCAAGGGCGGCCATCGCCGCCCCGGCGACGGCAGCTGGACCGTCCACGGGGACCCGGCCTATCTGAAGGAGGCCTGCGAAGCCTCGCTGAAAACACTCGGCGTCGACGCCATCGGCCTCTATCAGTACCACCGGCCCGATCCCTCGGTGCCGTGGGCCGAATCCGTGGGAGCCCTGGCCGACCTGCTGGACGAAGGGAAGATTTTGATGGCGGGCGTCTCCAACGCGACGGTGGCGCAGATCGACGAGGCGCAGCAGGTGTTGAGCGGCCGACTGGTGAGCGTGCAGAACGAGTTTTCCCCGCGCTTTCGCTCCTCCGAAGGAGAGCTCGAGCACTGCGAGAAGTTGGACATCGTGTTCATCCCGTGGAGTCCACTCGGAGGCATCGGCCGCTCGGACCGAATCGAACAGACCTTCCCGGCCTTCGCCGAGGTGGCGCAGGAGGTCGGCGCCAGCCCGCAGCAGGTGACGTTGGCCTGGATGCTGTCCAAGGGCTCACGGGTGATCCCGATTCCCGGCAGCAGCCGCCCCGAGACGGCCATCGCGTCCGCCGCGGCCGCCGACATCACGTTGACACCGGATCAGGTCGCCCGCCTCGACGCGTCCTGAGCCAGGCGAGCGTTCGTCCGGCACATGATCACGATCACGGGCAGCGAGGCCACGAATGCTGACACCTGGAGCGTCGCCGACATCGGTGACCTGACGGGCCGCATCGCGCTGGTCACGGGGGCGAACAGTGGCATCGGGTACGAGACGGCACGCGCCCTGGCCGAGCACGGGGCGCACGTGATCCTGGCCTGCCGCGACGACGAGAAGGGCCGCCGGGCCCGCGACAAGTTGGAGAGCGAGCTCGAGCGCTCGTCCCTGGAACTGCTCCACCTCGACCTGGCCGACCTTTTTTCCGTGCGCACGGCCGCCGAGGAGGTGCTCGCACGCCATGCCCGGCTCGACATCCTCGTGAACAATGCGGGCGTCATGGGCACCCCCTACCGCCAGACGGCCGACGGCTTCGAGTTGCAGATGGCGACGAATCACCTGGGTCACTTCGCGCTGACGGGGCGGCTGCTCGACCGCATCGTGACGACCGAGCGATCCCGCATCGTCACCGTCAGCTCGCACATGCATCGCATGGGCCGGCTGCGGCCGGACGACATCGCCGGCGAGGCGTTCCACAGCACCTACGGGACGTCCACGCTCGCCAACCTGCTCTTCACGGCCGAGCTCGGCCGGCGTCTGCAAGCTGCCGGGCTGCGCACGGCCGCGCTCGCCGCCCACCCCGGCTGGACCCGGAGCAATCTGGCCGGTAGCGGCGCGGCCCTCGGCAACAGTCGCCTGCGACGCAAGCTCGGGCGCATGGCCGGGTCCCTGCTGGGGCAATCAGCAGCCGGGGGCGCCCTCCCCGTCCTGTGCGCGGCCACCTCGTCGTCAGTGCAGTCGGGCCAGTACATCGGCCCCTCACGGCTGGGCGGGCTCTACGGGCCGCCCCGGGTGGCCCGACCCTCCCGAGCGGCGCGCGATCCGGCCACGGCGGCGGCGCTGTGGGAGGCGTCCGAGGAGCTGACCGGCGTGCGCTTCTCGGTGGACGCCGCCGTCTGAGCACCGTCGTCTGAGCACCGTCCTCAGGCGGCGTGCCGGCGCAGGAAGTCGGCGTGCAGCGCGACTCGGCCGGGACGGAGGACGCGGCCCAGAGGAGCGATCACGGTGCCGCGTGCCCCGGCCCGGGCGAGGGCGGCGGCCGCGCTCTGCGACCGCGCCCCGCTCACGTAGGTGTCGTCGAGGAGCAGGACCCGCGCCCCGGCGACGGCGGTCCGGGCCGGTGCGGGCAGGCTGAAAGCCGCCGGATCCGGTCGCATGTGGGCCACGGGCGGCGGGCCGCCCGGCCGATCGGCCCGCCGCAACAGATCCGGGGCCCAACGCGCCGTCGGGAGCGCTCCCGCGACGTCATAGCCGAGCCCCTCGACCAGGCCCAGGGGAGCGACACCGGGACGGTGGGTCGACGGGACGAGAGCCACGAAGTCGAACGGGCCGCCGACCAGCGCGGCCAGCCGACCGACGTTGCTGCGCAGGAACGAACAGAGGAGGATGCGGACGATGGCCGCGAAGCGCAACCGGGCCTCAGCCACCGGCGCTTCCTTGTAACCGAGCAGGACCGTGTAGAGCGGGCCGGGGAGCGGGCAGAGCCGCGCCGGGACGACGGACGCCAGCGGCAGGCCGAGGGTGCGGGCCACGACCCGGCAGGCGTAGCAGACGCGCTGGTCACGGGAGGCGGGACCGCGGCAGACGCCACAGACCCCGGGCCCGGGAGCGGGCACGCGGAACGGGTCAGGCGGCGGAAGTGGAGCCCGCGCCGTGTGCGGGGTCGGGGTCGGGGTCGGGGTCGGGACGATGCAGGAGAAAGGTCCCCGTGGCCCGGCTGATCAACACCCCGTCGGGGTCCCGCACCGTCGCTTCGCCGTAGGCGACCTGCTTGGCCATACGCGCCACGTCGCCGCGCAGCAGGTAGGTGTCGCCCTTCATGGCCGGCCGCATGCATTCGGTCTTCATCTCGAGAGTGCCCCGGGTGCGGGCCCGGCCCGGAAGCGCAGCGTTGATGGCAAAGTTCATGCATGCATCGAGCACCAGGGAGTGGATGCCGGCCTGGGTGATCCCGTGGGGGTTGCAGGCGAGGTCGGTGGGCGTGAGAGTCCCGCCGACCCAGCCCAGGTCCTCGCCGTCGACGCCGTAGGCCGTGAAGACCCCGCCCACGAGATCGATGATCGGCATGCCCCCGTCGCCCAACCAGCGGTCCATGTCCTTGCCGGTGAGGCTCATCGGGGCCAGACCCTACCGGCCGTCCCGGGGGGCGTCCCAAATGCGCCCAGGTGGCCCCCCAGGCGGTGCCAGGTAGAATGTCACCCGATCTGAACCGGTGCGGCGCCGATCGTCGCGGCCGGGTTTGGGAGGAGCCACCATGACCACCGCAGTGATCGTCGACGCAGTCCGGACCCCCGGCGGGAAACGCAACGGGAAGCTCCGCAGCTGGCACGCCGTGGACCTGGCCTCCGAGGCCCTCCGGGCCGTGGCCGAGCGCAACCAGCTGGACCCGGCCCTGATCGATGACGTGATCATGGGCTGTGTCATGCAGGTCTCCGAGCAGTCGCTCAACATCGGCCGCAACGCCGTGCTGGCGGCGGGCTGGCCCGAGTCCGTCCCCGCCACCACCATCGACCGCCAATGCGGCTCCTCGCAGCAGGCCATCCACTTCGCTGCGCAGGGCGTCATGGCCGGGGCGTACGACATCGCCGTCGCCGCCGGCGTGGAGTCCATGACCCATACCCCCATGGGCTCGTCGGTCGTGCGCGACTTCGGGTTCCCCTTCGGACCGCGCATGATGGCCCGCTACACGGACAACGAGGGCCACAGCGAGCTGAAGGGCCAGGGCATCGGCGCCGAGATGATCGCCGACCAGTGGGGCATCTCGCGTGAGGAGCTCGACGCCTTCGCGGTGCAGAGCCACCAGCGGGCCGCCCGCGCCACCTCCGAAGGCCGCTTCGAGAACGAGCTCGTGCCCGTGGCCGTCCACGACGACGAGGGCCAGGACACCGACGAGATCTTCGCCACCGACGAGGGCATTCGGCCCGACTCCAGCGTCGAGTCACTGGCCAACCTGAAGCCCGCCTTCAAGGAGGACGGCAAGGTCACGGCAGGCAACTCCTCGCAGATCACCGACGGCGCCTCGGCCGTCCTCATCATGAGCGAGGAGAAGGCGAACGCCCTGGGCCTGCGCCCCCGGGCCCGCTTCCACGCCTTCGCTCTGGCCGGCGTCGACCCGATCACCATGCTGACCGGGCCCATCCCCGCCACGACGACCGTCCTGGAGCGGGCCAAGCTCACGCTGGACGACATCGACGCCGTGGAGATCAACGAGGCCTTCGCCTCGGTCGTCCTGGCGTGGGAGAAGGAGCACCACCCCAATATGGAGCTCGTCAACCCCAACGGCGGCGCCATCGCCCTGGGCCACCCTCTGGGCGCGTCCGGCGGCAAGCTCATGGCGACGCTCGTCAACGAGCTGGAGCGCACGAACGGCCGCTACGGGCTGCTGACCATGTGCGAGGGCGGCGGGCTGGCCAACGCCACCATTATCGAGCGGCTGGGCTGACCCGCCGGCGCCCTGAGGGCGCGGCGGTACCGCGCCCTCAGCGGTAGCGGGTGGCCAGGACGAAGCCGACGAAGATCATCGCCAGGCCGGCGACGAGGCCCCACGGCGAGCCGTGGGCCGCGAACGGCAGGTGGGCGAGATAGTTCACCGTGATGACGGCGACCCCGCCGATCAGCAGCACCAAGATGAGCGCGCCGAACCACTGCGGGCTGTGGCGCACGCTCTTGGGGATCGGCGCCGTGTAGCGGCCGCTCTCCTCGGCCGTCTTGTACCGGCCGACCTTCGAGGCCGAGGTCCGGCCGGAGGCGGACTTCCCCTTCTTGGACGCGCCGCCCGGTCCTTTGGTGCTCGTGGCCACGGGGTCAGAGGTTAGCCACCAGGGGTGAGGGGCTCAGGGCACGCCCGGTACCATTGGCGACCGTGGGACCCCGGGTGCTCGTCGTCGACAACTACGACTCCTTCGTCTACAACCTGGTCCAGGAGCTGGGTGAGCTGGGTGCCCAGCCGGTGGTCTACCGCAACGACGCCATCGACGTCGCCGGCATCCGGGCCGAGCGGCCTGACGCGGTGCTCGTTTCGCCGGGGCCGGGGCGTCCCGAGGACGGCGGCGTCAGCCTGCAGGCCATCCGTGAGCTCGGTGGGGAGATTCCGCTGCTCGGGGTCTGCCTCGGCCACCAGTGCATCGGCCAGGCCTACGGCGGGACCATCGTGGCGGCGCCCCATCTGATGCACGGCAAAACCTCGGAGATCCACCACGACGGTCAGGGCCTCTTCGCCGGGCTCCCCAATCCTTTCGTCGCCACGCGCTACCACTCGCTGGTCCTGCGTCCGGAGTCGGTGCCTGACGAGTTGGAAGTGACGGCCACCTCCAGCGACGGCGTCGTCATGGGCCTGCGCCACCGCACCCTGCGCGTCGAAGGGGTGCAGTTCCACCCCGAGTCGGTCCTCACCGTCTCGGGCCCCGCCCTGCTGGCCAACTTCCTCGGTCAGCTCGGTAGCGTCAGCGCCGCCTGAGGACGGCGCCTGGAGCGCTCAGTCGTGCGGCCCGGGTTGGCTGCCCGGGGTGGTCCCACCGCCCGGCGTCGTGGGGGTCGTGGTCGTCGTGGTGGTCGTGCTCGTCGTGGTGGTCGTGGCCGCCTGGCACACGGAGATGTTCACGGTGCTGCCGCTGTTGGCCTGCGCGCCCGACGACGGACTCTGGCTGTCGACGTTGCCCGGCTGGGCCCCGCCCGGGCACGCCGTGTCGAAGGTGGTGTTGGCCACGAGGCCGGCCCCGGTGATGGCCGAGGTGGCCGCGCTCTGGGACTGCCCGACGACACCGGGCACCGAGACGCAGGTGCCGTTCGACAGGACGAGGTTGACCGGTGTGTTGGGAGGGACGTTGGCCCCTGCGCCGGGGGTCTGCGCCGAGACCGACCCCGCCTGCTGACTCGAGCAGCCCGTGGCCGTGCTCTGGCTGCCCACTCCCAGGCCGGCCTGGGTCAGGATGCTGCCGGCCCGGGCCGGCGACTGGCCGATGACGCTCGGCACCGAGACCACGCTCTGCGTGCCAGAGACGGTCAGGGCGACCTTTTCCGTCTCGGGAATCCTCTCGCCCGCGGCCGGGCTCTGGCTCAGTACGGTGCCGACGGGCTGGTTGCTGGTGATGTTGTGGATGGTGTAGTCGAGATTGGCCGTTTGGAGGAGCGCGATGGCCTGGGTCAGCTGCTTTCCCTTCACGTCGGGGACGACGGCGGTGGCCGCCGGACCGCTGCTGACCACCAGGTCCACCGTGGAGTTCTTCGCCACCGAGGCGCCCCCCTTGGGATCGGTCGACACGACGTTGCCCTTGGCGATGCTGCTGCTGGGTCTCGTCGTGGGCGGGCTGCCGACCGTGAGATTGTCGTTCTGGAGGGTCTGCGTGGCCACTGCGACGGGTTGGTCGACCACGTCGGGCACGCTGACATTGCCGCCGACGACGGACCGCAAGAGGAAGAAGGCGATGACGGCCAGGGCCACCAGCAGCACGACCAGTAGAATGATGAGGTTGCGCGTGCGCTTCTTCCGCTCGAGGTCATCCGCTCCGGCGGGAGGCCCCGCGGGTGGAACGGCCATCGTCCGGCCGGTCGCCGCCGGGACGGCCTGGGTAGCGCCGAACGCGGTCATCACCGAGGTGAGGCCGGGGTCCCCTGCCTCCACGGGGCGCCCGTCGGCGAAACGGAGCAGGTCGGCGCGCAGCTCCTCGGCCGAGCCGTAGCGGTCGTCGGGATTCTTGGCCATGGCCTTCATGACGACGGCTTCGAGAGCCGGTGGCACCGATGGGTTGGCCTCCCGCGGCAACACGGGCATGTCGCGCACGTGCTTGGACGCCACGGCCACGGGTGAGTCGCCGGTGAACGGGGGCCGGCCCACGGCCATCTCGTAGAGCACGACCCCGAGGGAGTAGATGTCGCTCCGTGAGTCCACCCCCTTGCCCTCGGCCTGCTCCGGCGAGAAATAGGCGGCCGTGCCCATGACCGCACCGGTCTGGGTCAGGCTCTCCTCGGTGTTCATGGCCCGGGCGATTCCGAAGTCCGTGACCTTGACGTCCCCCTCGGGGGTGATGAGGACGTTGCCCGGCTTGACGTCGCGGTGGACCACGCCGTGGCGGTGCGCGAAGGCCAGCGCCGCGGCAACACCGGCGCCGATGGTGGCGATCTCGCGCGGCGGCATGGGCTGCGGGTCGCGCAGCACGGCTGAGAGGGGACGGCCCTCGACGTACTCCATGACGATGAAGTACGACCCGTCGTCCTCCCCCCAGTCGAACACCGGGACGATGTTGGGGTGCGACAGGTTGGCGGCGGCCTGTGCCTCCCGCCGGAACCGCTCGACGAAGGTGCGGTCGATGGAGAGCTCGGGGAAGAGGATCTTGAGCGCCACCGGCCGCTCGAGTTGGCGGTCCATGGCCCGGTAGACCTGCGCCATGCCACCGCGCGCGATCAAGTGGGTCAGCTCGTAGCGACCCGAATAGGTGCGCGGCGTGTCAACCGGTTCCATGGCGCCCTGAGCCTACGCTGCGTACCTGCGGCGACGCGGAACGGGCAGGCCGGTCATGGCGCAGCCGTCGGCGTCGTCACAGGGACAGTCGTCGTCGTGACGGGCACGGTCGTGGGCGTCGTCGTCGGTTGCGGCAACGGGACCGCGGGGGCTAGGCGCAACGGCACGGTGGTCGTCGTCGTGGTTGTCGTGGTTGTGGTGGTGGTCGTCGTCGTGATGCTGGTCACGTAGACCTTGGCCGAGTGCAGCGACGGCCTCTGCACGCCTGCCCGCAGAGGACCGATCGCGGCGGGGAGGATCTGTCCCGTCGTGTAGCCGGTGCGGTCCACCACCTTGGGATGGAACCACAGGACTCCACCGGGCTGACCCTGTTTCACGACGATCAGCTCGCCTTGCGCCGTCACGACCCAGTTGTCGTAGGCGTACCACTTGAGGACGTAGTACGCGGCCACCGGCACGGCGGCCACCAAAATGATGAATCCGATCACCCGCGGTGTAATGCGACGCGGAATGCCCAGGCGGCGCCGACGCGCCCCGCGGCTCTCTTTTCCCTCCGGCCTGTCGGCCGCGCGATTGGCGGGCGGAGGCGGGACGCGGGTCGTCGAGCGGGCCACGGGCACCGAGGCCGTCGTGCCCAGAAAGAACTCGTCGCTGCGCGGGCCGGTCTCCGCCAGCGTGGCCGGTTGGTCGCCGAAGAGGAGCCGGGAGCCGGGCGCAAGCGTGTCGTCCGGCCCGACCGCCGGCACGACCGCCGTCGCGTCGGAGAGCTCCGACGGGGCGGAGGCCGGACCGCTCGCGGCCTCGGAGGGTCGCCCCGGCGCCGACGACTCGACCAGCGGCACCGCAGCCGTCACAGCCGCCACCGGAACGGCGAGCGCGAGCGGCGTCACCTTGGCCCCGGCACCGTCGGCCTCCTCCCCCACCTGCACGTCGACGACGACCACCGTGATGTTGTCGGCACCCCCGTGCTCGTTGGCCGCCTCGACCAGCTGCTGCGCCGCCTCGCCGGGATCGTCGACCTCACCGAGGATGCCGGCGATCTCGTCGCTCCCCACCTCGTTGGTCAAGCCGTCCGAGCAGAGCAGCACGCGGTCACCCGTGCCCAGCTCCAGCTCCCACATGTCGGCGTCCACCTCGGCGGAGACGCCGAGGGCCCGGGTGAGGATATGACGCTGGGGATGGACGGCCGCCTCCTGCTCGGTGATCTCCCCGTGTCGCATCCGCTCCTCGGCCAGGCTGTGGTCGTCGGTGACCTGGGTCATCTCTCCGCCGGAGAAGACATAGGCCCGCGAGTCGCCGACATTGGCCAGCGCCAGCACGTCCCGGCCCTCCGGGCCGTTCACCAGCGCCACCGCCGTGAGGGTCGTGCCCATGCCCCGCAGGTCGCTGTTGGACTGGCTCTCGTGCCAGACCGCGGCGTTGGCCTCGGAGAAGGCCTCCCTCAGGCCATCGACCGTCTGTGTCCGTTCGAAGGCCTGGTCGAGGGTCTCCACGGCGACCCGCGCCGCCACCTCCCCGCCGACGTGGCCGCCCATGCCGTCGGCGACCGCGAAGAGATTGGGCCGCTCGAGCGGCAGGTCCTGGTTGACGGTGCGGACCCGCCCCACGTCGGAGGCGGACCCTGACCGGAGCACCGTCAACGGGAGACCTCGAAGACGGTAGAGCCGACCTGGAGCAGGTCCCCCTTACCCAGCCGAACCGCCTGAGTGATCTGCTCGGAGTTGACGAACGTCCCGTTGGTCGAGCCGAGATCCTCGACCCAGAGCTGATCGTTGCGCCGGAACAAGCGGGCGTGCAGGGTCGACGTGTAGATGTCCTCGGGCATGGAGACGCCGCAGCCCGGAGAGCGCCCGATCGTCAACTCATCGTCCAGGTCGTAGGAGCGGCCGGCGTGCTCCGGCGGTTGGACCACCTTCAGGTACAGCTGGCGGCGGCGGGTCGGGCGGGGCTGACTGGGGGCGCTCGCCGTGGCGCGCTCCTCGCGACGCTCCTGCCGGCGCACCGAGCGGGGCTTTCGGATGGTGGCCGGGCTCATCTCCACCCAGACGGCCCGGATGACCCTGAGGAAGAACAGGAAGATCAGCGCGATGACGCCCCATTGTAAGATGCGCAGGACGGCATTCAGGTTCTGGGTGGCGATGAGGATCGCGACCGGGTCAGGTGCCGTCACGACATTTCGAAGACGAGCTTCGTCGAGCCCACGCTGACCTCGTCCCCATTGGCGAGGAGCTGTTCCCGGACCGGGGTCCCGTTGACCCTGGTGCCGTTGGTGGATCCGAGATCGGTGACGAACACGCCGTCACCCTTCCGTCGCAGCTCGGCATGGCGCCGGCTCACGTTGGAGTCCGGCAGAACGACTTCGCACTCGGGCAACCGGCCGATGACGAGGGCCTCCGAGCCCACCGTCACCCGCCGGCCGTCCGGCAAGACGAGCTCGGCCAGGAACCCGCCGTCCTCGCTCTCGTGCACTTCCGCAGTCACGGTGAAGCGTCCGGCCTTCAGGCTCGAACCTTCAAAGATCTCCACCTCCACCGAGCCGACGAACGAGTAGCCCTCGATCCGCGCATGCTCCCGGGCCGCATCGGCGAGCTCGCGGGAGAGGGCCTCGATGAAATTGGAGAAGCGGCTCACGTCGGCCGGCGAGAGCGTCACCGCGAAGGCGTTCGGCGCGATGAGGCCGCGTACCCCTACCCGCCGGTGCAGGTCCATCTCGCGCGTCAGCCTCCGGCCTATTTCAACCGGTTGGAGGTTGCTTCGAAACGGCTTGGCCAACGTGCCCTCCACCAGACGCTCGAGTCGCTCCTCAAACTGCTGGAGTCCCATGGTCCCCCAGAGATTACCGGTCCGGTGCGCCCAAGAGGGATTCAGTAGGCGTCTGACCTGGTCACCTCTGCCTGGAACGGGGCCTGAACCCGGATTCCGGCGGCCAGCCCAGCGACTACTGTTGTCCGGTCACCCGGGCGAGTGGCGGAATTGGCAGACGCGCAGGATTCAGGTTCCTGTGTCCGAAAGGATGTGGGGGTTCAAGTCCCCCCTCGCCCACCAGATCGGTTGCTGCGGGGCGACCCGGGTCCCATCAGGCTCTTGGTCCGCCGTTCCGGCGGCTCACGGGCCTGATGTCACCCCACGGCGGCAGGTTCTTGGGCCAGCTTGGCCAGCTCTTCGGTGACCATCCGATCGCTCTCAGCCAGGCCTCCCGGTCGCCGAGCAGATGGTGGTTCCGGTGCGGGAGACCTCGCCTGGCCTGAGTCCACCCGGCGATCTACGAGGACCTGGCTCAGACTGTCGCCGAGGTTGCGCTCGATTGAGCGAGGCGAGCCAGCTCTTCCTGAATCATCTGCTCGTAACGATCTTCGTCCTGCTTCGCCCCCTTCGGGCTCCACCGACCCTTGATCAAGAAGATCGTCGGGAGGAACAGGACCATGCCGCCAACGCACACCCAGTACCAACGCTGCCACTGCTTCGGTGTCTCGTTCACGGCGTTCTGCAGCGCCGTCAATTGCGTCGCATGCGCCGACAGGTAGTCGAGCTGTGCGGTATACGGGACGACGAGGGTATCGAGCTTCTTCTCGTTGGCCACCAGCTGGGAGAAGTTCGCCGAGCCAATCGCCTTGATCGTCGCGGCGATATTGGCCGCCGACGGATCTTTCGCCACGGCGTTGACGACCGCCTGGTTCGCCTTGATCACCTTCAGGAGCGGGGCGTGGCTCTGAGCAAACGCCACGGACGCCGGATGTTGCGTCAAGAAGGCCTGGATCTGCGGCGTGGCGTAGGGCTGGTTGTCGACGATCGGGTTCACCGTGTTGATCACCAGCGGCAGGAAGATGAATGAGATGGCGACGACAAGCCGCAAGATCGAACCCCAGAGAGCGAGCCCGGTGGCCACGAGCGCGGGGTTCTTCGCCTCCACCGTCTCCGTGTAGGCCGCCATCCACGGGGCGTAACAAATCGAGAGGCACACTGCGAGACAGACACTCAGGACAACCAACGTCGAATGCCCCGTGTAAGGGTGGCTCGCCCTGAGCAGGAAGAGAATCAGGAAGATGATCGCGCCGACGGCGCCGACCAGCATGAAGGGCTTGCGCACCTTGAGTTTGTCCGAGACGAACCCCACCACGATGAGAGCCACGATCTCGGCGCCCCAGAACCACTCGTTCAGGCCGTTGGCCTGGGACACCGAGAAGTTCGACCCGTCGGGATTCTTGAACACGGTCGACCAGTAGATGGTGAAGAATCCGGCTGCCGCGTAGTACACCAGAAGAAACAGGGCGATGCCGAGGGCGGAACCCACGAGGTCCCACTTCAAGATCTGCGCCCACGGCCGCTGCGTGGCCTTGAGCATCTCCTCGTCGGACACCCCGCGGGCGCGGGCATTGAGGAGGGCGGCATCGCTCAGTGAGCGCATCAGCTGATCGCGCAGTCTCGAAGAGAGGTCCTTCAAGAAGAAGAGACACAGCACGAAGACGACGAGTGCCGTGATGCCCGAGAAGTAGAACTGGCTATGCCAGCCGGTGGGGTTCGCGACGCTCGTAAAGTGGTCGAGCGTGTGAGCTGCAACCACGCTGACGACAAGCGAGCCCACAACGGGGCCGAGCGTCCAAAAACCCATGGCCGACGCCCGGCCCATCTGGGGGCTGAAGTCGCGCACCAGGGCGGGGGTGGCCACGAGGATGGCACCCTCGACCAGACCAAGCAGGCAGATCACGGTGGCAAACGTCCACTCGGAGTGCGCAGCCGGGACTCCGAAGGTGACGAGGATTCCCACGATGAGGAGTCCGTAGATCACCACGTTGGAACGTCCAAGTCTGTCGGTCTGGCTGGCCGGTAGCGATGCGAACGCGCCGATCGCATTCGAGATGATGACGATCCAGACGTAGAAAGAGAACGACATGTGGAATGTCGCGAGGATGTTCGGGGTGACGCCGGTCTGCGTGTAGTACGTGTAGTAGAGGACGATTGTTGCGAGGACTGCCAAACCAAGCAGTCCGATTCGTCGTCTGGTGCCCGGGTATTCGTCGATCTGGTGGACGAACAGAAAGCGGAACGCAGGGCCATGCTGTGTGCGAACCGCTGGCATCGTTGAATTCGTGGTCATTCGCTACCCCCCATCTGCTCCGGAGGTTTATCACCATCGGTGCGAGCAAAGTAGTTCAAGTTGGAAGTTGACGGCACTCTTCCCCGGTGCTCTTGCCGCCGGACTGAGGTGATGTCCCGCTCGAGGCCGGTCTAAGGTGCGAGATCTCAATCCTCCTCAGCCAGGCCCCAGCGAGGTCGTCCCCCCGGGCGTTGCCTCGCCCTGGGCAACGCGGGTGATGCCGATCCGCGGCCAGGCGTTCGGGTAGCTGGAGAGCTGGCGCTCCCTCATGGCGTTCGCCAGCACGCGGGGGCGTGCGGCCGCACCGAGCCTATGAGCAAGCAAGGTTCCCCGCAGGACCCGCCGGAAGCACCACTTCGGATGCGAGCGACGAGGGTGGTGGGCTCACGGGGGCCGACTTCCTCCACCGGCCGGCGACGCGACCAGCCATGGCGTGGGCGCGCTCGAAGGCCCAATTCCGCTGGGCCGGAGGCAGACAGGGCAGCAGGAGCGCGTAGAAGACGATCATGAGCCCAATTCCTGCGCCGGCGACAGCGCTGAGCCCGAGAACCCGGCTGTGGGTACCGGTGAACACGTACAGTGCGCCACCCCCGCGCCCGACGATCCAAGCCAGACCTCCGGTCACCACCGAGGGCAGCGCCACCACACGCAGGATGTGCCCGGATCGGCGGAGGAAGGAGTCTCCGAGCTGGCGATAGGTCAGCGGGAGCATGAGCATCGCTTCCATCACGACGACGCTGATCAGCACGGCCCAGGCCATCCCGAGCGCGCCGTAGCGTGCCGAAAGCACGATACCGAGTGCCACATGCAGGACGGCCTCACCCGCGTAGAGGAGCGCCGAGAGCTGGGGCCGACCGCCGCCGCAGACGGCCATCCTGAGGATCCCCGCCCAGGCTTCTATGACGGCGGCGATGCACAACAGGCCGATGACCGGGACCGCCTCGCGATACTGCCCGCCCAACCAGGCCTCGATGGCCGGGCCGGCCAGGAAGCCCAGTGCGATTGCGGTGGGAATGCTCAGATACTTGACAAAATCCACCGCGCCGTCGGTGCTCTCTCGCAGCTCCGACGATCTCTGCCGCGCCTCCAATTCGCCGGCCTTCGTGAACAGGACGTAGCTGCGCGGCTGCACGATCTTCAACGGGAGCAGGCCGAGCCGTTGGGCCACCGCGTAAATCGCCGCTGCCTCGACCCCCGCCGCCGCGCCGACGATGAGGACGTCGGTCAGATTGACGACGGCCTCGGAGATCTCAATAAGGGAGAACCACCCCGACGCCACTGAGAACATCCGGAGCAAAGCGCGATCGAAACGGCGCAGGGACAGGTGGAACCAGGGTAAGAGCCGATGCACGATAATCAGACGAGAGACCTGGCCCGCGAGGCTGACGACGACGGTGACGACGCCGAGGGCGATCAGTCCGCCGTGCAGGTAGAGCACGACGACCCAGCCAACTGCCTGTGCCACGACGGTGGCGATCAGGCTGTAATTCGACAGATCGAATCGCTGCAGGGCGGCCAGCGCCCCCCCAAACGTGTCCATTGGAATGGACACCGCCATGTCGAAGGCCAGGAGGAGCACCAGGAACCGCGCCTGGCCGACCAAATTCTTCGGGATGCTCGTGACGATGTCGGGAAGGAAGATGGCGAACACGACAACGCCGGCGAACGCGATGAGCCCGAAAATGGAAAGCACCAGGAACGAGGTATTGATGGAAGCTGCGACCTTTTCGTTGTCCTCCAGTTCGAGGTGCCGGCTGACAAAGGCGATCGTCGTACTGGCAACGCCGAGCTCCAGGAGCTCGAGGAAGGGGATCAGCGAGGCGAGCAGCGCCCAGACGCCGTAGCGGACGATGCCCAGCTGGTGGGTGAAGATCGGAGTCGTGACAAACCCCACCACGACGATGACTATCGAGGAGAGGTAATTGGTCATCACGTTGCGGCGCTGGGTCGCCCTCTTCGGCTTCACCGATTCGGAGGCACCCATGGGCCGGATCTCGGGCTCCTGCAGCACGTCCCTAGCCGGATCGGGGGAGACCGCGGAGCCGGACCATCGCGCTACGGGTCTTCACGGGGATTTTCTGATCGGGGATGACCCGCGGCGCCGGGTCTTCGTGGTACTCCAGCGGCATCTTCGGTCGTCGTACCCGGTTCAACACGATCCCGACCACGTGCGCGCCCGAGGCGCGCAGCTGCGCCAAACCCTGGTCGAGGATCTCCAAATTGAACTTGCGGGCGTCGACCACCAGGACCACGGCATCCGCCTTGGCGGCCAGAATCGTGGTCTCGGCCATGCCCGTCACGGGCGGGCAGTCGAGGACGACCGTCCTGTCCGACTCGCGCAGTGCGCGCAACAGCCTGGGTACGTCCGCCGCGACAACGTCGACGGGGTGCCGGGTCGCGACACCTGCCGGGATCACCTCCAGGTAGCGATTCTCGGTGGCCGCCAGCAGCTCAGACGGGCCGTTGACCGTCGGGATGTCGTTCACTCCGGGCGACAGATCGACACCGAAGATCTCGTGCAGCCGGGGCTGACGGAGGTCGGTATCGACGGCCACCACGAAACGGCCCGGGGTCGCCAGCACCCAGGCCGTGCAGGCGGCAACTGCGGATTTTCCCTCTCTGGGTTCGCACGAGGTGAAGGCAATGACCGGATTCGCGTCCTGGAACATGATGTGCAGATAGCTCCGGAGCTGTTGGAACGCTTCGAGGGCACCCTCGTCGCCGGTCGAATTCAGCATGTCGGCCGGATGCGGGCCGGAGCGGGCGAGCATCGGCACCTCGCCGAGGACGGGCAGACCGAGGCGCTCGGACAGCTCTTCGGCGGGCGCGAAGCGCCGCAGCGCAGACGCCGCCAAGGCGGCAAAGACGGCCGCGATCAACCCGAACGCGATGGACGCCAGGGCCACTGTCGTGCGTGGGTTGGTCGCGGTGGTCGGCAGCGGTGCGGTGCCCAGCTGGGTCAGGACGAGGACAGCGGTGTCGTTGCGATTGGTCACTTTCACGACGCGAGCCGCCGTCGCGTTGGCGTACGCCTGGGCCGCTTCCGGGTCGGTGCTCGTCGCGTTGATCGTCACGGAGTTCGAACCTGGATCGCCAACGGCCGAGATCGTCACCGGCACATCGCGGTACCGGGCCGGCACAACGCTCCTCGCCTCTGCTTCGATCACGCCGTTCCCGGCCTCCACGACGATCTGCGGGATCTCGATCTGAATGGCGCCGACGTCCGCGCCCGCGTCGGTGGTGTTGACCGGGGGCTGTGCCAACAGGACGACGCTGGCCTCGTAGTGCTTCGCCGGCACCACCGCGTACACAAAACCGATCCCCACACAGATGAGGAAGGTGAGGAGAGCCACGATCCAGTTGGCCCGGACGCGCCGCACTATCTGTCTCAGGTCCACGTGGCGCCCTCTCTCACAGGTTCCCGGCCGCCGCGGTCAGCGACCGCTCGATACCTTGCACCAGCAGGTCGAGGGAGAAGTGGTCACGCACGTGGGCGGTGCAGCGTTCGCCCAGTGTCGGATCGTGCTTCTGCCAGTCGACCAGTCCCTCCAGGGCTGTGGCCAGCCCCGCGGCGTCACCCGGATCCACCAGAAATCGCTCGAACTCGCCCGTAAGCATCTCGGGGCTCCCACCCGTCCGTGTGACGAGAGCGGGACGGCCGGTGGCCAGCGTTTCGACGATCACCCGCGCGCACGGCTCGTCCCAGAGCGACGGGACCACCACGACGTCGGCGGCGTGCAGCAGCACGACCACGTCCGACTGCGCCGGCTTCCAGACACAGCCAGGCGGAGCGCTCGCCTGCAGAGCCTCCAGCACCCGTGCGCCGTCCTCGAGGTGGGCGCTCGGCGAGCCAACCACCAGGAGTGTGCCCTCTCCGCCCTCCATGCCGAGCTTCCGCCACGCGTCCAGGAGAACGTCGATGCCCTTTTCCGGGTCGAGCCTGCCGTAGTACAGGGCGACAAACCCGTCCTGGGGAAGCCCGAGTCGAGCACGCGCTGCGGCCCGCTCCTCGGCACCGCCGTACGGATAGTCATCACCGGACACACCGTTATGCACGACGTCAATGAGCTCGGGATTGAGTCCGACGGCCGCCCATTGGCTCCGGAGAAAGTCGGAGACGGCGATGAAGCGCCTCACGTGCTTGTTGGGAAACGAACCCGGTCGGGCATGGCGGATCTCGTGGAGGTGGCACACGACCGGCGACCCGGAGATCCGGCCCGCCGCCGCCGCCCACACAATCTCGGCGAAACGGTTCGGGTAGATGACGTCGGCCTTCTTCCGGGCCGCGGTAACCACGGCCGGCGTCATACGCACCAGGTCACGTGCCGCGGTCGACCGGGCGAAGTCAAAGACGGGAGGACGAGTGACGCTTCGGCAGAACGTGCGGTACCCGTCGGCCAGCGAACCGTCTCTCGGGGAGATGAGGTCGATGACGTGGCCGCGCTGGGCCAGCCCGCGCGAAACCTGAAAGACGTTCAGCTCTGTTCCGCCGGCGGGAGCCATTGAGTGGACACCGATGGTGAGGTTCACGAGACCACTTCCGTTGCGACCGGGGGGCCGATTTCTTCCGAATGCCAGACCGGAAGTCGACCAATCATGGATGTGACAGTGCCCCGAAGCATGCCAAGACTCACACCGAACAGAGTGGCCAGCCTATACTCGTCGAGGAAGGGCTCCAGGAATGCTGTCGCGATGAGCCCGCACAAAACGGCGACCAGTGCCAGCGCGAGCGCAGCCGTCTTGGGGTCCGTATCTCGGCGCCATACCTTGATGCCGTCAATGAGGGAGGCCGCGAACGCGACGACGAAGAGCACGAGGCCGATCAGGCCGAGCCGGAGCCAGAGGTCGAGCACGATGTTGTGCGCGTAGGCGATCGTCACGACCGACCGGCTCCCCGTTTCGTAGTACTGGAACTCCACTCCGAGGCCGTACCCGATCAGCAGATGATGGGGAATGAGCGCCTCGGCCTCCTTCGCCAAGTTCAAACGGTCCTGGGCCGACTCCACCTTGCCCTCGCTGTGGAACAGATTCTGGAACGTCGTCGTCAATGGGACCTTCACCGGTTGCTGGTTGACTGCGGCCGGTACGATCAGGACGAGGATGGTCACGCCGACGAGGGCGAGTGCAGTCAGCAGCACGTGGCCCAGACCGACGGAGAACCGGCGTGCGATACCGCGCCGATTCCCGACGATGAGCGCCAGGATCAGCACCAGCGCGACCACGACGAGGTTCACCACCACCGCACGTTGGTCTGCCAGCACAACGCCCACGATCACGGGAGCCAGCACCAAGGCATGGCGGATACGGATCGGGCCCGATGCCATTCGGCACAGGAAGCAGACGACCACAATTCCCAGGCAGAGCGCAGCCGTCTCCGAACCGACTTGTCCGAAGCCCTGCAACGGAAGGAGGGGCAGACTGGTGTTGACGGTGAGACCTGCGATCGACATGACGTCGACAACCGAGATACAGGCGACCGCGAGGTAGCCGAGTTTGAACAGGTCGCCGCTCTCGAAGTAGCGACGCACCGGCACACCCGCCGCCAACGCGTACGCTCCCACGATGTAGAGGATGTCCTTCGCCTCGTACAGGTTCTGCGAGAGCCCGTTCTGGTAGAGCACCCCCTCGACCACGCCGACCACCATCCAGGCGGCGAAGGTCAACCAGAGCCCGGCGGGCAGCCCGATCCGCTTGGGCTTGCCGCGCGCGATGAGCCGCGCCACCAACGCGAGCGTGATGTAGATCTCGGGCAGCCGGAGCTGGGTCGAGCCCGAGCCCGGGTGGAAGATGCTGCGCGGCAGAGTGTTCTGATCCGCGTAGATCGTGGCCTCAATCACCAGCAGGCCGAGGAGGACGAGCGGCGCCAGGTGTTCCTTGCCCTGGCGCTCCCAACGGATGAACAGCTTGACGACGGCGACCAGCAGCACCAGAAGGATCACGACGCCGAGCAGATCGAGGATCTTCACTGCGGGCGCACCGCCTCCATGAGCGGCGCCAGCGCGACATCCCAGGAGTGCTCGGCCTTCACGGCGTCGTGACCGGTCCGACCGAGCACCGCGGCACCAGCGGGGTCATCCAGAAGGTCGGCGATGGCGGCGGCCAGCCCCGTCGCCGTATCCGCCACGACGACACCGCGGCCCACCAGGTCCTCCATGCCCTCGCAGCCGAGGGATGTGGCGACGACCGGCCGGCCGAGGTCGAGCGCCTCCATGATCTTGAGTCGGGTGCCGCCACCCGCCCGTAAGGGCGCCACGACGACACGGGCGCGCGCCAGGTAGGGGCGCACGTCGGCGACGGTGCCCGTCACCTCCACGTTTCCGGCGGCCAGGGCGCGCACCGCCGGCGTCGGGTCCTTGCCCACGAGAAGGAGCTGCGCCCGGGGCGACCGCTGCAGCACCTGCGGCCAGATCTCGCGCGCCAGCCAGAGGGCCGCGTCGACGTTGGGCGCCCAGCCCATGGTGGCCACGAAGGCGACCACGGGATCCGGCGCGTCGGGCAGGACCTCTGACGGCTCCCGCCCGTTCGGGCACACCAGGACCGAGCGGGCGCCGGGAGTCAACCGGGCCCGCTCCTGTTCACTGACCACGACCACGTGATCGAAGGCACCGACGGTCTGTCGCTCCATGCGCCGGAGGGCGGCCGCCTCGGCACGGAACAACAGGGCCGAGGGACCCCGGCGGGCACGCGCATAGCTGTCGACGAGGGCCGATTCGACGTTGTGGAGATCGAGGACAGTCATGTTTGCGGGGAGGCCGTGCACCAGAGGCACCATCTGTTGGTATTCGACCTGCAAAAGGTCGATCCCTTTCTCGTCGGCAGCCTGGCGGAGCGTCTTGACCATCGCGGCGCTCCAGAACCGCCCCGCGGAGATGCTCCGCGCCGCCGCGACCTGCCGGGGCAGCCGGCTCGCCCCGGTCTGCCAGGGCACCGCCCGGACGTCGATGCCGAGATCCCGGAGACCGTCCGTGTCCGAGGTGCCGTCGTCGTAGCCGCAGAGGACGAGCTCGCCCAGCTCGGCCAGCCGGCGGGCAATGGCGAGGGAACGCTGGTGGCCGCCGTTGTTGTCCGGCAACGGGAGGAACTTCGTCACCATGAGGGTCCTCACCGGTCCGCCCTTCTCCGGGCCACACTGCGGTAGACGCCGGCCAAGGCCTCCGCCCGGGCGGCCAGCGTGTGCCGGGCGACGACGGCGTCACGGGCGGCCGACGCCAGATCGTGCCGCAGCCCAGGGTTGGCCAGAATCCGGCTCAGGCCCACGGCCAGGGAATCCGGCTCACCGGGAGCCACCAGCAGGCCCGTCTTGCCATCCGTGACGAACTCAGGGATGCCTCCGGCGTCGGTTCCGATCACGGGCAGACCGCACGCCTGGGCCTCCAGGACGCTCAACCCGAACGGCTCTGAGTCCGAGGCATTGACCAGGACATCGAGCGAGCGCAGCACGGCTGGCACCTCGTCGACCGGCCCCACGAAGCGGGACCGGTCCCCGAGGAGGGAGGACGCCTCCGCCCGCAGCTGGGTCTCGTAGCTGCCGTCGTCGAGCCCGGGAGCGCCCACCACGGCGAGGTGGCTCCGTTCCGCCGGCCCGCGCAGCATCGTCATCGCCTGCACCAGCGTCCCGATCCCCTTCTCCGGGTCGACGCGGCCGACAATCCCGACGATCGGCTCGTCGGGCCGGCTGCTCAACCGGGCTCTCCATGACACGTCCGGCGGGCCCGGGTGGAACCGCTCGGGGTCGACGGCCTGGGGGATGACGCAGAGGCGGGCGCGGTCACTGCCAACCGTGTCCGCCACCGCTTGGCTGATGGCGACGGTGCGCGACGCCAGCCGCATGGCTGCCTTCAAGACGGTGCGGCCCATTCCCGGACGTACGAGATCGTGGAGCTCGAGGATGACCGGTCTACGGGCCAGCCGGCCCGCCAGGGCACAGTCCAGGTGAGCCCACAAGCTGTTCGAATGCACGACGTCCGCCGCCCGGGCCAGTCGCGCCAGTCGTCGCGCGCTGCGGCCCGTGATGGCCACCTCGGTGCCGAGCGCCCGCAGCCCCGGCCGTCCGTCGTCAGCCGACCGCAACCCGAGGCGGGACGGGGCGTCGAAGGCCACGTGCGGGAGCCCCAAGGCCGTCCATTCCTCGGCGAAGGAGCCGGACGGCGACGCCAGCGTCAGCGCAAGGCCGCGCTCGGCGAGGAGCGGCGCCAGGCCGAGCAGGCTGCGCTCCGCGCCCCACACCTGGGGCGAGGTCGAGACGAAGAGGACCCGCAGCCGGCGCGGCACATGGGGTGCAGGCTGCGCCACTGTCCCATTCATCGCTCCACAGTGGACCACATGGTCGGCCGGTCACCGCGCACATAGCGCGCCATGCCGCCCAGGGCGACGCCCTGCAGGAACATGACCTGTCCCGCCCCCGCCGCCGCCGCCGCCAGCAGATGCCGGGTCGGGGGCAGCGCCGCGGCGTCCTCTGTCGACTCGCCCACCCGGGTGCCCGCCACCAGGCCCGCGCCCGCGGCCAGGTTGGCCAGCACGAACGCCCGGGCCAGCGTGCTCGAGCGCACCTTGCTCACGGCGATGACCAGCAGGGCCACATGGGCCAGCGGACTCACCGTGAAACGGACGAGGCGGTGCCCCCACAACTCGGCGGCAACGAGTCCCGCCGAGGGACGCAGCTGATGCCGCCGTCGCACGAGCACGTGCAGCGCTCCCGATACATTGCGCGTCCGGCGCTCCCACTGCACCGCCAGTGACGCCACCGCCGGATCGAGCGCGCGGGCCCGCGGCTCGTACGCCACGCGGTACCCCTGCTCGATGATGTCGAGGGCGGCCCACAGGTCATCGATGGCGACGTCGGCCGGAATCGGGCGCCAAGCCTCGGCCCGGATGCCGGAAAGCTCGCCGACGAGCCCGATCGTCGTACCGAGGCGGTCTTCGCGCTGCTTGAGCCAGGACTCGAACCTCCAGTACAGGCTCTCCCCTCCTCCGCCGTCGTCTTCCAGTTTCTCGCCGGCGACCGCACCGACGGCGGGGTCCACGAAGTGCTCCACCACCGCCGCCAGGGCACCGGGCGCCAGGCGGTTGTTGGCATCGCTCATCACGACGATGGGCGTCGTCGCTTCGGCGAAGCCCCGGTTGAGGGCCTGGGACTTCCCGAGACGGTCAGGTCCGGTCAGCGCCCGGGCGCCGGCCCGCTCGGCCGCCTCTGCCGTCTCGGGGTCCCCGTCGGCCACGACCAGGATGTCGAGCGAGCCCGGATACCCGTTGGCCCGCAGGTCCTCGATCTTGGCAGCGATCACGCCCGCCTCGCGGTAGGCCGGGACCACGACGGTCAGGTCGGGTGCAGTTCCCGGTGCTCCCGCGCCGGCGTCCACCGCCACCCGGCTGCGCCCGCCCCGGGTGCGCCAGGCCAGCCAGGCCGGATAGAGGAGGTGGCCCGCCGTGGCTGCCGCCACCAGGCCGCCCACCAGCAGGCTCATCCCCGGGCGAGGCCGGCTCACTGCCGCACCTCTTCCGTGACGTCCAGCCCCCGGAAGTGCGTCGTGCCGGCCGGCGTGAAGCCCGCGCGCCGGAGTGCGCCGTCGACCGCAGCGGCCTGCCCGGGGTACAGGAACAGGTCGGCCGTTGCGCTCAGGAGCCAGATGCGCTGGTACCGCGTGGCGGCCCGCTCGATGGCATTGGGGTCGAAGGCCACGCTGCCGTCGAAAGCCAGCGGATCCACGCCCCACGCCGTCGCCGGGTAGACCGGATGCACGGCGCGCTCGGCGCCGGGTCGCTCGCCCATGTACCACTCGACCGGTATGCGCTCGTAGGCCGCGAAGATCAGCACGCCGTCGCCCGGCTGGGACCGGTCGGCAATGAACGCGACCGCCGACCGGAAGTCCTGCGGTCCCCCCTTGGCGTACCACTGTGCGGCGCCGACGGCCGACGCGGCCACGACGATGACGAGCAACACGACCGCAACGACACCCGCGCCACGGCGGGCCAGGGAAGCCAGGCGGTCGATCACCAGCGCGACCAACAGCACCGCCGCGGGAAGGCTCACCATCAGGTAGCGCACGACGAGGAGCGGTCTGTCGACCAGCGACAGCATCACCACGGCAGCCACGGGCACGACGAGCCAGCACAGGGTGAAGCACAGCGGCCACTGCCGCCCGAACACGGCCTCGACGCCTGGGCGCCGTCGCGCCAGCACGACGATCGCCACGACCGCGATGACGGCAACCAGAACGAGCAGATCCAACGCGGCATGGGGCACGTCGGCCCGGATCCGGGTGAACAGGCGGCCGGCGGAGGATCCCGCTGCCCAATTCACTCCCGCGCTGTCGGTCGACTCGATCAGCAAGCCGAGGGGGATCAGGAGGACGGCCAGCGCGACAGCCGACGCCAGCACCCGTCGCCACGGGATCCGTCCCGGTGGCAGGAAGGCGAGCGACAGTGCCTGCGCGAGGGGGACGAGGGCGGCCCAGAAGTTGGTGTAGGCGGCCAGGGCGGTGACCGCGGTGTAGGCCGTCCAGCAGAAACGGGACGGTGGGTCGACCTGCCGGATGCCGCGGACGAAGAAGAAGCAGGACGCGCTCACGAGGAGCAGCGCCAGCGAGTACCCACGGACGTCCTGGGCGAACTGGACGTAGAGCGGGTCCACGGCCAGAAGCAGACCGGCGAGAAGAGCCACGCGGCGGCCGAACAACGAGCGCGCCAGCATGATCACCACCCACAGCGCCCCAACGGCCAGCAGAACCGACAGGCTGCGCAGCGCGATCTCGCCGTGGCCGAAGACGACCCACCCCCGCAGCAACAGATAGTAGAGCCCCATGTTGGCTTCGCGATGCGTCACGACCTGCGTGAAGCGGTGCCAAGGCGCGGTGGCCAGCGTCGAGCTGACGGATTCGTCGAGGAAGAGGCTGTGGGTGCCCAGGAACAGCGAGCCGAGAATCGCCCCCAGCACCAGCTCCGCGACGACGGCAAGCCGCCACTGCGGCGACGTCATGCCCACGTCGGGCTCGGGAGCTTGCTCCGCCGCGGGCCCGGCTACGTCAACGAGGGTGTTCGCCATCATCGCCCGAGAGTCGTGCAGTACCCCCCACTTGCATGTGGCAACGCAAAGTGAGAGGAGCTTACTCCCGGACCTGCTTGATGACGGCCCCGGCCGTCCGGGCCAAGATGACCAGGTCTCCGCCGACTGACCAGTTCTCGATGTAGTGATTGTCGAACCACGCCCTGTCCTCAATGGACGTGTCACCGCGCAGTCCATTCACCTGGGCCAGCCCGGTCAGCCCGACGGGAACCCGGTGCCGGTCGCCATAGCGGGGAACTTCCTGCTCGAACTGCTCCACGAAGAAGGGCCGCTCGGGACGTGGTCCCACGAGTGACATGTCGCCGCGCAGGACGTTCCAGAGCTGCGGCAGCTCGTCCAGCGAGGTCTTGCGCATGATGCCGCCGATCCTCGTGACCCGGCTGTCGTCGTTGACGCTCCATTGTGTGTCCGACTCACCGTTCACCCGCATGGAGCGGAACTTCAGGATCTCCACCTCGTGCCCGTTCTTGCCGATGCGGCGCTGGCGGAAGTAGATCGGGCCCGGGCTGGTCAGCTTCACGGCCAGCGCGAGCACGCCGTACAGCGGTGCCAACACCAGCAGCATCAGGGCGGCAATGGCGGAGTCGAAAGCACGCTTGGCCAGGCGTCCCGAGGATCGCACGGTTGAGCGCCGCAGCCGCACCAGGGGATACCCCCACACCATGTCGACGTCGCGGGGCGCGGCCTGGAGACCCAGCTCGAAGAAGCGGGGAATGATGTACATGTCGACTGCTGCGTTCTCGCAGAAGCGGACCACCCGCACGAGGTCGGGGTCACGGTTCACGCCGAAGGCGATCACCACCCGATCGATGCGGTGATCGCGCAGGACGCGATCGAGCTGATCGATCCCACCGAGCACCGGGCGGGAGAGCGTGTCGTCGGCGCAGTCGTCCAACAGCCCGATCGGGTGCAGCCCGTAGCTCGGGTTCAGTTCGAGGGCATCGGCAAAGCGCTCCGCCACCGGTCCGGCCCCCACGATGAGCACCCGTTGCCCGAGCGCCCCCCTGGTCCGGGCCCGCCGGATACCGACGTAGGCGCAAGCCCGGCCGAGGAGGAGCAGGCACAGCGTGGAGAGTCCCACCAGCACGAATGACCGCGGTTGCCGGCCGAAGCCGTCGAAGACCGCGATCACGGTGAGCGGAATCGCCACTGCCGCTGCCAGGGTCCCGATGTCCTTGCTCACGTTCAAGGAGATGCGCGAGGCGTACTGACGCCGCAATGCGCAGACTCCGAGGACGCCCAGGATGAAGACCGCCACTGGCCACTGCAGGATCGCCGGCGCGAACGCCACCACGGCCACCGCCAGGACCAGCAGGTCCGTCCCGGCCACGACCTGACCGCTGGTGTGGGCCGCGAACCGGCGCCGCACGCCCGCGACGGGGCCGGACTCGGAATCCGGCCGGCCCCACCGCCAGCTCTGAACGTCTCTGCCGATCGTGACCGACGACATGCTGATTGCTCCCTCGCCGAGCGTGTGTGTGGTTCAGGCGGTCCGCCGGCGACCGCGGACGAGAACGGTGCCAACACCGATCGCCACGACACCGATGATCGCCATCTCTTCAATATCGGCTCCCGTGAAGGCGAGTCCGCTGGACGTCGGAGTGGTCGTCGACCCTCCGTCTGACGTCGTCACCGCCGGCGTGTTCGTGATGCCGCTACTCGGCGACGTGCAACCCGTGTAGCACGAGTTCGCCCCGGCCGCGCCCGCCACGAGCCCGCCGAGCGGCACCGCGAGCAGCACGCCCAAAGCGGGACCGCAAGCTGCGGCGAGCACACGCTGTGCCTTAGTCCTTTTCATCTTGATCTCCTCCACTGGTTCCGCTCACCGAGCGGGTCGATACAGGAGCTACTTGAACCCTTCGACCGTTTCCCGCAAATCCTTCAGTCGGAGGGCGCCAAGCCGCCGCATTCATCATCCCAGGGATTTCGTCAGAGAGGACAGAGCCAAAGGTCACAATGCCCGGCACCTAGGGCACAACGGCCAGACAATTGCCCCAGAACACCCGTTTTCCAGGAAGAACGCCGGCACGGCAAATCGTGACGCCGGTGTGAAAAATTGGCGCGAGAGCCGTCCGAGCGCCCCGATATTACAGGAGTCCCGCTGTACGCTGCCCCCGGTGAAGAGCGGCGAGCCCGGGGAACCGCGCGCCCAGGTCCCCGAGGGCTCCGAGCGCCCGGCCGCGACAGGGCGCCGACGCTTCACCAGACGGTGGAGGATCACAGCCGTCGTGGCGGCCGTCGTGCTGGTCTGGGCGGTCGCCGTCGTCATCGACGTGGTGGTGGCGGCCGACCACATCCACCACGGCGAGGCGGCCGTCCAGTCGGCCCGGCAGGGCCTGTCCGCGGACGCCATCCTGTCCGGCGCACCGGTGGGATACCTGCGCTCCGCCGAAGCGAGCTTCAGCAGCGCACACGGCCTCCTGTCGTCGCCCCTGCTCTGGCCGGTGGACGTCCTTCCGGTCGCCGGTCGCCAGCTGCGCTCGGTGCAGGACCTGTCGGCCGCGGCGGAACATGTCGCCCACACGGGTATCGGGGCGGTGGGCCGGTCTCAGTCACTCCTCCGGCTCCCGCACTCGGCGGGACCGCAACGGGTGGCGGTGCTCCAGCAGCTCGCCTCCCTGGCCGCGTCCACCCACCGCGCCCTCTCCGGAGTCAATTTAGGCCCTGTGCAGGGGCTGATCGGACCGCTGCAGCATGAACGGAACACCTTTCAGGCCGACGTCACGCAGATTCAGACGACCTTGCTGCGGACTTCGGAAGCCGCATCCTCCGCCGCGGACATCCTGCAGGGGCCGGCGACCTACCTCCTCCTGGCGGGCAATAACGCCGAGATGCGCTCGGGCTCCGGCGCCTTCCTCGAGGCGGGGATCGTCACCACGGCCGGCGGCGAGCTCCACCTCTCCAACATGGTCCCGACCACCTCCCTCACCCTCCCCCAGGGCGCTGTGTCGGTGGGGGGGGATCTCGAAGCCCGCTGGGGCTGGCTCCTCCCCGGGGTCGATTGGCGAAACCTGGGGCTGACGCCGCAATTCGACGTCAACGGCCCCCTGGCCGCCAGCATGTGGAAGGCCAACACGGGCCAGACCGTGGACGGGGTGCTCGCCATCGACGTCCAGGGTCTCCAGGAGCTCCTCCAGGTGACAGGGCCCGTCACGACCTCGACCGGTCAGGTCGTGAGCGCGGCCACGGTCGACCAGCTCCTGTTGCACGACCAGTACGTCGGCGAGACCTACAGCTCAGACTCGACCAACCGGGTCGACGAGCTGTCGACGCTCGCCTCCGCCACCCTGCACGCGCTCGAGAACAGGCCGCTCAAGCTGCATGTCATGGCCGATGCGCTCTCGGCCGCCGCCGAGGGGCGCCACGTTCTCCTGTGGTCGGCCACGCCGCGCACGGAGGCGGCCTGGCGGGGTGCCGGCGTGTCCGGCCAGCTGGAGCCGTCTTCCCTGATGGCCGACATCATCAACCGGGGCGGGAACAAGCTTGATCAGTACCTGTCGGAGACCGTCTCGCTCCGGCTGACGCCCCAGGGTCAGCAGACCGACGGGAGCCTCACCATGAGGTTCGCCAATCGCACGCCGCCCGGGCAGTCCCCCTTCATCGCCGGGCCCTACCCGGGTCTCGGCACTGTCTACGGGGAGTACGCCGGGATCGCCACGGTCAACCTGCCGGGCGACGCCCGCGACATCGCGTCGCCGTCGGCGCACTCCGTCGTCACCAGCGGCCCCGAGGGGCCGACCATCCTGGAGGGGGCGACGATGGACATCTTGGCCGGGGCGACCCAGCACATCACGTTCACCTTCGTACTGCCCGGGGCCCACGGCTCCATGGCCGTGGTGCCGAGCGCACGAATACCGGCCGCGACCTGGCACGTCGCGGACCCGGCGGGGAGCACGACGTTCGACGACAGTGCGCCGCACACCATCTCCTGGTAGGGGTCAGCCGAGATCGGCGGTGAAGGCCGCCAGGCTCTGGGGGAACGATCCGCCGGTGAGCAGCGAGTTGACGCCGCCGCTGTTGTCGTCGAAGTAGGTCTCGTACGTCACGTCGTTGGAGGGGTTGTCCATCCACGACACCATCTGGTCGATGTAATCGGGATCGTCGCCGAGCCCGTGACCGTCACTCCTGATGGCGAGACCCCACTCGGTCAGGGCAAGGGGCTTGCCGTGCGACGAGGCGAACTCCTGGGCGTCGGTGAGGCTCGGCAGGGCGGTCGAGGACCACGCGTTGGCCGGTGTCTGCGGGCTGGCCCATGTCTGATCGTAGGAATCGAGGCCGATCACGTCGACGTAGGCGTTGCCGGGGTAGGCGGCAGCGACCGAGTACCCCGACTGCGTGAAGGCCTCGGCATCGGGGTTCCACACGAAGCGGAAATTCTCGCCGGGAACGGCGCGCATGGCCGTCACGATCTGCTCGAAGTACGAGGCGAAGCTGGCCTCGGCGCTGGGCGTGGTGGCCTCCCATGGCATCCAGGAGCCGTCGAACTCCCAGCCCAGGCGCAGGTACGCATCGGACTGACCGGCGTTGACGAGAGACTGGGCCAGCGTCACGTAGTACAGGTTGAAGGCTCCGCTCGCACCCTGGGCCAGGGTGCCGACGGCCGCCCCGCTCGAGGTGGTCGGGATGATCGGCACGCCCAGAGAGAGCGTGTACGCACTCCCCTGCCAGGCCCCGAGCAGCCAACCCAGGCTTCCGCCCGAGCCGTCCATGCCGGACCACCCGGCGTTTCCGGGCAGGTAGTCGGTGGCGACGGTCGGCGAGGTCCCTGTCTCGGCGGCGAAGGCCGCCATCCCCGACGGGTTGGCCGAGGCGACATACGCACCCTGCTGGAGTCTGCCGGCCGGAAGCGTGGCCGGCGTCGAAGAGACCGTGGTCGTCGTGGTCGTCGGTGGGACAGTCGTGGTGGTGGTCAGCTGCTGGGTGGGGGTGGTGTGCCGCGGCACTGTCGTCGTGGGGGTGGACGATGACGGCGGCCGGGTGGAGCCGCTCCGCGATGGCGGGGCGAAGAAGGAAGCCGAGCCACCGGTCGTCACGATGGTGTAGCCCGATGCGGCCGGATCGACGACGATGCCCAGGGCGCCGACGCCCGTCCCCGCCGTCGACCCGTAGTACCCGGCGTCGCCGAAGGTGAAGACGCCGCCGTCGGCGGCGACCAACCAGTAGCCGGCGTCGCCGGGCGTGGGTGCCACGCCGACGATGGGCTGGTTGAGGTGGATGGCCCCGGTGGACCCGTGGAACGCGGCGTCGCCGTAGTTGAAGATGCCGCCGTCCGAAGCCACGAGCCAGTACCCGGCGCCGTCGCTGGCGGGCGCCATGCCGACGATGGGCCGGTTGAGCTGCAGGGACCCTGTGGAGCCGTGGAACGCGGCGTCGCCGTAGTTGAAGATGCCACCGTCCGAAGCCACGAGCCAGTACCCGCGGCCGTCGGTCGTGGGTGCCATGCCGACGATGGGCCGGTTGAGGTGGATGGCCCCCGTAGAGCCGTAGAACACCGCGTCTCCGTAGTTGAAGACGCCCCCGTCGGAGGCCACGAGCCAATACCCGCCGCCGTCGGGCGTGGGTGCCATACCGACGATCGGCTTGGCCAGCTGGAGTCCGGACAGGGCCGGGGATCCCAGGGCCGGGGCGCCGTCGTGGGGGGTCACCGCGCCGGCCGCGGTCACGGTCCAGTAGCCACCGGCCGGATCGGCCGCCATCATCTGGCCGCTGCCGTATCCGTTGGTCCGGGACTGCGCTGCTGCTGCAGCGTCGATGCCGCCACCTCCGGACGAGAGCGCGACGGCCAGACCCGAGCCGAGGGCCGGGACCAACACCAACAGCGCCACAACTCTGGCCAGAGAGAGTGGCAGGGACCGGCTCGGTCCGGACAGGCGCATCGTCTTCCCCCTCCGGACCCGCCGGCGCGCCCGGCCGCGCGGCGAAGAGGCGCAGTGCGCTCATCGCTGATTCGGCGGCCCGGCGAACTCAACGAGTCCCGTAGCTTTGCGTCCCCCCCTCACGGGAGGTTTGCCTTTTCGTTCCGAGCGAACGATGGCCGGAGCGCCCGACCCCAAGCAAGGGAATGAGGACAATTTGCGCAAATTGTGTTGAACGCGAATTGTGCGGTTGCTGTTTTCCCGCAGCGCGCCGCTCACGCGGCGGACGACTGGACGTCAGTCCGGGCCGGTGCAGTGCACCGACCGTCCGGCGTCGATCAACCCAGAGCGGCCGAGAACGCGGCGAGGCTGCTCGGGAACGAGCCGCTTGTGATCTGGGAGTTGACGCCGCCGCTGTTGGCGTCGAAGTAGCTCTCGTAGGTCACGTCGTTGCTCTGCATGAACGACACCAGCTGGTCGACGAAATACGGGTCGTCCCCGAGCCCGTGGCCGTCGCTCCGGATGGCCACACCCCATTCGCAGAAGGCCAGCGGCTTGCCGTTGGCCGAGGCGAACTGCTGCGCGGCCGTGAGGGCGGGCACCTGGGTCGAGGACCAGGCGTTGGCCGGGGTCTGCGGAGTCGCCCACGACTGGTCGTAGTCGTCCAGCCCGATCACGTCCACGTAGGCGTTCCCCGGATAGGCGGCCGCGACCGAGTACCCCGATTGCGTGAAGGCCCCGGCATCGGGGTTCCAGACGAACCGGAACTGCTCGCCGGACACGGAGCGCATCGCCGTGACGATCTGCTGGAAGTAGGACGCGTAGCTGGCCTCGGCGCTGGGCGTGGTGGCGGCCCACGCAAACCATGTGCCGTCGAATTCCCAGCCGAGACGCAAGTAGGCATTCGCTTCGCCGGCGCTGACGAGCGTTTGCGCCAAGGTGACGAAGTAGGAGTTGAAGGCTCCCGTCGCCCCCTGGGCCAGGGTGCCGACGGGCGACCCGTTCGAGGTCGGGATGATCGGCACACCCAGCGAGAGCGCGTAGCCAGTCCCGCGGTACGGCGAGAGCACCCCGTTGAGGGTCCCCCCGGACCCGTCCATGTCCGCCCATCCGCCGCTGCCGGGCAGGTAGGCGGTGGCCAGGGTCGGCGAGGTCCCCGTCTCCTGCGCGAAGGCCGCCATGCCCGAGGGCGTCGGGTTGGAGTCGTATGCCCCCTGCTGCAGACCCCCGGACTCGGCGTTCGGATGCAAGCCCGGCCCGAAGGCGACCGACGCGCCATTCGCCGTCACAACGTTGTAGCCCGCACTCGCCGGATTCACGATCATGCCGTAGGCGTACATGCCCCAGCCCGCCGTCGAGCCGTAGAAGCCGGCGTCGCCGAAGTTGAAGACGCCGCCGTCGAACCCGACGAGCCAGTAGCCCCGACCGTCCGTCGAGGGAGCCATGCCGACGATGGGCAGATTCAGACGGATCGAACCCGTCGAGCCGTAGAACTGGGCGTCGCCGTAGCTGAAAATGCCGCCGTCCGACGCCACCAGCCAGTAGCCGTTGCCGTCGTTGGTCACGGCCATGCCGACGACAGGCTTGTTCAGGACGATCGACCCCGTGGAACCGTGGAACGTGGCGTCGCCGTAGCTGAAGATGCCGCCGTCGGACGCCACCAGCCAATAGCCGTTGCCGTCGTTGGCCGTCGCCATGCCCACGATGGGCTTATTCAGGTGCATGCCGCCGGTCGAGCCGTAGAACGTGGCGTCGCCGTAGCTGAAGATGCCGCCGTCGGACGCCACCAGCCAATAGCCGTTGCCGTCAGTCGTGGCCGTCATGCCGACGATCGGCTGGGCGAGCCGCAGATTCGACAGTGCGGGCGACCCCAGGGCCGGAGCGGCGCCGTGTGGCGTCACCGCGCCCGCCGGCGTGACGGTCCAATAGCCACCGGTCGGATCGGCGGCCATCATGATGCCGCCGCTGTAGGCGTTCGAGGGGTGCGCGCTGGACGCGCCGGCAGAGCCCGTGCCCGGCGAGAACCCGGTGGCCGCACCGAGCACTCCGAAGGCAAGGGTGGCGACCACCGCCAAGGGCGCGATCGCTCGTGCCAAAACCAGTGGTAGCGCCCGACTCCGCTGCAATCGCCGCATCGTCTTTCCCCCTTGGACCCGCGGACCACGGATCGCCGAGGCGACGAGCGGCGCGCTCATTGCTGATTCGGCGGCCCGGCAAACTCAAACGAGTCCCGTAGCTTTGCGCCCCACCCTCACGGGCGGTTTGCCTTTTCGTTGTCAACAAACGATGAGCAATAGATCGACGTAGAAACAACGGAACTTGAGCGCCAGCCTTGCGATCCAAAGTTGTGCGTCTGTTGTGCGAGGGGGCCCTTGCAGGCACGCCAACCCGCGTCAGCGGGTGGGGGCAGTCCCCGCCTCGACGGACCCGAGCGGCACATGCCAGGTCAGCCGGGTCCCGCCCTCGCGGGACCTCCCGAGATCGATGCTCCCGCCCAGTCGCTCGGCCCGCTGGCGGAGGTTCTTCAGGCCGAGCCCGGTCGCCTTGGCCTCCCCGATGCCGATCCCGTCGTCGGCGACGACCAGGCGTAGCTCCTCACCGGCGGCGATCGTGATCACCACCTGCGAGGCCCGGGCGTGTTTGCCAACGTTGGTCAACGCCTCCCGGAGGACGGCGAGTACCTCCTCGGCGAGCGCATCGCTGACGACAGCGTCGACCGGGCCGCTGAACGAGACCCGCGGCAGGAGGCCCACCACGGGGCGGAGCTCGTGCACCAGGTCCAGGACCTTGGGGTGCAGCCCCTCCTTGTTGATCGTGAGCTCTATGTCGAAGATCGCCTTGCGCAGCTGCCGGATCGTCTCGTCCAGCTTGTCGATCGCTTCCCCGATCCGCATCACGGCCTCGGGCCGCTCGACCAGGCGGGCCGTCCCCTGGAGCGACAGCCCGATGGCGAACAGGCGTTGAATCACCGAGTCGTGCAGGTCACGGGCAATGCGATCCCTGTCCTCGGTGAGGGCCCGGTCCCGGACGATGCCGTGGAGTCGGGCATTCTCGATGGCGATGCCCGCCGCCATGGCCAGGGCCAGGACCAGCTCCTCATCGTCGTCGGAGAAGTCCGGAGCCGTCTTCTTGTTGGTGAGGTACAGAATCCCGTAGACCTCACCATGCACCCGGATCGGGACGCCGAGGAACGACGTCATGGCGGGATGGTCCGCGGGGAACCCGAAGCTCTGCGGGCTGGAGGCGATATCGGAGAGCCGGAGCGGCCTGTCCTCGGCGATCAGGGTGCCCAGCACGCCCCGGCCGGTGGGGCGGGCGCCGATGGCCCGCTCTTCCTCGTGGCTCAGGCCGACCGTCAGGAACTGGTCCAACGCCCGGCCGTCCTCGGTCAGGACCCCGAGCGCCCCGTACTGCGCGTCGACGATGTCGCGGGCCTCCTCGCTGATCCGCCGAAGCACCACCGGGAGGTTCAGCTCGGCATCGAGGATGAGGATCGCCTGCACCAATCGGCGCAGCCTGGCGGGATCGTCGATCCTGTCGAAGGGCTGCACGGGCAGTCAGGATAGAGGGGTAGCAATCGCCCGTGCGGCGGAGGAGGGGTGCAAGTCGGTTGCGCAACACCTCCGAAGCATCAAAGCCGACGGTGGCGTGGCAATATTGGGGCAAATGACGATTCGGGTGTTCCTCCTCGACGATCATGAATTGGTCCGTACGGGGCTGCGCACGTTGCTCGAGTCCGAAGACGACATGGACGTCGTCGGCGAGGCGGGAACCGCCGGCGAGGGACTGCATCAGATCCGCGAGCTCCTGCCCGACGTGGCCATCCTCGACGTCCGGCTCCCGGACGGCGACGGCATCGAGGTGTGCCGGGAGGTCCAGTCCCTGACCCCTCAGGTCAGGTGCCTGATGCTGACGTCGTACTCCGATGACGACGCCCTCTTCTCGTCGATCATGGCGGGCGCCTCGGGGTACGTCCTCAAGGAGGTCGGCGGGGGTGACCTGCTCGGGGACATCCGCCGAGTCAGTCAGGGCATGTCCCTGCTCGATCCGGTGCTGACCCAGGAGCTGTTCGACCGCCTGCGCAAGGACCAGGAGGCCGAATCACGCCTCACCGTCCTGACGCCCCAGGAGCGCAAGGTCCTGGAGCTCATCGCCCAGGGCCAGTCGAACCGCCAGATCGCCGAGCAGCTCTTCCTGGCCGAGGCCACGGTCAAGAACTACGTCTCGAGCCTGCTGTCGAAGCTCGGCATGCGCCGGCGCACAGAGGCGGCCGTCTACGCCGCCGTCCTGGCTGAGCGCAAGGCCTTCAATCCCAGGTCCTGAGCACCCGACCCCGGCTGGCGTCCTAGGCCACCTCGACCCGGCGATTGTCGTCGAGCGTCCGGAAGTCCACGCCGGCGCCCCGCAGACGGGCCTCCAGCCGCTCCCGCTCGGCCAGGGGGTTCGCAAACCGGTCCGGCTCGGATTCGATGCCCAGCGCTGTGCACAGGCGGAGCAGCATGCGGTCGTGATCGAGCTCGAGGGCCAGGTCTTCGGCCATGATGTGCTCGCCTTCGGCTCCGTGCCCGGCCATGCGCCGGCGGAACTGCAGCAGAATCACCACCAGCTCGTCCTGGGAGACGGGCAACGGCAAGGGGTCCACGTCAGCACATAGCCCCGCAAGCAATTCGCTGTACATAGACATCACCCATAATTTTGCCGGAATTGGGTTCCGCCAATAGGGCCGATACTCCTGTTTCCTATAGGGCCGTAACTCCCTATCGGACCGACGGGCGACCCGATAACGCCCCCTCCCGTCAGCGCCGGCTGACGCGGGTGGAGCGGTCCGCCCTGGCCAGGACGTCTTCGGCGGACTCGGTGTCGTCGGCGACGGCGACCCCCAGCGAGGCATGGAGGCGGACGTCCCGGCCCCCGACGGCGACCGGCTCGTCAAGCGTGTGCTGCAGTCTGCGGATGACTGGCCCCACCACCTGTTCGTCTGTCACGGTCAGGACGACAACCAGATCGCTCCCACCGACCCGGCCGATGGTGTCCTCCGCCCGGATCACGGCCGTCAGCCGGCGCGCCATCTCGGACAGCACGGTGTTGCCCACGGTGTAGCCGAGATCGAGGTTGATCTCGCCCAGGTTCTCCAATCCGATGTGGCAGACGACGACCTCGCCTCCGTGGCGCCGCCGGCGGACCAGGGCCTGGGTCAGGCGGTCGAGCACGAGGAGCTGGTTGGCCAGGCCGGTGTGCGGGTCAGCCATCGAGAGCTGCCAGAGCTGGTCGTACTTTCCCCGGCGGGGCCCGCCCGAGGTCGGGGCCCCGGCCCCGGCCGAGCTGAACTCGCGGAGCATCGACTCCACGCTCTTGACCGCGCCCCCGCCCGGACCGGTGAAGTCCTCGCGTGCCGAGGTCCCAGGCGAAGTCCCGGAGGCGTCCGGGCTCTCGCCGGAGCCCGCCTCGCCAAGTTTCCTCTTGGCCTTCTTCACGCTGTTCCCCTCCGATACGGACCTTTTCACTCTTATCGGAACGTCGCGGGCGGAAACAGAGCCGTAAGTCATCAGCATGGGTGCGAACGTGGCGCAGCCGATCCGTCGACCCAGGCGGCTGCGGGGACTTCATACCCTGCCTGACCAGGGAAAAGAAACAGGAATCGGATCCGTCCGGGCTTCCGCCGCGCTACCCTGGCCCTGCGAGCGACGGCGGCCCAGCCTGGCAACCGCCGTGTCGCTGTACGCCCCGGGCCGACCGGTCCGGCGTCATCGAAGTGCAACGAGGATGAACCATTGAGCCAACCTCCCCAGCCGTGAAGACGAGGGCACCCCGGGCCGGATCCGCCGCGGCCACAGCCCGGTGACCGCGTCCGCGACCATCGTGGTCGACACCGACGGGCTCGAGGCCCTGGTGGCCGAAGTGGCGGCACAGGACTCCTACGGCTTCGACACCGAGTTCCACACCGAGCGCACCTACGTGCCCGACCTGGCCCTGATTCAGATCGCCTGGGCCGACAAGACGGCGCTGGTGGATCCGCTCGCCGTCGACCCCGCGCCCCTGGCGAAGGTCTTCGGCGGACCCGGCATCGCCGTGGCCCACGCGGCGTCCCAGGACCTCGACGTACTGATGGCCGCCTGCGGGGCCGTCCCGGCGACGGTCTTCGACACCCAGATCGTCGCCGGGTTCCTGGGCCTGTCCACCCCCTCGCTCTCCCGCCTGGTGGACCACATGCTTGGCGTCTCGTTGCCCAAGGCGGACCGGCTCTCGGACTGGCTGGTGCGGCCCATGTCCGACCGCCAGGTCACGTACGCCCTCAACGACGTAGCCCACCTGCTGCAGCTGCGGGACGTGCTGACCGAGCGGCTGCGGGCGCTGGGCCGCCTCGAATGGGCCCTGAGCGAATGCGACCAGGTGCTGGGCGACCGCGCGCCGGCGCGGGTCCCCGAGGAAGCGTGGTGGAAGCTCGGGGACATCCGCGGCATGTCGCGGCGGTCGCGTGGCGTCGCCCAGGAGGTGGCGGCCTGGCGCGAGCGCACTGCCGCGGTGACCAACCGGCCCCGCCGCATGGTGCTCTCGGACCTCGGGCTCCTTGCTGTGTCCCAGCAGCCGCCGCGCAACGCCGACCAGCTCCGCGCCACCCGCGGCGTCGACGGACGCCACCTGGCGCAGGGGCGGGCCGCCGAGATCATGCGGGCCGTCGAGCGCGGCCTCGAACTCCCCCCCGACCAGATCCGCATGCCGTCCGAAGGACGTGACGCCCCGGCTCCGCCGGCCGCCGTGGCGGTGTGCTCGGGCGTCGTGCGCCAGATCGCCGACGACCTCGATTTCGACCAGGGCCTGCTCGCCACGCGAGCCGACATCGCCCAGCTTCTCTGCGGCGATCCGAGCCGGCTCGACGCGGGGTGGCGCCGGACCATCGCCGGGGACCCGCTGCGCCGGCTGATCGCGGGCGACGTGGCCGCCGCCTTCGATCGGCGCGGCCACCTCGTCATGGAAGAACGGTCCCGGCGGCCGCTCCCGCCTCCTAATTGACGAGCTTCCCCCGGCCTTCCCAGTAAGGCTGACGCAGCTTGTACTTCTGCAGCTTCCCCGTCGCCGTGCGGTCGAGCGCGTCGCGCAGCTCCACGCTCGTGGGCGCCTTGAAGTGGGCCAGCCGCGCGCGGCAGTGAGCAATGAGTTCCGCACCGGTGACCGTCGACCCCTCCCGCACGACGACCAGCGCCTTGATGGTCTCGCCCCACTTGTCGTCGGGCACACCGATCACGGCCACCTCGGCCACCGCCTCGTGCTGGTACAGGCAATCCTCGATCTCTATGGAGGAGACGTTCTCTCCGCCGGTGATGATCACGTCCTTCTTGCGGTCCGAGATCACCACGTACGGACCATCGAAGTGTCCCCCGTCGCCCGTGTGGAACCAGCCGCCCCGCAGTGCGGCCTCGGTCTCCACCGGCTGCTCCCAGTACCCGGCGAAGACGTGGTTGGACCGGGCCAGGACCTCCCCGTCCTCGTCGACGGCCATCTGGACGCCCACTGCCGGGACGCCGGCACGGCTGAGGAGGTGAGCGCGTGTGGCAGCGTCGAGGTCGTCCCAATCGGCGGGGGCCCGGTTGATGGTCAGCAGCGGCGCGGTCTCGGTGAGGCCGTAGATCTGTATGAACTCCCACCCGAGCTCGGACTCCACCCGCTCGATCGTCTTCGACGGCGGTGGTGCGCCGGCCACGACGATGCGCACCGCGCCACGCCCCGGCACGGGTCGCCCCTCGGCGACCCTGGTCTCCGTCGCGCTCAGGATGGCCGCCACCACCGCGGGTGCGCCGCACAGCAACGTGACCCCGTGGCGCTCGATGCGGGTCAAGATGTCCTCGCCGTCGACTTTGCGGAGCACGATGTGCGTGCCGCCCATGCCGGTCACCGCGTAGGGCATCCCCCATCCGTTGCAGTGGAACATCGGCAATGTGTGCAACAGCACGTCGCGATCGTTGACGCCGGTGTGCCACCCGAAGGTGGCCGCGTTCAGCCAGCAATTGCGCTGGGTCAGTTGCACACCTTTGGGCCGTGCCGTGGTGCCCGACGTGTAGTTCACGGAGCAGGCCGCCTCCTCGTCAGGCTCCCAGGCCAGCGGCGCCGCGCCGTCCCCGGCGGGCGCGAAGAGAGCGGCATCGTCAACTCCGTCAAGACAGAAGCGGTGCGCGACCTTGATGGAGTCGACCTCGTCCGCCAGATCCGGGTCGTACAGGAGGACGGACGCTCCGGAGTGCTGGACCACGTAGGCGATCTCGTCGGCGGTGAGACGGAAGTTGATCGGCACCAAGGTGCGGCCGAAACCGCTGACGCCGAAGTAAGACGTCAGGAACCGCCCACTGTTCGGGCTGACGATGGCGACACGCTCTCCGTGCTCCACCTCGAGGTCGTCCAGCGCCAGCGCCATGCCGCGCGCCCTGGCTTCGAGCTCGCGGTAGCTGAGCGTCCCGTAGGAGCCCGGCACGGACGGCTCGTCGACGACCGCGATCCGATCCCCGTAGACCAACGCGGCCCGGTTGAGGAAGTCCGCCACCGTGAGCGGGACCCGCATACCACCCCCTGATCTCTTTTGCTCGACTGCACCCGGCGCAAACGACCCTACCGGACCACCCGCGCCAGCTTCCTAGAAATGCCCGAGAACGGGGTGGGGCACGTAGGGCTTCTCGAGTGCGGCCATCTCGTCCTCGGACAAGGAGAGTGCCTCGGCGGCCAGCGCATCCTTGAGGTGCTTCTTCTTCGTGGCACCCACGATCGGCGCCGACACACCGGGCTTGGCCAGCAACCAGGCCAGGGCGACCTGCGCCGGCGGGACATCGCGCGCCGCGGCGACCCCCACGGCGGCATCGACGACATCGAAATCAGTGGGCTGGTCGTACAGGTAGTCGGTGAAGGGGTCGGTGCTCGAGCGGGTGGTGTGGCGCTCGCCCTCGCGGGTGCGGTTGCCGGCCAGGACTCCGCGCGCCAGGGGGCTCCAGGGGATGCAGCCCACACCCTGGTCGAGACAGAGCGGAATCATCTCGCGCTCCTCCTCCCGGTAGATGAGGTTGTAGTGGTTCTGCATGGAGACGAACTTGGTCCAGCCGTGCAACTCCGCCGTGTACTGCGCCTTGGCGAACTGCCACGAGAACATGCTGCTGGCTCCGATGTAGCGCGCCTTTCCGGCGCGTACGACATCGTGCAGGGCCTCCATCGTCTCCTCAATAGGGGTGCGGGGGTCCCAACGGTGGATCTGGTACAAGTCGACGTAGTCCATCTTGAGGTGCGTGAGGGACGCGTCGATGCCGGCCAGGATGTGCTTGCGACCGAGCCCGCCGCCGTTCTCGCCCGGGCCCACGGGCATGAACACCTTGGTGGCGACCACGGCTTCCTCCCGCGTCAGGTACTTCGGCACCAGCCGGCCGGTCGCGATCTCACTGGCACCACCGGAGTAGGCATCCGCCGTGTCGAAGAAGGTCACGCCCCCTTCGACGGCAGTCCGCACGATGGGCTCCGCGGAGTCTTCGTCAATGACCCAGGGCCGGTCACTGTCGTTCCCGAAGCCCATCATGCCGAGGCAGATCCTCGAGATCCTCAGACCGGACGTTCCAAGATTCGTGTAGTTCATGGCTGACCTCGCTCGTGCCGGGACGCGACGGCGCCCTCCTGCCCATGCTTACCAGCCAGGGCGCTCGGTTCGTACGCCCGTTCCGGCTCCGAAGTCCACCCGTGGGCGCCGCCGCTCACTCAGTGGCAGCACCCGTTGGAGGACGAGTGGTTCCAGCCGTCCTGTCCGTCGCCACCGGAGTCCCTCCATCCGCTGCCGTCGCTGCCGGTGTTGCCCGTGTCTCCGGTGCCGCCGGTGTCTTCGCCGTTGCCCTGGTCGCCACCGTGCCCGTTACCAGTCCAGTTCCCCGTGCCGCTGCCGGTGCACGAGCCGTCTCCGTTTCCGTTTCCGGATCCGGTACCGGTTCCGCTGCCGCCCGTGCCGCCGGTCGAACTACTGCCGGTGCCACTGCTGCCATTGGTGCCGGTGCCACCACCCCCGACGGGCGCAGCACCCCCAGAAGCCGACGAGACCGGAATGGACGTGGTGGTCGTCGTGGACGTCGTCGAGGACGGGGGCGTCGTCGTTGTCGTTGTGGTCGCACTGGGAGTGGAGGGCGGCGTCAGCGCCGTGGTGGATGGAGCGCCCGTGGTCGGAACCGGTGAGCCCGTGCCGACCACGGTCAGGGTCGCGGTCGGCGTCGCGCCACCCCGAGAGGGCGAATTCGCGGCGACGAGGGCGTTGGCCGAGGATGTCGGCACGGCCCCGCTCGAGACCTGTGACGCGCCGGTGGATTGGTTGCCGGTTCCAGGAGTCCCATTGCCCCCAGACGCGCCCGTACCGCTATTCGTTTGACTGGGAATCGTGCTCGTCGGAGTAGTCCCGGATCCCGGAACGACCGGACCGCTCGAGTGGGCCGAGAGCACCGACTGCGCCACGGGGCCCGCCCCGAAACTCACTCCGGCCACGATCGACAACGCAGCGGCCACAGCTGCTCCTGACGCGATGAAACGATTGCGGCCGAAGTACAGCTTGGACGCAGCGATTGACGCCGGCAGGACGGCACTCGGCGGCGGCGACTCAGGAAGAGGCTGCCCGAATGACCGGGACGTGAACACTTCCTCCAAGGTCGCGTGATCGCTCGCATCAGCCCACTCGGGCTTCGACCCCCCCATGCTCCTCCACGTTCGTCTGTCGGGCAGATGAAACACTCGGAGTCCCGCCTCCGAGGTCCAGACGCCCCCTCTCTTTTAACCATATAGGGAGAGGTCCCACATGGATACTAGGAACCTGGAATCTGTTGGGAATTAGTTCTGAACCAACGTTTTCGCCTTGAAAATTGCACCTTTGCCGCGCACGTTGCGCCTGAAGCACGCGATGCTACGTGGGGTTGTCGGACTGTTGTGGCACGCGCCAATTCCGCGCGCATTTCGTCCTAAAACGGGGTCGCGGAATCCGTTTGCACCGCACGCTGCTGCTGCAATCTGCTCGCAACCGGGCGGCAATGCACGGTTGTCAGAGAGTCGACGCGCTGACCGCCTGATCGACTGTCGAAATGACATTGCTGTCCGCCCCCGTGGTCGAAGCGGCATCCGGTACGGGGCCTCCGACTTGGCTCGCGGCCGTCGTCACCGACGATCCAAGAGCACTCACCGCGCTCCCGACCGTGGATGCGAGGGGGGCGGTGGGAGCGACGGGGTTGCTGCCTCCCGTCGGCGCTCCGGTGTAGGTCGCCGCGCCGGTCAACGACACGTGACCTCTGAGCGCATTGCTCGTGCTGTGGGTTCCCGCCACTTCGACACCCGGCGAAAGAGACCCGGACCCGGTCGCGCCGGTGCCATTTCCTCCGGGAGCGGTTGGGCCGGCCGTCGCCGGGCCGGACGTGTGGTAGCCGGTGCCCCGCCGGGCCGCACCATGCGTTCCCTGGGCGGCGATCGACGGCCGGTGCGATGATCCCGACCCGGCAGTGACGCAGGCCGCGATGAGTGCCGCGAGTGCGCTGACGCAGGCGAGGGTCCAGTAGCGCGTGCTGCGTCGATTCCACGAAGCCGGCGGAGTTTCGGCATCCGCATCGCCCAGCGCTGCGCCGCCATCTGAAGGATCGGCCTGCAAACGAGGCTCCGACTCCCCGGTGTCGGATCCGTGAAGTCGCTGGGGTCGTGCAGGCGAACCACCGTCCGTGGCCGGCCGAACTCCTGGGCGAACAGCACATCCTCAGGACCCATGGGAGGAGCGACCACGTCGCGCCCGGCATTGTCGGTTCGTCGCCCGAATTCCTCCGCGCGAAAGACCTCTTCCAGCCCTCTCACATCACCAGCATCCTTGTGGCCGAACATGACCCCTCTTTCCATCTGACCTTCCCCCGCGCCGGGCTCGTGAGCGCGACGCACGTTCAGAAACGCTCCTAGTCGGCGAGAACCTTGCGACCCGAGCGGCGACGGGCCGACCGGCTGATGGCCAGGCCCATGGCGAGCGCGCCCAGTCCGATCAACACCTCCAACAGCAACGGGGCACCGGTTGAAGCCAGGGACGAGGCACTCGGAGCCTCCGGCGCCACCGTCGGCGAGCTCAGCGGCGAGGAGTTGGAGACCAGCGCGGCCGGAGTCGGCGTCGCCGCGGAGGAGGACCACGCCGGCGATCCGCCGCCCGAGGTGGGGCCTACCGTCGACGCAGCCGTGATCGGCTGTGGGCACGGGGAGTCCGCGCTGCCGCTGAGAGCTCCCTGAATGCCACAGATGGTCACGGGAGCAGTCGCCCCGGTACCCGGGCTCTCAGCGCTGCCGATCGGGGCGGACGTCGAGCCCGTCCCCTCACACGTACCGCTCGAGTCTCCGTCGAGGGCAGCCGTCACTGCGCAGAGCGTCACAGGCGCAAAGACCGGAGCCGAACCGGTTGTGGTGGCACCGACGTGTGAAGGTTCGCACGAATTGCTCGCCGTACCGTCCACCCCGACGACGATGCTGCAGGCGTTCACCGGGACGACGCCGTCCACAGGAGCGCTCTGGCTGGCTTCATTTGTCGGCAGGTCGTTGACGAGCGGGTATCCCGCGTCGGGCATGCACATCCCGTTGGCCGAGCCGTCGACCTCGACGACCGCACCGCAAGCCGTGACTGGCACAAAGACGTCGGCCGCCTGCCCCCGTTGGGACGCGGGATCGGACTGCTGCGGGCAGCTCGACGAGCTGTCGCCGTCGATTTCCGCAATCACGTCGCAGACGGTGACGGGGACTTCGGCATCGACGACGCCGTTCTGGCTGGTCGAGCCACTCGTCCCGGTGGTGTCGCAGTCACTCGACGTGTTCCCCACAAGACCGACATTGACCGAGCACACGCTCACCGGCGCGTCCGCGTTGACGTCCCCGTTTTGCGACGCCGACGCCGACGACTGGTCGCTGGTGAGACCGAGCGCAGCGGCTGCCTCGTTCAACAGGCCGATCGCGTTGTCCTGTGCCGTGATCGGGACGTTGGCGTCCGCCAGGCCCCCAGGCTCGTGCGTCCCGACCGACGTCGTGGAACAGCTGCTGCTGGCGTCCGCCAGGAGCCCTACGGAAAGCGAGCACGCGTTGACCGGGGTATCGGCATTGGCCACGGGGGACGACTGCCCCGTGGTGTTCGTCCCCGTAGTCGAGTCCTGGCTCGGCAGTGCCGTGTCGCCGAGCTCGTTCGTCACGACGGTGATGGGGGCGGCGGCTGAGGCCGGAGCCGGCGGCAACGCGTCCGTCACTGCGCCGGCGGCGGCGTTCTGCACCGCTTGCAGCGTGGTCTGCAGATCGGTTGACGATGAGGCCGCACCTGCTGGCGTCACGCCGAGAGTTGCGCCGGCGGCCAGCACGAGCCCGCACGTCAACACTCCAATGGAAGTAAGTCTGTTCCGCCTCATGGTCTTGCTCCTTCTCTGCGGAGGATGGACATCCCCTGCAATCGCGGCCTGCCTCATACCCGGCGAAACGAGGATCTCGAGAGGTCCGTGCGAAGGTGCGTAGGAATTGTGATTGCACACGGGGTGCATGAGCGGTAGTTGACGCTGCGTGGTGCGGAGGTGTCGATCTCGACCGTTGTGCTGCGAATCGGTCGCTGCATTCACCACCCGGCGCGCGTCGTCAACGCGCTCCGGAACGAGCCTTGGCGAGTCCGCCGGCTAGTTGCGCGAACGGCGGAAGTACCGGCTCAGTGTCTCTTCTTGTTGCTGATAGGAGGAGCCGATGCCCGATCCGTACAGCGAGGTCGGCTCCTCGAGCATGCGCTCGAAGGTCAGCTTGCACACGGCCTGGCCGTTTTCGACCATGAAGGGAACGTCATGGGCGCGCACCTCCAGTGCGGCGCGCGAGCCGCGGAAGCCGCCACTCGGATCGAACCCGAACCCGGGGTCGAAGAACCCGGCGTAGTGCGTCCGCAACTCCCCACTGGTCGGGTCATACGCAGTCATTTCGGCCGCCAGGTTGGGTGGGATGCTCACCGCCTCGTTGGACATCAGGAGGTAAAACCTCTTCGGGGACAGCACAAGGCGGTCTCCGTCCTCCCGGAAGACGGGGTCCCAGAAGGGCATCGGGTCGACCTCACCCCCCGACGTCAGATCGAGCAGCGGCGCACTGTCCCGCGTGCTGTGCCCAACCTGTCCCCGCTCGTCGCCGCGCAGATCGAGCCCGAGGAAGAGCCCGTTGGACAGGACGAGGTCGTCGACCGGCACCGGTGAGCCCGCCTTGTACAGGATCGGCTCCTCGAGGTGGGTCTGCCGGACCTCGTCGTCGCTCAGCCAGGGCCTACCGATCGACAGGCGGAGCTGGTTCAGTGTCAGGTCTTCCCGGACGCGGACGGCGAACGAGAGGGGGACCACTTCCAGGTAGAGGGGCCCCTGGTAGCCCGGCGCCACTTCGTCGAACCGGTCGCTGTTGTCGGTGATGACCCGGGTAAAGACATCAATCCGGCCGGTCGAGCTCTTGGGGTTGGCCTTGCCCCGCAACCCGGCCGGGAGATCGAGGCGCTCCTTCAGCTCAATCAGGTACGGGCACCGCGCTTCGAGCATGGCGCCGCCGCCACGGAGATCGATCTCGTCGAGGATGTAGTCCTTCAGCTTCCGCTCCACCGAATCGCTCCCCGGCAGAAAGCTGCAGCGGATTCGCAGGGCCCGCTCCCCGAGGCGGAGGTCGAGGCTGGCGGGCTGCACGTTTGCATGGGGGATGTTGAAGCGCCCGGCGTCTATGTAGCCGGCCCGGATGGCCCGCTCGAGGAGCTGGCCGGGGAGCACTCCTTCGGACGCCGGCTGGAAGTTCAGCACCATGGTCCTGGACCCGGGTTGCGTCGTCTGCCGTCCACCACCAGAGCAAAGCACGTGGCGCCAGGGCGCGAAAGGTCAAATGTGGGGACGGCGTCGGGCACAGCCTGTGGATGACTTGGGGAACAGTGGGGAGACACGGGGGTTACCCAGGAAGAAACGACGTCCGCAAGGCTTCGAGTCCCAAACCCACGCTGGTCCGCGTTCACCCTGAAAGACGGCGCCGTCCTCCTGCTCTGCCGCCGTCCGCCGACCGTCCCTGAATCTCGTGCTAGAGATCAAGCACTTCAAGGGTCGGCTCGAGGAGCCCGCATGGCGGAGAGGAAAGGTGACCCGGTGCCTCCAAGTGACGGGCAAGCGGACAGCGACGGCGCGCTGGCGCTTTCACTGCGGGAACGCCCGATCGACCTGATCGACATCGCTCGTGCCCTCGGACAGTCGGCCGCCATCGAGCGCCTGGGTGGTGCTGCTGTCAGGGCCTGCAGGGACAACCTCACACTCATCCGGGACTCGCTGAGCTACGCCACGGCCATCCTCACCGCCGATGTGGCGACTCTCTCGGACGCCGGCACGCAGGGGACGACTGCCGGGCCTGACATGGAGGCCGAGGTCCCGAGCAAGCTCCTCTCGGGTCCCGGCGCGGACCAATGGCCTTCCGGAGGTCTCGACGATCTGGACGATCTGGACGTCGACATCGATACGGGTTTGTTCGCCCGCACGGACCACCTTCTGGCAGCGCACCGGGAGATGGCCCGGGTGGACCTGTCCTCGGCGGCGGCCACCGCTCGCGTCCGGGTGCTCGTGGAGGAGCAGCTGGCAATCCTGACCGAGCGACACGCAGCCGTCGAAGCGCGGCTCCAGCAGATCAGGGCCGTGATCATCCGCCGCTACCGCTTGGCGGCGGCCCCGGCCCGCGACCGGACCGCCTGAAGCGACCCTCGGGGCAAACCTGCCGCCGGCAGTAAGCTGACGGGTCGTCAGATTTGGGCGCTCGGCAACGGCCGCTCGTGCCCGCCACCGGAGGTTCCATGCTCGACTACGTCATCCGATCCGGCACCGTCATCGACGGGACCGGGGAACCAGGCCGCCTGGCCGACATCGGTATCCGCGACGGCCGGATCGTCGCCCTCGGTGAGATCAACGAGCAGGGGACGACCGAGCTCGACGCCGGCGGGCTCGTCGTGATCCCCGGCGTCGTCGACCCCCACACGCACTATGACGCCCAGCTCTTCTGGGACCCCCTGGCGTCCCCTTCCAACGTCCACGGCGTGACCACCGTCATCGGCGGTAATTGCGGGTTCACGCTCGCCCCCATCAACGCCGAGGACGCGGACTACATCCGCCGCATGATGGCCAAGGTCGAGGGGATGCCCCTCGCCGCGCTCGAGAACGGCGTGCCCTGGAATTGGTCGACCTTCGGCGAGTACCTCGAGGCACTCGACGGCCGGCTGGGCGTGAACGCCGGATTCCTCGTGGGCCACTGCGCCCTCCGGCGCAAGGTCATGGGTGCCGACCGCGGCGAGGAGGTGGCGACCGATGAGGAGATCGCCGCCATGCGTGCCCTGCTCGCCGATTCCCTTGCCGCCGGCGGGTTGGGATTCTCCTCCTCACAGTCCCGCACGCACTCCGACGGCGACGGGCGCCCCATCAGCTCGCGGTACGCCGATCGCCGCGAGATGCTCGCCTTCTGCGAGGAGGTGGCGGCGCACGAGGGGACCACCCTCGAGTACATCACCAACGGGTGTCTTGACTCCTTCACCGACGAAGAGGTCGATCTCATGACCACCATGAGTGTGACCGCCCAGCGCCCGCTGAACTGGAACGTCCTGACCGTCGACGCCCGTTCCGCCGATCGCATAGAGCACCAGCTCTCGGCCTCGTCGACCGCAGCCGCCGCGGGCGGGCAAATCGTTGCCCTGACCATGCCGACCCTCGTCCCCATGAACATGAGCTTCCGCACCCACTGCGCGCTCTTCCTCATTCCAGGCTGGGGTGACGTCATGGGGCTCCCCGAAGCAGAGCGCATGCGCCAGTTGGCCGACCCCGCCGTCCGCACGCTGCTGGACGGGCGGGCGCACAGCAAGGAGGCCGGGGTGTTCCGCGGTCTGGCCCGCTGGGGCAGCTACGTGATCGGGGACACCTACGCTGCGGCCAATGAAGGGTGCGCGTTCCGGAGCGTCGCCGACATCGCGGCGGAACGGGGGACGGCTCCATTCGACACCCTGCTCGACATCGTCCTGGCCGACGATCTGCGCACCGTCCTGTGGCCCAATACCGACGACGGCGAAGAGGCCACCTGGGACCTGCGGGCCGAGATCTGGAGCGACCCGCGCGCCATGGTCGGCGGCTCCGACGCGGGCGCCCACCTCGATCGGATGTGTGGTTCGAGCTATCCCACGGCCTTCCTCGGGGACTGCCTGCGTGGCCGCAAGCTGGTCCCGGTGGAGAAGGCGGTGCACATGCTGACCGCACAGCCGGCGCAACTGTTCGGCCTGCGCGACCGGGGCCTCATCCGCGAGGGCTACGTCGCCGACCTCTTCGTCTTCGACCCCGAGACGGTCGACTCTGAGCCGGCGAGGCTCGTGCACGACCTGCCCGGTGACACCCCCCGTCTCTACGCCGGCTCGCACGGGGTCGTGCGGGTCCTCGTCAACGGGGTCGAGACCATCCGCGACGGCGCTCCGACGGGTGCGCTACCGGGAGCGCTCCTGCGGTCCGGCCGTGACACCGCCTCGGTGATTCCCACCCCGGTCTGAGCCCCGAGCGTCTGCGGCGGCGTCTAGCCTGCCTCCGGTGACGCCCGACCCGAACGATCCGGTGGTCGCAGTCGACGAACCGCCCCTGGTCGGGCCGCCCGACGTCAACAGCGCCCCTGAGCAGCCGCCCGACGATCCCCACCCGACTCGGTGGATCAAGGAGGCGGTCATCGTCGTCGTGGTCGCCGTCCTCGTCGCGGTGCTGCTGCGGGCGTTCGTGGTCCAGACCTTCTTCATCCCGTCCGGCTCTATGGAGCCGACGTTGCAGATCGGGGACCGCATCCTCGTCAACAAACTGAGCTACCACCTGCACGGGGTGGACCGGGGCGACATCGTCGTCTTCTCGCGCCCACCGACCGAGAACTGCGGGGGGCCGACGGTGAACGACCTCGTCAAGCGGGTCATCGGGCTCCCCGGGGACATCATCTCCCTCTCGGGCGGCTACGTGTACATCAACGGGAAGCGCCTTGACGAGACCTGGCTTCCCGCCTCCGAACAGGGCGTTACCGTCGCGGGACCCCCGGGCAACACGTCGAACCTGGCCCGCCCGTACCGGGTTCCCCCCGACGACTACTTCGTCATGGGTGACAACCGGACCGATTCGTGTGACAGCAGGTACTGGGGACCCATCAACAGGTCACTGATCGTCGGCAAAGTGGAGCTGCGCGTCTGGCCGTTGTCGTCGCTGCACATCTTCTGACCGCCGGCACCGGCCGGCGGGGCTCCGCCCTCAGTCTTCGGTCTCCGCGTTGACCCGCGCCACGGCGGCCACGCTCTGGCCGTCGTCGAGATTCATGACGCGGACGCCCGTGGCGTCCCGTCCCTGCGAGGCGATCTCGCGGGCCTGGGTCCGTATGACGACGCCGCCCGACGACACCAAGAGGATCTCCTCGTCCAGCGCGACCATGAACGCCGCCACCACGCTGCCGCGCTTCCCGGTCAGCCGGATCCCCCGCACGCCCTGACCACCCCGCGCCTGACGGTTGAAGCGCTCGAGCTTCGTGCGCTTGCCGTAGCCGGCATCGGTGACGATCAAAATGTCGGTGTCGTCCGCCGCGACGTCCAAGGAGACGACGGCATCCCCGGCCCGAAGGCGTATGCCCCGCACACCGGCGGCATCGCGGCCCATGGCCCGCACGTCCGCCTCGTTGAAGCGAATGGTCATGCCGTTGCGCGTCACCTCGAAGAGGTCATCGTCGCCCGAGGTCGCCACGACCCGAACCAGCTCATCCCCGTCGCGCAGGTTGATGGCGATGAAGCCCTCACGCCGCGACTTGTCGTACTCACTCAAGGCCGTTTTCTTGACCTGACCGAGCGCGGTCGCAAAGACCAGGAACTGGTCGGCCGCAAACTCCCGCGTGGCGATGATGGCCGCGATCGACTCCTTCGGCGCCAGCGGCACCAGGTTGACCGCGGCGGTCCCGCGCGCCGTCCGATCCTTCACCGGGATCTCGTGCCCACGCAGGCGATAGACCTTGCCCTGGTTCGAGAAGAGCAACAGGTAGGCGTGTGCGGACGTGTGCACCACCTGGCTGACCAGGTCTTCTTCCTTCAGCCGGGCCCCCTGGACCCCTCGTCCACCGCGGCCTTGGGTCCGGAAGGCG
>Ga0302308_10000209_pt1 | contig 53198 bp, 41 predicted proteins | sample III_Palsa_E3_3_FD_200531 | JGI IMG/M metagenome (GOLD analysis project Ga0302308, IMG submission 200531) | Peat permafrost microbial communities from Stordalen Mire near Abisko, Sweden - III_Palsa_E3_3 | ecosystem: Environmental > Terrestrial > Soil > Palsa > Peat permafrost | place: Sweden...
CCGGCGCCCTGGAACAGGCGTATGCGTCGCTGCAGGACGCCGCTTTCATCGATCTGACCCACGAGTTCGGCCCGGGCACGCCGCACTGGAAGGGCTTCAAGCCGGAAACGGTCACGACGCTCTACACGATTCCTAAGGACGGCTTTCACGCCGAGAGCTTCTGTCATCCGGGCCAGTGGGGTACGCACGTCGATCCGCCGGCGCATTTTCACGACGGCCTGAAGACCGTCGATCAGATCGATCCCCGGGAATTTCTGTTACGCCTGGTCATTCTCGACGTGCACGAGCAGGTCTCGAAAAATCCCGACTACGTGGTGTCGCTCGAGGACGTGAAGCGCTGGGAGGCTAGGCACGGGGCGATTCCGGCCGGAGCGTTCGTGGCGCTGCGCACCGACTGGTCAAAACGCTGGCCGGACGATGCGGCCATGCAGAACCGCGACGCCAAGGGACTTGCGCACTATCCCGGCTGGAGCAAACCGGTGCTGCAATTTCTCTATGAGACCCGAAAGATCACGGCTTCGGGCCATGAGACCACCGACACTGACCCGGGGCTCGCGGTCAACAAGGATGATTATTCTCTCGAGAGCTACATCCTCGGGACCAACCACTACCAGATCGAATTGCTGGCGAATCTCGACCAGGTGCCCGAAGCCGGTGCGCTCGTCATGGTGAGCTTTCCGAAGCCCGTCAAGGGCACGGGCTTTCCTGCGCGCGTGGTGGCGCTGGTGCCGAAGAGCTGAATTCGCCGCGCTGAATCGACTCAATCATTGGCCCATGCTTTACCAGGGGTAACCGTCATGTTTCGCGCCCGAACGCTGCTGTTCACATCGACAGTAATGGCTCTTGCCTGCGTCACAGCCGGCGGGTCCGATGCCATACCCACGATGTGGGACCTGTCGGATCTATATAAGACGCCCGAGGCGTGGACCGCCACATACGAAAAGACCAAGGCCGCAACGGAACAACTTGAAAGTTACCGCGGTACGCTTGGCCGCAGCGCAGACGCGATGTTCGCGGCGCTCGATGCCATCTCCAGCGTTAACCGAGAGGCGGCGAGGCTGGGCGTCTACGCGGAAAGCAAGGGCGATGAGGACCTGCGCATACCTGCCGAGCAGGAACGGCGCCAGCAGGCCGAGTCCCTCGCTGCCCTGATCGGGGAGAAGACTTCGTGGCTCAATCCCGAAATCATTGCCATCGGAGCACCCAAGGTCGAATCCTTCGAGGCGCAGCGCAAGGAGCTGCGGGATCGCTTCGATTTTACTTTAAAGGATATTTTGCGGGCCGCGCCTCATACCTTGAGTCCCGAGACTGAGTCCGTGCTGGCGCTGAGTGCCGATCCGCTCGAGCAGGCCAAGACCGTTCGTGATGAGCTCATCAACGCGGAGTTGCCGTACCCCCAGTTCGTGCTGCCAAACGGCGAGACCGTCCGCCTGGACCAGCCCGCGTATGAGCGTTACCGCCAGGCCGGCGACCGCGCCGAGCGCAAGGCGGTGTTCGACGGATTCTGGGGCGCCTTTCACCATTACGAGGGCACCATCGGGGCGGCGATGACGGGGCACGTGATGGGCGATGTGTTCAAGGCCAAGGCGCGCAAATTCGACAACTCGCTGTCGGCGGCACTGTTTCAGTCGAACATGCCGGACAGCGTCTATAAAACGCTGATCGAAGAAACGCATGCGGCACTGCCGACACTGCACCGCTATCTGCGCATGCGCAAGCAGCGTCTCGGCATCACCGATGAGCTGGCGTATTACGACAACTATCCCTCGATGTTCCCGCTGTCGCCGGCGCCAACCTTCAGCGTCCAGGAATCCGAGACGCTGACGCTGGCGGCGCTCGCGCCGCTGGGTCCCGACTACCTGGCGCTGATGCGCAAGGGATTCGCGGGACAGTGGATGAATGTCATGCCCCATGAGGGCAAGGCCAATGGCGCGTACATGAACGGCGCCGCCTACGATGTGCATCCCTATCTGCTGCTCAACCACAGCGACAATTACCAGGGCCTGACGACCATCGCCCACGAATGGGGGCATGCGGTTCACACGTTGCTGGCGAATGCGGCACAACCCTTCGAAAATGCCCAGTATTCGACCTTCATCGCCGAATCCGCTTCCATCGGCAACGAGATGCTGCTGAACGATTACATGGTCGAGCACGCCAAGAGCAAGGCGGAGAAGCTCTACTACCTGGGTCAGGGTCTGGAAGCCATTCGCACCACTTACTTCCGCCAGGTTCAGTTCGCCGAGTTCGAGCTGGCCGCCCATGAGGAAGTCGAGCAGGGTCGTCCGCTGTCGGGCGCGCGGCTCAGTGAGATCTATTGCGGCCTGCTGAAACGCTTCTATGGCGACGAACAGGGCGTCATGAAGATCGATCCGGCGTATTGCATCGAATGGTCGTATGTCGGGCATTTCTTCCGCGACGACGATTTTTACGTATGGCAGTACGCCACTTCGATGGCCGGTGCCGCCGAATTGACCGATGCCATCGTCAAGCAGGGCGCACCCGCCCGGGCGCGGTTCCTCGACATGCTCCGGGCGGGTGGCTCAGCGTATGCCTACGACCTGTACAAGAAGGCTGGCATCGATATGGCAACACCGGCACCTTATCGCGCGTTGGCCGCGCGCATGAATCGGCTGATGGATGAGGTCGAAGCGCTGGAGAAGACGCCGGACAAAGCGCCGGACAAGGTAAAGGGCAAGGCCAAATAGGACGCTGTGGCCGGATGGGCAGCTGGGACCCGGCGCAGTATCTGAAGTTTTCCCAGCCGCGCCTGCGGCCGGCGCTCGAGCTGCTCGCGCGCATCCAGCTCGATGCTCCCGCCGTGGTGTACGAGCTGGGCTGCGGCACCGGGGCGATGACCAGCATCATGGCCGAGCGCTGGCCCGACGCCGTGGTGACCGGGGTCGATGATTCGGCCGACATGCTCAAACGCGCAGCCGGGACCGCGTCCAACCTTCGCTGGCTGCGCCAGGACATTGCCAGCTGGGCACCGCCGGCGGCTGCCGATCTGATCTATTCGAACGCCGCCCTGCATTGGCTGCCCGATCACGAGCCATTGCTGCGGCGGTTGACCGGTTATCTTGCTCCCGGCGGCGTGCTCGCTGTGCAGATGCCGCGCAACTTCTCCGCGCCTTCCCACCTCGCGATCGCCGAAGCAGCACGCGAAGGTCCCTGGCGGGCGCGCCTCGAGCCATTGCTGCACGAGTCGCCGGTGGCCGAGCCGCGCTGGTATCTGGATCTTTTGAGTTCGCTGTGCGCGCGGGTCGATCTTTGGCAGACCGAGTACTTTCAGATTCTCTCCGGCGACAATCCGGTCAAGGAATGGACCAAGGGCACCTGGCTGCAGCCTTTGCTGGCGGCACTTGCAGAGCCGGAACGCTCGGACTTTGAAGCGGCCTACGCGCGTCGCGTCGCGCGTGCCTATCCGCCACGCGCTGACGGCACCACGGTGTTGCCGTTCCTGCGCCTCTTCTTTATTGCGTCGCGCGCGCCATAGCCGGCGCCAGCGATGGAGTCGACGCGTGCGGACCGCGCCGGTCGAGCAGACGCCGCGTAAAGAGGAACGACAGCCCCGCCAGGAAGCAGATCAGGCCGGAGATCAGGAACGCCGGCCGGTAGTCGCCGTAGTTGGTACGGATGGCCCCCGCGCCCATGGCGGCGAGTGCGGCACCCAGCTGATGCGCGGCCGCAATCCATCCGAAGATGACGCCCGCGTTCTGGCGACCAAACAGGTCGGCCGTCAGCCGAACCGTCGGTGGCACGGTGGCCACCCAGTCCAGGCCGTAGAACACCGCGAACCACTTGAGATCTGAATGGTCCTGCAGGAGCGTGTAGGGCAGGGCCAGCAACGACAGGCCCCGCAGAGCATAGTAGATGAACAGCAGGTAGCGGCTCGAGAAGCGATCGCTCAGCCAGCCCGAGATCGTCGTGCCCACGATGTCGAATACACCCATCATCGCCAGCAGTCCCGCAGCGCGCACCTCGGGGATTCCAAAATCGTGGCAAGCCGGGATCAGATGGGTGCCGATGAGTCCATTGGTGCTGGCACCGCAAACGAAAAAACTTCCCGCCAGTACCCAGAATGCCGGCGAGCGACGAGCCAGGCTCAGAGCCTCCAGCGGCCGCAGCGAGGCGGCCGGCGGCGCTGTGGTCGCTGCATTGGGAGTTTCGCCATAGCGCGCGAGGCCGAGATCTCCGGGTCGATCGCGCATGAGAGCGAACACCAGCACGAAGACGCCGGCCGCGCAGGCAGCCACCACCAGCGCCACGCTGCGCCAGCCGGAGATTTCCAGCAGCCGCGCGAGGAACGGCAGAAACAGCAACTGTCCGGTGGCATTGGCGGCGGTCAGAAAGCCGAGCACCAGGCCGCGCTGGCGGTCGAACCAGCGATTGGCGATGACTGCGGCCAGTACGATGGCGGTAACACCCGTACCCGACCCGACACACACGCCCCAGAGCAGCATCATCTGCCACTGGGTGGTCATGAAGGCCGTCAGGGCCACGGAGACCGCCAGCAGCGCCAGCGCGCTCAGTACGATCCGCCGCAGTCCGTAGCGTTCCATGAACGAGGCCGCGAACGGACCGATGAGACCGAACAGCGCAAGGTTCACGGCGATGGCAAGCGAGATCCCCGCGCTGGTCCAGCCGAACTCGGACTCGAGCGGCACCATGAGGACGCCCGGGGTCGCGCGAATGCCGGCCGTGACCAGCAATACCAGGAAGGTGACGCCGGCAATGACCCAGGCGTAGTGCAGGCGGGCAGGGCGCGAAGCGGGGCTCATGGGTGCTCTTCTACCGGATGCAAATCCCGACCAGGCCATGCTAACATCATTGATGTGTACACATCAATAACCAAGCGGAGCGCGCCATGCCGCCCGATGCCAACAACCGATCGATGACTCCTGCGCCCTGCGCGTGCACGAGCGTGCGCAAGGCGGCGCGTGTGCTGGCGCGTACCTTCGATTCGGGGCTGGCGGACTCGGGACTGAATATCACGCAATTGGCGGTGCTGCGCGCCGTGCTGCGCCATCCTCATGAACCGTTGTCACGAGTGGCCGAAGATCTCGCGATGGATCGCACCTCGCTGTATCGTGCGCTCGCAGCCATGGAAAAACAGCACTGGGTGACTCTGCGGGATGGATCGGACGGGCGCACCCGGACAGCCGGGCTCACACGCACCGGTGAGACCGTGCTGGCGCGGGCGGATCCGGGTTGGGCCAGCACGCAGCGCGCCTTGATCGAACGATTCGGAGCCGCGCAGTGGCAGGCCCTCGTGGCGGAACTGCGTCGCCTGGCGGACTGCGCCCAGGCACTGAAGTCGGGAGCAGACGCGTGAGCTGGCAGACCTTCTGGCTGTTTGTCACGGTGACTTTTTTTGTGTCGGCGACGCCCGGTCCGAACATGCTGCTGGTCATGAGCAGCAGTGCCCGTTTTGGATTCGAGGCCTCGCTCGCCACCATGGCCGGATGCCTGACAGCGCTGCTGGCCATGCTGAGCATTTCAGCCGCGGGCCTGGGTGCGTTGCTGCAGGCCTTTCCCGCGGTGTTCGATACCTTGCGCTGGATGGGTGCGGCCTATCTGGTGTACCTCGGAATCAGGACCTGGCGCGCGCCGCTGCCGCAGGCAGCTGCCGATGCGACCGGCGCGGCTGGCGCGACCGTTGTCATTGCGCCCTCGCGTAACGGCGGTCAGTTGTTTCGCCAGGGTCTCCTGGTGGCAGCCAGCAACCCCAAGGCCATTCTGTTCGCGGCCGCGTTTCTGCCGCAGTTCATTCGCCCTGAGCTGCCGAAACTGCCGCAGTTCACCATCCTGCTGCTCACCTTTGCCGTCATAGAGATCAGCTGGTACATCATCTACGCCGGCAGCGGCCGCAATCTGGCGCAGTACCTGCAGCGCACGTCGGTGCTCAGACTGTTCAATCGGCTCACCGGCGGTGTGTTCGTGGGCTTTGCCGCGATCATGGCCGCCGTGCGCGACTGATGATGGTCTACGCACTCAGCGGCGCGCGCCGCTGATCGCCTCCAGTCCAGTCCATTCCCTGCCGTCGAATCGAATCAGGAACAGCTGCTTGATGGGCTGATAATCGTCCGCTGCTGTCTGGATTCGGATTCCCGGCCGCAGCATGCCGATCGTCAGATCGAGCGAGGCGGCCTGTGCCATGAGATTCGCACGCGTCAGGTCATCGCCGCACTGGCGGATCACCGCGACCAGCGCCTCGGCGCGCTCGTAGCCGGCCACGCTGAGTTGATCGCGCGGGCTGACACCCGGATCGTAGTGCGTCATCCATTCCAGGAAATCGCGCACCTCCGGATCACTGGCCGCATTGGCATGCCACCAGCTCTTGGAGCGCGCGCTGGAAATGATGCCCGTCGCCCTCGCCAGTCCGGCGGGTTCGAGGAAGGCCGAAACCGACAGCGATGCATTCGGGATGAACTGCAGCGGCTGCCAGCCGACATCGTGGGCGCGGCGAATCGCATTGCTCACCGTGGCGCCGAGCGTGAAGTTCATGAACGTATCGGCACCGGAGCCTTGCAGCGTGTCGATCTGGGCATCGACATTGGAGCTGCCGGCGACATAGCTCGCCTCGCTGATGATGAGGCGGGATGCCTGCTCACCGAGCCCATCGTGCAATCCCTGCCGGAACTCCTCCCCGGCAGCGGATTGCTCGAACAGCACGCCGACCCGCGCATCGGGCCGATGTGCCAGCACATACCGCGCGTACGCCTGGGCCTCGTTGCGATAGGTGGCATAGAAACCCATGGTCCAGGGAAAATGCGCCGGGTCGTCAAAAACCGCCGAGGAGGCTTCGACGAACAACTGCGGGATCTTGCGTTCGTTGGCATAGCCGCGGATCGCCAGGTTGGCATCGGTGCCAAAGGTGCTGAACAACGCCAGCACCTGATCCTCTTCGACCAGGCGTTGCGCGAGCGGCAATGCCTGCGCCGGATCCGATGCGTCGTCCGCACTGATGAATTCGATGCGGCGTCCATTGATGCCGCCGCGATCGTTGATCATCCGGAAGTAGGCCGCTTCGGCGCGGGCAACGACCGCATAGGCCTGGGCAGGGCCGGTGTAGGAGGCGATATTGCCGATGCGGATTTCGGTCGCGCTGGCGCCCGTGTCGTACTTGCCCGCGCCGAGGGCGGGCAACTGAAACATATAGAAGAAGCTCGCGCACAACAGCCCGGCCGCTCGATTCTTCATGGGCACGAGTCTAGACGGCTAGTAGGTCAGTTGCAGTGAAATGTACGGGCCCTGCTGCGAAGGTTTGTCGGCGATATTGCCGAGAAAGGCCCACGCTCCGGTGATCGAAACATACTTGACGGGAAACCAGGCCAGGAAGGCATCCTTGAAGTCCTGCTCACGGAACACCGATAGATTGTTCGGCTTCTGGCGATACTCGCCGCCCAGAACGAGATTGTCGGTGAGGAACGCGCCGAGGCTGCCCTCGGCCAGCAGATGGTAGCCGCCCAGGTCGCCACCGAAGCCGAGCAGGCCCATCTGGTTGGCTTCCGTACCGCGCAAAGTGAGATCCGTCAGCCAGCTTAAGCCCAATGGGCCGGCGAGCCAGACCTTGGTGGCCGCTATATAAACGTCGACGCCATCGGCGTGCTTCGCGCCCAGAAGCTTCGGCACGATGTCGAAGTCGCTGTTGTGTTTCCACTGTGCGCCAACGGCGATCTGTGGCCACCAGCGGTCCTGATCGATGATCGCATCGCCGAATAGGCGCACCTTGGCGCCAACGATGGTCTGACTGATGGTATTGCCCGGCACCGTGGTCCCGAGATCGAAATGCTGCCGTGCGACCGACAGTTCAACCCGATTAGCAATGCCGAGGGCTACGCCGCAACTCTCGAGGGTGAAATCATCCGGGCTCACCCGCGTGCAGTACCCGCTGGCGCCCACCTGCGCGTCGGTCCCGAGGCCGGATATCAGCGCCCAGGGCGTCAGCCCACCACCGCCGCTGCCTTCGATCTCCATGATGCCGCCGGTCGCCAGCAGGCGATCCCCGGCGTCAGCCCCGCAAAAGGGAGCGAGCAGGCATGCCAGCAACAGCCGGGCGCCACGTCGTCCAAGCGCCGACTTGCCTGATCCCATGGGCAGGATTCTGGCTTATGTCGCCAGGGGCGGCGCGCGGGTCACGTCACAGATTGGAACTGGACGGGCTGTGATCCACTTAACGACGTCAATTGCGGGTCACTCCTATCATCTGTCAAATGGACAGTACTCTGCCGGCGGCTCGTCGCTGCACGCTCCTGCTCGTGTTCTTGATGCTGCTCCCGGCATCCCGGATGGCCGCGGCCGCGGAGCAATCGCTCTACGCGCGCATGGGTGGGGAGCCGGTGATTCGCGTCGTGGTGTCCGACACTCTGGATCAGGTAGTCGCCGATCACCAGCTCGGGCGATCCTTCGAGAAAGTCGATGTCGATCGCGTCAAACGCCTGCTGGTCGAACAGATCTGCGAGCTTGCGGGCGGCGGCTGCCATTACAGCGGCGATTCGATGCGCGAGGTGCACGGGGGGCATCAGATCTCCGAGGCGGAGTTCTACGGCCTGGTGCAGATCCTGCGCGACAACCTCAAGCGCCACCACGTGCGCCAGCGAGAGCGCAACGAGCTGCTGGTGCTGCTGGCGCCCATGAAGCGCGACGTCGTCAACGTGCCGGCGCCTGTCGCCAGCACCCGGCCGCCCTAGATCTCATGCGAGCCGGCATCGCCTTGCTGTTGTGTGCAGCGTCGGGACTGGCGCAGGGCGCTGACCTGCGCATGACAGTCAGCGATGGATCGAATCAGCCGGTTGCCGATGCCATCGTCTACGCGACAGCGCTGAATCCACCTGCGCCGGTGGAGCACAAAGCCTCCATCGATCAGGTGAATCGCCGGTTCGTGCCGCGTGTGAGCGTCATCCAGACCGGTACCGCGGTTACTTTTCCCAATAGCGACAACATCCGCCACTCGGTTTACTCGTTCTCCCGGCCGCGAACCTTCACGCTCAAGCTCTACGCCGGCACGCCCGCCAGTCCGGTGGTGTTCGACCAGCCCGGCATCGTGGTCCTCGGTTGCAACATCCACGACACCATGGTGGCTTGGGTGCTGGTGGTGGATACCGCTTTCTTTGCTCGCACCGCCGCCGACGGCAGCGCATCGTTGCCGGGATTGCCGCCGGGCGACTATCTGCTGCGAGCCTGGAATAACTCCATGAGCGACGAGCAGCCAGGCGAAGCCTTGCATGTAGGCTCGGAGGCACTCAGTCCGCGGCATCTGCACGTCGATGGCCAGGCGCTGGAGGTCCAGCCCTGATGCGACTGAACACGCTGCGTTCCAAGATGGTGGTATTCCTGGTGGTGTTGCTGGGAATCATTCAGATCGGAGTCTTTACCCTGGTGAACTCGGCCACCACGCGGGCCGCGCGCATCAAGATCGACGATGAGCTCGTGGTTGGCGAGAAGGTGTTCGCCAGCGAACTGAATCAAAACGCCGAACGGCTGGCACAGGCCGCCACCGTGCTGGCCTCCGACTTTGCGTTCCGCGAAGCCATCGCCACGGGCGATCACGGCACCATGGACTCGGCGCTCGAGAATCACGGTGCGCGCGTCAAAGCCGCGGCGGTGCTGTTCGTAAACCTGCAGGGCGTGGTGATCGACGACACATTGCGCCGGGGCGCCGAGTCGAGGCCCTTCGAATATCCGAGCCTCATCGAGCGTGCCAAGAATGCAGGCCGGGCCACTGCCATCGAACTGCTCGATGAGCAGGTGCTGCAGCTGGTGGCCGTGCCGGTGCAGGCACCGCTCACCATCGGCTGGATCGTGATCGGGTTTCCCGTCGATCAGCTGCTGGCGACGGAATTGCGCAATATTACCGGGCTGCAGGTCTCGTTCGTCACCGAGGACAAGGGGCTGTGGCACATTCAGGCATCCACGCTCGATGAGGATCTGTCGCGGGCACTGGCCGCGCGCCTGCCGCCGTATGACGAAGCGCTCAGGACCCGGGTGCTGGCCATGCCCGAACAGCATCAGTTGCGCGTGGTGCCGATCGGTGACAGCGGCGAGCAGCATTTTGTGGCCGTACTGCAACGCCCGATCAATGACGCCATGGGCAGCTTTCGCGCGCTCAGCGCAAAACTAGTGGCCATGGGCGTGTTGAGCCTGCTGTTGCTGATCGGCGGCAGCATCCTCATAGCCGTGGGGATCACGCGGCCGATCGATGCGCTGCTGCAGGCGGTGCGACGCATCCGCCGCGGCGATTACTCCATGCCGATCGACATGCATCGCGGTGATGAGATCGGCATTCTTGCGCAGGGCCTCGACCATATGCGCGCCGGCATCGCCGAGCGCGAGCAGCAGATTCTCAAACTCGCTTACGAGGACTCGCTGACGCAATTGCCCAACAGATCGCAGTTCGGCGAGCGGTTGCAGCGCGAGATCCTGCTGGCCGCGGCGGAGCAACGCACGCTCTCGATCTTCGTCATGGACCTGGATCGCTTCAAATTCGTGAATGACACGCTGGGCCACAGCGTGGGCGATCATGTTCTGAGCGAAGTCGCCGCGCGATTGCGTAACCTGATGAGCGAGGGTGACTGCGTGGCGCGTCTCGGCGGCGATGAATTCGCCGTGCTGATGCTGACCGGGGAGCAGGAGCGCAGCGTGGATCTGGCCAGGAGCATCATCACCGCGCTCGAGCAGCCCATCGACTTTGCCGGCCAGCCGCTCGATGTCGGCGCCAGCATCGGCATCGCGCTTTATCCGGCGCATGCCTCGGATGCGCAGACCCTGCTGCGCAATGCCGACATCGCCATGTACGTGGCCAAGCGTAATCGCACCGGCTACACGATCTACGATCCGCGCTACGACACTTCGCAGCAGGAGCACCTGTCGCTGCTCGGGGAACTGCGGCGCGCGGTGGAACAGAACGAGCTGCGCCTCTATTACCAGCCCAAGGTGACGCTCAGCTCAGCCGGTATCCACGCCGCCGAGGCATTGATACGCTGGGTGCACCCGGTGCGCGGCCTGGTTCCTCCGGGGCTGTTCATTCCATTCGCCGAGCACACCGGCTACATCAAGATGCTGACCCGTTGGGTGTTAACCGAGGCGATCCGCCAGTGCGGTGTGTGGCTGCGCCAGCAGATGCACATCGAAATCTCGGTGAATCTCTCGGCACGCGACCTGATGACGCGCGACCTGCCCGAACTCATCAGCGGATTGCTGGCCGAGCACGAAGTACCAGCCGGGATGATCTGCCTTGAAATCACCGAAAGCGGCTTCATGGAAGATCCTACGCACGCGCAGCGCGTGCTGGACCGGCTGTCGGCGATTGGATTGCGATTGTCCATCGATGACTACGGGACGGGTTATTCCTCGCTCAGCTACATCATGAAACTGCCCGTGAACGAGCTGAAAATCGATCGCGCGTTCGTCTCCAACATGTCGGAAGACGCCGATATGATGACCATCGTCCGCTCGACCATCGAATTGGGGCACAACCTGGGGCTCAAGGTCGTGGCCGAAGGCATCGAGGACTCCAAGGCCTACGCGCTGCTGCGCGGGCTGGGCTGCGATTTCGCCCAGGGCTACTACATCAGTCCGCCCATGGCGGCTGAAGCGCTGCCCGACTGGCTCAATGGCAGCGTCACGATGCGGCGCCCACCCCGTGCACTGCTGGAAGCAGCACAAGCGGAATCACTGTCGCCCTCCGGCGATGAGACGATCCTGTCCGCCGCGAGCTAGGCTCTGCCCAGCCTAGGAGCCGCCGCGGCGCTTGGCCGTACCGATCTGCTCCGCGCGCTCTCCCGAATAGAGCCGCAGCGTCGCCACCGCCAGCGCCATGATGACCGGGCCGACGATCAGCCCCGGCAAGCCCATCACTTCCAGGCCGCCGAACAGGGCCACGAACACCTGCAGCGCCGGCATGGCCTCGTCTCCCACCAGGCGAGGGCGGATCAGGTAGTCGCTGGCGCCCACGACGACGAGCGCACCCCAGATCAGCTCGACCACGGCGCTGGCTGGATGGGCGTTTGCGAACAGGTAGAGGCCGGCCGGAATCCAGACCAGCAGTGTTCCGACGGCGGGAATCAGCGAAGCCAACGCGGTGGCGATGCCGAAGAAAATCGGACGCGGCACACCGGTCACCCAGAACCCGATGGTCGCGAGGATGCCCTGTGCCAGCCCGGTGAGTATGGTTCCGGATACCGTCATGCGGCCCACTCTGCGGAACTCCGTCAGCAGCTCACGCGTGTGATCGGGGTCCAGCGGCGAGATCAGGACGATCGATGAGGAGATTTTCGACCAGTGCCGCAACACCAGGTGCATGGTCAGCATCGCAAAAAACAGACCCAGCAGCATCGAGAATGCGCCCGTCGCCAGTGAGGCCGCGATGGCAGCCGAGCGCGAGGCGATCTCGCCGGCCCCGGCTTCAACTTGTTCGGTCACGCTCGCCGTGGAAATGCCGAAGCGACCCAGCCAGCTGGTGCCGGTATCGAGCCAGACGCTCAGGGGACCATGGTCATGCAGCTGTGCGCGCAAGGTATTGGCAAGCGCCACGGTGCGCGTCACGAACTGCGTGACGAAGGCACTCAGGGCGCCGAGGATCAGCAGTATCGCGGCCGCTATCGTGATGACCGATGCGGCGGCCGGCCGCCGGGTCCAGCGCACGATCGCGGTGTAGGCCGGATCGAGCGTGAACGCCATCAGCGTGCCGAGCAGGATGCCGGTCGCGAATGGCAATGCCAGCCAGCAGATGGCGACGACCGCCACCACCGCAAACCATCCGAGAGCCGCGCGCGCGCTCAGCACGGCGGGCGCATCCGCGCCATCGGCCACTCGAGTCGGTCTTGCTGGTAGGGCGTCATGCGGGAGCGAAAATACGCTCATTCGCGCGCGTTCGCCACGCGATACAATGCGGACGGGCCACCATGCCGGATGTACAGATTGAAGTTTTCCGATCGGCGTTCCGCGCGGAGTGCCATGACCGCGCCTTTATGCTGGCGGCGGTGGGCATCTCGAGCGCCATCGGATTTGATCGCGACTCCTACATACTGACTGTCGATGCGGCGGTTGCGGCGCTCGCGGTCGATCAATTGCGATCGTACGCGGCGGAGAGTCGTCCCGCGCCGCCTGCCATCGAACCGCGCAAGCCCAAACCGAACGCCTGGGTCGGCTGCGTCATCTATGCGGCGGTCCTGCTGCTGGTCGGATTCGCGATTGCAAACGGCTGGTGGCGACTGGATGCATTCGATGTCGGGGATCTCGATGCGCAGCAGATACAGCGCGGTCAGTGGTGGCGCGCCTGGACCGCGCTGACACTGCATCTGGATGGACCGCACCTGATCGCCAATCTGGGTGCGGGTATCTGGTTCGGATTCCTGGCCGCCCGCGAGATCGGCAGCGGCAGCACCTGGCTGCTGGTCGTCACGGGCGCAGCGCTGGCGAATCTGTTCGAAGGCAGCTTCGGGCCGCCCTGGCACCGCGCCGTGGGAGCCTCCACGGCCGTGTTCACGGCGCTGGGTTTGCTGGTGGCCTATTCCTGGCGCCTGCGTCTGCCGCTGCCGCAAGGCTGGGCTTCGCGCTGGGCGCCTCTGGTCGCGGGCGCGCTGCTGCTGGGCTGGTTCGGAACTGCCGGGGAAGGCACCGACATCGTGGCGCACGTGCTCGGTTTTGCGTTCGGGTGTCTGCTGGGCGTCGCCGCGGCGCTGCCGCGCATTCAAGCGGCTCTGGACCGGGTGCCGCAATGGGTCGCCGGGATCGCCGCACTGACGCAGCTCGCCATCGCCTGGAGTTGTGCGATCCTGCGCGGCTGAGCGGCGCTCAGCGCAGGCTGTAGGTGGCTGCGCCGAGTATCGAGCGCTGATCGGATTGCTGCACTACCACCGCGACCGTGGTGGCATCCGGTGGCAACGATGCCCGCTTCAGCACGTAATTGCGCGCGCTGCCGTCCCACGCACCGAGTGCAAAGCTGGCGCGCACGATATTGAATTCCCGCAGGGAGCGGCCGCTGTTTTCGCCACGCCCGATTGCTGTCTGCGCCTCCGGCAGCAACGCGAACAGCAGCACGTCACCGCCGGCCGCCGATGCGGCGGCCGCAACGCCAATCTGCAGCTCCGCGCCTGAGGCAGCGATGGAGATGCCGACGCCGGGACGTTCACCGGCAATCTCGGGCAATATTCCGCCGCGATCCGAGCCGACGAATGACTGCCTCCCATCGACTATGACCTGCGGCGTGAACACGCTGGAAAGTTTCAGCGAGCGGGCGTAGCGGCTCTGCCGCTGATCCGCGTACGGCAGAGCGAAGCGGTCGGACCAGCCGAGGTCGTCCCAATAGGTCACGTGAAAGGCCAGCGCGAGCACGTTCGGCTTTGACTTCAGCTCGCCGAGCAGAGCATCTGCGGGCGGACAGGAGCTGCATCCCTGGGAAGTAAACAGTTCAACCACGGTGGGTCTGACGGCTGGCAACGTCGCGGCCGATGTCACGGCGGACAGCACCGACAGCATCGCGAGGCGGATGATCATAGGGTTCTATTCGCGGCGTATGCCGCAGAGGTTACGCGCGGATGCTGACCCAGGCTCAAAATGGATAGTTGATACCGGTAAAGACGGCCAGCCCCTCATTGCCGTAGCCAAAGTCGACATAGCCGACCACGAACGGCCGGGCGATGCCGCGTACGCCGATACCGGCGACGCTGTGCAGCTGCGATAGCGGAAAGGTGCCGGTCCGGGCAAATACCCGGCCGACATCGACGAACGGGGTCAGTTCCAATTCGACCTGGCTGGAGACTGCATTGATGGTGGCGACTCGCTGGCGCAACTCCGCGGTGGCCGAGAATGCATCGCGATCGTAATAGCGTCCGGGGCCATACCCGCGCAGCGGTTGGTCGCCGCCGATCGCGCTCTGATCGCCGCCGAGGCTGCTCAATGCCCAGAACGGCACGTCATGCGCCGTCGGCAGATAGCGCAGCGACATGTGCGTGGCGAGAATCGTGCTCGGCTGGATCTGCCAGAAGTCGCGGCCGTCGACTCCGGTCTCGCTATACATTGATTCGTTGATCAGGCCGTGCGGCGCCGCTGCACCGATGTACGCTACCCACTCCATACCGCGAGTCGGCGCGGTGAGATCGTCGCGAGTGTCGTAGACGATCGAGACGCGGTTGAGGATCTGCTCGCTGGTCCCGACACCGAGGATGCGGCCAAACCGACTTTGCAGCGAGGCGATACCTTCGAGCGTGCCCGGGGTCACGTCCACCACCTGCACTCGACCGGTGTACTGCAGTTGCCAGATATGGGAGAGGTTCAGGCCGACCTGTATCTGCGCCAGTTCCTGCTGCTGGGTGTAGTCGGTCTCGGCGATTGCGGGTGACTGATTGCCGATGCCGAAGAAGCGCGGTGTGCCGTCGTGCGAATAGACCAGGCTGGCGTTGATTGACCAACGCTGATTGCGCAGCCGGCCCGTCTGGTATTCGGCGTCGAATGAGCGCTGTACGCGCTCATCGATGCCTGCGACCACCGACCACTGTGTGTCTGCGGACGGATAATCGTAGATGCGCGCGTGGCCGCCATACCCGAAGAATGGGTTGTGCAGGATGTCCGGAGCGATGATGCGCGTAATGTCATGGTTCGCGTCCGTCACGAGCTTGACGGGCAAAAGGCCGAGCGTGGTGCCACTGTCCGGATCGACACCGATCAGCGGCACCGGCAGAAACGGCGCGGTCGACGGATCGAGCCAGCGTGCGATGCCGGTACGAGGAGGCGCCGGTGTTTCGGGATTAAGCACACCCGTCGGCTGGCCCTGCGGCGCAGATTCGGCCGGGTCACTGCCGGGATCCGACCAGGCACGGGCACACAGCAGCACCATCGCGAGGCCACAGCGCCACGCCCACCCAATCGTCGCACGAGTCAAAATCACCCCCGTCCTGGCTGGGTCTGGATGGCGGTCTGGCGCAGACCTGCGTCGGCGATCATAATTGTCCGTGACCGCATCCAGATGAAAATTCCGACCTTGCCATAAGCTGCGACAATACGCGACCGTGCTGAGCGCGCCTATTTTCATCGACCCCGATGCGTGATTCCCATCCAAGTTCCTTTGCGGCATCCGCCGGGGCCCCGGCCGTTCGGCGGCCGTGGGATGCGCGTCTGGCGCGGCGCCTGGTCACGCCGCTTAAGCAAAGCTGGGTGACGCCGAATCATTTAACCACCGTCCGGCTGGCGGTAGGCCTCGGAGCCGCGTGGGCCTTCACCTACGGCACCTACGGCTGGTCCAACCTCGCCGCGCTGCTGCTGATTTTGTCCAACTTCCTCGACCACACGGATGGCGAGCTGGCCCGCATCAGCGGCAAGAGCAGCCGCATCGGCCATCTGTACGACCTGACCAGTGACGCGCTGGTAACCATCCTGCTGTTCATCGCCATAGGGATGGGCGTTCGACTGGGGGAGGGCGCCGGCTGGCGGGTTCCGCCGGCGCTTCTGGGAGCCCTGGCGGGCTGCGCCATCGCGCTGATCTTCCTGCTGCGCATGCGCATCGAGGACATGCTGGGAAAGGCGGGAACGAGGCAGGCTGCGATCGGCGGTTTCGAAACCGAAGATATTCTTTACCTGCTGCCGCTTGTCACACTCTGCAATGGTCTTACGCGATTCCTGGTAGCTGCCGCCATCGGTGCTCCGCTGTTCGCCACCTGGGTAGTCTTCGACTACTTTCGCACCTCACGCAGTTCGACGCGGCCGGCCTCATGAATGCAACCGTGATGCGTGCCGCGAGCGCACCGGCGCCGCAGCCGGGCTCGATTGCCGATGGCGCCATGCGGGATCGGTTGGCCGGGCTGGACGCCAACTCGCTGCGCGCCAGGTATGTCGAGCAGGGCGCCTTCCTGTATCTGCCCGAGTTCCTCGGTGCCGAAGTCACCGCGCAACTCGTGGCGGCCGTCGCCACCGTCACACCGGCCATCAATCGCAACTACCTGCCCGGTCACAAGCAGGGCGGCAGCGTGAGCCGCCACACCATCGACCAACTCGCGCCATTCATCGCCGATCTCTACCGCAGTCCCGCCCTGATAGCCTGGCTCGAGCAGCTCGCCGGCGAGCCTCTGCAGGCCTCGCCGAGTGATGACGCGCACGCTTACGCGCTCTACTTCTACACCCGGCCCGGCGATCACATCGGCTGGCACTACGACACCTCATACTATGCCGGCCGCCGCTACACGCTGCTGCTCGGTGTCATCGATGATTCAACGTGTCGCCTCGAATACGAACTGCACACGCGCGACGCCGGGGTCACGCCAGAGGCGGGCGCCGTGCAGATACCTCCCGGCGGACTGGTGTTTTTCGACGGCGACCGATTGCGCCACCGGATTACGCCGCTGGGTGAGCGACACGGAGAGCGGCGCGTGTCGCTGACATTCGAGTACGTCACCGATCCGCGCATGCACGCCGGGTGGCGCATCATCTCGAAAATGAAAGACGCCATCGCCTATTTCGGGTTCCGCCAGGTCTTCCGCCGCTGATGTCGCGTGCGGCCATCTGGCTGTTGTCAGCCGGCGTGCTGCTGTTCGTTGGCGTGCTCGTCTCGCAGGGCCTGCCGGGAATCCTCTCGACGCTGTCAGTCGCCGGCTGGGGTCTGCTGCTGGTCGCAGCTTTTCACCTGCTGCCCCTGGTGCTGGATGCCGAAGTCATACGGGTGCTGTTGCATCGCTCCGTCGTGCCACACGCATTGCGCGACGCGCTGCTGGCTCGCTGGGTTGGCGAGTCGGCTGCCTGCTTGACGCCAGGCGGCCAGATCGGCGGCCCGGTGGTCATGGCGCGGCACCTGGCGCAGCGCGGCCTCCCCATGCCCGATGCGGCCGCTGCCATCACGGTCAGCATCACGCTGCAGACGCTGGCGCAGATCGTGTTCGCGCTCATCGGCGTGGCGTTGCTCGGCGAGCACGCAGCGCGCCTGTTGCCGCCACCGGTGCGAACGGCCCTCTGGTTCGCTGGCGCTGCACTGGTATTGACAGTGGTGCCGTTCTACTTCGTGCAGCGGCGAGGTCTGTTCAGCCGCGTCATGCGCTTGGCCACGCGCTTCTCGGGCAATCGCGACTGGAGCGAACTCGTCATCCAGGCTGAAGCCATCGACGCGGCCGTGGATGATACCTATCGTCAAACGCGACGCGCTGTCTGGGGCTTCGTGCTCAGCCTGACCGGTTGGCTGGTCGGCACCGGCGAGGTCTATCTGATCCTTGTACTATTGAATTCGCCAGTGAGCTGGCGCGATGCGCTGCTGCTGGAAAGTCTTGGGCAGGCGATCCGCGGCGCGGGGTTCGCCATCCCCGGCTCGCTGGGTGTTCAGGAGGGCGGCTACCTGCTGCTCGCGCCGCTGGTTGGACTGACACCCAACGCCGCACTGGCTTTGTCGCTGGCGAAGCGCACGCGGGAAATCCTCCTGGGGCTGCCGGGGCTGCTGTACCTGCATCTCTGGGAGCGATCGTGGCAACGCCGGCGGGCAGCGCTACAGCAACTCTAATATGAATTAAGTAACCATCATAAATAACTAATTAATATAGGGATATTGATGAGAGCGATCATTCTTGCGGCAGGCCGTGGGCTGCGACTTCAACAGGATGAAGATCAACACACGCCCAAATGCCTGTTGTCCTTCGGCGGCATGAGCTTGCTCGAGCGTCATCTGCGATTGCTCCGCAGCGTTGGCGTCGATGAGGTGGTGCTGGCCCTGGGATTCCGTCACGAATTGGTTGCCGCGGAGCTGGATCGGCTGCAATGGAACCCGCGACCCGAAATCGTGCTCAACCAACGCTTCGACCTCGGCAGCGTGCTCACCGTGCATACCGTGGCTGAGCCCCTGACTCGTGGTGGCGATGTATTGCTCATGGATGCCGATGTGCTCTACGACGCGCGCATCGCCCGCGCGCTTGTGGCCGGCTCGCCGCCGGTGAATCGGCTGCTCATCGATCGGGAATTCGAAGCCGGCGATGAGCCGGTCAAAGTCTGCGTGCAGGCGGGCATTCCGATCGAACTGCGCAAGAAGCTGCCGGCGGGCTTGCAGTACGAGATCATTGGCGAGTCGATCGGATTCTTCCGGCTCGGAGTCGACGCGGCGCGCCGCCTGGCGGCGCTGACGGCAGTTTATGCCGAGACCGGTCGCGGCGATCAGCCGCACGAGGAGGCGGTACGGGATCTGCTGCTGGAACGCAGCCATCGGTTCGAGGTGGCGGATGTGACCGGCGCGCCCTGGATCGAAATCGATTTTCCCAACGATGTGGCGCGCGCGGCGCGCGACGTTCTGCCGCAGCTACGGCCCTAGGGTCGCTGCTCCGGTGGCATGGGGAAGTGCCGTTCGAGCCGCTCGTCGATCTCGCCAATGCTGGCGGACAGGGAATTCTGCATGGCCTGCAGTTCTTCGCGCAGGCGCTGTTCGGATTGGCCCTGCGCCTCCCTGATCTGCGCCAGTTCCTGTTGCAGGTACTGGCGCAGTTCGGTGAAGCGCGAGATTTCCGCATTGTCCGCCAGTTCGCGATGCGAGCGCAGCTCGGCCGAATGGCGCCGATGCAGGCTCAGATGGCGAAACTGTACTCCCGCCAGCAAAGCTGCGAATGCGCCGCCGAGCAGCAGCGTGAACACCAGCAGCAGGGAACCCAGCGACACGCTCACTCGCGTGAAGCCGAAAGAGACCGCTACCGGTGCGCCGAGCGCATCCCGGTTGACGATTGCGAACGCGATCGCCAGTACCGCGACGACCAGGATCAGGATATTGAGAGGTTTGATGCTATCCCGCCTCGGGATGTGGGCTGCTCGAACAGGCGTTCTATGTAGCGCGCAAAATTATCCACGTCCAGTGGCTTGACCCAATGTGAATCGAAGCCGGCCTCACGCGAGCGGCGCCGATCGGCCTCCTGACCCCAACCCGTGAGTGCCACCAGCACCATAGTACGGCCCCATGACTGCGCGCGTATGCGTCGTGCAAGCTCATAGCCGTCGAGTCCGGGCATGCCGATGTCGAGCACCGCCACTTCGGGCTGGAATATCGGTGCGGCGTCGAGCGCCACGAAGCCGTTGGCGGCGGTGCGCACCTCGTGTCCGTCCAGCCCCAGCAGATTGGCGAGGCTCATGAGCGCATCCTCATTGTCATCGACGATGAGGATGCGCCGCTTGGTGTCGGTCGAGGCCGCGATGACCGGCGCCGACAGCGCCCCGGGCGCCGCGTCGGCGGGGAGCGCCGCCGGGAGGCGGATCAGAAACTCTGTGCCCTGGCCGGTGCCGCCGCTGCGAATCTCGACGCTGCCACCGTGCATCTCAACCAGCCGCTTGACCAGTGCGAGGCCTATCCCTAAGCCGCCGCGCGAGCGTCCGTCCATGGCGCCCGCCTGGCTGAACAGTTCGAACACCGTGGGCAGCATCGAGGCCGGAATGCCGATGCCATTGTCACGGATGCGAATCTCGACCAGGGCGCCGGCGAGCTTCGCGCTCACGCCGATGCGGCCGCCATCGTCGGTGTACTTCACGGCATTGGCCAGCACGTTGCCGATGACCTGCGTCACTCGCGTCAAATCGCCCTGGATCAGCAGCGGCGTCGGCGGCAGATCGATCTGCAGGTCGTGTTTCTGCTTCATCATCATGGGCTGCACGGTCTCGACCGCGCGCGCGATCGCGGCGCTCAGTTCGAACGGCTGCGCGTCGATGTTGATCTTGCCGCGCGTGATGCGCGACACATCCAGCAGATCGTCCACCAGGCGTGTCAGGTGCACGGCCTGTCGGTCGATCACGTCGCGCGCCCACTCCAGCTGCGGGTCGCCCATGGGGCGCAGGCGCATGATTCGCACGGCGTTGTGAATCGGGGCCAGCGGGTTGCGCAGCTCGTGCGCCAGCATGGCCAGAAATTCATCCTTGAGCCGGTCGGCTTCCTTGAGCTGCTGCTCGACGCGTGCGCGCTCGCGGATTTCGCCATGCAGGGCGTGATTGGCCTCTTCGAGCCCCGACACCGCTTTGCGCAGCGAGGCATTGAGGTGTTCGAGTTCGCGGGTTTTCTCGGCCTGCAGGTTGATGTGCGCCTCGGCGAGCTTTGCGTTCGCCTGCGCCAGGGTGCTGTTGAGCAGTTGCAGCTCGCGGCGCTGCAGGTACAGCTCGACCAGCACGGCCACCTTGCTACGCAGGATCTCGGGCACCACCGGTATGAGCACGTAGTCGACCGCACCGAGCTTGTAGGCCTTCATGCGATCCGGGTCGGTGATGTGCACGCCCGTCACGAAGATGATGGGCGTGCGTTCGAAGCGCGGATGATCGTGGATCAGCGAGGCGGTCTCGAAGCCGTCCATGCCGGGCATGCTCACATCGAGCAGCACCACCGCGAATTCCTGCTGCATGAGCCGCTCGAGCGCCTCGAGTCCGGAGCGGGCCGTGACGAGATTCTGGCCGAGGTCCTGCAGGATGGCCTCGTACGAGAGCAGACGAGCGGGCTGATCGTCGACCAGAAGGATGTTCACCTTCTTGCCGTCGGCGCCGCGCATGATGGCAGCTCCCGAGTTCATCGGTGCAACCACATCCGTACCAGCGACAGCAGCTGGTCGCTGTTGACCGGCTTGGCGACATAGTCCGAGGCGCCCGCTTCGAGGCATTTCTCCCGGTCGCCCTTCATGGCCTTGGCGGTCAGGGCGATGATCGGCAGCTGGCGGAAGCGGCTGTCGCTGCGGATGCGGCGCATGGTCTCGTAGCCGTCCATCTCGGGCATCATGATGTCCATGAGTACCAGCGACAGATCCTGCTCGCTCTCGATCAGCCGGATGGCGTCTTCGCCGTTGCTCGCGCTCAACACCTGCATGTTGTGACGTTCGAGCAGGCTGTTGAGCGCAAAGATGTTGCGGACATCATCATCGACCACCAGCACGCGGCGGCCGCGCAGCGCCTCATCGCTGCCATGGAGCTGTTCGATCATCTTCTGTTGTGCCGCCGGCAGATCCGCGATCACGCGGTGCAGGAATAACGCGGTTTCATCCAGCAGCCGTTCCGGGGAATGCACGCCCTTGACCACGACGCTCTTGGCCTTGCGGCGCAGCTCCTGCTCCTCGGCTTCGCTGAGTTCGCGCCCGGTGAATACCACGATCGGAATATCGCGCGCCCGGCCGTCCAGCTGAATCGCATCGAGCAGTTCGAAGCCCGTCATGTCGGGCAGACGCAGGTCGAGCACGATGCAGTCGAAACTGCGCTCGCGCAGCAGCTCGAGCGCCTCGGCCCCGGTGCCGGCCGAGCTGATCTCCACATCGTCGTGATCGAGCAGCGCGCGGATGCTGAGCTGTTCTGAAGGGTCATCCTCGATGACCAGCAATTGCCGCACGCGCGGGTTGGTGAAGTCCCGGATGCGGTCGAAGGCCTCGGACAGGCCATCGCTGGTCAGCGGCTTGATGATGAACGAGAACGCACCGCGTTCGAGTCCGTACTGGCGCTCCTCCTCGATCGTCAGGATCTGGACCGGGATATGCCGCGTCTGCGGATCGCGCTTGAGCTGATTGAGGACCGTCCAGCCGAGCATGTCGGGCAGGAAGACATCCAGCGTGATGGCGGTGGGATGGTACTTGCGCGCGAAGTCCAGCGCGTCGGTGCCATTCTTGGCCACCAGCACCTTGAAGTTGCGATCGCGCGCCAGATTCAGCAGTACGCGCGCGTAGTGCGGGTCGTCCTCGACCACCAGCAGCACCGCATCGCCGGGCTGCAGGTTGCCGCGATCGTCCTCGAGCTCCTCCTGGCGCGACACCGGCAGCACGATGGGTTGGTACGCGGCCATCGATCCGCTGGCAGCGGCCACCGACTGCGCGACCTTGCTGTAGGCTGGGCCGCTGTAGCTGGCGGGCAGGTACAGCGTGAAAGTGCTGCCGCTGCCCGGGATACTGCTGAGGCGGATCTCACCGCCGAGCAGGTGCGCGAGCTCGCGGCTGATGGCCAGTCCGAGGCCGGTGCCGCCGTAACGCCGGGCGGTGCCCGCGTCGGCCTGCTGGAACGCCTCGAAGATGATGCGCTGTTTCTCGGGGGCGATGCCGATGCCGGTGTCGCTGACGGAGAATTCGATTACCGGCTGGCTCTGGCTCAAGACCGGGTGGTCCGGCGTCCAGCCGCCGGCGGCGACGCCGACATGCAACCGCACGCCGCCGTGATCGGTAAATTTGAGCGCGTTGGACAGCAGATTCTTGAGCACCTGCATCAGGCGCTTGCTGTCGGTGGTGATCGCTCGTCCCAGGTGCGGATCGAAATTGGTGGTGAAGGCGAGCTTGCGATTGTCGGCTTCGTGCCGGAACGAGCGTTCGATGGTTTCCTTCAGATGCGTGAAGGACAGCTCTTCGGTCTCCACCGTCACCGTGCCGGACTCGATCTTGGACAGATCCAGAATGTCACTGATCAGGTTCAGCAGGTCGGTGCCGGCGCCGTGGATGGTCTTGGCGAATTCGACCTGCCGCGGCGACAGATTGGTGTCCGGATTTTCCGCCAGCTGCTGGCCGAGGATCAGGATGCTGTTGAGCGGCGTGCGCAGCTCATGCGACATGTTGGCCAGGAATTCCGACTTATAGCGCGAGGTCAGCGCCAGCTCGGTGGCCTTTTCCTCGAGCGCGCGCCGTGCGAGCTCGATCTCCTGGTTCTTGCGTTCGACCTCGACGTTCTGCTCGGCGAGCAGCCGCGCCTTGGTGGCCAGTTCCTCGTTGGTCTGCTGCAATTCTTTTTGCTGCGTCTGCAGTTCGGCCGCGAGCTGCTGAGACTGCGTCAGCAGGCCCTCGGTGCGCATGGTTGCCTCGATGGTATTGAGCACCACGCCGATGCTGCCCGTGAGCTGCTCGAGGAAGGCCACGTGCGAGGCGGTGAACTCACGCAGCGAGGCCAGCTCCACCACCGCCTTGACGTTGCCTTCGTACAGTACCGGCAGGGCGATGACGTTGCGCGGGTTGGCCTCGAGCAGCCCGGAGCGAATGCGGATCGCATCGGGCGGAATGTCGGCCAGCAGCACGCGCTGCCGATCCAGCGCGCACTGGCCGACGATGCCCTGTCCCATGGCGTAGCGGCGCGGCTCGCCCTCGTCGAGGAAATCGGCGTAGGTGGCCAGCTGCTGCAGATGGGAGCTGCCATCGTTGGCACTGCCCTCGACCACGTACACCACGCCCTGCTGCGCATTCACCAGCGGCGCGAGCTCCGACAACAGCATCTGTCCCACGGTCACCAGGTCCCGCTGGCCCTGCATCATGCGGCTGAACTTCGCCAGGTTGGTCTTGAGCCAGTCCTGTTCGGTGTTGCGCTCGGTGGTGGCGCGCAGGTTGCCGATCATGGCGTTGATGTTGTCCTTGAGGTCCGACACTTCACCGCGCGTGTCGACCTGGATCGAGCGCGTCAGATCGCCCTTGGTGACGGCCGTGGCCACCTCGGCGATGGCGCGCACCTGGGTCGTGAGATTGGCGGCCAGCAGATTCACGTTGGCGGTCAGGTCCTTCCAGGTGCCGGCCGCTCCCGGCACGTGCGCCTGGCCGCCGAGGCGCCCTTCGACGCCCACTTCGCGCGCCACGGTGGTCACCTGGTCGGCGAAGATCGCCAGCGTGTCGGTCATGCTGTTGATGGTATCGGCGAGCGCGGCGACTTCGCCCTTGGATTCCACCGTCAGGCGCTGACGCACATCGCCGTTGGCGACCGCGGTCACCACCTTGACGATGCCGCGCACCTGGTTGGTGAGGTTATTGGCCATGACGTTGACGTTGTCGGTCAGGTCCTTCCAGGTCCCTGCCACGCCGGGCACCACGGCCTGGCCGCCGAGCTTGCCCTCGGTGCCCACCTCGCGCGCCACGCGCGTGACTTCGGCCGCAAAACCGTTCAGCTGATCGACCATGGTGTTGATGGTTTCCTTCAGCTGCAGGATTTCGCCCTGCACGTCGACTGTGATCTTGCGCGACAGGTCGCCGCGCGCGATGGCCGTGGCCACCTCGGCGATGTTGCGTACCTGGCCGGTGAGGTTGCTGGCCATCCAGTTGACGTTGTCGGTCAGATCCTTCCAGGTGCCCGCGACGCCGGGCACGATGGCCTGGCCGCCGAGCTTGCCCTCGGTGCCCACCTCGCGCGCCACGCGCGTGACTTCGGCCGCAAAACCGTTCAGCTGATCGACCATGGTGTTGATGGTTTCCTTCAGCTGCAGGATCTCACCGCGCACGTCTACCGTGATCTTGCGCGACAGGTCGCCTTTGGCGACCGCGGTGGTTACCTCCGCGATGTTGCGCACCTGGCCCGTGAGGTTGGTGGCCATGGCGTTGACCGAATCGGTCAGATCCTTCCAGGTGCCGCCGACACCGGGCACGATGGCCTGGCCGCCGAGGCGCCCATCGGTACCGACCTCGCGCGCCACGCGCGTGACTTCGGCCGCAAACGCATTGAGCTGATCGACCATGGTGTTGATGGTTTCTTTCAGCTGCAGGATCTCGCCCTTGACGTCGACCGTGATCTTGCGCGAGAGGTCCCCGTTGGCGATGGCGGTGGCCACGTCGGCGATGTTGCGCACCTGGTTGGTGAGGTTGCTGGCCATGGAGTTGACGTTGTCCGTCAGATCCTTCCACACCCCGCTGACGCCCTTGACCTCGGCCTGACCGCCGAGATTGCCCTCGGTGCCGACCTCGCGCGCCACGCGTGTGACCTCGGCGGCGAAGCCATTGAGCTGATCCACCATCGTGTTGATGGCTTCCTTGAGCTGCAGGATCTCGCCTTTGACGTCGACCGTCACCTTGCGTGACAGATCGCCGCGCGCGATGGCGGTAGCAACTTCGGAGATGTTGCGCACCTGGCCGGTGAGGTTGCCCGCCATCGAGTTGACGTTGTCGGTGAGGTCCTTCCAGGTGCCGCCGACGCCGGGCACGTAGGCCTGGCCGCCGAGCTTGCCGTCGGTGCCGACCTCGCGCGCCACGCGCGTGACTTCGGAGGCGAACGAGCGCAGCTGATCGACCATCGTATTGACCGTCTCCTTGAGCTGCAGGATTTCGCCGCGCACGTCCACCGTGATCTTGCGCGACAGATCGCCGCGCGCGATGGCGGTGGAGACTTCGGCGATGTTGCGCACCTGGCCGGTGAGGTTGCTGGCCATGGAATTGACGTTGTCGGTCAGATCCTTCCAGGTACCCGCCACGCCCGGCACGATGGCCTGGCCGCCGAGCTTGCCTTCGGTACCGACTTCGCGCGCCACGCGCGTGACTTCGGCGGCGAAGCTGTTGAGCTGATCGACCATCGTATTGATGGTGTTCTTCAGCTCGAGGATTTCACCCTTCACATCCACCGTGATCTTGCGCGACAGGTCGCCCTTGGCGACCGCGGTGGTGACCTCGGCGATGTTGCGCACCTGGCTGGTGAGGTTGGTCGCCATGGCGTTGACCGAGTCGGTCAGATCCTTCCAGGTGCCGGCGGCGCCGGGCACCAGCGCCTGGCCGCCGAGCTTGCCCTCGGTGCCCACCTCGCGCGCCACGCGCGTGACTTCGGAGGCGAAGGAGCGCAGCTGATCGACCATGGTGTTGATGGCTTCCTTCAACTGCAGGATCTCCCCGCGCACGTCCACCGTGATCTTGCGAGACAGGTCGCCCTTGACCACCGCGATCGTGACTTCGGAGATGTTGCGCACCTGGCCGGTGAGATTGCTGGCCATGGAATTGACGTTGTCAGTCAGGTCCTTCCACACGCCGCTGACATCCTTCACCTCGGCCTGGCCGCCGAGCTTGCCCTCGGTGCCGACCTCGCGTGCCACGCGCGTGACTTCGGCGGCAAAACCGTTGAGCTGATCGACCATGGTGTTGATGGTTTCCTTCAGCTGCAGGATCTCGCCGCGCACGTCCACCGTGATCTTGCGCGACAGATCGCCGCGGGCCACCGCGGTGGTGACCTCGGCGATATTGCGCACCTGGCCGGTGAGATTGGTCGCCATGGCGTTGACCGAGTCGGTCAGATCCTTCCAAGTGCCCGCAACGCCCGGCACGATGGCCTGGCCGCCGAGCTTGCCCTCGGTGCCGACTTCGCGCGCTACGCGCGTGACTTCGGAGGCGAATGAGCGCAGCTGGTCGACCATCGTGTTGATGGCTTCCTTCAACTGCAGGATTTCGCCGCGCACGTCCACCGTGATCTTGCGCGACAGGTCGCCGTTCGCGACCGCGATGGTGACTTCGGAGATGTTGCGCACCTGGCCGGTGAGGTTGCTGGCCATCGAGTTGACGCTGTCGGTGAGATCCTTCCAGATGCCCGCGACGCCCGGCACCACGGCCTGGCCGCCGAGCTTGCCCTCGGTGCCCACCTCGCGTGCCACGCGGGTGACTTCGGAGGTGAAGGCGCTCATCTGGCCGATCATCGCGTTGACGACCATGGCCGAGCGCAGGAACTCGCCTTCCAGTGGACGCCCATCGACATCCAGCGCCATGGTCTGCGACAGGTCACCCTTGGCGACTGCGCTGATGGCGCGTGTCACTTCAGTGGTGGGCCACAGCAGATCCTCGATCAGCGTGTTGACGCAGTTCTGCATCGAATTCCACGAGCCACTGCGGCGGCTGCCCGCCATGCGGTGTTTGGTTTTGCCTTCTTTGCCGACGGTCTGTCCGACGCGCTCGAGGTCCTGCGCCATCTGCTGATTCGACAGCACGATTTCATTGAAGGTGTCGGCGATCTTGCCGGGCAGCCCGGTCTGGTCACCGGGGAGACGAACCGAGAAATCGCCGTCACGCACCGCCTGCAGTGCCCGCAGCAGCAGGCGCATATCGAGTTGCTGCGATTCGGCGGCGCTGCCATTGCTGCTGCCGTTGCCATTGCTCTTGCCGTTGGTCTTACGGGGTAGTGCGGGCTTGCGGCGAACGGCCTGATTGTCTGCAATGCGCATGGATTTATCGCTCCGGCTGAAAACAACGCAAAAATAGGCAAGCAGCCGTGGGCGAAGTGCGCCGCGGCTGATATAACGAGCTTGTAATATTTACAGTCGGCAGGCCGACCGATTGATAGAATGGGAAATGAGGCTGCGAATATCGCGAGATGGCGGCTCGCACGCGTTGACCGATATGGTGACCCTTAGGTGATCCGCTCAATCGATACGTCGAATTCGAATCGCGATCGAGGATAGCAGAAGCTCCTTGGCGCGCAAGAAACAGAGAGTGCCTCGTGGGCGTTTAGCGACGCATCTCACATGCGGATATGATGCAAGTAATGATGGATTCTGAATCGTTGATACTCGTGGATCAGACCGACCGCGAAGTCGGGCACATGAGCAAGGCGGAGTGTCACCAGGGAAGCGGCACCCTGCACCGGGCCTTCTCGCTGCTGATCTTCAATCCGGCCGGCGAGCTGCTGCTGCAGCAGCGCTCGGCCTCCAAGCGGCTCTGGCCGTTGTACTGGTCCAACAGCTGCTGCAGTCATCCGCGGCGCGCCGAGACCATGGAATCGGCCACCAAGCGGCGCCTGCGCGAAGAGCTGGGACTGCAATGTCCGCTCCAATTTCTGTATAAGTTCGAGTACCAGGCGCAATTCGACGAGGCGGGAGCGGAGCACGAACTGTGCTCGGTGTACGCAGGCCGGACTGACGAGGCGGTACGGCCGGACCGACAGGAGATACTGTCCTGGCGCTGGATCGCCCCAAAGGCGCTCGAAGCTGCGATGTCGGGCAGCGATGCTGCAAAATTCACGCCCTGGTTTAAACTGGAGTGGAGACGTGTCTGGCGCGATCACCGCGCGGCGCTGCTCGCTCTGCAATAGGAGTTACGGATTTGGCTATTCCGCTGCTACAGGCCTACAAGGTCGGACGTTACATCGCCGGCAGGAAGATCCGCGGCATCAAGCGATACCCGCTGGTTTTGATGCTCGAACCGCTGTTCCAGTGCAACCTGGCCTGCTCGGGCTGCGGCAAGATCGACCACTCCAAGGAGATCCTGCAGAAGCGCCTCGGGGTCGAGGACGCACTGCGGGCGGTCGATGAGTGCGGCGCCCCCATGGTGTCCATCCCTGGTGGTGAGCCCCTGATTCATAAAGGATTGCCGCAGATCGTGGCCGGCATCGTGGAACGCAAGAAGTTCGTATATTTGTGCACCAATGCCATTTTGCTGCCCAAGCACATCCATGAGTACGAGCCGTCGCCCTACCTGACCTTTTCGATTCACCTGGACGGCAAACGCGAGCGTCATGACGAATCGGTCTGCCAGGAAGGGGTTTATGACAAGGCCGTGGCGGCCATCCGCCTGGCGCGCAGCAAGGGCTTTCGCGTCACCATCAATTGCACGCTCTTCAGCGGCGAGAACCCGCAAGAGGTGGCCGAGTTCTTCGACGAGGCGATGGGCCTGGGGATCGAAGGGATCATGGTGTCGCCCGGCTACAGCTACAACCATGCGCCGCGGCAGGATGTGTTCCTCGGCCGCAGCGCCAGCAAGCGCCTGTTCCGCGAGATCTTCAAGCGTGGCCCGCGCGCCATGCCCGGCGAGAACCGCCCGCGCCGCTGGTCGTTCAATCACTCCAGCCTGTTCCTGGACTTCCTGGCGGGCAATCAGTCCTATCAGTGCACGCCCTGGAGCACCCCTACCTACAACATCTTCGGCTGGCAGCGGCCCTGCTACCTGCTGACCGATGAGGGTTACGCCCCCAGCTTCAAGTCCCTGATGGAGGACACCGCCTGGGAGCAGTATGGCGTCGGGCGCAATCCGGCCTGCGACAACTGCATGGCCCACTGCGGCTATGAGGGCACGGCGGTCGATGACGCCTTCGCCCACCCGATCAAGGCGCTGCTGACCTCCCTGCGGGGACCGCGCGTCAAGGGGCCGATGGCGCCGGAACTGCCGATTCTCTACGGCGATCGTGTGCGTGCCGGCACGGTGGCGACCGTGTCGGTCGATTCCATCAAGCACGCCGCCCGGGATACCGACGGCGGCCATACCATCACCCCCCGCTAGTTTTAAAAGCGCGCGTGAATTCCGCAGTCGACATACGGCAGATCACGCCGGATGAGGCGGCGCGGCGCGCGGCTTTTGTCGCATTGCTGGAAAGCTGGCGGGTCCGCACGGAGCAGGCGCTTGCCGCGCGGTTGCCCGCTGCGGATGTGATGCCGGCGCGATTGCACGAGGCGATGCGTTACAGCGTGCTCGGCGGCGGCAAACGGGTGCGCCCGGCGCTGGTCTTCGCCACCGGGCGGGCCGTGGGACTGCGCGAGGAAGAGGTGGAGGCGGCCGCCTGCGCCATCGAACTGGTGCACGTCTACTCGCTGGTGCACGACGATCTGCCCGCCATGGACAACGACGATTTGCGCCGTGGTCGGCCCACCTGCCACAAGGCCTACGATGAAGCCACGGCGATACTGGTCGGCGATGCGCTGCAGCCGCTGGCCTTTCAGCTGCTCGCCAGTGACCCGGCATTGCCGGCGGACCCGGCGGTACGGCTGCGGCTGATCGGGCTGCTGGCGGAGGCCAGCGGCACCTTTGGCATGGCGGGCGGCCAGGCCATTGACCTCTCGGTCCAGGGCCAGCGCCTTAACGTAGCCCAGGTGGAGGAAATGCACGCTCGCAAGACCGGAGCCCTGATCCAGGCCAGCGTGCTCATGGCCGCTTTGTGCGCGCCGACCCTCGATCCGCGCCTGCACGAGGCCCTGGCCGCATTTGCGACGCCGATCGGTCTGGCGTTCCAGATCCAGGACGACCTGCTCGATGTGCTCGGGGACACCTCGACGCTGGGGAAGGCCACCGGGGCGGACAGCGAGCGCGCCAAGCCCACTCACCCGGCCGTGATCGGCATTAAGCCCTCGCAGGAGCGGGTTCGCCTGCTGCACATCCAGGCGCTCAATGCCCTAGTGCCCTTCGGAGCGCGGGCGGACGCGCTGCGCAGCCTGGCCGACTGGCTGCTGTCGCGCAGTTACTGACCGGCTGCGGTTCGGAGGCGTTCCTGGCCTTGTCCGGCCCACCAGTGCTCGATGGTGGCGCTTAAGGACGCCGCATCCAGGCCGGCGGCGATGAGGCAACTGTCGCGCGAGCCATGCTCGATGAATCGATCCGGGATGCCAATCTGCAACAGCGGCAGCTGCAACCCCTGTGCGGTGAGCAGTTCGGCCACGGCTGACCCGGCCCCGCCGGCCACCGCGTTTTCCTCGATGGTCACGAAGGCGCGGTGCTGGCCGCTCAGCTCGATGACCAGGTCTTCATCCAGCGGCTTGATGAATCGCATGTTGATCAGCGTGGCATCGAGCCGCTCGGCGATCTTGTGGACCGCATCCAGCAGGGTGCCGAACACCAGCAATGCTAGGCCGCTGCGTCCTTCGCGCCGAACCTGGGCGCGACCCACCGGTAGGGCCGTCATCTGCGACACCAGCGGGACCCCGGGACCGGCGCCGCGCGGGTAACGCACGGCAGCGGGGGCATCCAGCGTCGTGGCCGTGTACAACATCTGCCGGCATTCGTTTTCGTCGGCGGGCGCCATCACGACCATGTTCGGAATGCAGCGCAGATAGCTCAGGTCATAGCTGCCCTGGTGGGTGGCGCCATCGCTGCCCACCAGTCCGGCGCGGTCGATCGCGAACACCACGGGTAGATGCTGCAGCGCAACATCATGAATCAGCTGATCGTAGGCGCGCTGCAGAAAGGTCGAGTAGATGGCGACCACCGGCCGCAGGCCCTCGGTGGCAAGGCCGGCGGCGAAGGTAACGGCATGCTGCTCGGCGATGGCGACGTCGAAGTAGCGATCCGGGAATTGCTTGGAGAAGCCGACCAGCCCTGAACCCTCGCGCATGGCGGGGGTGATGCCCACGATCCGCGGATCCGCCGCGGCCATGTCACACAGCCACTGGCCGAAGATCTGGGAAAAGGTCGGCCCCGCGCTCTTTTCCTTGAAAATCATGCCGCTCGCCGGATCGAACGGGCCCGGTCCATGCCAGGTAATCGGATCGGCCTCCGCCGGGGCATAGCCCTTGCCCTTGCGGGTGACGACATGCAGGAATTGGGGGCCGTGCAGCTGGCGCAGGTTGCGCAGGGTCCGCACCAGGCCGATGACATCGTGCCCGTCAACCGGGCCGATGTAGTTGAACCCCATTTCCTCGAATAACGTGCCCGGGAGGACCATGCCCTTGAGGTGTTCCTCGGAGCGGCGTGCAAGCTCCCTGACTTGCGGCATCTGGCTGAGCATTTTCTTGCCGCCCTCGCGCAGGTGCGAGTACATGCGGCCCGAAAGCGCCTGGGCGAAGCGGTTGGAGAGCGCGCCGACGTTCTCGGAAATCGACATCTCGTTGTCGTTGAGCACCACCAGCAGGTCGGTGGGCAGGGATCCGGCGTGATTCAGGGCCTCGAAGGCCATGCCGGCAGTCAGTGCCCCATCGCCGATGATGGCCACCGCACGTCGATCTTCCTTGCGTTGCGCGGCCGCGATCGCCATGCCAAGCGCGGCGCTGATCGAGGTGCTGGAGTGGCCTACGCCAAAGGTGTCGTATTCGCTTTCGGCGCGGCTGGGAAAGGGCGCGAGTCCGCCCGGCTGCTTGATGGAGGACAGCCGTTCACGCCGCCCCGTGAGGACCTTGTGCGGATAGGCCTGGTGCCCGACATCCCAGACCAGCCGGTCGCGCGGGGTATCGAATACATAATGGAGCGCCACGGTCAGCTCGACCGTACCGAGACCGGCAGCAAAGTGGCCGCCGCGGGTGCTGACACTCTGGATCAGGAACTGACGTAATTCCGCCGCAACTGCGGGCAGCTTCGATACGGGCAGGCGGCGCAGGTCCGCCGGGCATTCGAGGCTCGCAAGCAGCGGCGCATTATCCGAAGGGCCGATCATCGGGCATCAGTATACCCTTAAGCGATTGGTGTTCTGCGTGGTAGAGTCCCGTCGGGCGGCGGAGCCGCCCGCGTAACCCATTGAACCGGTGTGATCCGTACGATGCCGCGAGACTTCCAGCCAAACGTTGCCGGCCTGCCCGACGAGGCGTACCAGGATCATATTCTGCCGCACGTGTCGCGCACGTTCGCGCTGACCATTCCGCAGTTGCCGCTGCCCTTGCGCACGCCGGTCACGAACGCCTACCTGTTGTGCCGAATTGCCGACACCATCGAGGATGAACCGGCGCTGTCGGCGGATGAGACCCTGGTTTTGCTGCGCCGCTTCGTCGCGGTGCTCCACGGCAGGGAGGACGGCGCGGCGCTGGCGCGCGAACTGGCACCGCGACTGGATGGACCGACCCTGCCCGCCGAGCGCGACCTGGCGCTGAACCTGGAGCGCGTAGTACGGGTCACATTCGGTCTGGGGTCGGCGCAACGCGTGGCGATCCAGCGCTGTCTTGAGATCATGTGCGGCGGCATGCACAAGTTCCAGTGCACCGCCAGCCTGCTCGGGTTGCCGCTGTCCACCGACCTCGACGATTATTGTTACTACGTTGCCGGCGTCGTTGGTGAAATGCTGACCGAGCTGTTCTGCGACTACTCGCCGACGATTGCGCTGCGGCGTGCGGAACTGGACGAGTTTGCGATCTCCTTTGCGCAGGGCCTGCAGATGACGAATATCCTCAAGGATGTCTGGGAAGACCGCAGCCGCGGGGCCTGCTGGCTGCCGCAGGAAGTATTCTCCCGCCATGACGTCAACCTGGCACGGATTGCACCGGGCCAGCGGGATGCGCGTTTCGATGCGGGCATGCGCGAGCTGGTCGGTGTCGCGCACGCCCACCTGCGCAACGCGCTGGCTTTCACGCTCGCCATTCCAGCACATGAAACCGGGATCCGTCGCTTCTGCCTCTGGGCCATTGGCCTTGCGGTGCTGACGCTGCGACGGATCGACGCAACGCCCGGGTTCAGCAGCGGTGCCCAGGTCAAGGTGTCGCATTCGGCAGTGGCCATGACGCGAATCCTGACCAGCGCCTCGGTCGGCAACGACTCGCTGCTCAGGGCACTATTCAACTTCGCCGCGCGCGGACTGCCGCTGGCGCCGTCCTCGCAGCTTCGGCGCGGCGCGCGGCCCGTGCGCCGCAGCCCTGAGACGGTCAGCGCGCCCGAATACAGTCACGACTATGAGTCCGACTACGCGCCCAGCGCACGTCGAACCGAAGGGAGATCCGCGCATTGAACGCTTCTGCACGTGACGCCATCGCGCGTTCGCTGCGCTCGCCGTCGCGGCGGCGGGCTGGCGCCGGTACGGAATTCACCGAGCAGCGTGCGCTCGATCGCGCCATCGATCGCGCCATCGATGCCGCCCGGGAGGCGTTGATCGGTCTGCAGACCGAGGCGGGCTACTGGCTGTTCGAGCTCGAGGCGGACTGCACCATCCCGGCCGAGTACATCATGATGATGCACTTCCTGGATGAGATCGATCCGCAGCTGTCGGCGAAGATCGCCGTCTACCTGCGCGCTCATCAGGCCGAGCACGGCGGCTGGCCCTTGTATTACGGCGGCGCCTTCGATATCAGCTGCAGTGTCAAAGCCTACTACGCGCTCAAGCTGGCGGGCGATGATCCGGATGCGCCGCACATGGTCCGGGCGCGTCGGGCCATTCTCGAACACGGCGGCGCTGCGCGATCCAATGTCTTCACGCGTATTGCGCTGGCGCAGTTCGAGCAGGTGCCCTGGCGAGCGGTGCCTTACATCCCGGTCGAGATCATGCTGCTGCCGCGGTGGTTCCCGTTTCATATCGACCGCGTCTCGTACTGGTCACGTACGGTCATGGTGCCGCTGTTCATTCTGTGCACACACCGCGCGCGCGCCCGCAATCCGCGCGGCATCGATATCCGCGAGCTGTTCACCACGCCGCCGGAGCAGGAGCGACACTATTTCCGCCTGCCGCCCGATCGCAATGGCTGGCTCGCCAAGTGCTTCCGGTTGCTCGACCATATTGGGCGCGCCATCGATCCGCTGGTGCCGCGGTCCATGCGTGAGCTGGCCACGCGCCGCGCCGAGCAGTGGGTGGCCGAGCGATTGAATGGCGAGGACGGTCTGGGCGCTATTTTTCCCGCCATGGTCAATGCGCTCGAGTCGATGGTGTTGCGCGGCGTTGCCGTGGACGACCCGCGCCGCGTCACGGCGAAACGCGCGCTGCAGAAGCTGCTCGTGGACAACGATTCGAGTGCCTACTGCCAACCCTGCGTGTCGCCGATCTGGGACACGGCGCTGGCCGCGCTGGCGATGCAGTACAGCGGCGAGAAGAGTGCGATGGCAGCGGCGGACCGTTCGCTCGACTGGCTCATGGAGCAGCAATTACTCGATGAGCCCGGCGACTGGCAGATCAATCGACCGGGGCTGCCCGGTGGCGGCTGGGCGTTTCAGTTTGGCAACGACCACTACCCTGATCTCGACGACACGGCGGTCATCGCCTGGGCGATGTGCCGCGCCAGCGACCCATCGCGCTATGCCGCGCGGCTCACGCGCGCGCTCGACTGGCTGGTCGGGATGCAGAGCCGCAACGGGGGCTTCGCAGCCTTCGATGCCGACAACACCCACTACAACCTGAACTACATTCCCTTCGCCGATCATGGCGCGCTGCTGGATCCTCCGACCAGTGATGTCACCGCCCGCGTGGTCGCGGCCCTGGCGGTGGCGAAACGGCCGCAGGATGTCCCGGCGCTGGAACGCGCGATTGCTTTCCTGCGTGCCGAGCAGACCGCCGAAGGCTGCTGGTTCGGACGCTGGGGCACCAACTATATCTATGGCACCTGGTCGGTGCTGATCGCCTTTGCGCACGCGGGCATCGGGCCGGACGATGCGGCCGTGCAACGCGCCGTGGGCTGGCTGGAGGCGCATCAGAACGTCGATGGGGGCTGGGGCGAAAGCAACGACACTTATCTGCATCCGCCGGTGGCGGGTGAGCCGGCAGACGATGACCGCACCGCCAGCAATCCGTATCAGACCGCGTGGGCATTGCTGGCATTGCTGGCGGCTGGCGGCGGCCGTTCCGACGCGGTGCGCGGCGGCATCGAATATCTCTGGCGGACCCAGCAGGGCAATGGCCTGTGGAGCGATCCGACTTATACGGCGCCGGGCTTTCCGCGCGTGTTTTATCTCAAGTATCACGGCTACTGCGCCTATTTCCCGTTCTGGGCACTGGCGGCTTATCGCGATTTTCTGCGCTCGGGAGCCGGTCATTGATAACGCGGCCGGCGATCCTGTCGCCGGCATCGTGTGCGCACTGGCAGCCGAGGCGCGCGCACTAAGGCCGACCACTCGTCCGGGCGCTTCGTGTGCGGTGCTTGCCGATGGCTCATTGCTGATCGTCAGCGGCATGGGCGGCGCCGCCGCCGCCGCCGGTGCGCGCGTTCTGATCGAGGCCGGCGCCAGGGCGCTGGCGAGTTTTGGCCTCGCCGGGGGACTCGATGCCTCGCTGCATCCCGGTGCCATCTGTCTGCCCCGCGAGATTGTCGGCCTGGACGGCACGGCTCTGGCCACGAGCGCCCAGTGGCGGTCACGGGTCGAGTCCGCGCTGGCGGCCCGCTATCCGGTGGTAAGCGGAAAACTCCTGAGCGCCGATCACGCCATCGCCAGCGTTGAAGAGAAGGCCGCGCTGCATCGCTCGACCACGGCCGTCGCGGTCGACATGGAGAGCCTAGGCGTAGCGCAGGTGGCCAGCGCCCACCGACTGCCCTTTATTGCCATCCGCGTCATCGTCGATGGCGCTGCCGACAATCTGCCGCGCGCGGTGGCGGCGGCGGCCGACAAATCCGGGCAGCTGAATATCTGGCGGCTGCTGGGCGCACTGGCGCGCACCCCGTCTGACCTTGCGCCGCTGATGCGGTTGGGCAGCCGCTACCGTGCCGCCAGCCGATCGCTCAGCGCCGTGGCCGCCGCCGGCGCGTGGGCGCGCCAGGCGTTCTGATCATGAAGGCACTGGTGACGGGTGCCACGGGCTTTGTCGGCGCGGCCGTTGCCAGGGCATTGCTGCAGCGGGACTGGCAGGTGCGGGCGCTGGCGCGCGCCGGCTCGGATCGCCGCAACCTGGCAGGGCTAGCGGTCGATATCGCCACAGGGAATCTTGACGATCGCGCCTCGCTCGATCGTGCGCTGCAAGGCTGCCAGGCACTGTTTCATGTGGCGGCGGATTACCGGCTCGGTGCGCGCGACTCGGCGCAACTTTATCGCACCAATGTCGATGGAACGGCCCGCATCATCGATGCCGCGTGCGCGGCCGGGGTGGCGCGCATCGTCTATACCAGCAGTGTCGCGACGGTCGGAATTCCGAAGGACGGGAGCCCCGGCAATGAAGACACCGCAGTCGGCCTCGCGGACATGATCGGCCATTACAAGCGTTCGAAGTTTCTGGCCGAGCAGCGGGTCCTGGAAGCGGCTGGCGCCGGCGCGCCCGTGATCATCGTCAATCCATCGACGCCCATCGGTCCCGGCGACATCAAACCGACACCGACCGGGCAGATGGTGCTCGATGCCGCCAACGGACGAATGCCGGCGTTCGTGGACACGGGACTGAACGTGGTGCACGTGGATGATGTGGCCGCCGGTCATGTGCTGGCGCATGCGCGCGGCCGCATCGGAGAGCGCTACATCCTCGGCGGACAGGACATGACGCTGCGTGACATCCTGGTTCAGATTGCACAGCTTACCGGCCGTTCGCCGCCGCGCATTCGATTGCCGCGCGCACCGCTGATACCGCTGGCATTCGTAGCGGAGCTGGTCGCGCGGCTCACGGGCGGCAGCACGCGCATGACGGTCGAGGGATTGCGCATGGCCGGCAAGCGCATGTTCTTCTCGAGCCAGAAGGCGCAGCGCGAACTCGGCTATGCGTGGCGCGCGCCGCTCGTGGCGTTCCAGGATGCGCTCGCCTGGGCCGATGCGCAGGGCTTGCTGCGCGCGCGGGGCTAGGCGCGGCGCTCGGCCGGGCCGCGCCCGGGGTACCAATTCCAGCGGCCGGCGAGCGCCATCGCCGCGGGCACCACGAAGGCGCGAATCAGCGTCGCGTCCACCAGCACCGAGACGCACAGTCCGACGCCGATCATTTTCAGCACCGGCAGCTCCGCGCCGATGAAGGCGCCGAACACCACCGCCATGATCAGGCCGGCACCCGTGATCACGGGGGCGACTGCCGCGAGCCCGGTGATGGTTGCGCGCGTGTTATTGCGATCGATGGCGTATTCCTGCTGGATGCGAAACAGCAGGAACAGTTCGTAATCCATCGACAATCCGAAGCTCAGGCAGAACACCATCAGCGGCACTTCGAGCGGGATGGCGATAAAGGGCCGCTCGAGCCCGACCAGGCCGTTGAGCCATCCGAGCTGAAAGATCGCCACGACTGCCCCGTAGCCGGCGGTCACCGCCAGCAGATTGGTGATGACGGCCGCGAACGGCAGCAGGTAGGAGCGAAATGCAGTGAACAGCAGCAGCAGCGTTGCGCCGATGACAAAGCCGAACACATGCGGAAAGCTGTGGAACATCGCATCGCTGAAGTCGTTGTGATCGGCCGGATCGCCGCCAATCAGCACTGTGAAGGGACCGGCCGGTACGATGCCGGCCAGATCGTGCGCCAGTTGCTCGACATCCCGGGCGGACATGCCATTGGCCGGCGTGAGGTCGAACAGTGCACTGCGGCGGTCGCGGCTGATGAAGGACTCGGCGATCTCGGGGTGCGCACGCAGGGCCTGTTCGGGATTCAGATACAACATCATGTATTCGGTCAGGCCCATGCCCTGCTGCAGTGTCACGGGCGATGCGACCTCGGCAATGCGGGCATCGGCAGCCAGGCGTTTGGCATAGTCGATGAGCAAGGGCAAATGCTGCGATTCCAGGATTTCCGCGCCGTCGGTGGCGCGCACGATGGCGTAAATGGGCAGCGGCGCGTTGCCGCCGCGCAGACCGGCGAGCATGTCCACGCCGATGCGCGCCTCCATGCCGCGCGCCAGGAACCAGGGCTCGCTGGTGAAACCACTGCGCGCGTGCAGCACGGGCGAGGCGAGCGCAATCACCGCGGCGCCCGAGACCAGCAGTACCGCCAGCGGATGGCGCACGATGCGCGCGCCGAGCCGATACCAGAACGCATTCGCATCCAGGTGAAGCAGGCGGCGCGGGAAGATCGGCCAGCGATCGACGTACCGCCCCAGCAGCACCAATGCCGCCGGCAGCAGCGTCAGCGCGGCGAGCACTGAGACGCACACCACCAGCGCGCCGCCGATGCCGACGCAGCGGGTTTCGAGGATGGGACTCCATAGCAGTCCGAGCAGGCCGATCATGACCGTGAGGCCCGACCAGGAAATCGTGCGGCCGGCTTGCGCGATCGTGGTGGCGACGGCGTTTCTGACATCGGCCTCATGCGAGTGCTCGCGATAATGCGTCACCATCAGCAGCGAATAATCGATGCCGATCGCCAGGCCCACCATGGTGACGACGTTGCTGAGCAGGTTGGAGACCGGCATCAGCCGTGCCAGCACGAAAGCCAGACCCAGCGCGATGGTCGTGGTCGTCAGTCCCATCAGGAAGGGCAGGCTGGCGGCGATCACGGTGCCGAATACCACGGCCAGGATGGCGAGCGTCAGCGGCAGCGCGCGCTTCTCGGCGTGATCGCCACCACTGGCGCTCCAGGTATTGATGTCCACATCCACGGCCGGACCGCCCGTGACGGCCAGTCGCGCGGCGGGGTCGAGTCGCACCAGTTCATCGCGCAGCGGCGCCAGCGCGGCGCGCACCGTCACGACGGCGCGCTCGCGGGTCGGAATATCGTGGGCGGCAAGGCCCGCAATCAGCATCGTCACGTGACCGTCGCTCGAGTGCAGCTTCGGATCGCTGCTGTCCGCGACACTGCGGACGCGGCGGATCTCGGGCATGCCGCCGAGCAGGCTGGCCGCGCGCTGTACCCAACCGCGATACGGCTCCGCCTCCACGCGCAGGTCCGGCGCCGACACGGCGATCACGAGCGGATCCAGCAACGGATTGTCGAACTCGTTGCGCAAAGCATCGCTGGCCGCCTTCGAGGGGCTGCCGGTGATGCCGCTGACACCGCCGACGGCTGCTTCGGGCAGCTTGTGCGCCCCCCACGCCCCGAGGGCGAGGGCGACCAGCCAGGCTACTAGGATGGGGCGCGGATGCGCCGCGACCCAGCGTCCCAGACGCTGAAACGAAGGAGGACGCATGCTCAGGGCTTCTCCAAAGACCGCACGGGGTGCGACAGCCTACAGCACATCGCACATGCGGTTGGAGCGGGCCGGCGGCCGCGGGAGGTCAGGTGCCGCCGCCGGCGCGCCGCAATGGACGCGTATTAAGCGGTAGCGTTATTCCGGCGGCGATATTCGCGCGGCGTCAGGCCGTACTTGGCCCGGAATACGCGACCGAAATGCGTCGGACTGTTGAAGCCATGATCGAAGGCGATTTCGGTGACCGTGCGTCCGCGCTGTGCCTCCGATACCAGCGCGCGCGAGCAGATCTCGAGCCGGCGTCGCAGGATGTATCGCGCCACGGTCTCCTCCTGATCGGACGAGAGATGGTAGAGATAGCGCGGTGTCATCTTGCAGGCTGCCGCGATGCGCGTCGGGGTGAGCTCAGGATCGTGCAGGTGGGTTTCGATGTAGTTGATGATCCGCAGCCGGTGCGCCGTCGCGAGCGAGGAGCGGCTCGAGCGCGGGCAGGGGGTGTCGGCATAGGCCGCGCCGAGCAGATCCAGGATCGCCGTCGTGACGCGCTCGGCCGAAGTGTCGTCCAGCTCGCGGCGGCATTCGACCCAGTAGCTGCGCAGGAAGCGCGAGAACAGTCCGCGCACGCCGCAGGAGGCCTGCATCGGGATCGCCACCATGCACTCGGGCGTGGCGATCTGCCGTCGCAGTTGCGCTTCGGGTATGCCGAGCACCAGCATACGGTTGCTGCCCGGAAAGATGATCTCGTACTGACGCGTACTGTCGCAGAGCGTGAAGTCGCCGGCTTTCAGGTGCGCCTCGCGACCGTCCTGGCGGCTGATGCTCTCGCCCTCCAGCTGCAGATGCAGAAAGAACAACGGGCTACGCGTGCGAGTGACGTGCACCCGCGAGTGGCGCACGATCTGGGCCTCCGAGTAGACATCGGCCAGCGTCAGATCGCCGATCTCCGTGCGCGCGATGGCGCCATTGAAAGTATGAATGTCGACCGGATCGGACACGAGCGGCGAGAAACTTTCGCTGGCGCGTTCGTTCCAGCGAGTGAGCTTCTGCCGCGGTTCGAGCCCAGCGGTGGAGAACGACACAATCTGCGTCATCTGGTACCCCCCAACAGATCACATCGGCTGTTCTTGTCTGCCGGGCTTTTTATACGGCTGAAGAATTCTTCGCACCAATATTTTCCGCTTATAGGTCCCATTTGTCAGTCATGACCGCCCGAGGTGAAGCGCCAGCCGGCTATTCGGATGCCATTGTTTCGATTAAAATCAATAACCTGCGACACAACGCGCCAGACGGGCGAGGGCCTTGCTCAAGCCTGCGTACACTGCCCGGCGCTTTGACGTTCGCTGATGGTCGAGTCGCAGGCGGCCATTCGGCGGAGGCTCCGTGTCCGCGATGGTCACGCTCTATCATTGGGAACCGAATGCAAATTCGGGCAAGCCGATGCTCACGCTGGCGGAAAAGGGCGTCGAGTATCAGAGCCACTACCTCGACCTGCTGAAGTTCGATCAGCATCAGCCCGAGTATCTGCGCATCAATCCGGATGGCACCATCCCGGCGATGGTCCACGGCGACCTGGTGCTGACCGAGTCCACACCCATGATGGAGTACATCGACGATGCGTTTCCGGGACCGCCGCTGCGGCCGAGCGACCCGCGTCTGCGCTGGCGCATGCGGTGGTGGATGCGCTTTTTCGATTCCTATTTTGCGCCGTCTTTGAGCATGATCGGCTGGAGCATCTTCATCGGGCCCGCGGTCCGTCAACGCGATCCGGAGGAACTGCGGGCGGCGATCGATCGCATTCCGCTCGAGTCGCGCCGCATCGCCTGGCGCAAGGCCATCTACAACGAATTCTCCGAGCAGGAGCTCGCCGAGTCGAGGCGCCGTGTCGTCTTTGCCACCGACGTGCTCGAAGCGCATCTGCGTCGCAATACCTGGATCTGCGGCGATGCCTACTCGCTCGGCGACATCAACGGCTTCAATCTCGGCTACGCCTTGCCGCTGTCGCAACCGGAACGCTGCAACGATCAGCGAACGCCGCACATCATGGAATGGCTGCGCAAGATCTACGAGCGCCCCGCGACGCGCGCCACCTGGTCGAAGGGACGCACGCAGATGGCTGCGCGCGTGAAGATGCTCGAGCGCAGCGTACAACCATAAGTGAGCCGCGCATGCTCGAGCTCTACCACTGGGAACCGAACATCTTCTTCCTCAAGCCGCTGGTCGCGCTGGCGGAGAAGGGTGAGCCCTATACGGCGCACTATTTCGATCCGACCAGTTTTCAGCAGTTCGAGCCGGATTTTCCGGCCACCGACGAGTCGAGTCTGCACCTGGAGCGCGAGGGCCCGGTGCTGGTCGATGACGGCACCGTCATCGCCAGTTCGTTTTTCATGCTCGAATACATCGCCGAGGCCTTCGCCGGCCCGGCCCTGATGCCCTCGAGCCCTTACGGCCGCTATCTGGTGCACGCCTGGGGACAGACCATAGCGCTGTCGGTGGCGAACGCCGTGGCCATGCTCGGCTGCGCGCGGCATCTGGCCCCCACATTGCGTTTGCGGCCATCGCAGGACTTGAAGACGCGGCTCGCGAGCATCGAGCCACTGGAGCGGCGCCTCGCCTGGACGGCGGTTCTGGACCGAAGCGAGGCCGATGCCGCCGCCGCAGCGCGTGGCCAGCTCGCATCGCCCTTGCGACGCATCGAGGCGGCCCTGACCAGCAGTCCCTGGCTTGCGGGAACGGAATATTCCATCGCCGATATCGATGCCTTCGCGATGCTTGCGCCACTGCCCGAGCTGGCGCCGGAGCTGGTCAATGCCAGCGCGACGCCGCACATCGCCGCCTTCCTGGCGCGCATGCACGCGCGACCCGCGGTGCGCGCCGCGCTCGCGCTGACGCGAACCGGCCGCCCCGCCCACGCCTTCGTGCCAGGGCCCGAATCTGCGCGATGGGGATAGCTTCCCCATGAGCAAGCGCGGCTTCTATGGCTGGAAGCTGTTGGCCGCCTGCTGGGTCATCATGTTTCTCAATCTCGGGATCCCGGTCTATGGGGCGAGCGGACTCAACGCCCTCATGGCCCCTTCGATGCACATGGACCGCGGCGCACTTGGACTGCTTTTCAGTGCCTACATGGTCATGTCGGGATTGCCGGGACCGCTGGTTGCTATCTCCGTCAATAAAATGGGCGTGCGCCGCACGCTCATGCTCGGCAGCCTGCTGCTGATCGCCGGGGCGCTGCTCATGGGCACCGTGGTCAACTCGTTCGGCTTCGCCCTGATCGCCTTTGGACTGCTCGTGGGTGGAGGCGTCGCGACGGGCGCGGCGCTGGCCGCGCAGGCCGGATTGGCACGCTGGTTCGTGCGCAAACGGGGCATGGTGCTGTCGATTCTCTACTCATCGGGTGCGGTGGGCGGTTTCGTCTCGGGCCGGCTGCTCGATCGCGTGGTGACACTGGCAGGCGGCAATTGGCGGGCGGGTTGGTGGGTCATCGCCGCGTTATCGGGCGTCGCCTGCGTCGTAGCCGCGGTGTTCGTCAAGGAATCCCCGGCCGAGCTGGGCCAGCAACCCGATGGCGACTCAACCCTGGTGGCCGCTGCGCCATCGGCCGACGCTCGTCGCGCGCTGTTCCGGACCGGGGAGAATTGGACCTATCGGGAGGCGCTCTCCTCACCCGCCTACTGGATCATGGTATTCGCGCTGCTCGGGGTCAGTTGCGGCTACACGCTCTACCTGGCGCACGGTTTCGTGCATCTGCGCGATCTGGGGCATACGCCATCGGAGGCGTGGCAGGCGATCTCGCTGCTGGCCGTGTCGGGGCTGGCGGCAAAGCTCGTGATTGCGCTCTGCGGCGACCGTATCGATCCGCGCTATCTGTGGGCCTTGTTCCAGATCAGCTTCGGGGTCGGCCTCATCGTGGTTGTGAATGCGCGCGGCCATGCCAGCGTACTCGTGTTCGCCAGCTGTCTGGGGATAGGGTTCGGCGGCGGGCTGGTGTGCCTGATGGCAACACTGAGCAATTATTTTGGCACGCGCGCTTTTGCTTCCCTGGCAGGCCTGGCGGTGGCCATCAATACCACCCTCAGTGCCGTGACACCGTACATCGCCGGCTGGCGCCACGACGCCGGCTACGGCTACAGCGGCAGTTTCTACTTCCTGGCATTCTGGTGCCTCATTGGCGGCCTGATGCTCATGCTGCTGCGCGTGCCGTCCCGACGCGGTACGCCGACCGCAGTTCCTGCCAGCGCGCTCACCTAGCAGATCAGGAGTCCTGCAGGGAAAACACGCGTTCGGCGTTGGTCTGGAAAAACTGACGGCGCTCCTGATCGCTCAGCGGCACCGCATCGCTGGCGGTAACCTCATCGGCCACGAACTGGTACGGATAGTCCATCGCGTAGAGCACGCGGTCCATGCCGAGCACATCCTGGCAAAAGCGAATGGCCGGCGCCCATGCCATCCCGCTGCTGGTCACATAGACATTCTCGCGCAGGTACTCGCTGACGCGCCGCTGCAACGGGCGCATGTTGGGGTAGCGCGACGCTGCCACCGTGGCGCGATGCATGTAGTCGAGCCGGAATAACCAGAAGGGCAGCGCTTCGCCCAGGTGGCCCAGCACCACCTGCAGGCGCGGAAAACGGTCGAACACGCCGCTGACGATCATGCGCAGCATGTGCATGCCGGTCTCGACGCTGAAACCATAGATCGCGCCATCGAGCCCACTCTCCAGCAGCGGCGCGATCAGGCCTTTCGAGGGCGATTGGGGATGAAGATAGATGGGTGTGTTCTCCGCCTCCGCCGCGGCCAGCAGATCGGAGAACTTTGGATGGTCGAGATACTCGCCGTGAGTGTGAGAGTTGATGATGACGCCCTTCATGCCGAGCTGGCGCTTGCCGCGCTCGATCTCGGCCGCGGCAGCGCGAGGATCCTGCGGCGCAACCGCTGTCAGTCCCGAGAACCGTGCCGGGAGCCGGCGCACGGCCTCGGCCAGTTCATCGTTGGCATCGCGCGCCATCGACACCGCGGTGGCGGCATCGAATACCTGCACGCCCGGGCCGGTCAGGGAAATGATCTGTCGATCGATGCCGGTAGCATCCATGTCGGCCAACCGCTGCGGTCCCAGATCCTGCAATTTGGCAATGATCTGCGTGGCGCGTGGACTGGGACTACCCAGGTAGAAGCCCCAGAGACTCCGGAAGCCCGGATCGTCGTATTCGCGGCGGTCGAGCAGGCGGCGATAACGCTCGAGCATGGCTTTCGGGGCGAAGGCCTCCTCGGTGGCAATGCGCGCGTAGCCGCGGGTGCGAATCGACTCCAGCCGTGCGGCTTCACTCATGGGCATGCTCCGCGATCGAGAGGGCATGCAGTGTAGAATGCCGGCCCTTTCTCCGATCAACCGACAAGGAACATCCCATGAGCCTGTCAATCTATGACGCTTCGATCCCATGGTTTCTGCAAGCCCTCGGCAATTTGGGCGGTGTGCTGGACAAGGCGAGCGCGCACTGCGAAAAAGAGAAGATCGATCCGAGCGCGCTGCTGACCGCGCGGCTCTATCCCGATATGTTCGCGCTGACTCGCCAGGTGCAGATCGTCTCGGACAACGCCAAGGGCGCGGCGGCACGCCTCGCGGTCGTGGACGCACCGAAGTTCGAGGACACCGAAGCCTCATTTGCCGAACTGAAGACGCGGCTCGACAAAACCGCGGCGTTTCTGAAGGGACTCGACAAGGGCAAGTTCAAGGACGCAGATACCCGCCCGATCGAAATCAAGTTTCCCAACGCCACGCTGAATTTCCCCAGCGGCTGGAACTACCTGATGGCCTTCGCACTTCCCAATATCTACTTCCACAGTACGACCAGCTACGACATCCTGCGCCACAACGGCGTCAAGCTAGGCAAGCCGGACTTCCTCGGCGCTGTCGGCAGGGGCTAGGGCAAGGGCCAGGCTAGTGGCCGCCCTCGACCCGTAGCCCCTCGTCGGCCAGTGCCGTTGCGAGTGTCGCCTCGATGCGCGCGGCCTCGGCGCGGGAGATGCGCTGCAGGTGCAGGGTCGGGCCGGTCAGTACTTCCAGTCCGCGTTTGAGGACGCAGCCGGCGGCCCGAATGCCGGCCTTGTGCTGATCGAAGCGTTGCGCGGGTGTGTACTCGCTCATCCCCACATAGATGCCGTAGGGATCGCCGGCTCGATCGGCATAGTCGAGCAGCACCAGGTAGATATTGCTGCGGCCCCGCCGCGCGCTGCGAAAGTGCGCCGAGGTGACATAGAGCTGCGGCAGGAAGTGGATGTAGCGCATTGGCAGCCAGTCCGGGATGGAACTGGCAGCGCAATTCCAGAGCTGCTCGATGGCCGATTCGATGCTCGCGGGCATCGCCGCGCGCATGCACAGCTCGTGCACGCAATGCGCGCCGGCCAGGCCGTCCGCCTGCTGCAAAGCCGCGGCGAAGCGTTGCGCGAGCGCCGTGGCCGTGAGTGCCTGCAGCGGTCGCGTCGCAGGCGAGGGATCGCTGCGTCTCAAGCTCGTATCAGATCGGCCAGGTAGGGTTGTGCGTTGTCGGGAAACACTTCCGCATCCAGTTTACGCGGACTGATGTTCAGATGATCGCGTAACACGCTCTTGATCACCGATCGCATATCCAGCGTCGGCTTGAGGTCGCGGCCCTCATAGAGCGCGCGTGCGGACAGCCCCGGCCAATCGCAGATCACGCGTCCGCCTCGCACCGCGCCGCCCAGCAGCAGCGCGGCCGTCGCGGTTCCATGGTCGGTGCCGCGTGTGCCATTGGCGGCCGCCGTGCGTCCGAATTCCGTGGCGATCAGCACGGCGGTGCGCTGCCAGGTGGCGCCGAGCGAATCTTTGAGTGCGCGCAAGGCGGCATCGAGAGCGGCGAGGCGCTGGGTAAGCTGGCCCTGTGCGCCACCTTCATTGAAATGGGTGTCCCATCCGGTGGTGTCAAACACGGCGACGGCGGGTCCGTCCTCGCGCTTGAGAAAACTGGCGGCTGTTTGCACGGTCTCGATATAGCGCGCGGCGCCCGGACGCGGCATGGCCGATGATGGTTGCATCGAGGACATGTCGGAGGATTCTGCGGCCATGCGATCGGTGGCGAGCGCCTGCCCCAGGCGTTGCGACAGGATCGGATCGCTGGCATAGCGGTCGGCGATTCGCTGCAAGGTGTCGTCGTCGATATCGGGCAGCTTCGAGGGCGACCATGAGGCGATGGGCGCCGGGCCGCGCAGCACCAGCGGCACGTTCTGTCCGAGCGCAACGCCCAGTTCCGCGCCGTGGACCGCACCGGGAGGCAGTGCGGCCGCGGTCCGATTGAGCCAGCCCACCTGGCTCGCATGTGGCAGCACCAGCCCGCTCTCGAGTACATCCTGGCCGTCAAAGTGCGAACGCTCGCGATAGGGCGTTGCGAGAGCGTGGAATACCAGCGCTTCGTGTGACTCGTAGGCCTCATGCACGAAGCTCAGGCCCGGGTTGAGACCGAAATGACCATCCAGTGCCAGCGCCCCATCGGCGGTCCCGGGCGCGCCGATCGCAAGCTGCTCGCGCAGCCTCGGGTAGTCGGGATCGGCGTAGGGAGGCACGGCCGCAAGGCCATCGAGCGCGCCACGCAGAATAATGAATACGAAGCGCGCATCGCCCGCGGCCGGAGCGGCGAAGGCGAAGCGGGCGCACAGTGCGCTGCTGCCGGCGGCAAGTCCGAGTTGCAGGAAACGGCGGCGGGAATCGTTCGATGACATGGAACCTCCGCGCATCAGCGGCGTAGGAATTCGGGAGAGGTCAAGAGCAGCGCCAGCGCCTGTGCCGGGCTTGCGGCGCGCGCCACGCTCTGGCGTGTCGCCGCGGTCAGCGAGTCGCCGAGAATTTCCGGCGCAAGCTGCTGCGCATCGCGCCGGTCGCCAAGCTTCTGCGCCACGGAATCCGAGAGCTCGATACGTTTCATCAGCGCCGAAGCGCCATCCCAATCCGAGCTGCGGTCTGGCCAGCCCGCCGGAGAACCCGGTGAGAAGGGCCGTTGCCCGAGCAGATCGAATGCCGAGAGGATGCGCGGCTCGCTCTCGGGCGGCAGCGACAATCCCCGGCCCAGCGACAGCACGTAGTCCTGCGGGCTCTTGAACTTCGGCGATGCGCCGTCCCAGGCTTCGGGCGAGTCGATCACCGCGGCATAGACCGCCGGCAGATCCCCATGCGTGCGCTCGAATACCTGCGCGATGCGCGCAATCGCTGCCGCAGGCGGATCGTCGCTGATGAAGTGGCGCGCGAGTTTGGTGGCGACGTGATTTGCTGTGGCAGGCGCGATCGCAAGATCGGCCAGCGTCGCGAGTCCCTGCGCCTGATCCTCTTCGGCATATCGCCGGCGCACCACCGTCTGCGCGCCGGGCTCGTGCACTTCAGGCCGGAAGAGGAAAGTCCCAACGGCGCCGCCCGCGAGTCGACCCTCGCCGCCGCCGATCGACCAGCCGGTCAGCACTTTGGCGAAGCTCGTGACATCGGCCTGCGTGTAACCGCCATCAACGCCCAGGGTGTGTAGTTCGAGAATCTCGCGTGCGAGATTCTCGTTGAGTCCGACCGTGCGACCACGGTTGGCTGCGCGACGCGCGACCATCGAATCGGCTCCGATGGATTGCTGATTGTCCAGGTACAGCAGCATTGCGGGGTGGGTTTCAACCGCCATCAGCAGATCATGAAACCGTCCCATGACATGCGGCCGGATCGCTTCACGCTCGAAACTGCCGGCAATACCGAGTACCGCGATCTTGTCCACGGACACCGCGAAATGATTGCTCCAGAAATACACCAGGCGTTCCGCGAACGGCCGATCGCTGCGCAACGCCGCCTGCAGCCGCGCGCGACTCTCGCTCAGGTAGATGGGCCGCAGGTACTGCGGCAGGCGCTTCGCCAGGTCGGCCGCCGCAGGCGAATCCGCCGCGGCCGCATCGGCGCGCGCACGCCGGGCCTGGCGCCGTGCCTGCACGATGGGCTCGGCGCCGGAGAGGATCTGCGCGGTGCTCTGCAGTCCGTCCGCGGCAAGCAACGGCTGAACGGTCAGTTGAGTACGCAGCCAGCCGCGAGGATCGGTGCCGATGGTGGCCAGATCGCCCGGACGCGCTCCTAAGCCAAAGCGATTGGCAGCGATGGCGGCTGCTACCTCGACGGTCAAGGTGCTCTCCTCGATCGAGACTGGTTGATCAAATCCCGTGCAACTACAGCGTGCCAGCGGCCGGGGCGTTGACCCATATTGCGTTGCACCGCGTCCACGTGTCGCAGTGTATGCTCGCAAAACTGTGACTGAATCCACATGGTTCTACTGGGCGCTGATGTCGGCGGCCTTCGCGGCACTGACGGCGATTTTCGCCAAGCTCGGTCTCACGGGCATCGACTCGGATCTGGCGACCCTGCTTCGCACCATCGTCATCGTGCTGGTGCTCGGGGCGTTCGTGATGGCAACCGGCAAGTGGCTCAACCCGATGCGCCTGAGCGGTCGGGCGCTGCTGTTCCTGGTGCTGTCGGCGCTTGCCACGGGCGCCTCGTGGGTGTGCTACTTCCGTGCGCTGAAACTCGGGGAGGCCTCCAGGGTGGCGCCGGTGGACAAACTCAGCGTGGTGCTGGTCGCGGTGTTCGCGGTGCTGTTTCTGGGCGAGCGGCCACTGCCGCGGGATTGGTGCGGCATCGCGCTGGTCACTGCCGGCGCGCTGATACTGGGATTGAAATAAGGACGTCATGAGACCGATCAAATGGACTGCTTCGTGGGTACGCGTGCTGGCGCTGATCGCCGTAGCCGCCGTGCCCGCGCGTGCGATGAGCCAGACCGCGCCGGTATTGCGGGCGACGCTGCCGAATGGACTGCGGGTCATCATCGTGCGCAATACGCTGGCGCCGGTGGTGGCGACGTCGATCAATTATCTGGTCGGATCGGATGAAGCACCGGTGGGTTTCCCCGGCACCGCGCACGCGCAGGAACACATGATGTTCCGCGGCAGTCCCGGACTGACGGCCGATCAGCTGGCCGATATCGGCAGCGTCATGGGCGGAAACTTCAACGCCAATACCCGCGAGAGCCTGACGCAGTACCTGTTCACCGTGCCCACGGAGGATCTCGACGTCGCGCTGCATATCGAGGCGACGCGCATGCGCGGCGTGCTGGACAGTGCCAAGGACTGGAACCAGGAACGCGGCGCCATCGAACAGGAGGTGGCGCAGGACCTGTCCAGTCCCGGCTACAGGCTCTACGAGAAATTGCGCGCCGCGATGTTCGCCGGTACGCCCTATGCGCACGATGCGCTCGGCACGCGCCCGTCCTTCGACGCCACGCGCGTCGGCATGCTGCGGCAGTTCCACGACGCCTGGTACGTGCCGAACAATGCCATCCTGATCGTCGTGGGCGATCTCGACCCCACCGCGACCCTGGAAAAGATCCGCGCGCTGTTCGGGGATATCCCCTCGAAGGCGTTGCCCAAGCGGCACCTGGTGAGGCTCCAGCCGGCGCATGCGGCGAGTATCCAGGTCGATACCGATCGGCCTACCGGCACGCAGATGCTCGCGCTGCGCGTGCCGGGCCTGAACAGTCCGGATTTCCCGGCGCTCGAGGTGCTGTCGGATGTGCTGAGCAACCAGCGATTCGATCTGTATGGATTGGTGCCGCAGGGCAAGGCCATCAACGCCGCCTTCTCGCTGGATCCGCTGCCGCAGGCCGGCCTGGCCTATGCGGAGGTGGTGTTTACGAAGGGCCAGGATCCCAAGGCACTGGAAGCGGAGGTGCGCGCGATTCTCCAGCGTGTCGCCGATCACGGCGTGCCGCCCGAGCTGGTGCGCGCGGCCAAGCTGCAGGAGCGCAGGCAGGCCGAGTTCCAGAAGAATTCCATCGAGGGCCTGGCGTCGGTCTGGGCCGACGCGGTGGCACTCTACGGGCTCGATTCGCCGGATGCAGACCTGCAGCGCATCGAGAAAGTCAGTGTCGAGGACGTCAACCGCGTGGCGCGCAAGTACCTCGATCTCGCGCACGCGGTCTCGGCGGTGATGATTCCGCAGGGCGGCGGCCGGCCGGTGGCCAGCGGCGGCGGTTTTGGCGGGCAGGAGAACATCTCGCTCGGCGAAGCGCACCCGACCCAATTGCCGGACTGGGCACGCGCGGCGCTTGAACGTCTCGATGTGAAGCCATCGAGCGTGCAGCCGGTGGTCTCCACGTTGCCGAATGGGCTGACGCTCATCGTGCAGAGCGTGGATGTCAGCGACACGGTCAGTGTGTTCGGGCGAATCCGCAATCGCCCTGAGGTCGAGGCCGACGTGGCGCAGCAGGGAGTGGGGCAGCTGCTCGATCCGTTGCTTTCCTATGGCAGTGAATCGCTGGACCGGCTCGCGTTTCAGGGTGCGCTGGATGAGATCGGAGCCGATGAGCATGCCGGGACGGATTTCGACCTCGAGGTGCTGTCACAGAATTTCGATCGCGGCGCCGAACTGCTGGCCGACAACGAGCTGCATCCGGCGCTGCCTGCGGCCGCGATGAGCGTGGTCTCAAAGCAGCTCGTGCAGATCATCGCCGCCCGCATTCACAGTCCGGGTTACCTGACGCAACGTTCGCTGCGCTCGGCGCTGTTCCCGCCCGATGATCCGAGCCTGCGCGAGGCGACGCCCGACGGCGTTCGCGCGCTGACGCTGGATGACGTGCGCGCCTACTACCGCAAGGCATTTCGGCCCGATCTGGCCACGATCGTGGTCGTGGGGAACGTTTCCGCAGAGCAGGCACGCTCTACCATCGAGAAATATTTCGGCGGCTGGAGTGCCACCGGTGCCACGCCCGACATCGACCTGCCGGTGGCTCCGCCCAATAAACCGGGCAATGTCGCGGTGCCCGACGCCAGCCGGGTGCAGGATAATGTGATCCTGGCGCAGAACCTCGCGCTGACGCGATCCGACCCGGACTTCTACGCGCTGGAGTTGGGCAGTGCGGTGCTGGGCGGGGGGTTCTATTCCACACGCCTCAGCATCGAGCTGCGCAAGAACACCGGGCTCGTCTATTCGGTGGGCTCCACACTGCAGGCCGGGCGCACGCGCGGTGCCTACTACATCCAGTACGCCTGCGATCCGCAGAATGTCGGCAAAGCGGCGAACATCGCCGTTCAGGAACTGCGCAGCATGCAGAGCACGGCGGTCGCTGCCGATGAGTTGCTGCGCGCCAAGGCATTGCTGCTGCGACAGATTCCGCTGGCGGAGGCCAGCGTCGATGGCATCGCCCACGGCCTGATCGATCGGCGCGAGTACGATCTGCCGCTGGATGAGCCCGCCCGCGCCGCGCAACGCTACATCGACATGACCCCGGCCAATGTGCAGGGCGCGTTTCAGAAATGGATGCGGCCGGACGACCTGGTGCGGGTCTCGCAGGGGCCTGCGCCGCAGTGAAAGCAAAAGTGATTGCCATGGCAACTTATTCTCGCCGGAACGCCCCTCGTCGGGGCGCTTGCCAGGAATGTGATAGAAAACAGCGGCTGCGAGCGCGGCTTGTATTTCAATAGCACGTGCCGCACTTAGATCTGATCGTTTCAATGGAAAGCCCGATCCGATAGAATACTCGGCCGTGAATACGCGTCTAGCTCTTTGAGCGGACAGGTTTTTTCCGCTTTTTTAGGTTGATTCCAGTCGTGCCAGGACCCCCCAAGTCGCCATCCTTATCCGAGCAGCTAGCCACCACGCCGCTGTCCGGTGCCAACGCGTATTACGTCGAAGCGCTCTATGAGAAATACCTGGCGGATCCCGCCGGGATCGACCCTGGCTGGCGGCGCTATTTCGATGCGCTGCCCGCGGGGGCCGCCCAGGAGCGCGCGCACGGCCCCATCATTGCGGCCGTGGCGGCCCGGACCCAGGCAGGACCAGCACCGGCTGCGTCCCCGGCAGGAACGGCTGCCGCGGGTTCTGGAGGTGCCGCCAGCGAAAAGCAGGCCGCGGTATCGCGGCTGATGCAGATTTACAGCAACCGCGGTCACCTGATTGCGCAGATTGACCCGCTGGGGCTGCTGCAACGACCGCGCCCGCGAGTGCTCGATCTGGATTATGCCGGGTTGAGCGCTGCGGACCTGGATACCGAGTTCTATACGGCCACGCGCAATGCCTGGATCGAGCGGCGCGCGACGCTGCGCGAAATCATTGCTCGCCTCGAGACCGTTTACTGTGGACACATTGGCGCGGAATTTGCGCATGTCTCGAATACCGACA
>Ga0302308_10000222_pt1 | contig 50987 bp, 53 predicted proteins | sample III_Palsa_E3_3_FD_200531 | JGI IMG/M metagenome (GOLD analysis project Ga0302308, IMG submission 200531) | Peat permafrost microbial communities from Stordalen Mire near Abisko, Sweden - III_Palsa_E3_3 | ecosystem: Environmental > Terrestrial > Soil > Palsa > Peat permafrost | place: Sweden...
CGAGCACTGCCCGGCGCCCCTGCCGCCGTGCGAGCACTGCCCGGCGCCCCTGCCGCCGCGCGAGCACTGCCCGGCGCCCCTGCCGCCGCGCGAGCACTGCCCGGCGCCCCTGCCGCCGGGCGAGCACAGCCCGGCGCCCCTGCCGCCGCGCGAGCACTGCCCGGCGCCCCTGCCGCCGTGCGAGCACTGCCCGGCGCCCCTGCCGCCGCGCGAGCACTGCCCGGCGCCCCTGCAGCCGCGCGAGTACTGCCGCCGGTGGGACTATGACGCGTAGCTTCGTAACGGCTTTTTACGCACACACCATGAACCCACAGGACACGGACTACCGCGCGCCGTGGGTCCCCGCGCGGCGGCCGGGCGCGCCGGTAGTCTGCAACCTGCTGCGGCAGGTGGTTGCCGTCTGCGCCGCGACGCTCGGTGTCCTCGTGGTGTGCAGGCAACTCGGCCTCTCCGTGTTGTTGGTCGACAACAGAGACCTGGCGGAGTCCATGCACTACTACCGCCCCGTCGCCTTCGTGCTCTCCGGCAGCCCCGCGCTCGACGGCTGCTACAGGAAGATGGCGTGTATGTAACGGCTGTTTACCCAGTCACACAATGCACCCCCGCCAGAACACGCGCCGCCCCTCGGCGGCCGACGCCGAGAAGCACGCGGACGCGGCGGAGGCGGCGCGCGACGGCAACGTGGCGCGCGCGATGGCCAGCCGCCGCCCCGCGAGCGAGCCGTACCGCGCGCGCGGGCGCCGCGTGTACTTTGTGCCGACCTGGGAGGAGCGCCCGCTCAACCAGCGCGCGCCGCCAGAGGACGAGGTCGAGCTCGTCGACGACGTGCCCGCCGTGTACGTCGACGACAGCAGCTCCTCGCAGTCCTCGAGCAGCGACGACGAGGACGACGACGACGACGACGACGAAGAGCAGAGCCAGGCAGAGGTGGCCGGCGACGCCTCCAGCGACGAGGAGGGGGACGAGGACACCGAGGAGGAGGGGGACGAGGACACCGAGGAGGAGGGGGACGCGGGTCCCTCCGTGCCGCCCGCGGTGAGGGAGAGCGAGTCCGAGAGCGAGTGCAGCGACACGAGCAGCGAGTCCGAGAGCGAGGCCGCGTCCTCGGACGAGAGCGCGCTGCAGTCCGAGGACGAGGAGGAGACCTCGTCTGACGAGGAGGAGCAAGCGCCGAAGCGCCTGCGCCGGAGCACGCGCGTGCCGCCCCCGCGCGAGCCGCCCCGCGACGCCCACGGCACGCCGGCGCCGCTGCCCGGGCACATCACCGACGACGTCGAGAAGGACAACTATTGGCGCGCGCACAGCACCACGGCCTACGAGGGCGGCGTGCAGGTGCGCCCCGCCCCGCCGAGGAGCTAACTGGCGACGCAGTGCTGGGCGCCGGGCTGCGGCTCCGTGTGGCCCTCCGGGGACGGGCCGCCGCGCGGCGGCCTCTGGCACCCGCGCGCCAGGTTCACCGGCCTCATGCTCGGCCGCGAGCACCCGATGTGCATCGCGTCGGGCGCCGGCAACGACTACGACCGCGGCCAGCTCAACGCCGCGCCCCCCGGCGGCTTCAAGTACCACTGCCGCCTCTGCCGCCAGACGCTGCGCGAGGAGCACTTTGACCCCGAAGACACCGCCGGCGCCGCCAACGCGAGCATTGTATGTCTGGCGTGTCAGGAGAGGTAGAGCTTATACAACGCTATGCCGTTCAAAAAGTACACTGCGTCTCCACGCACGCACGCGCTGTCCCATTCGCAGCGCAGCAGCGGCGCCGCCTTCGCGCCCGTCTTGGCGCACACGGGCGTGCACTTGGCGTCGCCAAAGTCGGCCAGGATGCGGCCCTGGTCCACCTCGAACCTCGCGTTCCTGCGGATGTCGCTCACGGACCAGCGCACAGTCCGGGCGTCCTCCATGGCGCGGGCGATGAGGTCCTTCCCCGCGGTGATGAACAGGTCGCCGACCATGCCGACGCTGAGCACTGCATGCGCGCACGTCCACGAGTACAGCCGCACGCCGCAGAGGTCCATCACCAGGATTGTGCGGTGGCTGGTATCGTTAACGAGCATGATGCGGTCATTGGCCACGTGGAAGTAAATTGTGTTCGCGTCCACCCTGTGCTTCCCCATGCCTTCGGCCTTGGCGATGCACAGCATGCAGTCCGCCATGAACACCAAGGCCTCCGTCCCGGAGAACAGCGCCTTTCTGGTGCCGTTGATCTGGCCACTCGCGCTGTACGACCGCAGGGTCTGCATCGTGTCCGTGGCGAGCACGCTCACCCCCGTCGCGCCCCGCAGGGACAGCCGGGAGCCGTCATCGGACAACGCCATGTGCGGGCTGCCGCGGGTGGGCACGTCGTGCAGCACGGCCATGGTGGCCGCGTCGTACACGCAGACTCTGCACACGTGCGCGGCGTAGATGATCCCGCCGTCCGGCGAGACGGCGAGGTGGAACACGTAGTCTGCAAGCTGGCGCGGCATGATGGAGGCGAGCAGGCGGCTCGACTGCACGGCGCGCATGTTTCTGTGCATGACGCGACTGTGATTCAATCCATAGGTGGCGATGACCGCGCGCAGCATCGGCGCCCACAGGTGCTCGTCCTCGCCGAAGCGCGCCCAGGACTGCGCGCTCGCCCGCGCCAGGTGCGCGCCTATCATGAAGTCGAAGCGCGCCACGCACAGCAGCACGTCGCGCGGCAGCTCGGTGAGCTTCATCGCGTGTGTCGTTCCGGCTTGTTTACGCACCGCCCCTCCCTTACACGCCAAAGCTACTGCGGATCACCTCCTTCACAAAGGCGGCAAGCGACTGGCCCGCGCCCTGGCGCAGCGCGACCTCGGCCTGGCAGTCGGCGTTCTCGTTCGGCTGGCAGCCGTTGAGGAACACGTAGACTTGTGTGCCGAGCCCGTCGCCCGCGTCCGTGTCGCACGTGATGAAGACGGTGTCCCGCCCCTTGCCGAGCGCGCGGTAGATGTAGCGCTCGCGCGTCGCGTACAGGCTCAGCGCGGCCCGGTCGCCGGCGACCTCGGCGCGCTCGAGCAGCGAGCGCGAGGTCGTCTCCGTGACGGTGATCACCTCGCGCTCGTCGGGCACGCTGCTGACCACCGCGGCCGCGCCCGGGTCCTGCCGCTCGTGCTCGTCGACGAAGGCCTGCACGCTCGCCGCGTCGGGCGCCACGAAGCGCACGTAGATGACCGCAGGCATGGTGTGACTTCGTTCCGGCTTCCTGCCTCACGCGCACACCATGGCCTCGCTCCCTCGCGGCTGGCAGCTCGGGCGCGGCGCGCCGCTCGCCCTCCTGCCGCGCGAGCTCGTGGCGCACGCGCTCGCCTTCCACCCGGCCGCCCTGCCCGTGCTCGCGCAGACGGGCGCGCGGTGGCGGCAGTGGGCGCGGGGCCAGGCGCGGCTCTGGGAGTGCGTCTTCTGGGCGACGCTCCACCTGGGCAGGCTGTACATGCTGCCGCCGCTCCTAAGGGAGTCGCTCAGCCTGGTGCTTGCGGTGAACAACTCACGCGGGTGCGAGCGGTGGCAGTGCGTGTTGGTCATGCCGCTAGACGAGTACCAGCGCATCGTGCACGACGCCATCCGGCACGACAGGGTGACCCGCAGCCTGTGCGCCGTCACCAAGCACCAGTTCTGCCACCTCGCCAACGTGCCACCGGTTGGGTGGAGGCTGCACGACAGGGTGACCCGCGGCCTGTGCGCCGTCACCAAGCACCAGTTCTGCCACCTCGCCAACGTGCTGCCGGTTGGGTGGAGGCTGCACCACTCGCGCGACGGCAAGAATTACTGCATATGGGTGCGCACGTGGCGCGCGACGGCGCAGCTGATCAGCGAGAGCGACTCGGTGTTCAGCATTATGCGAAAGCTGGGGTTCACGCTGCTGCACGACAGGACAGCGTGCGTCACACACAATGGAAGCGCTGCCTGACGACCTCGTGCAAGCAGTGATCTCGATCTCCCCCCAGACGCTGCCGGCGCTCGCGGCGACCAGCAAGGCGTGGCGGGCGCGCTGCGCGCGCTATCAGACGAGCTGGACCAGGGTCTGTCTGCTGCGCATGAGCTTGCTGTGGTACTCGGCGCCGCCCGCAGCGCTGCGCCCCGCGCTCAGGCTCCTCCCGAACATCTGCGGCGCCGACTTCCCGCGCCCCCAGGTGCTGCGCGAGGTTGACATCGACCGCTTCCGGCAGCTCGTCGCAGTCGTATGGAGCCTGGCGCGCCCGACGGCCTTTTACGCGGCGACGTACGAGCAGTACCTGCACCTGCACCGGACGCTGCCGCCGCTGTACGGCGTGAACCTGGCCGCGCCGGGCAAGGAGGGCTGGAGGGGCGCGACCATGCCGCGGGGCCGCTTCTACCGCTACACCGACCGGGACAGGCAGGACCGCAGGTACACGCACGCCGAGGTGCGCGCGTGGTTTGCGTAGCAGCACACATGCTGGACGCGCTGCCCGACGACCTCGTGCAGCACGCGCTCTCCTTCTGGCCGTGGGCCCTCCCCCAGCTCGCCGGCGCGTCGGCGAGCTGGAAGGCGCGGAGCGGGGCGTACACCGGCGCGTGGCTCCCCTTGCTGCTCGCAGTCCACCTGAAGGACAAGCCCGTGCCGCGGAGGTTCAAGCAGGTCTGCGACCCCCTGTTCTTCGCCGCCAACCTCGTCGTCAAGGAGAGACGCCCGGGAGACGCGCTGCGCCGCATGGGCTCGCGCGAGTACGAGGCGGTGGCGCGAGTCTGCGTTGCCGCGCAGGCGCTCGCGTACAACGCGGCGACGCTCGAGCAGGCGCTCTTCGTCATGCGGCACGCGCGGCTGGGCGTGTACGTGCACCTGTTTATCCCCGACGGCAGCTGCTTGGAGTACCTGGTGCTCACGCGGCGCGGCAGGCTGTCCCACGTCCGCTACACGGACGCGAGGGCCCGCTACGACGAGGCGGCGGTGCGCGGGCTCTACGCTGTGTAACTGTGCATCTCCGCTCACAAATGTTCATCACCCTGGTCCTCGGCCGCCTCACCGGGTACGCCCTGGTGGCCATGGTGGTGGTGGGGGTCTACCTCGCCGGCGAGTTCACCCCGGGCTGCCCGGCCCCCAACGGCCGCACGTGCAACGGCATAGGCGCGTGCGTCAACGGCGTGTGCGCCTGCCCGGCGCAGTTCTCGGGCGTGGCGTGCACGGAGACGCTGTGCCCGGGCTACCAGGCGTCGACGGGCGCGGTGTGCTCCAACCGCGGGCTGTGCACGCCCTTCCCGCAGAACGTCAACCCCGCGTGCGCGGCCTCCTGGACCTCGGCCGCCTGCGTGCAGGTGAGCTTTGGCGGCAGAGGCGGCGCTGACGCCAGACCGTCCGCAGTCGCAGGCCAGCATCGACCGCGCCAACCTCACGCAGGCGGTGGGGCTCATCCAGTGCCTGTGCGTGCCGCCGTGGGGCGGGCCCGACTGCCGCACCAACATCTGCCCGCGCTCGGTGGAGCAGCTCGTCTGCTCCGGGTTCGGCAACGCGAGCGTGGCGTACACGAGCAACGTGACCTCGGGCGGCAACGGCTGCCAGTGCGCGCAGACGTTTTCGCTGCTGACGCCCAGCGTGCTCTCGTCCTTCTCCGTGGCCGCCATCGAGCAGATCCAGGACCGCTACCTGGCGTCCTTCTCGCAGACGTACTGCGGCGTGCTGCAGGTCCTGGGCGACGGCATCTACGCCACGCAGCCGCTCTCGGCCGCGTGCTTTTGCGAGAAGGGCAGCAAGGGCGTGGCGTGCGAGCTCAACGCCTGCCCCACGCTCGCGGGCGTGGTCTGCAGCGGCAGGGGCCACCCCGCGCTGGGCCAGGGGCTCGCCTACAACACGTCGGACAGCCGCAACGGCACGTGCGACGTGCAGTGCGCGCCCGGGCTGCAGCTCTGCAACGGCGAGTGCCAGCTCTCCTGCCGCCACCCGCTCGTCTGCCCCCCGGGCGCGCCGTACAGGTGCTCGGACGCCACGTGCGTGCCGCCGGCGGCCGCGTGCGCCGCGGGCACCGAGTACGGCTACCTCGACGACCTGGCGCTGGCCCGCGGCTACTTTGTCAACGCCAGCGCCGCGACGGTGCTCAGCTCGCCGCTCGTCTTCTACAGCTTCACCGGCAGCGGCGCGCTGCTGCTGGACGGCGTGGCGCTGCAGGGCACGCAGGGCGTCGTGCAGCGCACGTACGCCGACCTGGAGGACTACTCGCCGGCGTGGACGGTCACCTGGGTCGCCGTCGACGGGCTGGACGTGGAGCTCTTCCCCTTCCCGTTCGCCTACCCGGCGCCGGGCGCCGCGCCGCCCTTCTCCTCCTTCAGGCTCAGCTCGCCCTCGGGCCTGGTCATCATGGACTTTGTGCAGGCCAACCCGTACCTGGTGGACTTTGACCCCGCGCTCGCGGTCGGCCTGCCGGTGGTCGCCACCTTCCCGCGCGGCGTGCTGCGCCCCGGGGGCGACTACGTCACGCTGAGCGTCTGCCTGGCCAACGCGCTCGCGTGCACGTGGGCCTGGAACGGCTCCGCGCTGCTCGGCCCGGGCGGCGAGCTCTGCGACGACCAGTCCATCGAGGACACCTGCCCCGAGGTGCCCGACGCCGCCTCGCTGCAGATCCTCAACCTGACCTTCACCGCGCGCCAGCGCACGTTCATGAACGACTACCTGGGCCGCGTCTGGCAGCTCGAGCTGCCCGACACCAACGTCACGTTCACCGTGACGGCGCAGGGCGACGTCGCCGACCTCGAGCTGGTCACCGTCGCCGACCTGAGCGCGCCCTGCGCCTGCGGCGGCGCGTTCGGCTTCGTCAAGCTCAACCAGAGCGCCATCGACGCCCAGTTCGCCGCCGGCGTGGGCACCACGCCCGTCGCCACGCAGTACGCGGTCATGGTCGAGCGCGGCTCGGGGCAGCCGGTCAACGTGCGCGCCACGGTGCTCGCCGCCAACACGGTCACGGTCACCGGCACGGCGCCGGGCTACGGCACCCTCATCGCGCCGCTGGCGGACGCGCACTTCATCTCCGCGGCCCAGTTCGCGCAGGGCAGGCCCACCTGCGACGCGCGCGTCTTCCCCGTGCGCTGCGCCGACGGCACGTGCGCCTACGTCGAGTCGACGACGCGCACCGACAACGTCACCTGCGAGTGCACGGGCTCGTACGCCACGAACTGGACGTGCGCGTGCGGCGGCGCGGCCTGCAGCTGCCCCGGCCAGACCGCGTGCGCGTGCCCCGCGTACACGAGCGTGTTCGGCGCCGCGCTGGCGGCCGCCATCCAGGACAGGGCCGCGTGCACCGTGCGCTACGACCCGTACCCCTTCGCGTCCGACCCGAGCACGCGCGGCGCCTGGAACGGCTCGGCCTGGGTGGCCGCCGCCTCGCAGCTGCTGCTCGAGGTCGAGGTCGCCGGCTGCGACGCCTCGGCGGTGCTGTACGCCGACGGCGCGGTGTACCCGGCGCAGGTGTTCTGCGACGGCAACGCGACGGTGCTGCTGCCGCGCGGGTTCGCCAACGTGAGCGTGTTCAGCCTGGCGACGGTCAACCAGCCCACCTTTTTCTGGACGCCGGCGGGCGGCGTGCCCATCTGGGAGGTGGCCAACGTCACGGCCCGCGGCTCGGAGAACTCGGCCGGCGCCAACAGCACGCTCAACGTCAACCGCGACACGTGGAACACCACGCGCGGGCCCAGCTTCCTGGAGCTCGACTTCCACGGGCCGTACAACGTCACCTTCTTCCTCGTCAACCTCTTCACCGCGGGCGTGGCCTACGACGACGGCGTGCTGCCCATCCGGCTCACGCTCGAGGGCTTTGACGGCGAGCTGTGGCGCGTGGTCGGCACCGTGACCTCGGCCGTCGTGCGCGGCGCCGACGCCGAGTTCATCCGCATCGCCCCCACGCTGCTGCGCAAGGTCCGGCTGACCAGCCCCGTCGCCATGGGCGTGCGCACGTTCATCCCCTTTGCCGAGTGCGCCCGCCGCCCCCGCGCGCGCTGACCGCCGCCCCGCAGCCAGGCGGTGTCCTGCCCGGCGCGCGCCGACCACCGCGCCAACGAGGGCCTGCTGTACTCGGGCCTCCCGTGCGTCGCGTCGGACTCGTGCAACCTCACCACGGGCGCGAACACGACCTACGGCGCCAACGACGGCGTGTGCGACGACATCCTCTACGTGGCCTACGCCCGGGGCATCGCGCCCACGTGGCAGTACGTGCCGTCCGGGCCGCCCATCGACCTGGGCGCGCAGTACCTCGCCGCCTACAACCGCACCGCGCAGAGCGAGCTCACCGGCGGCGTGCTCGTGCTGTGGAACGCCTCGCTGGCGGCCGCGCCCAACGCCAGCGTGGTCGCCGCGCTGCTCGTCGGCGCCGCGGTCCCCGGCTACCTGGGCGTGCCCTGCAACGGCACGGTGGCCACGCCCTTCAACTACAGCGCCTCCTTCGTGTACTTTGTCAGCGGCGTGGTGCTGCAGCCCTCCTTCCTGCGGCTGCTGTACGGCATCGAGAACGTCACCTGCCCGGCGGGCACCGACGCCTCGGACTGCGGCCCCTCGTCGCGCGTGACCCCGCTGCCGCTGCCGGGCCTGACCTGCGCCGTGGCCAACACGCTCGCCAACTCGCCCAACGTCACGCTCTTCGACCTGGTCGTGCCCTTCGCCGTGGTGAACATCTCCGCGCAGTGCCCGTTCGCCTGCCCCTTCTTCCAGTGCGCCGACGGCACGTGCGCCGACGACGCGGGGGGCTGCGCCGTGCTGTACGACTGCCCCGGCAACGGCTGCCTCGCCAGCGACACGGACGAGTACTACTGCGCGTGCGACAACGGCTTCAGCGGCCTGGTGTGCGAGCTCGACCTCTGCGACCCGACCTCGAGCAACCCGTACGCGCTGTGCACGTGCGGCAACGTGCCGCAGCTCAAGGCCCAGCCGCCGATGAGCACGCTCTTTGTCAACTTCTCCAACCCGCAGCTCGCGGCGCTCAACAGGCGCAACCTGCCGCGCAACGGCAGCAGCGACGTGCAGATGCTCTACCTGCAGGCCGACGCGGCGCCGTTCGGCGTGCCGCTCAAGGACTGCCCCTTCCTGGTCACCGGCCCCAACGGCGAGCCGCTCACGCTGCAGCAGTGCGTCCTCACGCAGAACTCGTACGGCCAGGTGCTCGAGTGGACCACCTTTGTCGGCCCGGACAACGCCACGCACCAGTACGTCTGGACCGACATCGACGAGTACTACGAGGTCACGGCCGCGCAGTCCAGCGCGCCGCGCTCCGCGGACGAGTTCCCCGTGCGCTGCGCCACCGGCCAGTGCGTCGCCAACGAGGACGAGTGCGCCATGTGGGCCAACATCCAGCCGCTGTGCAACGGCCTGGGCAAGTGCCGCGCCGACTCCTCCTGCGAGTGCCTGCCCGGCTACCAGACGTTTGTCATCACCGACCACTTCACCAGCTTCGTGGACTGGCCGTACGACAAGACCAACCCGGCGGCGTGGGGCAACCCGAGCACCAACGGCGTGGACTACGGCGGCAGCTGGTGCACGCAGCGCAACTGCACCGCGCTGGACTGCTCGCCGCCGCTGGGCTGCTTCCAGGGAACGCTGGCCAACAACTTTGCCGACCGTTTCATCAACTGCCCGGCCAACCCCTCGCAGTGCGGCCAGAACCTGCAGGCGTGCGTCGGCGGCAACACCGTGCCGACGACGATGTGCTCGGGCAACGGCATCTGGCGCAAGGTCGACTACAGGGACGAGTGGCGCTGCGCGTGCGGCGAGCCGCTCTCCGTGCTGCAGAACTCCACCGCGCAGGTGCGCGTGATCACCGGGCTCACGCCCAACGGCTGGGGCGGCGACCGCTGCGACATCTACTACTGCGACGACCCGGCCACCAAGCTCTTCTTCCACGTGGTCGACCCGGCCACCAAGCAGTACTACCGCAACTCGCAGAACCAGGTCCTGCCCGGCAAGTGGACCGGCGCCTGCGACGCGCCCATCGGCCCCGACCCGGACCAGTTCTCCCAGTGGAACGAGTGCTGCCCGGAGATGCTCGAGCTGGAGCTGTGCGCCCAGGTGCCCTGCGTGCTCGGCGGCGCGATGCAGTGCGTGCCCGCGGCGCGCTGCCTGCCCATGGGCGGCGTGCCGCAGGTGTTTGCGTGCAACAACCACGGCACGGCGCGCAAGGACGGCACGTGCCTGTGCGACTACGACCGCGGCACCGGCGTGGGGTACACCGCCGACACGACGCGGTTCACCACGGCCAACTGCTACGAGCGCTTCGCGTGCCCGCTGGACCCCGAGTCGGGCGCGGTGTGCAACGCGCTGCCCGCGTGCACGAACCCCGAGTTCTGGGTCGTCATGGCCAACCTGGCCTACCTGCAGCAGCAGTACGTGACCTTCATGTACGAGGGCGGCGTGCCGGTCACCAACGCCACCTTTGTGCGGGCCATCGACCCCAACTTTGAGCACGTCACCGCCATGCGCAACGAGGCCACGCTGCAGGTCGCGATCGGCGTGCAGCTGCTCGAGGACAACCTCGACGGCTGCATCGGCGTGTCCAGGGGCGACAACTGCTCCACGCTCGACCCCGTGGGCATGCGCTCCGTCGTCGTGCCGCCCTCGCCCACCGTCTCGCCCGCGCAGGCCGCCTTCCTCACCCAGCAGGCGTGCGCCATCGTCTACCCGTACATGAAGGGCTTCGCGACCCCGTACGACCTGCAGGACACCGTCGCCAACGTGACCTACCGCGGCGCCGACGTCGCGCTGCTGACCGACGACGTGTACTTTGGCCGCAGCGCCAACCTGGTCGAGAACGTGCACTACCTGGTGCTGAACCTCTCCACGGACGTGATCAACATCTCGCTGGCGGAGCCGCGCAAGCTGGTGTACGTGCGCATCCACGGCTCGCTCGTGGCCGGCGCCGCCAACCTGCAGGTCAAGGTCGCCGACGGCACGGCGTGCAGCGTCATCGCGGCCACCGCGTCGCCGGTGGGCCTCGCCTTCTTCTGGCAGGGCTTTGGCCTGGGCGTCACGTGCATCACGCAGTGGGTGGACTTTGACTTTACGCTCAGCTTCAAGGCGGGCTACATCACCAACTGCGGCGACCCGCAGTCGGCGCAGTGCACCGAGTGGCAGCAGGCCACCTGCCCGCCGCCGGCCGTGGTGCCGCAGGGCCAGGACTACTTCCCGGGCTGCACGCAGCGGCTGTGCTGCTCGATCAGCGTGCAGGGCCCCACGGGCTTCTACCCCTGGTTCACCATCGGCGTCGTGCCCTCCGCCGCGGGCGCCGCGGGCGCCGCGGGCGCCGCGGGCGCCGCGGTCTGGGTCGACGAGGTCCGCGTCATGGGCTACTCGGCCACCGTGCTGCCCCGGCCCCCGGTCTTCGACGCGTTCATCAAGACGACGGTCATGGACTCGAACTGCAGCGACGAGGACTTCTACGAGATCGCCGGCATCCAGGACCAGTCGCTCTTCGCCTCGGCGAGCCGCGGCGAGGGCAAGGCGCCCTGGAACGCGACGCTCTGCGAGGACAACGGCGGCTGGAAGGCCATCGCGCTCTCGCAGGCGCTGGGCCAGGGCCAGGACCCCAACGCGCTGGCCATGGCGGCGGCGTGCAACTCCACCAACCACATGTGCTGGGTCGGCGCCAAGAACCGCGACGACCTGCCCGACCCCCCGCTCGACACGCTCCTCGACTCGCGCTGCACCAACTACGGCTGCTACATCGCGCAGCCCACGCAGTTCACGGACGTGTACGCCTCGAACAAGTCGCACGCGAGCCAGTACGTCGCCGCGAGCCCGACGCTGTCGCCGTGGGTGGACTTTGTCGCCGGCGTGCACGGCCAGCCCAACGGCCAGGTGCGCATGAGCGCGGGGAACATTGACGGCATCGCCGCCGCGAACCAGCTGGCCTACTTCACGGGCACGCACGCCTGCAAGGTCGACCTGTACTCGGACCCGCTGTGCGGCTCGCAGCTCGTGTGCAGCAACATGTACTGCGACAACTTTGCGCACATGTGGTTCCCCCTGACGCTGCAGGCCAGCGGCATCTCCGCCGCCACCGACTACCTGAAGACGGTGCCCACGCAGCCGGGCGTGTACTCCGAGTTCTGCGCCGTGCCCTACGGCGACGCGTTCGACACCACGATTATCAACCACAACTGCGGCGGCAACGGCAACATCGGGCACGCCGGCGTCGCGGGGACGGCGATGCCCTTCTACCGCTGCGTGTTCCCCAACTGCCCGCAGGCGGGCGCGGGCACGTGCCCGTCGGAGCCGACGGACGACGGCTGCGACATGGAGGACGCCACCTCCTTCCAGCAGTCGCTCAACTTTGGCCCCAACCTCCGCGACAACATCGTCTCCATCGGCATCACGGGCGACTGCCAGGTGCAGCTGCAGACGACCAGCACGCTGGCGCCCACGCTCACCATGTCCACCACCGTGCCGCCCTCGCTGCCCCTCGGCATCGCGGCGTACAACACCATCGCGCGCACGCCCACGCTGGACAAGGCGCAGTACCGCTACCCGGACATGTGCGTGACCTTTGACAGCATCAACGGCAACCCGCTGTGGCAGGTGACGGCCATCAAGCTCGCCTACCAGCAGGACATCTACGGCGTGTCGATGAACGTGCGCGCGCCGGCGAGCACGCAGCCCAACCCGCGCGCGATGGACTACTCCAACTACCCGTTCATGTGCGCCAACGTGGACTTCAACTCGCTGATCAAGTTCCCCGCCGGCGGCGGCATCGTGCAGCCCGGGCAGCAGACGCTCCGCAACCTCACCGACGGCCCCGTGCAGCTGACGAGCAGCGCGCTCGCGCTCTTCACCTCGCCCTCGTTCAGCCCCGCCGAGTTCCCCTCCATGATATCCCCGTGCCCCACCTTCATCCAGTGCCAGCAGTGCGAGATCCCCCAGGGCCTGTCGTTCCAGTGGGACGCGCACATCCTGCCCACCCTGGACAACGCCTTCCCCGAGCTGATGAACTTCCAGCCCACGCCCGTGCTCTGGGTCAACTGGTCGACGTACACGGGCGTCAACCAGAACTTCCAGAAGCTGCAGAGCATCGCCTCGCCGCCGGACTACGCGTGGGAGAACTGCAACCAGCGCGAGGGCGCCTACCACATCGACTACGACGTGGACAACTGCGTCCTGGTCAGCACGCTGACGCAGGACTTTGCCAACGACTTGTGCAGCGCGCACCACGACTTTGTGTGCGACTACGACATCAACAAGTACACCGTGCAGGCGGGGCGGCAGCTGGAGGAGTGCGGCACCAACGCGCGCTCCGGCCCGCTGCCCGCGCACCCCAACGAGACGTGCTTCGACCTGTTCCCCGTCCCCGCGCCCGGCGACCCGGACTACACCATCTACCTCTCGTGGCTGGCCGGCAACCTCACGCAGCTCACCGACCTCACCGACATTGACTACGACGCCGTGTACGCGTTCATCGCCAACAGCTCCACCGTGCTGCCCCTGCTCGCCTACCCGGGGTTCATCCAGTGCCTGGCGGGCAGGCTGTCCACGCGCGCCACCACGCTGTACCCGCCGGGCACGACGGCGCAGCCCAACTGGGTCGACTGCAACATCCCGGGCCTCTTCCCCGTCACGTGCCCCGACCTGCAGTGCAACACCACCTCGGGCGTCTGCCGCCGCAGGTGCGCCGCGGCGCCGCAGTACTGCTCGCCGCAGAACGCGCAGTACGCGGGGCAGCCCATGCCGCTGCAGAGCATGCCGGCCTTCCTGCAGCCGCTGCCCGAGTCGACCAACTTCACCACGACGCTCCAGTGCGGCACGCTGATCCCCGTGTCGGCCTACGCGACCAGCGACGCGTTCGGCTCGGCGATGCTGGCCCCGGGGCTCAGGCTGCTCACCGCGCCCGCGGGCAGCGCAAAGTTCCAGACGACGGGCAGCGCGGCCTTCTGGGGCAACGTCTTCAAGGTCTTTTACCAGTTCGTCGCCGGGCGCGCGACCTGGGCGAGCGGCACGGTGGCCGTCTCGCCCTGCGTGACCTGCGCGCCCTGGATGGCGCTCTACGTGTCGCCCACGAGCGTCACCGGCAACACGTCCCTGGGCGTGCTCGTGGCCAACATCTCCCTGACGCTGATCACGACGCAGTACGTGGCCAACTTCACGGCCCCGGCGGGCCGCGCGCTGCTCTTCTCCTTCGGCGGCCTGCGGCCGGGGTTCACCATCACGCTGAGCGACGCGCTCGTCACCGACACCAACTCGATTGCCACCTGCGCCGGCAGGGACTTCTCGCGCAACTGGGTCGAGCCGCAGTCGTCCACCGACTCGGGCGCCCCGCTGAACATGTGCATCATGACCGACGACGACGTGCGCATCTTCGCCGCGCCCAGAAAGGGCGGCTGCATGTGCGGCAAGAGCTTCTCGGGCACGTCGTGCAGCTACCCGTCCCTGCCGCTGCGGTACGCGCCCGGCCGCGTGGCGCTCAAGGCCACGTGCGGCGGGTTCGGCACCGGCGGCGCGGCCGCCCTGCCCGGCGGCGGCACGACGCCCGTGCTCGAGGACGGCGCCTACCTCTCGGGCAGCGACAAGCTGTGCAAGTGGCAGGACCCGGCGCGCATCATCAGCACCGCCTTCCGGCTCGACTCGGCCTACAGCGACGAGTACGTCGACCGCAACGACGCGCCCGTGGGCGCGCAGCCCTTCTTCGCCGTCCCCGTCTACCAGCTGATCAACTACCCGCTGCCCACCGGGCTCGCCATCGACCAGTGCGCGGCCCAGGGCGCCGCGCTGCCGTCCTGGCTCACCGCCGACCAGGTCACCTACCTCGTCGGCCTGGCCACGGCGCCCGCGGTCGCCGACCTCAACGTGAGCTCGGACGGCACGGTGGTCTGGCCGCAGGCCAACACCGTCATGGCCAACGTCACCGTCACCGCCATCTCCGGCTGCGGCCCGCCCAACATCTGCGCCACCATCAACTACAACAACCTCGCCTACGGCCAGGACGGCCTGGTCACCGACGGCGACCTCGTGACGCTCAGCGGAAGCACCGCGCCCTCGTTCACCCTCAACGCGCCCGTCACCACCAGCCAGTGGACCCTCTACGTCTACCCCGCCGTCTCCAGCCCCGCCGCCTACGTCGCCGAGTGCAACCCCCTCGCCGTCTGGACCGTCGCCGCCGACTGGTGGTCCATGGCGTGCACCACCAACACCACCACGTTTACGCTCAACTCCAACACCGCCAGCATCGCCGAGGTCAGGGTCTTTGTCGACAACGCGCGGGTCTGAGCACGTAAACCTCACTCCGCCCCCTGCTCCGCCCTGGCGCGCTTGTAGCGCATCAGCGCCGTCGCGAAGCGCGAGCGCGCCCCCTCGCCGAAGGGCGTCTCGCGCACGCGCTTCGCGACCGAGGCCCGGGCCTCCAGGAAGCCGTAGTCCGCGGCCTCTGCCTCCTCGTCCTTGGCGGCCTCTGCCTCCTCGTCCTGCTGCTCGTGCTGCTGCTCGTGCTGCTGCTCGTGCTGCTGCTCGTGCTGCTGCTCGGCAGGGGGGGCGGGCCACTGCACGCTGTTGAAAAACTCGTCGTCGACGTAGCTGAAGGGCGCCAGGTCGGCGGCGGCGGTGTCCGGGTCGTACACGTAGCCGGGCTTGTGCAGCTGGACGAGGCGCACAAAGTCGGCGTGCGTCTCGCGGCTGGAGAGCGCGACGGCGCGCTCCCACGACTCGGCGACGTCGGCGGCGCTGTCGCTCTGGCGGAACGCCTCGCTCGTGCGCTCGGCGCGGATCTCCACCGGCTTGAGCTTGTAGCCCTGCCGGCGCTGCGGGAGGGGCACGTCGTCGCAGTCCGCGGCCTCCACCTCCACGAGCTCGCGGCCGTCCACGACCACCTTGGCGGACATGTTCGCCGGGCTGCCCTTGATCTTCCACGCCTGCTCGGCGCCGGTGGCCACCACCGTGAAGACGACGTCCACGACCGCGCCCCGCATGCAGAAGAGAAGCGCGCACAGCTCGGCCGCGCGGCGCACCTGGTAGCTCGACTTGCTCTGGCACAGCGGCAGCGCGGCCACCTCCCTGCCGCCCAGGACCAGCTGCAGCAGCTGCGCGAGCGACTCCTCGGGAAGGGGCGTCATCGGCGCGGTGTGGCCGGCGATACGAAGGATCCGCTCTGCTTAAACCACCGGCCTCTCACCCCTCCAGCACCGCCGCCATGAGCTCCTCGCCGGCCGCGTCGTGCGGCGCGGCCTCCACGGCGGCGGCGGCGCTCTCGCGCAGCTCGGCGAAGATGAACAGGTCGAGGCGGTGCTTGGCCTCGCGGCGGGCCTGCGCGGCGGCGGGGCCGCCGTCCTCGTGCTCCCTGACCAGCGCGAGGGCCGCGTCGCGCTCGGCGATGACCTGCCTGACCACGCCCTCGCGCAGCGAGAGCACCTCGGCCGCCTTGGCCAGCTCGCGCTCGACGTGCGCCGCGCGCGCGGCGGCCTCCGCGGCCTGGGCCCCCAGCTTGAAGCGCTCGGCGCGGCCGGCGGCGAGCTGGTCGGCGGCGCCGCGCATCGCCTGGGCGTCGGCCGCGCGCTGCTCGAGCGCGTCGTCGCGCTCCTTGGCCAGCGCGGCCAGCTTGGCGGCGTCGCTCTTGCGCTCCAGCTTGGCCTGCAGGCGGTCGACCTCGAGCTTGCGCGCCGCCTTCTCCAGGTCCAGCTCCTCGCTCAGCTTGTCGACCTGCGCCAGCATGCCCTCGCGCTCGGCCTCGAGCGCCGCGACCCGGGGCTGCATGCCGGCGAGCTGCGCGCGCATCGAGTCCACGTTCTGCGCGCGCTCGGCCTCGAGCGCGCGCACCTCGGCGCCCAGGCTCTCCACGGCGAGGCCGGCCTCGCGGTACATGCGCGTCATCGCGTCGCGCTCCTGCGTCAGGCGGGCGACCTGGCCGCCCTCGCGGGGCATGTTGACCAGCTCCAGGCGCAGGCGCTGCACCTCGGCCGCGTGCTCGGCGGCGGCGCGGAGCAGGCGCGCGTCGGCGCGCGACTCGTACGCGTCGCGCTCGGCCTCGGCGGCCTTCCTGACGCGCTCGACCTCGTCCGCGACCGTGGCGGCGGCGTCCTTGCTGCCGCGCTCGCTCTGCTGCTGCAGCGAGCGCGCCTCCACGAGCTCGTTGGCCAGCCGCGCGCGCTGCTCGTGCAGCAGCTTGAGCTCGTGCTTCTGGTGCTCGATGGTCGCCGCGGCGGCAAGCAGCTCGGCCACGGCGGCCTTGCGCTGCTTGTTGACCTCGTCCAGCTCGGCGGTCGTCTTGGCCAGCATCGCCAGCCGCTCCTCCGACGCCTTGACCTCGCACACGCGCTGGTAGTCCACGGAGGCGCGCTCGCCCTTGAGCGCGGCGAGCTCGCTGTTCGCGCCCTCGAGCGCCGCGCGCTCGCTCACGAGCTCGCGCCAGCGCGCCTCCGACGTCGCCGACTCGCACTCCAGCTTGTACTCGGCGGAGCTCAGCTCCACCACCGCGCGCTCGTACTCGGCGCGCTCCTTGCCGCGCTGCTCGTCCCTCGCGCGCAGCTCGGCCAGCTCGGCCTCGCGCGCCGCCTCCTCGACCCTGGCGGGCGCCGCCTCCTCGACCCTGGCGCGCTTGGGCGCCTCCTCCATGGGCGCCACGGGCGCCAGCACCGGGCGCTGCGGCGGCGGAGGGCTCGGCGGCGGGCTCGTCGGCGGCACGGGCGCGCCCGCCAGCGCGCTTAGCGCCTCGGCCGCGCCCGCGTCCACGTACGTCAGCCGCGCGTCGGTGCGCAGGCACTGCGCCATGACGCCCAGCGCCAGCGCCGTCGCGGCCGCGCCCGCGCCCGCGCGCACGTCCGCCCACTTTTGCGCGAGGTCGTTGTGCTGCAGGCGGGCCGTGTGGCTCCTGCGCTGGTCGTTGGTGAACTCGGCCGAGAGCACGACCTCCCGGTGGTCGGTGACGCGCGTCTTGGCGACGAGGCTGCAGCCGCGGCACGTCGACGTGCACGCGGCGAGCGCGGCCGCGGGCGCGGTGTCGCGGCTGCGCTCGCGGCCCTGCACGTCGTACCAGTGGTGGGCAAAGTCGTGGCCGGCCGCGCCCAGCGCCGCCATCTCGAACGCGTCCACCGCCTCGGCGACGAGCATCTGGCCCATGTTCACCGCCGGGCGCAGCTGGCCGCGGATGATGCTCGCGAGCGCGTCGTTCATTCGGCGCGGTGTGCCCGGCGGGCGGCCGAAACGAAACTGAGTAAAAGGCCGTTACACCCTCGTCTCCTTCCCCGCGGCGCGGCGCGCGTGGCGCTCGCTCAGCGCGGCGAGCGCGGCGACGGCGGCGCGCAGCTCGCCGCGCTCCTCGCCGCGCTCCACGAGCAGCTCGTCGCGCTCCTTGAGCAGCTCGCCGCGCTCCTTGAGCAGCTCGTCGCGCTCCTTGAGCAGCGCCGCCTCCGGCGCGCGCGCGCGGCTCAGCTCGACGTCCTTGATCCGCAGCTTTCTCTCCGCGGCGGCGCTCGCGGCCGCGAGCGCCGCCGCGTACGCGGCCGCGTCGGCCTTCTGCGACTCCTCGAGCATGTTCTTGTCCTCCTCGAGGTCGCGGATCTTCTGCTGCTGCGCGGCGATGAGCGCGGGGCCCTCGCGGACCGCCGCCGCGTCGCCCTCGGCGCGCTCCTTGGCGAGCTTGCTCGCGCGCGACTCCTCGATCTGCTGCTCGGCGGGCTCGGCGGCGGGGAGCGGCTCCGGGACCAGCTCGGGCGGCGAGCTGGGCGGCACGCACTTTGCGGCGCCGGCGTCAAAGGCGGCCTGCTGCTCCGGGTCGGCGGGCGGGCTCACCGCGGCGGGCGTGTCGGCGCGCTTGGCGCGCTTGGCGGGCGGGTCGGCGACCGGCGGCTGCTGCTGCTGCCACAGCATGCGCAGGCCCGAGTAGACCGCGTCGGCCTGCGGGCCGCCGTTCGCCAGCGCCTCCCACTTTTGCTGCACGACGCCCGGGGCGAGCACGACGTGGTTCCTGGTCGCGTACAGGAACGTGCCGCTCGCGACCACGCTGCCGTCGGGCGCGCGGTGCACGCCGAGCGCGAGCCCGCAGCCGCAGAGCAGGTTGCTGCGCACCACGCCGGCGTCCTCGCGCGGCACCTCCTTGTCGCCGTCGTTCTTGCACACCTCGGCAAAGTCGTGGCTGCCAAAGTGCATGCCGGCGAGCTGCAGGCCGCGGGCGACCGCGGCCACGCTGCTGCGCTGCGCGTCGGCGAGAACCACCTCGGGCGCCTTGGCGCTCTTGCCGCTGAGGGTGGCGACGAGCAGCTCGTAGTTGGATTGCATCGGCGTGTGTGGCCGGGTAAGGGGGCCGGAACGAGCCACTTATGCCCGAAACGCGCCTCGAGGCGCTGCTGCGCGAGGCGGGCGCGGACGCCCGCCTCGCGCCCGCGGGGCAGGCGCGCCTGCCCGCGGGCGCGCTGAGCGACGCGCAGCTCCGGGCCGCGCTCCGGGCGCTGGGCGGCAGCGAGCCCGCCTTTGCCGCCCTCGGCCGCCTGCTCGACCCGGAGGGCAAGCGCGTGCGCGACCGCCTCTTCCTGCTGCGGCACGCGCAGGTCTGCGTGCGGGACCCGTGCGGCGAGACGCGGTTCTGCGCGCGGGCCAAGGCCATCTGGGCGCACGTGTCCGCGTGCAGCGACCCGCTCTGCAGGACGGCCTACTGCGCCTCGAGCAAGGCCGCGCTCAGGCACCAGCAGGGCTGCCTCGACCCGGAGTGCGGGATGTGCAGGGGGGTTTAAACCAGCGAAAGCGCGATCAGCCCCTCCGCGGCGCCCCACGTCGCCGGGTCGTACAGCTCCTCGGGCTTGGGCGGCGCGGGCTCGCGCCGGGCCAGCGCGCCGCGCAGCAGCGCCGTGGCGTGCCCCAGCACCTCCTCCGCCGCGCCGGCCTCCCCGCGCACGGCCTCGGCGCGGGCCACCAGCAGCGTGTTCAGCGCGCGCAGCGCGGACCGGTCCAGCTTCCACGGCGTCTCGCCGTAGTCCGCGCCGCGCGCGCCGCGGTACTCCACGGGCGCGGCCACCGCCGGGCCGGACAGCCGCAGCACGTAGGCGCCCTCGCCCGCGTCCACCACGTCGTACTGCGTGGCGAGCAGCTCGGCCTGCTCGTAGCTGGCGCGGAACCCAATGTCCACGCACGACGCGCCGCCGCCCGCCGGCGCGCAGCGGTAGAGCACCGCCTCCACGCCGTCGCCCAGCGCGCCCGTGCCCTGGGCGGCGAGCCGCGCCTCCTGCGGGTTGTCCAGCGCCGCGATGAGCGCCAGCACGCCGAGCGTGGGCAGCCCGATGGCGGCAACGGGCATCGCGGCCGCCGCGCCGGCCGCCACGCCCAGCGCCGTGTACAGGAAGGCCGCGGCCACGCCCTCGGCCCAGTGCCGGCGCACGAACACGGGCACCGACAGGTACATGGCGCGCAGCCTGCCCGCGAACTCGTCGGCCGGGAACCGCGCCAGCGCGGCGGCGTCCGCGACGCCCTTGACCAGCCAGTTCACCTCGGGCTCGTCGCTCGCGAGGTCGGTCTGCACGGGCGGGCCGGCGACGCGCATCTGCTCGGGCGCGGAGGCGGGCGGGCCGGCGAAGCGCATCTGCTCGGGCGCGGAGGCGGGCGGGCCGGCGAAGCGCATCTGCTCGGGCGCGGAGGCGGGCGTGCCGCCGCCGCGCGGCAGCTCGCCGCCGCCCGCCAGGTAGCCCGCCACCCCGGCGAGCGCGGCAAAGCCCGGCCCGTCGCGGAAGACGGTCGCCGCCATGCGGCCGGGCGCGCTCGCCAGCACGGCGAGCGCGAGCGCGGCGACGCCGGACGGGCTCAGGTCGGCGAGCGCCCGCCGCGCGACGGCGAGCGTGCCGGAGAAGCCGCCCTCGACCGCTGCGGCGGCGCGCTCGAGGGCGAGCCTGGCCTGGAACTCCACGTCCGTCTTCGCCCGCTCGGAGGAGAGCTGCGCGTTGAACATGAGCCTGTGGTTGTTGGCCTGGTAGACGCTGGCCATGGCGTACACGAAGACGGCGCTGCTGGCCGCGGCGGCGGCGACGGGCCCGGGGTTGTCGTGCAGGTAGCGCCGCGCGCGCGCGAGGCTGCCGATGTCGGGCTGCGCGCGCGGCGGGCGGAAGCGCATGAGCGCGCGCGCCACCGGCAGGCCGGCGAGCAGCGCGAACCCGGGCACGGCGAGCGCGTCGAGCGTCTCGGTGATGCTCCAGTGCAGCGCCGCGTTGAGCGGCACGACGCTGAGCGCGGTCAGGTCGGCGGCGTCGTAGAAGACGGCGGCGCCGCCGCGCGGCAGCGCGATGGTGCCGCCGCCGGGCAGCAGGGCGCGGAAGCGGTCGCCCACGCGCGCGGCCACGCGGCGCATGTAGGCCTGCACGGTGATCGGGCCGCCGCCGCCCACGGACAGCAGCGCGAGCCTGGCGCCGTCGCGCGCGATGAGCGCCTCGGTGAACTCAGAGTACAGGCCGGCGACGAGCTGGTACATGGTCTCGGCGAGCACGGACGTGTTCTGGCGCTCGGCGGCGAGCGCGAGCGCGAGCGCAAACGTGGTCACGCCGGTCTGGCTGAAGACCACCCTGCCGTCGACGAGCTCCAGCCGCAGGCCGCCGCCGAGCGCGCGCAGCGCCTGCTGCACGGCGTCGAGGTTGGACACCGCCCTGCCGTCGACCGTCGTCGAGCCCGAGGGGTCGGCGATGAGCCGCGCCAGCGCGTACGGGTGCGGCGCCGGGGGCGCGGGCATCGCGGCGCCGATCGCGGCCGCGAAGACCACCGCGCCCAGCGCGACGCTGGCGGCGACGCGCAGGCCGCGCGCGGCGCGGTTGGCGACCTCGTTGAGCGCCAGCGTGGCGTCGGCGTCGGCGGCCGCCTGCACGGCCGCGCGCAGCGCCGGCACGGACTCGGGCCTGCGCGTGAGCGCGGCCAGCGCGCGCGCCTGGGAGGCGGGCAGGCTGGGCCAGAGCGCGGCGACCTCGGCCGCGCTCGCGTGCGTGACGCGCCAGCGGCCCTCGGTCCAGTGCAGCGTGCACAGCGCCGCGGCGGCGCCCTGCACGCTGAGCGCGACGACGACCCGGGAGGCGCGGTAGCGCGCCATGCCGCCCACGAGCGCGGCGTACATGCAGCAGAGCACGAGCGGGTGCGCCAGCGCCTCGGCCCTGAGCGGCACGTCCCAGTCGACCGTGCCCTGGAAGCGCCGCGCAAACTCGGCGGCGGGCATGTCGGCGAGCCCGAGCAGCTCGCCGGCGCGGGCGAGCGCGCGGCCGGCGACCAGGCCCGGGCTCGCGGTCATCAGCGCAAAGCCGCGCCCCAGCGCGCTCGGCAGCGCGTCGCGCAGCATCTGGCGCAGCGCGTAGGGCGTGAACCCGGGCGGCGCGGCGAGCGAGCCCAGCACCGCCTGGCTGGCCGCGTAGACGGCCAGCGCGCGCGGCGCGGCGGTCTCCCTGCGCGCGCGCCAGGCGCGCAGGTCGGCGGCCGCGTGCGCGCGGGCCTCGAGGGCCCACGGGCCCTCGAGGAGCGGCGTCGTGACCCAGTTGTCCAGGCCGCTGCTCCTGGCGCCGGGCCACTGCCGCGTGGGGTCGTACCGCAGCCGGAAGAGCTCCGAGGCGCCGACGGCGAAGGAGCCGCGGCGCCAGGGCTGCAGCGCGTCGCCGTCGGCGGCGTCGGGGCCGTGGTGCGGCACCCAGGGCCCGTAGTTCTCGCTGACCACGTAGCCCACGCCCTCGAGGCGGCGGTCGGGCGCGAAGGTCACCGCGCGCACGTGGAACAGCGGGCCGTTGAGGAAGTCCGCGCGCTGCACGCTCACGGGCACGGCGCGGCCGTTGACGGTGACGGACGCGCCGGCGAGCGGCGGCCTGGCGCCGGCGTCGGTGGTCGTGGGCGCCTCCCTGGCCGCGAAGATGACCGGGCCGGGCTCGAGGACGATCTGGGTCGGCCGCCCGGCGGCGCCGGTGAGCGCCTCCTGCACGGCGATGGCGCGGGCCGAGCCCTCGGCCTGCACGCGCGCGGCCGCGTCGTACTCGTAGGCGTGCGTCGTCTGCAGGCGCCACACGCCCTCGTAGAAGAGGTGGAACATTGATGCCCGGGCCCAAAAAGTTACCTACTAGTCCTGCCGCCGCTTCACCGCGGGCGTGCGCCGCTGCGTGAGCTCGGCGCGCTCCTCGGCGCGCAGCCGCTTGGCCAGCGCCGGCAGCGACCACACCTCGTACGTGTCCACGCACTTGCGGCAGTCCTTGTCGCACAGGAACACGGTCGACACCCCGGCGCGCGCGCCGTCCTCGAACACGGTCACCTCGCGCATGTTCTCGCGCGCCGCGCCGCACACCAGGCAGCGCGGCTCGGGCACGTCGACGCACTGGCCGCAGGTGAAGACGTCCTGGACGCACAGGCGCGGGCAGAGCACCGCGCAGCGCGAGCACGGCATGGCCGCGCTGCCGAACAGCTCGAGCACGCTGCCGCCCAGGTGGAAGTCGACCAGCGGCGCGCACGTCTCGCGCAGGCGCTTCGGCCCCTTGCGGCCCTTGTTCTTCTTGAAGCAGAAGCGCTGGTTCGTCACGAGCGAGAAGGCCACGCCGCGCTGGCCGAACATGTGGTGCTCGCCGTCGCCGTAGAAGAAGGCCTTGGGCGCGTACAGCTCCGCGCCCTTGTACGAGTGGCACGAGACGCAGGCGCACTGCACGCGCGTCGCCTCGAGCTCGGGCCAGTGCGCCGGCGCGGGCAGCAGGCGCACGCCCGGGCCGTCGCGCTTGCGCACGTGCGCGAGCACGGCGGCGTCGGCGGTGCCCTTGGCGTGCATGGCGCGCGCGACGTCGAGCTGCGGGGGCTCCGCGTCCGCGAGCCGGCCGCGGCGGTGCGCGCGCGCCAGGAAGGCCGCGAAGGTCTCCTGGTGCACCACGAGCAGCCGCGCGCGCTTGGCGTCGAGCTTGGGCTGCACGGGCACCGCGGCGGCGTACTCGTCCCAGCGCGGGTGCCGCCGGCGCGCCTCGGCGAGCAGCACCGGGTTGGCGCCCACCGCGTCCACGATGCGCCGGCGCACCGCCACCACGGGCGCCGCGCCGTACTGCTCCACCAGCGAGGCGACCCACGTCGACTTTTTGTCCAGCGCGGGGTCGCGCGCCCACAGCGCCGCCTGCATCGCCGCGAGGATGCCCCGCGGCGGCACCTTCTTCGTGCCCGCGAAGCGCGGGCAGAACAGCCCGCAGCGCAGCAGCTCGCGCCAGACGTCCAGCCTGCCGCCGAAGAAGACCTGCTCGGGCGGCCGCGCGGCGTGGCGCACGCTCGGCCGCAGCCGGTAGTGCAGCGAGGACTGGTCCACCGTGTCGCCCGCCCAGCGCAGGCGCTCGGGGCAGAAGCGCACGAAGGGGTCCGTGACGCCGTCGAAGCAGGGCACCACCGGCACGAGCTTGGGCGGGTCGTCCGGGTCGCGCGCGGGCAGCCGCATCAGCTCGGCGACGGGCTGGATCGTGGCCTCCTCGGCGTAGCCGTCGGGCCCGACGGACACGCGGTACGGCTGCAGCACGCGCGTCTGCGGCTCGCCGAGGCCCTCCAGCCAGTCGGCGAGCACGCGCGCGCGCAGGCAGAGAACGCACTCGGCCCAGGCCTTGAAGCGCGGCAGCGTGCTGCCGCCGGGCATGGCCGCGCCGGCGCAGCGCGCGTCGTTGATGCACGGCCGCTCGCCCGGGCGGCAGGCGTGCAGCGCCTCCTCCTCCTCGCGGCGCGTGACCAGGGGAAGCACGGGGCGCATGTGTGAAGAAGCCTCACGTTACATGCACTATGCTCTTGCCGCGGTACTCGAGCTTGGAGACGCGGAACGGCGCGCCGGTGGCCAGGCGCAGGCAGAGCACGCACAGGTTGGCGAACGCCCTGCCGTCCTCGCCCACGAGCGCCGGCAGCACGAAGCCGCCCGTGCTCGGCAGCACCGTGGACAGCAGCACGCCCTGGCAGCGGTGGCCCAGGCGGCACGGGCTGCTCGCGTTAGCGCGCGCGCGCGCGGAGGCCTACCGCCGCGCGGGCCCCACGCCGCCAAAGCCGCGCATGAAGAGGGCCTCGTGCTCGGCGCCGAGCGCGGGGAACGCCACGTGCTCGGGGACGTAGGCGTGGAAGGGGGCTGGCGCGTCAGCGCGGCTTGGCTTTGCGGGCTCACACCAGCCGCCGCACGAGGTGCGGTTCTTGACGCGCTTGACGATGCACTCGACGTCGCCGAGCAGGCCGTCGACGCCCTTGTCCACGGGGTCGGGCGGCGCGGCGGGCACCCTGGAGACGAGCGCGAGGACCGCGGGCGTGCGGTCCATCGACGGCACGCGCGTGGAGCTCGCGCTCTCGCTCTGGTGCACGGACGACACCGAGGCCGCGGGCCTCTTCCTGCCCGAGGAGGTGCCCTTCAGCACCGCGGCCCTGCGCGCGGGCCTGGCCGGCATCGAGACGTGTGACCCCGACCTGCTGCTCGAGCTCATCCGGCTCGGCGAGTGCGCCCCGCCCCGCGCCGCGCTGACGCCGCGCAGGTACGCCTGCGACGAGGCGGCCATCGCGCGCGCGGGCCTGCGCATCGCGCGCGTCATCGCGCCCATGACGCCCGGCGAGCGCGGCGAGTACGCGCGGCGGCTCCGGGCGCAGTGCCGGCTGGTTCAGTGATGCAGCATGCGCGGCAGGTGGAGGTACTGCATGTTCGCGCCGCGCAGCTCGGCGATGAGCAGCCGGAAGGCGTGCGGGATCGTAACCTCGTTGAACTCGCCGCCGTCGCAGTCCTTGTTGGCGCAGACGAACTCGCCCTGCTTGCGGTAGGCCTCGATGCCGCACTCGGCGCAGAAGGCCGTCTCCGCGGCGTCCGAGTCCAGGCACAGGCGGCCGCGGAGCATGTTCGACGCGCCGCTGCCGGCGATGGCCAGGCCCTCCATCTCGCCCACGCGCAGGCCGCCGTCGACCGCGCGGCCGCACAGCGGCTGCCAGGTCAGGTTGCTCACCGGGCCCATCGCGCGCACGTGCTCCTTGTCGACGACCATGTGGTTGAGGCGCTGGTAGAAGCAGGGGCCGATGAAGACGGTGGTGGCGAGCAGCTCGCCCGTGACGCCGTCGTACATGGTCTCGTTGCCCGAGGGCAGCATGCCGGTGGCGCGCATGGCCGCGGCGACGGCGGCGTGGTCCACGCGGCCCGAGCCGTCCACCACGTAGTCGTAGGCCCGGTAGCCGGGGACGGCGGTCTGCGGCAGGCAGTGCAGCTTGCTGCAGAGCGTCTCGACCAGGTGCGCGATGGTCATGCGCGAGGGGAAGGCGTGCGGGTTGATGACAATGTCCGGCGTGATGCCCTGCGAGGTGAACGGCAGCTTCTCGCGCGGGTAGATGCAGGAGACGACGCCCTTCTGCGCGTGCCGCGAGGCGAACTTGTCGCCCACCTGCGGCACGCGCTGGCACCGCACCCGCACGCGCGCGCGCGGGTTGCCGCGCGCGTCCGTGGTGAGCATCGCCGTCTTCACGCGGCCGGGCTCCTTCCAGCGGTACTTGACGGGCACGCTCGCCTCGCCGCTGCGCATGCACATGACCACGTCGCCGGGCTGGATCACCGCGCCCACGGGGACGATGCCGTCGTCGTCCAGCTTGGCGGCCTGCGGCGTGCCGGCGGCCGCGGGGCCGAAGACCCCGGGGCGCTCCACCGTCTCCGAGAGCACCACGTCCTTGGTCGAGCGCATGGCCCCGAACTGCACGTACTGCTCCGCCAGGACCATGGAGTCCTCCTGCGGCTCGGGCAGCGCGAGCACGGCCACGATGGCGTTCGAGCCCGCCGACGGCAGCGAGCACACGTGCTTGAGCAGGTCGGCGGGCACCTCGGCGCTCCTGCCGCCGATGCGCCGCCGCCGCAGCATGCTGGCCCACTCGTGCCTGCTGGGCTTGGGCATCGCGAGGCGCTCCATGCGCGTGGTGCAGATGGCCGTCTGGTGGTAGTCGAGCCGGTGCGCGCCCGTCTCCCAGCACGGCGCCAGCGACGAGAAGCCCACCGCCTGCGTGGCCACGACGGACTGCAGCGACACGCGCGCGGAGGGGTTGTGCATGAGCATGGGCACGCGGCCCTCGCTGTGGCTCTTGAGCAGCAGCGTGTCGAACTCCACGTGCGTGTGCTCCGGCGTGACGCCGCCGCCGTCCATCGCGATGAACGTGTACGCCGCGGCGTCGACGTACTCGGCGTAGCCCTGCTGGATGAGGGCGTGCAGCCCCGCGCCGGGCGGCGGCGGGTAGCGGGCGGCGACGAGCAGCGGCCGCACGTGCCGGCCCGCCGAGGTGTCGACCACGAGCTCGCCGTTGGCGAGGCGCACGGTGGCGTGGTACGGCGGGTCCTCGGCGACGCGGCGCTTCAGCGCGTCGCGCGCCGCGGCCAGCGTGGTCGCCGGCGCGCCGAAGATGCGCCCGTTCAGGATGACGCGCGGCGCGCCCATGGTCCAGGGCACCGTGCACTCGGCGATCCACGCCGCCCAGGCCACGTCGTCGCCCTGCCAGGTGACCTCGGCGCCGGCGGCCGGGGAGGTGATGAGCCCGATGGAGTCGCTCTGCGGCGTCTCGCCGGCGCTCTTGAAGCCGTACTGCGAGACGTGCACGCGGCTGGGCGGCGTCAGCGCGCGGGGCGCGGCGGCGCGTACCGGGCGTCGAGGTGCTGCGCCTCGCGGCCGAGGTACATGTTGTCGCGCATGGGGTCGCTGATGGCGCTCATGCGCGACTTGAAGAGCTCGTACTGCCGCGTAAAGCCCACGCGGCCCTTGCCCTTGTTGCCCGTGGAGAGCGCCTTGCAGACGTTCTGGGTGATGCAGTTGCGCGAGCGCGCAAACTGCGCGAGCACGTCCACGCGCTCGACGCCGACCTTCTGGCCCGACTTGCGCATGAGCATCGCGAGCTTTGAGCGGAACAGGCACAGCGAGCTCGAGAACAGGTCCTCCATGAGCTGCCCCGGCCCCCGCGTGCGCTTGTAGTACAGGTCGTCGCGGTCAGTGTACTCCCGCTTGCCCGCGCGGCACTCCAGCAGCTCGCGCGTCCACCGCAGGAGCCAGTACGCCTTCTGCTCGTCGTCGCTGGCGGCGGTGCCGAGGAAGGGCAGGAGGTAGTTGGTGAGCACGAAGCGGCCCTTGCCGGCGACGATTTGCGAGCGGTAGGTGGCGGCGCGGTCAAAGTCCGGGCCGGGGTTGGCGGCCTGCTGCTCGAGCGTGGCGCGGAAGCTCTCGACGAAGACGGCGTCGTCGCCGGCGTGCACGAGCAGGCGCGCCAGCGGGGCGTCCACGCCGAGCATGCGCGTAAAGTGCGCCAGCGGCAGCGCGCGGTTCATGTGCCGCGCCATGAGCACCGAGACGCCGCCGTGCGCGTCGACGCGGATCTGGCGCGTCAGGCCGACGCGGCGGGGGCGGGCGCACCGCGAGCCGCGCCGAGTCGTTCTCGGCGGAGACGAGGCAGCTGGGCGCGCTGCCGCCCTGGCGCGCGGGTCAGCGGGGCGCGGCGCGCGCGGCGCACCTGCTTGCCGGGGAGGAAGATGGCCACGTTGGGCGCCATGACCGACTCGCCCATGCCGACGACGCGCCGGCCGTCGATGGTGTAGTAGCCGCCGTGGTCGTCGCGGTAGGGGTCGGGCGGCGCGAGCTTGGAGCCGGCCATGCACGGCACGCTGGCGAGGAACTCGTTCTCGCCGACGCAGACGCCGTTGTCGCAGACGTCGACGCGCAGCTGCAGCGCGTAGGTAAGCTGCCGCGCGTGGCAGTACTGCGGCCCGACGGGGCGCATGTCGCCGTCGTCGAGCTCGATGTGCGCGGGCGGGTAGACCTTGAGGTTGCGCAGCGTCACCGAGTGCCCCGGCGCCACGGCCGGCTCGAGGTCGCGCAGGCGCTCGCGCATCCCCGTGTCGACAAAGTCGTCGTAGCTGTCGACCACCCACTGCGCCGGCGGCCGCGCGTCGAAGACGGTTTGCATATAAACTTTGTGGCCCCGCAATAAATCATGCGCGCCTCGCCGTACGCGCTGCGCGCAGCGCGCGTCAACCCCACGGGCGCCGACGACGCGAGCGCCGCCTCGTCCAAGTCGCTCTCCGACCGCATGGGCATCGACAAGAACTCCACCGCCGGCAGCAACTTCGGCTCGTCGGTGGACGGCATGAGCAGCGACGCCGGCGCGCACGCCTTCAAGTTCGACCGGCAGGCGCGGATCTTCTTCTACTTTTTCGGCTTCTGGGCGTACGCGGCGGCGCTCATCGTCATCTCCATCGTGCACATGCGCGTGGACTGGGCCTCGCTGATCTGGCTCGCCAACTACGGCAGCAACTTCCCCCTGAACACGACGGCGACGGTGTCGACCTCGGTGCGTCGGCGGCCCCCGCCCCGCTAACGCGCCGCCAGCCCGCCAACGTGTCCGTGGACGTGGGCTGGATGATCTTCGGCGGCCTCATCGCGAGCACGGTCCTGTACCTGGGCTTCTTCCTGGTCAACGTGCTCACCAAGTACGAGACGAGCGACTGCTACACGGCGGCGGACAAGTACCACGGCGTGGACAACGTCATGTTCATCACGTGCACGGTGAACTGGGCGCTGATCATCCCCATCCTGATGCAGATGCTGGGCGAGCCCAGCTTCGGCACGTCGCTGGCGCTCTCGGGCGTCTCCGTGGCGCTGCACGCCTCGATGCAGACGTTTGACTGCCTCATGGCGACGATGTACACGCTGGCGCTGCACGCCAGGGAGATCCAGGAGGTGAAGGAGAAGCGCGGCGTGGAGCTGCTCGGCAAGCCGCTGAACGACCTCGTCGTGGAGCTGTCGTCGGTGGTGGTGTTCTGCGCCAACCTGACGCCCATGCTCCTGTACTGCATCCTCATCGCCGTCGTCAGCAAGACGTACGTGTGGGTGCCGCCCGGCGCGAACATGGGCTTCTGGGCCAACACGAGCTACATCTTCTTCTGCCTCTACTTCACGGCGCGCTTCATCTGGTACCTGTCGGCGACGTCGCTGCCGCTGGTGTCCACGCGCGTCTGGCGGAACAACCAGCAGGGCTGGGTCTCGCTGGACTCGCTGCGCAAGTGGTCGTGCGGCCGCCTGTTCCTGGGCTTCATGCCGCAGCTCATGGCGTGGACCTTCACCATTGGCATCTTTTCGTGCGCCGCGCTCAACTTTCATTCCTTTCATCAGCCGGTGTAGCGAGCGGGGGTTTAACAGGGAGTCACTCAATGTCGCGCACGCTCACCATCGGCCTGGACGTGGGCATCACCAACCTGGGCATCGGCATCCTGCGCCGGGGCCAGTGCGCCGCCGCCGCGCCCTGCCGCGCTGACGCCCCGCAGGCCGCAGGTCGAGCTGCTGCTGGGCGTGCTCAACCTCACCGTCGAGCACGTCGCCGGCGTCGGGTCCGTCAAGTGCGACCTGCCGCCCTCGCGCTTCGTCAAGGTCGCCCACCGCTTCGTCGCCGAGAACGACGCCCTCTTTTCCAAGACGCGCCAGGTCGCCATCGAGATCCAGATGGGCAGCAAGATGGCCCAGCTCGCCCAGGCGCTGGCCGGCGTGATCAAGGGCCGCCACCCGGAAATCCTGGTGCGGCACGTGTCGCCCGTGGCGACGCGCGCCTTCTACAACACCAGCGTCAGGGACCCGAAGATCCCCAAGGAGGACCGCTACCCGCTGCGCAAGGCGCTCAGCGTGCAGCTGCGGCACAAGCTGCTCGCGCGCGAGGCGGTGCTCGAGCTCGAGCGCGCCTTCGGCGCCAAGATGGACGACGCCGTCGAGGCCGGCCTGCTCGCCGTCTACGCCGACGCCGTCCCCGAGCCCGTGCGCCGCGTCGGCGCCAAGGACACCAAGGCCGAGGCGTGGCGCTTCGTGCGCTCGGTGGTGCCGTGGGCGTCGGCGGCCGACATCGTGATGACCGAGCCCGAGCGCGAGTCGGTGCTGCGCAACCCGCCGCCGCGCGTCCGCAAGGAGCGCGCGAGCAAGAAGAAGCGCGCGCGCGAGGCCGAGGACAACGAGCCCAGCAAGCGCGCGCGCGCCAAGGACACCGACGCCAAGGAGCGCAAGCCCGCGCCGCCCGCGGACGAGCGGGTCGTCGTCAAGCGCAAGAAGCCCGCCAAGAAGCCCGCCAGGAAGAAGCAGAAGCAGCTTACGACGAGTCTGCCGCCCGCGGCGCAAAGCTGAGCCGCGTCTGGCCCGGCAGCAGCAGCGGCGGCTCCTTCTTCGCCTTCTTCTTGGCGGGCGGCGGCACGAGGTCGGTGTCGACGCGCATAAACCTCGCAATCGACGTCTGCGCCCTGCCGCTCTCCACGGACGCGGCGCGCGCCGCGTGGCGCACGTAGGGCGTCTGGTTGAGCGAAATGTACGCGGCCAGCTCCGTCTGCAGCCCGTAGCCCTTGGCCGGCAGCAGGCGCTCGTACGCCTCGACGGCGAAGAGCTCCCTGAGCTCGCGCGGCGTGAGCACCAGCTGCAGCGCGCGCATGAAGGGCCCGCGCATCAGCTTAAAGTACTCGACAAAGTCCAGCGGCGGCGGGTGCTCCATGGCCTTGTACACCTCGTACGCAAAGGCCTTGTCCGTGGGCTTTTTGCCGCGCCCGCCCACGTAGACGTAGAAGACGCGGTCGCCGGCGCGCACGTCGTGGTCGGCGGCGCGCAGCTGGTGCGCCACGCGCACGTTGCAGTAGTTGCGCGGGGCGCCGTCCTTGTCCACGTAGGCCTCCAGCGGCTTGCTGAGGTTCTCGCTGAGCACGAGATCCTCGACGGGCACCTCGCCCTTGAGCACGCGCTGCAGGCACGCGCGCGCGTACTCGATGATCTCGCGGTTGGGCGCGCCGCGCTTGAGCAGCAGGTCGAAGACGCCCTCCATGCCGTCGCGGACCACCGCCGTCGAGTCGCGGCGCACCGTCTCCAGGCCCACGGTGAGCAGCTCGAGCTTGAGCGAGCCGTCCTCCTCGGTGAAGAACTGGCCCACCTCGGGGCCGAACATGACCGTCACGTACTTTTTCGCCGCCTCGAGCAGCAGGCGCATGTTCACCTTTTCAAACTCCATCTTCATCGGCGAGACGAAGATGCCCGCCGCGTTGACCGCCGCCACCACGCGCTGGCCCAGCCTGCGCGCGTCGTCGACCGCGACGCCCAGCATGTCGTTGGTGATGACGTCCTTCGCGGCGTCAAAGCCCGCGTACGCGCCGCCCTCGCGGAAGCACGGCAGCGCGATGCACCTGCTGGCGTCAGCGCCGACGCGGGAGGGGCGGCCGCGCACTCGAGGAAGGAAGAGTCCGTGTCGCCGTAGACGAGGCGCAGCTCGTCGGGGTAGTTGGCGGCGAGGTACTCGTTGACGCGCGTAATGTACAGGCGGCCAAAGGCGGTGACCGACTCGGCCACCGCCATGCAGCCCGCGCTGTTGGTGGAGGCGCCCTGCACGCCGTACTGCGAGTTGTTGGCGACCTTGATCGCCTTCTGCAGCGAGTCGAGGTACTCGTACTCGGCCGAGCCCGGCGCGAGGCCCTTCATCTTCTTGCGCGCGCCCGCGCGCGCGTTGGTGAGGTCCTCGAGCACCTCGGACAGCATGCCCTTGCGCACGTGCTCCTTGACGAACCACCAGCCCGAGGGGCTCACCGTGCAGTCGGCCGCGGCGAGCCCCATCGCGCGCGCCTGCTCCTCCCTGCCGACAAAGGTGGTGGGGCAGATGTTCTCGGCGCGCATGATGCTCGGGTACAGGCCCGCAAAGTCCAGCGTGATCACCGGCAGCCGGAAGTAGCGCGGCACGGCGGGCTGCACCAGCCCGCCGCCGTACTTGCCCGTCTCGTACATGAGCGCGAGCTGCGGGATCGAGTCAAAGTAGGGGAAGACGCCGCGGAAGTCGGGCGCCAGGTAGCGGCCGCGCCTGCCCGGGCGCGTCAGCGGCGGGCGCGGGGGAGGGCGACGCGCATCTTGTCGCGGATGAGGCAGTTGTAAAAGTACGTTTGCGAGCGCGTGAGCACGGCGCGGGCGGGCACGCGCTTGACCTGCGCGTGCGTGACCACGTCCATGACCATGTTCTTGCGCGCGAGAATCTGCTCGCAGACGTCGGTGTCGTCGGCGCAGTACTGCGCGAGCGCGGCGCGCGTCTCCGGCGTGCCGAAGAAGGCGCCCCAGATGCCCGCGTAGCCGATGGCCTCGTCCTTGAGCACGTCGAGCTTGAGCGCCTTGGCGACGTGGCCCAGCTTGTACGAGCCGAGCTCGTTCTGGTTGCGCAGCTCCACGCACGGGTCCAGCGCCGGGCAGCCCGGGATGTCCACGAGTGTGTTGCCGATGCTGCCCTTGCCCTTGCTCTCGTTGACCACGTCCAGGAAGCGGACCTCGTGCCGCAGCAGCTTGGACACGTCGAACGCCACGCCGAGCTCCTTGCAGCGCGTGATGATGCACGGCAGGTCGAACTTGGTGTGGTTGTAGCCGCAGCAAAAGTCGGGCCGGAAGCGCTGGAAGAGGCCCACGAGCGCGGCCAGCATGGCGCGCTCGTCGCGGTACGTCTCCACGCGCCAGCCGCGCTCGTGCACGCTGCGCTGGCGGCGCTCCCTGCCGTCCGGCTGCCTGACCGCGGGCGGCAGCGGCAGGCTGGCCAGGTCGGCGACGGGCTCCTTGGTCGCCACCAGCACCACCGCCTCGGCGCCGCAGCGCACGGAGATCATGCAGATGGGGTCCATGTGCACCTTGCTGTAGCGCTCGCCCGCCTTGACGTTGACGAGCATCTCGCAGTCGAGCGTCAGGTGCGTGATGGGCGGCGGCGCGCAGTCCAGGTCCAGGGCGGCGACGTCGTCCCAGCGCGCGTAGAACTCGTGGTCGCAGCGCGTGCGCGCGCACAGCTCGGTGCGGCAGGGCGCGAACTCGAGCCAGCCAAAGCCGCGCGCCCCCTTCTCGCGCATGAACTCGTCGACCGCGTTGCCGCAGGCCTCGTAGGCGCCGGCGTAGCGCGGCGGCAGGCCGGTGGCGAGCTCGCCGAGCGCGCGCGAGGCCGCGCGCACGTACTGCGCGCGCTTGAGCCGGATGCGGTAGAAGAGCCTGGGCTCGGGCTCGTAGCCCAGGAGGCTGCGCATCTGCACGCGCTCGACGCCGAAGACGGCCTGCGAGTCGCCCAGGCGGCGGCTGCGGCACGGCTCGGAGCTGATGGCGACGCGGTTGAACGGCTTGCACGCGCACGGCGCGCTGCGGCAGTAGACGCACGGGCAGGCGCACCTGGCGCGCGAGCAGGCGCACGTGCCGCAGAGGTGCGCGCAGCGGGGCTCGGCGCACGAGCCGCAGACGTCGTGCAGGCACGCGGTGCCCGCGTCGGCGCAGGCCGTGCACGGGCAGGCGCACGCGAGCTCGGTGAGGCCGCACTTGCGGCACGGGCAGGCGCACTCCAGCCTGCCGCACCGGGCGCAGGCGAGGCAGGGGCACTGCGTGCGGCTGCACTTGGCCGTGCGGTTGCCGCGGAGCAGCGCGGCGTCGAGCGCGCTGTCGAAGCCGTCGCTGTTCCACGTGGGCGAGGCGGCGAGGTAGATGCTCGCGCGCGTGTCCGTGATGAAGAGCGCGGCCGAGGCGCCCGAGTCCAGCCGGCCGAACACGACGAGCTGGTGCTCGTTGCCGGCGGACGTCACCTCGGTTATGTCAAACAGGCACAGGCGCGGCATGGATATGTGACGCCGGCCCTTTCCCCCTCAATGGCGTACTGCAGGTCCCCGCTGCCGGCCGAGTGGCGGACCGTGGTGCGCGGGTGCGACGAGCGGTTCCGCTTCTGGGTGCCGGGCGGGCACGTCATCGGCGACGGCGTGCCGGCGGCGCGCGGCGGCATGGTCGTGCCGCTGCGGCGGGGCGAGGGCGGCACGGAGGCGTGCGCCGAGCCGCCGCGGGGCTGCATGGACGTCGTCGTCGACGGCGAGGGCCGGGTGACGCACGACGGCAACCTGATTGTCAACCGCGTGGCGTACCTGCTGCTCGCCGCGCGCATGACCGAGCTGGCCGCGCAGCCCGCCGTGGACCCGGCGCACCCCGCGCGCACCCACCCCTCGGCGCACTTTGCCGTCGCCCCGGGCGCGCACTTTATTCGCCTGCCCCAGGGCATCTCGGCCGCGTACACGCTCGGCATGCACAAGGAGCCGTGGGTCAACACGGGCCTGCTGCTGCAGAAGGCCAACGGCGCCCCGGCCTCGGTGCTCTGCGTCGTGGAAGTCGTGCTGCGCGCGGAGACGCCCGTGCCCGCCTCGACGCTGGCGCGCATCGCCGCGCCCGTCGTCTTCGCGCCCCTGCGCGCCGTCGACGGCGCCGGCCTGCGCCCCGGCCACCAGCTCCTCGCGCACATCGAGTTCGGCCGGCCCAGCTTTTTCAGGCAGCGCGAGCTCGCCGCCGCGCCCGCCCCCTCCCTCGAGGCGCTCGCCGACGAGCCCCCCGCGCCGCCCGCCCCCGAGCCCGCCCCCGCGCCGCCCGCCCCCGAGGCGGTGGAGGCGCCCGAGGCGGGGGTGGAGGCGGCGGCGGGGGTGGCGGCCGAAACGACGGCGGTCAACGCGCCAGGAGCCGCTGCGGAGATGCCGATAGCGTACTATTAAGCAGAGGCGCCGCCCCATCAACCATGCAGTACCTCCCGTCGCCGGTGTGGGCGACGGTGGGCGGGGAGACGCACGTGGAGACGGTGTACGTCAGGCAGACGTGGCAGAACGTGCGCACGCTGGTGTTCGACCTGTCGGTCAAGTCGGCGCACGACTTGACGCAGGCGGCCAAGGTGCAGACCGACGTGGACGGCTACGCGTACGTGGAGCTCGTGACGCTGCCGCCCGTGCGCGCCAAGCTGGCGGTCACGATCCCCGAGAGCGCCGTGCCGCCGTACGCGCTGCGGACGGGCACGCCGGTGCAGAGCGGCACGCGCACGGTGGCGCGGCTGCTGCTTCCCGGCGCGGACGCGGAGCGGCCGGAGCGCGAGCGCGCCATCGTGCAGGCGCTGCGCGACGCCGAGTTGCAGGAGCACCGCATCGTGTATTTTGACGAGTAAGCACATTTGATGCGCAGGACCGAGTCCGCCTGCCTCTGCCTGGCGGGCCTGGCCACCCTGCTGCTGCTGGCGCTCGCGGGCTGCGCGGTGGCGTTTGCGGTCACCAAGGACGCGCGCGCCGCGCGCGCGGGCCTGCGCGCGGCCGGGGCGCTGCTCGGCGTGAGCGCGCTGCTGCTGTGCGCGTACGTGGCGCTGGTGCTGCAGGACTACGCCGTGGCGGGTAGGAAGCGTAATTACCAAGTCTGAATGGCCTTCTTGAGCTGGTGGATCGCGTCGTTCACCGAGGCGGTCTGGATGAGCACGTGGGCCTTGACGGGCGGCGGCGCGCCGGGGCTGTGCTTGCACGGCAGGTGGATGTGGACCGAGACCTCGGCGTGGTCGACGAGGGAGACGCGCGCGAGGCCGTGCACGCGGCGGCGCGCCTCGGCGGCGACGAGGTCGTTGGCGGCGGTGACGCGGACAGAGTAAAGCATGAAAGTAGTGAGGTTACTACGCAACCACGCGCCAGTCCGCGAGACGCAGCGGCGTCGACTCCTTGGGGTCCTCGCCGCCGGCCAGCTCCTCGTGGTGCGCGTACGTGAGCGCCGCGGCGATGCGGCGCTTGACTTCAGTCTCCACGGAGAGGTGCAGCAGCGCCACGGCCTCGGTCGACCACGACTGGTTGGCGTGCTTCTTCATAAAGTGCTTGAGGTTGAGCTCGGGGATGGCGAGGCCCGGCTTGGCGGCCAGGAAGCGCTTAGTGACCTCTGAGCTGCGGGACTTGGTGGGGCGGGACTTGGGCGCCATGGCGGGAGTTGTGACCAGGCACTGTTCAGCGCCCAGGAACGCAGCTGTTCCGGGACGCCCCGCCAGCGCGCCAGGCACACGCCGGCCACGACGAGCGTCCACAGCCCCACGGCCCGCGCCAGCGCCGGGTACGGCCGCCCGGGCTCGAACAGCCCCGCGAGCACGACGTAGACCACGCCCCGGGGCAGCGGCAGCCAGCAGAAGAGCGCGGCGTTGCACGCCCCGGCGCCGACGGCCCAGCCCGCGCCCACGGGGTTCCACGCCGACACGGCGCCCATCGCGGCGACAAAGGCCCGCGGCGCCACGACTGCCGCCGTGGGCAGCAGCTCGACGACGAAGAGCGCGGCCAGCGGCAGGGGGTCGACGCCCCGGCCCCAGCGCCGCAGCGGCACGCGGCCGCTCATCAGCAGCAGCGCCGCGCAGAAGGCGTCGACGGGCAGGCGCGTGAACCAGCGGAAGACGTCGCTGACGACGACGAGCGCGAGCGCAAACTCGAGGTCGCGCAGCCCCTGCGTCACGCGCTCGCTGGGGCTCAGCAGCAGCCCCACGTCGATGAGCATGCCGAACCCGAGCAGGTTCAGCGTCAGGGCGGCGACGACGGCGAGCGCCGGGTCGCCGCGGCGCACGTGGAAGACGCCCGTCCAGTTCGCGGGGATCAGGTAGGCCATCACAGAGTGACGCGGACAATGTCCCCCGCATCGTCCTTGTAAATCACCCCGCCGTCCACCAGCAGCGGCTTCGTGGTGTTGTCGCGCAGCGCCACGGCCCACACGCACTCGGCCTGCCTGTACACTGCCGCGCCCCGCGGAGAGGCGACGAGGAGACGCCCGTCGGCGTGGATGGAGGCGTGCTGGTGCACGCCGTCGGTTCTGTACCATGACCCCCACGAGAGGCAGGTTCCCCCGGGCGGCAGCCACCTGGCGTAGCAGCCCATTCTATCGGCGTCGTGCACCCACAGCTTGCGTTCCCCGCAATGACGAATCGCCATGCCGCCGACCAGAGCCACCCAGTGCCCCGGACTCCCTGCCGCCTCGGTGAACACGCGCAAAACTCTGCCGTCGGGCGTGCACATGGTCGCCTGCTCCCTGCTGACGGCAAGGACGTGCGTGGGCGACGCGAACACGAACAGCACCTCGCGCGGCCGCGGCCACGGCGCGCCGCCGTGGCGGTGCACCTGGCCGTTGTTGAGGAAGATGGGCTCCTCGCCCGTGAAGGCGACCATCCGCGCGCGACACTGCAGACGCAGCTCCCCCGACTCGGTGTCGTAGACGGAGCAGATCTGCCCGCAGATGACCGCGTGCAACGCGCCGCTCTCGGACGCTGCGTAGACCGCGTTGGACCGTTCGTGCACCGCGGTCCCTGACTTTTTGCACACCATGGTGTTGTCGATATCCGAGACGATGACACCTTCGGTGTGCCGAAAGAGGGTCGCGCAGAAAAACGGGAACTTCCTGCCCAGCACCGTGGGAAACATCGGCGCAAGGGAGGGTAGCAGCGCGAGCACCTTTGCCTTCTCGGCGTACAGCATGGCCGTGGCGGCAGGGTCGACCACGCCGAAGACGGCGAGCGCGGCACGCCAGAAGGGCGCGTGCCGCTGGAGCATCGCGCGCCGCGCCCGGTCCAGCTTGGCCGCGCGGCCCACCCAGGCCCCGAACGTCGCCACTTGCGTCCACATTTCGGCGGGAAGCGCCGCGACGGGCGGCACGACGGGCGACATGTGTGTGAGCTTTCGGGAAATTGTCGTTTTTGCAGTCCGCGGCTGCCGCCGCAAGCACCCGTCACCAAAAAGTGCCGATGTGACGGCCGAAAATCCCGTCTCTTTTTTCCCATAGGGTTGCAGTACACACGCACGTGTCGCCGGTGGGCTCTCTAAAGTCGCGAAAGCGCAGCCAGCGCTCCGCGCTCCGACGCTGGCGTAACAGGCCGATAACGCCGGCTTCTCGCCGCCGCCGGCCGATAACTCCGGGGAACCGGCTCCCGCGCCGCCGCCGCCGGCCTTTGGCGCCACGTGGCCGAGCGGCTCCTTGCGCGGTAAACAGGCCGGCTTCCGTTTCCTGTCGGCGCCGTTGCCGTGAAATTTCCGAAACTCGTCAGATTCTCGCTGTGAAAACGCGTGTTTTCCGTCAGCCCACCGCCACCACGTGGTGGGCGCTGGCGGGTGGCGGTGGTGGTGGTGGTGGTGGCGGGCTGACGGAAAACACGCGTTTCTACAGCGAGAATCTGACGAGTTTCGGAAATTTCACGGCAACGGCGCCGACAGGAAACGGAAGCCGGCCTGTTTACCGCGCAAGGAGCCGCTCGGCCACGTGGCGCCAAAGGCCGGCGGCGGCGGCGCGGGAGCCGGTTCCCGGGAGTTATCGGCCGGCGGCGGCGAGAAGCCGGCGTTATCGGCCTGTTACGCCAGCGTCGGAGCGCGGAGCGCTGGCTGCGCTTTCGCGACTTTAGAGAGCCCACCGGCGCCACGTGCGTGTGTACTGCAACCCTATGGGAAAAAAGAGACGGGATTTTCGGCCGTCACATCGACCTTTTTTGGCGACGGGTGCTTACGGCGGCAGCCGCTCACTGCAAAATCACATCCGCGCGCCCGCCGCCACCCGCCACCAGCTCTGGGGACCTCGGTCCACCCTCTGCCGCGGGCGGGGTGCGGAAGCGGTACTTGCCCGGGGGCAGGATCGAGTCGGCGGAGGGGCAGGTGAGCGTGAAGCCGTCGGGCGTGAAGTGCACGCTGTCCCGCGCGCCCCAGGAAAGTTCGAGGCGCTTCGTGCTGCCGTGGTAGAGCCGCGCGGAGTCATTGCGCTGCGCGAACACGCGGCCGTCGCCGGCAATCTTGCACGTGTACGTGTTCGTCGCGATGGTGGTCGAGAGGGCGAAGGCTACTACCGTGCCCGGCGGCGACCACACCTGCACCGCCTGCTGCCCGAGGAGGTCGTGGGCGCGTATCCTGTGGCAGTGGTCGGCGTAGTAGAACACCGTGCCGCGCAGGCACAGCCCGAAGAAGTAGTCGAGGCTGGCTGCCGGGACGGCAGCGGAGCCCGCCATGACGAGGCGGACCTCGGGCACGTCGTTGCTGGAGACGACGGCAAAGTGCGTCCACGACGCGTACAGCTCGCCGGAGCAGAACATGCTCGTGGACGTGTCGCGCGCCAGGTTCGCTGCGTACACGGCTTCCCCAGGCCCCACCCAGTCGTGCATGAGCACGTCGCCCACGATGCCGTAGTTGTAGCACGAGAACGCGACCCGCGCGCCGCCGGACCGGGTGTCCCACACGACCTTGCTCATCGACTCCTTGGTCACCAGGTAGCGGCCGTCGGCGGACAGGTACTCCACGATGCCGGATATGTACCCCATGCTGCGGAAGGAGCAGCGCCCCGCCGAGTCGACGCGCACCTCGTGGCCGTGCGGCGACACGAAGGCGTCGCCCTGGAACTCGGCGCTCGGCCCGCCGCTGCTGACGAGGCGCTCGGGGAACTCGGCGGCAAGCCCCGGCCAGCGCCGCGCAAAGTGCTCCGCGTGCTCCGCGTAGCGCGCGGCGGCGGCGCGGTCCGCCCACGCCAGCCGCACGAGGATCCGCCAGAAGGCCTCGTCCTCGGCCAGCAGCCCGCGCAGCCCGCGGCACAGCGCCGCGCCCAGCCCCACGTCGTGGCCGAACGCGGCCATGTGCCGCCAGAGGTCCCGCGGAACCAGCAACGCGCTCATGTGTGCGTTTTGCGTTAAACGCCGGTTACTACACCATCACCACCCCGTCGTCGGAGGGCGCCGCGGCCACGGTGGGCATGGTCCTCGGGCGGCAGGCGGCGCTCAGCCAGACGCAGCAGATGAAGAGCACGACGAGCGCGCCGAGGAGGCCCCAGATCGCCTCGACCGTGTAGTCGGCGGCCATCAGAGCCGGACGTGCCAGAGCGAGTCGTTGTGCACAAACACAATGCCGTCCGTGACCACGTGCGACGCCTCCACCTTGACGCCCAGGTTCCACACCACTTCGCCGTCGCGGACCGCCCGCAGGGCGGGCTCCGTCGACAGCGAGAGCCCGCCCGCGCGCGGCGGCGGCCACAGGTGCGTGGACGACGGCGGCGGTTCGACTTCCTTGTCCAGCGCAAAGTCCCAGCAGCGGTACCACACCGAGTCGGTGCTGCACAGCCGCAGGCCGTGCAGGTGGTGCCTGGCGTTGCGCATCCACGACTCCCTGTGCTGAACGGCGGCGCCCACCTGCGCGCCGTCGACCGTGCACAGCACCTCGCTGTGCGGCCCCAGGACCGCGCAGTGCGTCGCCGAGGCGGCGAGGTGGAGCGCGAAGAAGGGCACGTTCCACGGGTCGCTGCGCCGCTGCGTCACCGGGTCCACCGACGACACGAACCCCTTGGCGGTGAGCGTGATCAGCGTCTCGCCCGCGAACACCATCTCCTTGGCCCAGAAGCCGTACGGCGTCACGGCGCCGCTCTCCGTGTCCAGGACGGTCACCTCGTACTTTGGCGACTCCTCCTGGATGGCCTGCAGCCTGCACCCCATCTGCGCGAGGAACCGCCCCGACGCGGACACGGCCGTGCCGTAGCCGTGGTACGCGCAGCGGATGCCGCGGTACACCAGGCCCCTGTTCGCCTCGAACTGAATGAGGTAGCCGTTGGACACGGCGACGTGCGTCGAGCCGGGCAGCCGCCGCGGGAAGCCGCGCTCGCGCGCGAGCGCGGGCCAGCGCGGCCCGAACAGGTCCACGCGGTAGCACACGTGCCTGGTGCGCCAGGCCGCGGGCCAGGCCCGCGCGAGCAGCGGGCGCCAGAAGGCCTCGTCCCTCGCCAGCCGCGCGCGCAGCGCGCCGCAGAGCTCGGCCGCCAGGCCCACCCAGATCCCGAACGTCGCGAGGTGCGACAGCACGTCGGCGGGCAGCCGCGCGAGCATCGCGGTGTGGCGCCCCGCGTAACAGGCCGGCGCCCCACACATGCCGCCCTACGTCTTCGTGCACGGCCGCGCGGACGGGCGCGCGTGCGCGCCGCTCGAGGCGAGCGTGCGGCGCGAGGTCGACGCGCTCCGGCTGCAGCAGCTGGTGCTCGTGCTCAGGCTGGAGCAGTGCGTGTTTAAAATGAGACGCTGAGCGGCTGCGTAAACACGTTTCGGCCACACAATGACGGCCACCGCAGTCTCCTTCAAGTGCACCGCGCTGCTGCCGCTCGCGCGCGGCGCCGTCCTCGTGCGCGACGGCGACGCGCTGTGCGTCGTCGACGGGCGGCAGCGGTGGGCGCTGCCGCCGCTGGCCGGGGTCCTGGGCGCGTGCGTGTCGCCCTCGCGCACGCGCATCATGGTGCTGCACGCCTGCTTCCTCTCCGTCTTTGCCGCCGACGACCTGCGCGTCGAGCTGGTGCTCGCGTGCCCCGAAGAGGTCCACCACGCCGCGTTCGCGGGCGACGACCACGTGTTCGTGTGCGCGAAGGGCGCGGCGACGGTCACCGCCGTCGGCGGCGAGGACCGGGCGAGCACGTGGGAGCTCCCCCCGGGCGTCACGGCGTCGTGCACGAGCGCGGCCGACCTGCTGGTCTACGCGGACGGCAAGGCGAGCCGCTACACCAAGCGCGGCGCGTTCGTCGAGCACGTCCCCATGCCGCCGGGCGCGGTCACCATGTCCGCGCACGCCAACTGCTGCGTCTTTGGCGCCGCCGACGCCGCGCTGACCAGGCAGCCCTTCGGCGGCGGCGCGCCCTCCCTGCTGATCCGCGGGAGCGTGCTGTTCGCCGACGACACCCGCGCGCTCGTGTACACGCCCGGGGGCAGCGTCGCCAGCGTGCGCGTCGACACGGGCGACATCGAGTGCGAGCTGGCCATGCAGCGCCCCAGCCAGGCCGCCCTCGCCCCCGACGGCTTCCTCTGCGTGCACAACGGCGTGGGCTTCCACTGCCGCAGTGAGTAAAAAGCCGTTTACACAAACGATGGACCCGCGGCGCGCGGCGGTGGTCGCGGAGCAGCGCGCGCGGCTGCTGCTGCTGCAGCACGCGCACGCCTGCGCGGCCGCGCCGGGCAGCTGCCGCGCGTCGCCGCACTGCGGCGACGCCAAGGTGCTCTGGCGGCACGTGTGCGGCTGCGCGGGGTGCGCCGCGCCGCACTGCGCGTCCAGCGGCGTGCTGATGGCGCACTTTTGCGGGTGCGAGGACGCGCGCTGCGAGGTGTGCGGGCCCGTGCGGCGGTGGCTGCGTAGACGTAAAATCGGGTGAGCGCACACACAATGCTGTTCCACGTCCCCGACCCGGGGCTCGCGGCGCGCGCGGCGGCGGAGATCCCCGGCCTGGCGCTCGCGCCCGCGCCGACGGCAGAGTCGGTGACCGTGGTCGTCGTGGGCCCGCTGTGGGACACCGTGCCCACGCTGGGCGCCGTGCGCAGGTCGGGCGCGGCGCTGCGCGTGAGCAAGGTGGCCTACACGTCGGCAGAGTCGGCGATCGCGGCGATGCGGGACTGGCCCGCGGCGCTGGCGGACATTGAGATGCTTTAAAACACGCTTGCGAACGCCTCCTGCAGCCCCGGGATCTCGCCGTCGCCCACGTAGCCCTCGAGCAGCCGCGAGCCGTCGGGCGCCACGCCCCGCGAGGCCCAGACCGTTTCCTTGCGGAACTCGGCGAAGAGCGCCATGACGAGGAGGGGGAAGAGCTCCAGGTCGGCGACGGGCAGGTCGAAGGCGCGCTCGTGCGCAAAGACGCGCAGCGTGTCGCCGGCGAGCTCGAGCCGGGTGCGCTGGCCGGCGGCGCGCGCGACGTGCTCGCGGCGCACGCCGCGGCGCGCCCAGTGGTACAGCAGGTTCTCGTCGAGGAAGAGCGCGAGGTTCATCCGCTCTTGCCGCGCGTGCGCCGGGTGCGCTTGGGCGTGGCGGCCGCGGGCGCGCGCACGGAGGGCAGGGGTGTGTGCGGCTCGGCCAGGTGGTGCGCCACCTGGCCGAGCATGGCGGAAAAGTCGCGGATGCGGTCCTCCTCGGGCCGGCGCATGAGGCCCGCGCGGCTGCGGCCGGCGAGGCACGAGAAGAGGGCCTGGAAGGCGCCGAACTCGCGCGCCAGGTCGAGCGCGACGACGACGTCGTTGATGCGCAGCAGCGCGGCCATGCGCTCCGCGGTGGTGGCCTTGCTGGCGAGCGTCTGGTGCGCGTCGACGCGCCGCTTCCAGCGCGCGTAGACCTCGCGCGACCTGTCCATGGACTCGCGCACCGCGTCGGCGAGCGGGCCCGCGGGGCTGAGGTCGGCAAAGAGCCGGGCGAGCGCGTCGACGTCGTCGCAGGGCGGCGAGCGCGCGCGGCCCCACCTGACGACGCAGGCCTCGTACGCCGCGTCGGCGAGGCGGTAGTCGACGAGCTCGGGCGCGGTGCCGTTCTGGTACACGCGCGTGTCGCGCGCCACGCCGGGGTGCCTGGCGACGGCGTCGTGCGCCGCGAGCTCGAAGAGCACGAGGCCGAGCGCGTAGTGGTCGAACTCGACGCCGTACCTGCGCGTGGCCGCGTAGGCCACCTCGGGCGGCGTGTAGTAGCCCGAGGCGCCCAGGTTGTTCATGAGCTTGAGGTGGCGCGGCCCGGCGTTGCCGTAGTCGCCCAGCACGAGCTCGGTGACCCTGCCGTCGTCGCTCCAGTCGCAGAAGACGTTCTCGGGCTTGACGTCGCGGTGCAGGAAGCCCAGCGCGTGCAGCTGGCACAGCGCGCGCCAGATGAGCGAGTACACGTGCAGCACGGTGGCCGCGTCCCTGACGCGGTGCGCGTCCATGTAGTCGAGCAGCGTGCCGCGGTAGCGCTGCGTCACCAGCAGGCGCGCGCGCTCGCCCGCGAGCACGACGCGGCGCAGCTTGAGCAGGCCGTCGACGTCGCGCTCGCCGCCGGCGACGACGCGCGCGTCGACGGCGTAGAAGACGCCCAGCTCGGTGTCCAGGTACTGCTTGAAGTCCGCGCCGAGCCGGGACTCGGGCGAGTACAGCTTGAGCATGTACCGCTTGCCGCGGTGGTCCATGGGCGTCACGACGCGGTCCTTGTCGTACACGGCGAGCGCCTCGGCGGCGAGCTCGCCGTCGCCCGCGAGCAGCTCCGAGCCGGCCACCGGCCGGCGCAGCGGCGAGAACTCCTCGTCGTGCTCGATGGTCTGCGCCGCGGACTTGCGGACGCTCATTGTTGAGGTGTGGCGATTGCGCTTTACACACATTTAATGCTCGCGCGCGCGGTCACCGCCAGGCCGGACGGCGCCGGCTCGGTGCTCGTGGACTGCTCGGCCGCCGCCATGCGCGCGGCCTTCGCGCTGGCCTTCGAGACCGCCGGCGCGCTGGTCGAGGGCGTCGACGTCGAGGCGGCGGGCGCGGAGCGCTGCCTGGTCCGCGCGACGCGCCAGGCCTGGACGGTGTACTACTGCGCGCTGAGCCGGCTGGGGCCGCCGGACCTGCACCCCTTCGCGCTGCGGCTCGCGGCGGCCTTCCTGCGCGGCGACGACTTTGAGCGCGCCGTCGTCGCGCGGACGGTGCTGGGCTGGGCGACGGCGGGGCTCGCGCCGCCGCCGATGGGCCACCCGGCCTTCGCGCTGGTGCGCGAGCTGCCGCGCGCGCTCGGCGCGCTGGCGCTCAGCGCCACGGTGGACGTGGCCACGGCGGCCTCGCTGCTCTGCGGCCACCTGCCGCACGCCGCCGACCCGCTGATCAGCGCGGACCCCGTGGCGCTGCTGCTGGACCCGGGCGCTCCGTGGTGCGTGCGTGCGCGTGCGCGGGCTGACGGGCGGTTACAACAGGAGCGCGCGCAACCGCGTGGCGCTGACGTGGCGGCTGGTCGCGCTGCCGCGCGCAAAGCCGCCGCCGCGCGTGGTGCGGCAGATGCAGGTCTTTACGAGCCAGAACCTCGAGCTGGGCATGTGCGGCGCCTGCAGGGTGGCCAAGGCGTTCCAGGCGCTGGAGGGAACGCGGGCCGAGTCACCGTACTCCTTCAACCCCGACGAGCGCCGCTTCTTCCTGCACGGCGCGAGCAGCGACGTCGTATTTGTGTAACGCCTCGTGCAGCTGCAGCTCAACGTCCAGCCGCTCGGCCAGCTCGGTGGCCGTCACCACCGCGCGCCCAAACTCGAGCAGCAGCGCGCGCAGCCGCCAGCGGCACGGGTCCGCGAAGAGCGCGCGGAACCGCGCGGCCCAGTCGCGCGCCGACTGCACGATGGCGGCGAGCGTCTGCTCCACGGTGACGCCGCACAGCCGCGTGCGCAGCGGCACGCGCGAGTCGACCACGCGCGCCATCGGCGACGCCAGGCTGGCGTGGATGGTCATCAGGCCGACGACCGCCTCGGCGACGCCCTCGTCGGGGAGCTCGATCCACTCCGTGCCGCCCACCGAGCCGTCGTCCTGCAGCACGATGGCCAGCTCGCCGCGCAGCCGCTGCGCGCCGCTCGTCGTCACCAGCACGCGCAGCTCGTGCGTGTGGCAGCCCTCGAAGAAGTCCGGAAGGAGCCGCATGGCCCTGCGCTGGCGCGCCAGGTCGTAGTTGGTGAGCACGCGGCGCACGTCCGGCTCCGGACGGGGGGTGCGGTCGGGGGACCTCAGCCGGGGGTAGCGGCGCGTCATTGTGTGAGGCGGTTACAACATTACCTACCGCGCCAAAACCGCACCGCCAGCGCCAGGCTTTCCGCCACCGCGCCGGAGGCCGCGCGCCCCGCCTCGCGCAGCCCGCTGACCAGCACCACGCGGTCCATGCCGCGCGCGCCGTCCAGGATGTCCTGCGCCGAGGTGTCCACCACCTGCGTCGGCACGCCGCGCTCGTGCAGCAGCGCGAGCACGCCGGGGTTGTCGAAGCTGTTCTCCAGAAACACGTGCAGCGTGCGCGCGCGGCCCAGCAGCGAGTCCAGCCAGGCCGCCACGGCCTCGGCCGGCACGCAGTCGGCGTGGAGCACCGCGAGGCCCTCGGCGCACTGGCCGACGCAGGCCGCCGCCAGGCCGTCCTCGCTCCACTGCGCGTACGCCAGCGCGTGGTTCAGCAAGCCCTCCCGCGGCGAGCAGGAAGACGGCGGCGCCGATGAAGGCGGCTTCGCCGGCGATGACGACGCCGCCGCCCCTCCCGCGCAGCAACCTGGCAAGGGTGCGAAGGGGGCTTCCTCGCAGAAGGGCAGGTTGTGCGTGATCGCTTCGCTGAGCGTCAGGGCGACCCGGGTGACCTGGGTCGGTGGGGGATGGTAGTTACAGCCGCGGAGGTGTTGCATGCGGCTCAGTTGTGGTACTGGCCGTACTTGATGATGTTGGTCCAGAACTCGTCCTTGTAGTTGATGCCCAGCTGCAGGCAGACGGCCATGTCGTCGCGCGTGTCGCGCGTGAGCTTGCCGGACCAGGCGCGGCGCGTGACGCCGAACTCGTCCTTGCTGCGCTTGCGCGTCTCGCGGTACGTGAGCATCTGGCGCTTGAACTCCCCCAGCATGACCTCGGGCTTCTCGTGCTGGGTGACGAAGCAGTCCGCGAAGCGGATCTCGTCCTTGCTCAGCCGCGTGCGCGTGGCCACCATCGAGTTCCACTTGACCTCGTGCGTCGTGAAGACGCCCAGCTTGAGCTCCTTGGACTTCATGAGGATCACGCGGCTGCGGCGGCGTCAGTGCTGCCGCCGGCGGCGCGGGCGCGCACCCGGGGAAGGCGTCGAGCAGCCGCGTGCCCAGGGTGGCGTTCTCCAGCCCAAAGTTGCTCTCGATGGCGAAGACCAGCTTGCAGCCGTGGAGCTGCGGGATCTCCAGCAGCCGCCGCACGTGCTCGACTATCTTGTGCTGGTAAGCGTCGTCCTCGCCGCTGACGTTGAACGCCTCCACGCCCACGATGGTCGCCCCGGGCTCCACCATGCTCACCAGCGCGTAGTCCGAGCCGGGCTTCTCGCGCACCTCGCTGCCGCCCGCCGGGTCGATCATGCAGAACAGGTGCCGGATGCTGCGGTCGCCCAGCGGCACGCGCGGGCTGCCGAACAGCTCGTGCACCTTCTGCCCCGAGAAGCACTCACTCCCCAGCTCGGTGTTGATGCCGCATCTGGCTCGGCGGGTCAGCGGCATGGGCGGGTGGGGGGCCGCGCACGTCTCCCGCAGGTACTTTTCGCGCCGCGTCGACCCGTACAGCGAGTTGAGCAGGTCGTGCGCGCGCTTGTTGCTCCACGAAGGAATCTCGTCCTGCTTGTGCTTGCACGCGTCGGCCTGCTTGCTGTTGATGCAGTCCTCGCACGCCAGCGTGAGCTTGACCCGGGACACCGTGCCCGAGTTCATGAGCTCCGTGAAGAAGTTATACATGTCTCCCCGCGTTAGCGGCGGGGCGGTCGCGGCGACCTACCGGGAGACGGCGTGCTGATGGCGAGCAGCGCCGCGTCCTTCATGAGCATCAGCGGCGCGACCGCATCGAAGAAGCCTGTCGGCGTCAGCCAGGGTGCGCGCGAGGACGCACAGTCCTCGTCGATGAACGCGGCCTCCTCCAGGATGATGACGTCGCCGCCCTGCCCGCGCAGCCTGCGGCGTGTTAGCAGCCCGCAATAGGCGGAGCGGCGTGCTTATATACGCCGCGGCGCGGCGTTTGCCCATCCCGCGGCGCGCTGGGAGGGCGCGCCCGGGCGCGGCCGGCGCGGCAACTTTGTGCCGCCACACACCGCGCCACCCATGAACGGCACCAGCTACCGCCTGTTCGACCCGTGCCTGCGCTACTCGGACGACAGGGGCCTGGCGGGGGGGCTCTCGGTGCTGGCGGCCTTCTTCCTGGTCATCGGGCTGAGCTACCTGCGCTACATGCCAAAGTCGAAGCGGCCGGCGGTGGCGTGGGTCGTGGGCACCGTGTTCACGCTCGGCGGGTTCGCGACGCACTACGCCGCCGGCGTGTACGCGCCCGAGGTGTTCACCAACCCGCTGCTGGCCGTCATCGTGGTGTTCAACGCGGCCTTCGCGCCGTGCATCAACGGGGAGAAGATTACGCAGGACCTGGTCATGTACACGCTGCTCGTCGCCGCGGGCATGGCGGTGGCGACGTCGACGGCCTCGGTGTGCGCGCCGAACGAGCCCGAGGACTTTGTGCTGGCGATGTGCGTCATCTACGGCCTGATGCACGGCGGGCTCACGCTGGGCGCGGTGTTCATGCGCGCGCAGGCCTTCCTCGCCAAGCAGCACAAGGGCCCGGAGCTGGCGCTGTACCGGAAGCGCAGGCCGCTGAACAGGGTCATCTCGGCGCTGCTCTCGGCGCTGTTCATCTCGCTGGCGACGCTGCTGAGCCGGCTGATGGTCGTGCTGCCGGCGGCGGGCCACGCGTTCCACCTCGTCGGCATCGTGGGCTGCTCGCTGTACGGGTTCATCGTGCTGAACTGGGCGCTGCTCGAGTTCGAGGCGCTGACCATCGTGCCGCTCTGGGTGGGCTTCAACGCCGTGCTGGGCATCGCGCAGGGCATGGTCATCTTCCAGGAGGCGACGTACATGGGCCCCGTGCAGATCCTCGTCATCGGGCTGGCCATGGCCGCCATCGTGGTCGGGTGCCACGGCCTGGCCGTGGAGCTCGAGCCCGAGCCCGAGCGCGAGTACGACTCGGTCGACAGCCTGGACGCCGAGATGCAGCGCATGAGCGTCACGCAGTAGCCGTAAAGCCTCACTCTTTTGCATGGACAAGCGCCAGAAGCGCGAGACCGTCAGGTCCTTGCTCGCGCTGCTGCGCGAGGACGCGGAGGCGCAGGAGGCGCTCGACGCGGCGGGGGAGGCAAAGGAGGAGGCGCGCGCCGCGAAGCGCCACCTCGACGAGTTCGCGCTCCGCTTCGCGGCCTGGCGCGAGCGCGCCGAGGCCGCGCTCGCCGACCTGCTCGCGGCCTCGGAGGAGCTGCGGCGCGACGTGGACGCGCTGAAGGGTAGAGTGGACGAGCGGCCGTAACACTCATTTACGATGCAAGCCGCCGCGCCCGCCGCCGCGCCCGCCGCGCCCGCCGCCGCGCCCGCCGCCGCGCCCGCCGTCGGCACGACGGCGCTCGAGGCGCAGGCCGACGCCAAGAGCGCGCAGGCCGCCGCCGAGGAGGCGCACGACCGCGCCGACGAGGCCTTCGCGTTCGGCTACGTGGCCGACCGCGCCGCCGCCCAGGCGCTCGCCGAGGTGGCCGCGCTGCGCGCGGAGCTCGAGGCGATGCGCGGCACGATGCTCACGCAGGCCGACCTGAGCCAGATGTGCAAGACCACGGAGGCGGTGCACGCGAAAATGGAGTCCGTCGCCGAGGCGCTGCGCTCCGTGCGCGAGCACGCGGAGGCCGTCGCGGCGATGGCGCAGGCGGTCAGCGCCGCCGTGGCAGGCAAGAAGCTGAAGCTGGTTGAGTAAATCACAATGGACGCCACCATCGAGTCGCTGCGCGCCGAGCTGCGCGCGGTGGAGGAGCGCGCCTCCGCGCGCCTCGAGCGCGCGGAGGCGAGCGTGGAGCACGTGCAGCGCGTGCAGCGCGCCGCCGCCGAGGCGCTGCGCGAGCTCGCCGAGGTGCGCGCGCGCGTGGACCGGGTCGGCAGGGACCTGGCCGCGCTGAAACGTAGCATGCAGTAGTAACACACATGGACCACAAAGAGCAGACCCTCGCCGCCTCGCTGGACCGCGCCTCGTGGCGGCACGGCGCCGCCCGCCCGCCGCCGCTGCGCATGCGGCGCGAGCTCGAGATGCTGTGCGAGGGCGTGGTCGTGGACACGGTCGAGGAGCTGCGCTGGCAGGGCACGCTCCCCGCGCCCGACGGCTCGCCCTGGGCCGGCTGCCGCATGCCGTTCAGCGTCGAGTTCCCCGCCGGCTGCCGCATGCCGTTCAGCGTCGAGTTCCCCGCCGACTACCCCAACCGGCCCCCGCTCATCTGCCTGCAGGGCGACGTGCTCCACCCCAACGTGCACACGTCGGGCCACGTCTGCCTCGAGCCCGTCCACGGCTGGTCGCCCGCGCACACCGTCAACGCCTACCTGCTGACGCGCATGCTCCTCCTCGGCGCGCCGGAGCCCGACTCCCCCGCCAACCCCGCCGCCGCCATGCAGCACGTCAGCGACTGGGCGCCCCTCGCCCGCTCGCGCTTCCTCGCCAGCATGCAGCTGCTCTTTGCGGCGCACATGTAACACCGGCCATTTACCCGGACCCCCTGTTTTGCAGTCCGCGGCTGCCGCCGCAAGCACCCGTCACCCAAAAGTGCCGATGTGACGGCCGAAAATCCCGTCTCTTTTTTCCCATAGGGTTGCAGTACACACGCACGTGGCGCCGGTGGGCTCTCTAAAGTCGCGAAAGCGCAGCCAGCGCTCCGCGCTCCGACGCTGGCGTAACAGGCCGATAACGCCGGCTTCTCGCCGCCGCCGGCCGATAACTCCCGGGAACCGGCTCCCGCGGCGCCGGCACCGGCCTTTGGCGCCACGTGGCCGAGCGGCTCCTTGCGCGGTAAACAGGCCGGCTTCCGTTTCCTGTCGGCGCCGTTGCC
>Ga0302308_10000224_pt1 | contig 50380 bp, 48 predicted proteins | sample III_Palsa_E3_3_FD_200531 | JGI IMG/M metagenome (GOLD analysis project Ga0302308, IMG submission 200531) | Peat permafrost microbial communities from Stordalen Mire near Abisko, Sweden - III_Palsa_E3_3 | ecosystem: Environmental > Terrestrial > Soil > Palsa > Peat permafrost | place: Sweden...
CGCGCACGCAATAACCCACTCCGCGCACCGTGTGGATCAGCTTGACCGGATACCCGTCGTCGACCTTTCGTCTGAGGTGGCGAACGTAGACGTCGACAATGTTAGTGACGCCCTCGAAGCTTCGGTCCCAAACGTGATCAAGAATCATAGTTCGTGAAAACACCCGACACGGCGACGACAGCAGGTACTCCAGTAGCGCGTATTCCTTGCCTGTCAATTCAATCCGCTTATCGCCCCGACGGACTTCCCGGCTCAGACGGTTTAGCTCCAGGTCGGAGAACAGCAGCACGTCGGTTCGTTCAATCGGCGTACGGCGCAGCAGCGCCTTGACGCGTACCACCAGTTCCGCGAAGTCGAACGGTTTGGTGAGGTAATCGTCGGCACCGGCCTCGAAATGCTTTACCTTCTCCTCTATGGCGTCGCGTGCCGTAAGGACCAGAACCGGCAGCGACGGATGCGACTGCCGCACTCGCCGCAGCAACTCGCTGCCGTTGATGAATGGCAGCATCAGATCCAGAATCAATAAGTCGTACTCGTATGAGTTGATATTGTTCTGGCCTTCGCGACCGTCGACCGCAAGATCGACGGCATAGTGCTCCGCTCGTAAGCCGCGAGCCACAAACTCAGCTAATTTTGGATCATCCTCAACTATGAGCAGTCGCATGGATTGGAACCTCGGCTGATATTGGACAGGATTCACATTAGGATCCCGTGAGGCCAGCATTAAAATGCCTTCATCTCGTGCCGCCCGGGATGAATTTTCGAGACTTCAATACCAGAAACGCCGGATTCGGCAGCGCCGCTCTCATACTGCAGCGTCGACAGGCGCTATTGCATGGGTGATGCGGCAGCTTGGATTGCGGTCACAGCTGTTGGTCTCCGTCGCGTGTAGCCGCGGCCGAGTCCGCCGTCAAGCACATCACGCAATTGGCTATCGAGCGTCTCGCGAGCCCGGAATACGCGCGAACGAACCGTCCCTATCGGGATGAGCATCGCCATGGCGATCGCCGCATAGGAAAGGCCATCCACTTCCCGCAACATGATGGCGGTGCGGTGGCCGCGCGGCAGCGAAGTGAAAGCCGCATCGACCAGGCGTTCCATCTCCTCCGCAGCGCTCACCTGTTCGGGCGTGGCAATTTCTAGTAGCCGCGCCGGCACCGCGCCCGAACTATCCTCTCTCCTGAGCACGTACCTCGTCGGAACCACGAAGCCACGAGCGCGCGTCTTCAAGAGGGAGTTGGCTGAGTTGATCGCGATGCGGTGCAGCCAAGTATAGAAAGCGGATTCACCGCGAAATTGCTTTAGCCCCGTATAAGCCTTAAGGAAGGCCTCCTGTGAGGCATCCTCCGCATCGGCATGATTACGAGTGTATCGCAGGAGCATACTCAGTACTCTGCTCTGATACTTGAAGATCAAAAGATCAAAGGCGGAGCGGTCTCCCGACTGCGCGCGTCGCACGATCTCAAGCTCGGACGCGTCATTCGCTTTAATCGCCGGGACGATCTTGGACTCCTTTGACCGAGGCATCCGAATCACTCCATACGCCTGAATAATTCGTCACGCAGCCTCTCTGCCTGCCACAGGCGTAGCCACAGACGCCCAAGCTCGGATTCATCCCGGTCGGATGCATCGAGACACAGGGCGTAGTCTCGTCGCGCGTATTCGACTTGAACCAGGGCCGCGTTCCACGCTGCTTCGCCATTGCTTAGTTCCGTTTCGACATTCGATGATGCGTTCATGTCAATTGTCTCCGGTGCACTCATTCCCTGGGCTGGCTATACGCGCCCGGCACGGCTGGTAAGTCTCCAACTGCCGCGCTCTTGAGAAATGCCGCGCGTCGGCTGTCAGCGGACCTCAGCGTACGCGGGGTTGATTAAGGGCCGCTGAAATTTGGATTAAAGCCGGGCAGTCGGCGGATGGAAATTTGAGCAAGTTGGCGCGCAGCGGTGAGCGCGGTTCCGCACCGGCCTTTCCCCGGCTCTTTACCGCCGACAGGCGTCTCCAATCACCCCGCTCTGGTGCGACTGGCACAGGTCGGCGCATCGGTATACATTGGCAATAAATCAGACGCGCGGGCGTCACGGCCAATAAGCGGTTGGGGAGAGTCGCAATGGACGGTGCACGAAAAAAGCACGGCGGTTGGAGCTGGTGGTACGCATTGTTCCTGTTTCAGTTTGTCGCGGTGCTCTGGCCACCTTTCTATAACCGCATCGAGCCCGCCTGGCTGGGGCTGCCGTTTTTCTACTGGTATCAGCTGCTGTGGGTGATCATTAGCGGGCTGATTACGGCCGTGATTTATATCGCAACCGATCAGTAGGCCGCCGGAGCGATATTCGAGGCCGGCGCAATAAGAAACTCTTGGGGAGAGCCGCGTGCAGGACGTCAATTGGGTAGCACTGATCGTATTCGTGGGCCTGTTTGGTTTCGTTACCTGGTTGGGGTTCGCCGCAGCGCGCTGGCGCAAGGGCGATCTCGATCTGCTGCACGAGTGGGGGCTGGGCGGCCGTCGCTTCGGCACCGTGGTCACCTGGTTCCTGGTGGGTGGCGATCTCTATACCGCCTATACCTTCATCGCCGTCCCGGCGCTGGCCTTCGGTGCCGGAGCGGTTGCCTTCTTTGCGGTGCCCTACACCATCGTGATTTATCCGTTCCTGTTCCTGGTCTTTCCGCGTCTCTGGCACGTCTGTAACAGGAAGGGCTACATCACGGCGGCGGATTTCATCCGCGGCCGCTTCGGCAATCGCTGGCTGGCGCTGGCGATCACAGTGACCGGCATTGTCGCGACCATGCCTTACATCGCCCTGCAGCTGGTGGGCATCCAGGTCGTCGTCGGGGCGCTGGGCATTTCCGGCACCGGACTTGCAGCCGACCTGCCGCTGATCATTGCCTTCATGGTACTAGCGGCGTTCACCTATTCGAGCGGCCTGCGGGCCCCCGCATCCATCGCGATCGTCAAGGACATACTCATTTATGTGACGGCCTTTGCGGCCATCATCTTCATTCCGATCGAGCTGGGCGGGTTCGGCAAGATTTTCGCGGCGGTGCCGGCCAAGAAGATCCTGCTGGCGGTGCCCGGTGCGAACTCCACGGGCGCGTACGGTGCGTATGCGACGCTGGCGCTCGGCTCGGCGATGGCGCTTTTTCTGTATCCACACTCCATGACTGGCATCCTCAGTGCGAGCAGTGGCAACGCGATCCGCCGCAACGCCGCACTGTTGCCCGGCTATTCGTTCATGCTGGGCCTGCTGGCGTTGTTCGGCTTCTTTGCGATTGCAGCCGGGGTCGACAAGCTGCCCGAGTTCGCGGGGGGCTTCAAACAGTTCGGCAATAACTTTGCGGTACCCGCGCTGTTGTTGCACAGCTTCCCGGCCTGGTTCGTCGGCATCGCCTTTGCCGCCATCGGCATCGGTGCGCTGGTGCCCGCCGCCATCATGTCCATCGCGGCGGCCAATCTATACACACGCAACATCCATCGCGAGTTCATCAATAAGAATCCCACCGATAAGCAGGAAGCGCAGATGGCCAAGTGGGTGTCGCTGGTCGTAAAGGTCGGTGCGCTCGTGTTCATCCTCTACGTGCCCACGAAGTACGCCATTCAGTTGCAGCTGCTCGGCGGCATCTGGATCATCCAGACGCTGCCGGCGGTCATGTTTGGTGTCTTCACCCGCTGGTTCAATTCCTGGGCGCTGCTGATTGGATGGGCCGTGGGCACGTATGTCGGCACCTCGATGGCGATCGCGGCCAATCTTGCGGCGGCCTATCCGCTGACGATCGGGAGCTATTCCTTCCCCGGCTATACGGCGTTCTACACGCTGCTGCTCAATCTGGTGATTGCCATCGTCTTGACGCCGGTGTTCAAGCTGATGAGTGGCGCCAGAAAGGCAGCCGACGAGACGGTGGCGACGGACTACCTGGCCTGAGGCGGCAGTGGATGGCGCGGCGGGCGGCGTGCGCCGTGGCCGCTTGGGAAGCTAAGTTCGGGACTCGAGTTTCTACGGGTGGCTGCGCGAAATACGATCCGCAGAAGCCGCATCGACATTCCCAAGGCATCGCATTCGGGCGCAGCGGTCACCGCGACACTGAGCTTACGCGGAACAGGGTCTCATGGTGTCAATGCAGCAGCCTTGCGAGCTTCGCATCAAGAGCCGTTACCCGACGAGACACGGCTGCGTGTCCGTGCAGGCGCCGGGTAAAGCGATCAGAGGGTGATACGAACGCCAACTGTCGGAGCAATGTTGTTGTTGTAGTAATAGGGGACGCCGGGGCCGTGAGGAATGGCGATTGCCAGACCGCCGCTGACGTCGGAATACGCAATGCCGGCATAAGCATCGAAGCGCTTAGTGATGTGATAATCGGTATAGAGCGCCACCTCGTTGAGGGCGCCCGCACAGGAACTGCGGAAGCCGGCGGTAGGCGAGCAGGTCGACGGAACACGGAAGTCGTTCTGCCACTCGCGATAGTAGGACAAAGTGATGTCGGTTTTGCTGTCGAAGGCGTATTTCAAACCCGTCCAGAAGACTTGCACGATCTTGGGAGAGTCAAGATTGTTGTCTTCGACGCCGCTCAAGAGATAGCCGCCCTGGGCAGTGGCGCCGATGCCTAACGGGTTTGCTGGGTTAGTCTGCCGGATGTGTTCGTAGCCGCCGAAGAACTTGAACGGATCCCAGACATATTTGGCAGCGATCATAATGGCGGTGTTGTCGGTCACGATGCCATATTCGGTGTTGTTCATTCCAATCAGATTGGCCCCGTTGATGGGGTTTGTATTGATGCTATTGAGGGTCGACTGATACTTGGCTGACAGACTCGCAGGCCCCAGCAAGGGGTTGAGAACGCTGATCGCCTGGTTGATGCGTTGCAGGACGACATCGGCGGAGAATTGGCCGTAGATTCCGCCGAGGTCGAATCCATACGCGGAGTTATGCGGCGCTTCACCCGTACAGGTGGCGGCAGACCACGCGGTGGAGGCGGAGTAGCAGCCGCCCTCACCGTCGGCGAGTTTATACATCGCGCCGAAATGGACCGGGCCATAGCTGACCCGATATTTTATGGCTTCGTCCCAACGGGTGTCCTGGGTGTCGCCGCCGCCGGCCATCAGGCCGTTATAGCCGATGAACGAAAAGGAATAAGCGCCACCGGCTGGATCGTAAGCGAGCATCGCATCGGTACCGAGCGCGCGCTGACGACCTAAGGTCAGCGTGCCAAAATGCGTGGACGATATACCGCCAAAGAATTCGTCATTGAACGGTTGGCCCGCGCGCGCGCCGTCGCCGGCGAACGAATAGCTGCTCCTGGGGAGGCCGGCGTTGGCGGTGTTAGTGGCTGCCAGGTTGGCGAGCTGGCCGGACTGCGGATTGATGCCGGTCGAAGCGTTGAGCACAACGGCCCAGCCATGCACAAGCTCTTCCCTGACTCTGACGCCCAGACCGGTCTGCGACAGGTTGTTCGGCGCAATGAGGAATTGAGCGTGATTGCCATTCCGGTTGACCAGCGATTCGCCTTCATAGTTATAGCCGTTTTCCGGTAAACCGTGGCTCACCCAGCCCAAGCCCACGTCATACGTGCCGTACAGGGTAATGCCATGCCAGGTCAGCGGGCAATCGGTAGCGAAGATATCCTGGACGCTCGCGCAGGCTGCTGGGGTGGGTGGAGCAGCCGCAGCCAGTTCGGCGGCTCGCGCCGCATGATTTAAAACGAAAGTTGAAGCAAGCGCCGCAAGGGTGCGCCACCAGACAGACCGCATTGTACTTTCCCTCGAAAGAATTATCCCAACAAACGAAATATTCAGCGAGATATAACGATCGCGACGGCTAGCCTTCCACCGCCGGCACGATTGGATCCTGCCATCGGCCACCGTAATTAGAGGTCGTTATATTTGGTGGTATATAACACAGCCAAGTCGCAAAGCGCAAAATCCCACTGGGGGTAGCTGCGCGTATATACGTCATTGCAAGAGCGGCCACCTGCAAAATCATTTAAACGTTTGGTGGAGACTCGCCTTCGCTATGATGTCGTGAGGAGGAATCTCTATGGCCGCTCCTGTTGTTCGATTCAGGATCGATTTCGCGAAACATTCCAGTGTTGGGCCGGGGAAAATCTGCCTTCTCGAAGCCATTAGAGATGCCGGTTCTTTGTCGAAAGGGGCGCGCAACATTGGGATGAGTTATCGTCGTGCTTGGCTCTTGATCGAGAGTCTGAAGCAATCTTTCCGGGAGCCCCTGACAGTGGCAAACACGGGAGGCAAGGACGGAGGCGGGATGCTAGTCACCGAATTCGGCGACGCCTTGATTAGAAACTATCGCGAATTGGAACGAGACTTTGCGACATTGGCAGAGCGACGACTCCATCCCATCATTGCGACGGTTATCCGACATTCCAGGACTGGCGCTAAGGTATCGATACGCTCGAAGCTTGAGTAAGGCTGCAGATGGTCTGACACGCTATACGCTCTGAGAGCGTAGCCTTGCTGCGGCGGACGGCTTTTAAACATTTCGCGCTTGCCGACCGTGCGGCGCGGATTGGCAAGGAACCCGACGGCGTGCCCGTGATTTCGCTGGTTCCACATCGGACGTGCTTGCTGGAAGCGATGATACAGGCGAGGCTCCAACGCCTCAGCACGATATTGACCGAAACGGCACACGGGCCAAGCCCTGCTTTGTCATGCGGTTGTAACACTGACACGGCTGAATACGCGCAGCATTGCCCGACCGAACCTTAGTCAGGAGAGACGACTGTGCACCGCAAACTTTCATCGATCGCAGCAGCAGGGACGCTGGCTCTCCTGGGAGCCTGGAATGGGCAGGCATTCGCCGATGACATTTCCGGAGCGGGTGCGACCTTCCCTTACCCCGTCTATGCCAAGTGGGCCGAGGCATACAAACAGCAGACCGGCATCGGGCTGAATTATCAGTCGATCGGATCCGGGGGCGGCATCAAGCAGATCGAGGCCTCCACGGTGACCTTCGGCGCCTCGGACAAGCCGCTCGAGGCGGCCGACCTCAAGCAGAATGGCCTGGTTCAGTGGCCACAGATTATCGGCGGCGTGGTGCCGGTGGTGAACATCCCGGGCATCAAGCCGGGCGATCTGGTGCTCGACGGCCCCACGCTCGCCAGTATTTACCTGGGCGAGATCTCGCGCTGGAACGATCCGGCCATCAAGAAGCTCAATCCCTCGCTGAATCTTCCCAAGCTCGATATCGCGCCCGTTTATCGCTCCGACGGCTCGGGCACGAACTTCCTGTTCACGAACTATCTCTCGCAGGTCAGTCCGAACTTTGCCAAGACCATCGGCGCCAACGCGTCCGTGCAATGGCCGGTGGGCATCGGCGCCAAGGGCAACGAGGGCGTTGCCAACCAGACCACCCAGACCGGGGGCGCGGTCGGTTATGTCGAGTACGCCTACGTCAAGCAGACCAACATGACGTACGCGAAACTCATCAATCGCGATGGCAAGGCCGTGGCTCCCGAAGCCAAGGCCTTCCAGGCCGCGGCGGCCAATGCCGACTGGGCCAAGGCCGAGGGCTACTACCTGATCCTGACCAACCAGGGCGGGGCCGCCAGCTGGCCGATCACCGGGGCGAGCTTCATCCTGGTGCATGCCGACGGCAAGGACGCCAACGTTCCGGCCGCCCTGAAGTTCTTCGACTGGGCGTTCAAGAGTGGCCAGTCGCTGGCCGAGAGCCTGGACTACGTGCCGCTGCCGGCCGCGGTGATCACGCTGGTCGAGAAGACCTGGACGGATTCGGTCAAGGTCAACGGCAAGGCTGCCTGGGCGGGCAAGTAGCGCCGTCGCGGCCCTCGAGGGCGCAGCGTCCGGGTTGCGGCGTTGCCGTAAGATACTGCGCACATGTCCGCGGTCACGATCCCTTATAAGCAGCAGCTGCGGCGCGAGGCTCGCGCCGAGGGCATATTCCGCTTTTTCTCGCTGGCGGCGGCGCTGCTGGTGCTGGCGCTGCTGGCCGGTGTGCTGATATCGCTGTGCTATGGCGGCTGGCCGGCGCTGAAGGAGTTTCGCTTCGGCTTCCTGACGCAGACCATCTGGAATCCGGTTACGGAGCGCTTTGGCGCCCTGGCAGCGCTCTATGGCACGGCGATCACCTCGCTGATCGCGATGATACTGGCCGTGCCGGTGGCCTTCGGCATCGCGGTATTCCTGACCGAGACCTGCCCGATCTGGCTGCGCAGCCCGATTGCTACCTGCATCGAACTGCTGGCCGCGGTCCCGAGCATCGTGTTTGGCATCTGGGGCCTGTTCGTACTGGCCCCGGTGTTGCAGCATTCCGTGCAGCCCTGGCTCATCGATGTGCTGGGCGACCTGCCGCTGATCGGCAAACTGTTTCGCGGACCTCCTTACGGCATCGGCCTGCTCACAGCGGGATTCGTGCTCGCGGTGATGGTGCTGCCCTTCATCACTTCCGTTATACGCGAAGTGTTTCTCTCGACGCCGCGCTCGCTCAAGGAAGCCGCGTACGGACTCGGCGCCACGCAGTGGGAGGTTATCTGGGATGTGGTGCTGCCCAACGCGCGGGCGGGCGTGGTCGGCGGCATCATGCTCGGTCTCGGGCGGGCACTCGGCGAAACCATGGCCGTGACTTTCGTGGTCGGCAATGCGCACCGCATCTCCGGCTCGCTGCTGGCGCCGGGAACAACCATTTCGGCCAGTATCGCCAACGAATTCACCGAAGCGGTGGGCAAGCTCTATACCTCCTCGCTGATCGCGCTCGGATTGCTGCTGTTCGTGCTCACATTCGTCATTATCGCGGCGGCACGGCTGCTGCTGCTGCGCCTCGAGTCGCGCGGAGCGCAACTATGAACCGCGGCAGTCTCAGAAAACGCCGCATTACCGCCGCCGTGGCCCTGGGCGCCTCGGGACTCGCCACCGCGCTCGGGCTCGCGATACTGGCCGCGATCCTCTGGACGCTGTTCTCGCGCGGTCTCGAAGGTCTGTCACTGCAGGTCTTCACGCAGACCACGCCGGCGCCGGGCAGCAGCGGCGGTCTGATCAACGCCATCTACGGCAGTATCGTGATGACGATGCTGGGACTGGCCATCGGTGCGCCGATCGGCATCATGGCCGCGACCTACCTGTCGGAATATGGCCGCGGCAAGCAGCTCAGCACCGTGATCCGCTTCATCAACGATGTGCTGCTGAGCGCGCCCTCGATCGTAATCGGTCTGTTCGTCTATACGATCGTGGTGCTCGGCATGGGGCATTTCTCGGCCATCGCCGGCGCCATATCGCTGGGCATCATCGTCATCCCGGTGACGGTGCGCACGGCCGAGGACATGCTGCGGCTGATTCCCTCGAGCATGCGCCAGGCGTCGGCGGGACTCGGCGCCCAGCCCTGGCGCACCATCACCAGCGTGGTGTATCCGGCCGCGCGCAGCGGCCTGCTGACCGGCGTGCTGCTGGCGATGGCTCGCATCAGCGGCGAGACCGCGCCGCTGCTGTTCACGGCGCTCAACAATCAGTTCTGGAGCGCCAAGCTCAATCAGCCCATGGCGAATCTGCCGGTGGTGATCTACCAGTTCGCGACCAGCCCCTACAAGAACTGGCAGTCCCTGGCCTGGACGGGCGCGCTGCTGATTACATTGTTCGTGCTGGCCCTGAGCGTCATCGCGCGCATGATCTCCAGCCTGTTCGGCGCCGGCGAGACGCGCATCGAATAGCGTTCAGGCCTTGGGTTTAGCAACGGTTTTATCAGGGTACTCACACCAGCGCGCAATCGGGCAGGTGGGGCATAGCGGGACGCGTGCCTTGCAGGTGTAACGGCCCAGCAGGATCAGCCAATGATGCGCATTCTGCAGAAACTCGGCAGGAATCACGCGCATCAGTTCGTCTTCCACCGCGCGCGGATTAGCGCCGTGCGCGAGCCCGGTACGGTTGGCCACGCGGAACACGTGCGTATCGACGGCCATGGTCGGTTCGCCGAAGGCGGCATTGAGCACCACGTTGGCGGTTTTGCGTCCAACGCCCGGCAGCTCCTCGAGCGCCTCGCGATTGCGCGGCACCTCCCCGCCATGGCGCTCGATCAGCAGCCGGCAGGTCGCCAGAATATTGCGTGCTTTGCTGTTGTACAGCCCGATAGTGCGGATGTAGCGCTTGATACCAGGCAGGCCGAGTTTGACCATGGCAGCCGGCGTCGGGGCGTCACGGAACAGCGCACGCGTGGCGACGTTGACGCTCTTGTCGGTCGCTTGCGCCGAGAGGATCACTGCGATCAGCAGTTGAAATGGCGTGTCGAACAACAGCTCGCTGTGCGGATGCGGGTTGGCCGCGCGCAGATGAATAAAGATCTGTCGAACCTGCTGCCGGTTCATGGCGGCTTGGCTGAGCGCGCGGCCTGCTTGCGACTTAAGAGCAGCGCCTCGCGTTCGCGCAGCAGCCGGGCATCGCGCTGACGGTGATAGTCGTAGCGGCGGCGATTGTCCGCTGCAGTGGGTGCGGTGTCATCCGGCTCGCGCGGCTGCATGACGATGCAGTCGACCGGGCAGGCCGCCAGGCACAGATCGCAGCCGTTGCAGTCGGCGTCCAGCACGGTGTGCAGAAACTGCCGCGCGCCGACGATGGCATCGACCGGGCAGGCCGGCAGGCAGCGCGCGCAGCCGATGCAGGCTGCGGCATCGATGACAGCGCGGGTTGGCGCCTGTTCATGGCCACAGGCCGGATCCAGCGGCAGCGGATCGAGGTGGAGCAGGGCTGCCAGCGCCGCAATCCCGGCGCTGCCGCCTGGCGGACAGCGATTGACGGCCGCCGTCCCCTGCGCGAGCGCCTCGGCGTAGGGCCGGCAGGCCGCATAGCCGCAGCGCGTGCACTGGGTTTGCGGCAGCAGTGCATCGATGCGATCGATCAGCTCTGCCTCGTTCAATAGCTGCCGGCTCGTCTACCTTTTAGTGCCGGCGAGAATACCCTGCTTCGAGAGCTCGGGCACCAGCACGCGGCTGATATCGTCCGTGATGCTGTGAGTGGTGCTGATATCCACGCTGCGCGTGATGCCGGTCCAGATCAGCTTGCCGCCGGTCGCATCGACCGTGAAGACATCGGTCTGATAGTCGGCGCGATGTTCGGTCTCGACATAGCCGGGCCCATAGGCCGCATCCCAATAGCCGTAGTAGCGCCAGCGCCAGCCAAACCCGACCCCCGCATAGCCGGGCATCCAGTAATTGCGCTGACTGGCGCCGACGAAGTGCGACGCCATCACGCCGTCAAAACCCTCCCGGCTTGCCGTGGCCGCGAGTTCATCCGCATTCGGCGCCTTGGCGGGAAATACCGCATAGGACGCCGTGGCCTGCACGCCCTGGTGCAGCAGCGCGCCGACCATGCCGTCTTCCCACAACCGCCGCCGGCCATCGTCCTTTTGCACCCCCACCACCAGCACCTTGTGCAGTGGCGGCCCGGCGAAAGAGGCGTCCTTCCAGCGATCGATCAGCGAGGTGTTGACGCAGCCGCCAAGGGTCAGCAACGCCAGCCCGAGAAGGACCCGGCCGGTTGCCTGGCGAGCATACGATGAAGCATCCATGGGAAGACTCTCCTGGTGGCAGAATGCGCTCGGTTCAATAGACCGCGCAGTGAGATTAAATGTTCCAGGCGTTGACGCCCATCGTCCGGCTACTCCTTTATGCCAATCTGATCGCTTACGGCGCGGAATGGTTGACAGGGGACGGCCTGTTCGAAGCCTTTGCACTCTGGCCCGTTGGCGGGGATCGCCTGTACGGCACCCCGCCCTTCGAACCCTGGCAGCTGGTGAGCTACGCCTTCCTGCACGATCGAGGCAACCTGATGCACCTGATCGGCAACATGTTCGGGCTGTGCATGTTTGGCCCGGATACCGAGCGAGTGCTCGGGCCTAGGCGATTTGCGCTGTATTACGGCGCCTGCGTCATCGGCGCCGGCCTGGCGCAGCTCTGGGTGGCGCATTCGATTTCGCCCGGGCCGTCGGAGACGATCGGCGCCTCAGGCGGCATTTTCGGCCTGCTGCTCTTCTACGGGGTGACCTTTCCGCAGCGTAAGCTGGTGCTGCTGTTCCCGCCGATTCCGTGGCCCATCCCGGCGTGGCTGTTCACCTCGCTCTACGCCGTGGTGGAGCTCTACCTGGGCGTTTCCGGCCACATGCAGGGTGTCGCCCACTTCGCCCACCTGGGCGGTGCCGCCACCGGGCTGCTGCTGATCCTGTATTGGCGCCTGACGGCCCGCGAGCCGCGCTAGCCCTCAGCTGACCTTCATGCCCGGTTTCGCGCCCTCGGCCGGTTCAATCAGGAAGATGCCGGCGTCCTGCTCGCCGCTGGCACACAGCACCATGCCCTGCGAGACACCGAAGCGCATCTTGCGCGGCGCCAGGTTGGCGACCACGACCACCTGCCGGCCGATAAGCTGCTCGGGGCGGTAGGCCCCGCTGATACCCGAGAATACCGTTCGCGGCTCGCCACCCAGATCCAGGGTAAGCCGCAGCAGCTTGTCCGAACCTGCGACCGCGGCGGCATCGGCGACCCGTGCCACTCGAAGATCGAGCTTCGCAAAATCATCGATGCTGATCGTTGCGGCAGGTGCTGCGCGTGCCGCCGCCGGCTGTGCCGCGGGCGCCGTGGTCGCTGCGGCGGCGGTGCCGGCCGCAGGCGGCGCCTCGGGGACCTGAACATCGACCAGCGAGGCCACCGCGGCGGCGTCGAGCCGGGTCGCCAGCGGCTGATAGGAACGCAGGGCGCTGCCGAGCAGCGGCGTGTCGATGGCGGACCAGTCCTCGAAGCGCGTGCCCAGAAAGCTGGCCGCAGCCGAAGCTATACGCGGCAGTACGGGCGCCAGGTAACTCATCAGCACCCGAAAGAGGTTCAGGCCCTGCGTGGCGATCGCGGGCACTTCGTGCGCGCGCGTTGGATCCTTGGCCAGGGCCCAGGGCTTGTGCTGATCGATATAGCGGTTGGCGAGATCGGCCAGCGCCATGATCTCGCGAATGGCCGCGGCATATTCGCGGGCCTCGAAGAGCGCGGCAATCGGCTCCGCGGCCGCGACGAACTGCCGATACAGCGCCTCATTTTCCAGTGCCGGCGCCAACCGGCCACCGGCTCGTTCGATGAAGCCGGCGCAGCGGCTGGCGACATTGACGAGCTTGCCGACCAGATCCGAATTGGTGCGCGCCACGAAATCGTCGATATTGAAGTCGATGTCTTCGATGCCACTACTGAGCTTGGCGGCAAAGTAGTATCGCAGCGGCTCGGGCGGCAGCCGTTCCAGGTAGCGCCGCGCGGTGATGAAGGTACCGCGCGACTTGGACATCTTCTGGCCGTTGATGGTCAGGAAACCGTGCGCGAACACGGCGGTGGGCCGCCGCAATCCGGCGCCATACAGCACCGCGGGCCAGAACAGCGTGTGAAAGTAGCTGATGTCCTTGCCGATGAAGTGATAGAGCTCCGAGGCGGTCTCGGACTTCCAGTACTCGTCGAACGAGGCACCGTGCGCGGCGCGCCAGGCCTCGAAGCTGGCGATGTAGCCGATCGGCGCATCGAACCAGACGTAGAAGAATTTGCCCGGGGCGTCGGGTATTTCAATGCCGAAATACGGCGCATCGCGCGAGATGTCCCAGTCCTGCAGTCCGGCCTCGAACCATTCGCCGAGCTTGGCGCGCACCGCGTCCTGCAGACTGCGGCCGGCGACGTATTGGCGCAGCATGGATTCGAAGGCGCCGAGCTTGAAGAACAGGTGATCCGACTCCCGCCACACCGGGCGCGTACCGGTCACCGTCGAGACCGGATCGATGAGGTCTGCGGGCGAATAGGTCGACCCGCACACCTCGCAGCTGTCGCCGTATTGGTCCGCCGACCGGCATCGGGGACAGGTGCCGCGCACGTAGCGATCGGGCAGGAACATCTGCGCCTGCTCGTCGTAGGCCTGATTGACTGCGCGCCGCGAGATGAAATCGTGACCGCGCAGGGCCTCGTAGAGCTCGCGCGTAAAGCGCCGGCTCTCTTCCGAGTGCGTCGAATGATAGTGATCAAACTCGATCAGAAAGCCGTCATAGTCGCGGCGATGATCGAGTGCGGCCCCGGCGATCAGCGCCTCCGGCGTCACGCCCTCCTGCTGGGCGCGGATCATGATCGGTGTGCCGTGGGCATCATCGGCGCAGCAGAATATGCAGCTATTGCCGCGCATCTTCTGGAATCGCACCCAGATGTCGGTCTGGACGGATTCGATGATGTGGCCCAGGTGCAGCGGCCCGTTGGCGTAGGGCAGAGCGTGGGTGACGAGAATCTTGCGGGGCATGGTGCGGCGGACTGGTTGGACCAGACCGCATTATTGCATGCGCGCGCTACTGCTAGGCCTGGTCCTTGTACTGTTCGAACTTCGTCTTGTTGATCGCCTTGCGATAGGCCTCGGCGCCATTGACGACGCCGGCGTCGAACAACTGCTGGATGGCAGTATCCATCGTGCGCATGCCGAACTGGCCGCCGGCCTGCATCGAGTTTTCGAGCTGATCGAGCTTGCCCTGGCGGATCAGGTTAGCCGTGGCAGGCGTGTTGATCAGTATCTCGAGCGCAGCCACGCGTCCGCCGCCGTCGGTTTTCCGCAGCAGCTGCTGCGAAACCACGCCGCGTAACGAGGTCGATAGCATGGTGCGCACATGCGACTGCTTGTCGGCCGGGAAGCCATTGACCAGGCGATCGACGGTCTGGGCCGCGCCGTTGGTGTGCAGCGTTCCCATCACCAGGATGCCCATTTCCGCGGCCGTCACGGCGATGCTCATGGTCTCCAGGTCGCGCAATTCGCCGACCAGGATCACGTCGGGATCTTCGCGCAGGGCTGAGTGCAGTGCCGCGGCAAAGCTCGGTGCGTGCACGCCGATCTCGCGCTGGCTGATCAGGCACTTGTGGCGCGGGTGCACGAATTCGATTGGATCCTCGACCGTGAGGATGTGGCCTTTGATGCGCTTGTTGATGTCATCGATCATCGCCGCCAGCGAGGTCGACTTGCCCGAACCGGTCTTGCCGGTCACCAGGATGAGTCCGTTATTGGCCCGGCACAGCTGCCGCACGGCTTGCGGCATGTCGAGTTCATCGAGCGTCAGGGCCTTGGAGGGGATGGCCCGCATGACCGATCCCATGCCGTTGAGCTGGCGCATGATATTGACGCGAAAGCGACCCTTGCCTTCGAGCGTGTAGGCGAAGTCGGCTCCATCCTTTTGCTCGAAGCGCTCGACCGCCTTCTTGGGCATGATCTCGTAGAGTGTTTCCTTGACGAACTCGGCCGTCAGTACCTCCTGGCGCAGCGGCGAAAGCTCCCCGTGCAGTCGGATGCGCGGTGGGTCGCCGGCCAGGAAATGCAGATCCGAGCCGCGCCGGCGCATGATTTCTTCGAGGAACTGGTCGATTTGTGCCATGAACCGCGGCGCTCAGCTGTGCGTGCTCTGAAGGCCGGTGGCATCGAGCTTCGGCAGCATGCTGGTGTCGGTCACGAATCTCTGGAACATGCTCTTGTTGGTGGCATAGGCGTAGGCGTCGTCGGGATCGATTTCGCGCGCGTTGAGCGCCGCCTGCAGCGCCTGATCGAACAGTTGCATGCCGAATTCCTTGCCCATCTGCAACTGCGTGGGAATCTGGTGGGTCTGATCGGAAGTAATGAGCTTGGCAATGGCCTTGGTCATTACCATCACTTCGACCAGCGCGCGCCGGCTGCGACCGTCGACCCCTTTGACCAGTATCTGCGTCACGACGGCCAGCAGGCTCTGCGACAGGAAGGCCTTGGTCTGCTCGCGCTCCTCGGCGGGCAGCGCATCAATGAGGCGGTCAATGGTCTTCGTGGCGCTCGTGGTGTGTAAGGTACCGAGCACCAGGTGACCGGTTTCGGCTGCAGTCATGGCCATGCGGATGGTTTCCGCATCGCGCAGCTCGCCGACCAGGATCACGTCCGGATCTTCGCGCATTGCCGCGCGCACGCCCTCGGCGAAACTCGGGATGTGGGTGCCCAGTTCACGCTGGATGATCTGGCTCGACTTGCTGCGATGAACGAATTCGATCGGGTCTTCGAGGCTCACGATATTGAGCCGGCGCGACATGTTGAGCAGGTTGATCATGGCCGCGAGCGTGGTTGACTTGCCCGTGCCGGTCGATCCGGTAACGAGGATCATGCCCTGGTGGTAGTCGCACAGCTTGGTCACGATCGCCGGCAGCCCGAGCTTCTCGAGGGTCGGGATTTCGGAGGGGATGGCGCGAAAAGTCGCGCCGATGCCGGTGTCCTTGCGATAGATGTTGACGCGAAATCGTCCGCCGTCGGTGGATACGTAAGAGAAGTCCAGATCGTGGCCGATCCGGAAGTGATCCGACTGATTCGGGGTCAGGATCTCCATCAGATAGCCCTCGAGTTCCGTGTCGCGCAGATCGCGGAACTTGATGGCCTCCAGATCGCCATGCTGGCGCACCATCGGCGGCACCCCGACCGCCAGATGAATATCCGAGCAGCCCTGCTGCGTGCCAAGCTTCAGGAACGCATCGATACGTGCCACAGTCGATGTCCTTATCCGCGGCCCGATAAGGGGCCCGTTTATCGTCTGATGTTTAACCTAAGCGCCTGAGCCGGATCAACGCCTTGCAGCTCGAAATTTGACCCAGTGCACGGACTTTGCTTAACCCGGAGGGATCGGTGAGCCGAAAGGGGCAAGGATTACAGAAATCGCTCCAGCGCGCCGCGAAATTCGTCCATGGTCTGGAAGCGCTTGGCTTTGTCGACGGCCATGGCCTTGACGACCACCTCGGCGAGGTTGGCGGACAGCTGCGGGTTGATTTCCTGGGGAGCGCGCGCCTTGCCCTGCACGTGCTGGTACATGACCGCCATGTGATCGCCGCGGGAGTAGGGCGGTACGCCGGTGAGCATTTCGTAGAGAATGACGCCGAGCGCGTACACATCCGCCCGCTCATCGACCTTTCGGCCCAGGATCTGCTCGGGCGCCATGTACTTCGGTGAGCCGATCACATAGCCGGTCTTGGTGAGCTGCGTATCGCCCTCGCGCTGCGCGGCCGCAACGCCGAAGTCCACGATCTTGAGCAGGCCCTCATCGTTGATCAGCAGGTTGGCGGGCTTAAGATCGCGATGCACGATTCCCACCTGGTGCGCGACGGTCATCCCGGTGGCGATGTCGATGCCGAATTGCAGCGCGCGCTTCTGTTCCAGGGGCTTCTCGTTGATGATCTCCGAGCCCAGCGTGTGGGATTTGAAGTACTCCATCGAGATGGCGTAGTTGCCCTGGATGTATAGAAAATCATAGATGCGGATGACGTTGCGGTGCGTGATCTTGCGCGAGTAGCGCAGCTCGTGCACGAACCGCTTCATGATCTCCTCATCTTCGGCGACGTTCGGATTGAGGAACTTCAGGATCAACCGCTCCTCGACCACGGTGTCTTCCATGAGCAGCACGGTGCCGAAGGCGCCGCGACCGATGCGTTCGATGTACTTGTAGCGCCCTTCGATGACATCGCCCGGGTTGAGCGTCGAAATATCCAGTCGCTGACCGCCCGCACTGGCGACCTGCTGCACGACCTTCGCGACCTCCTTCTCCGGGATCAGCAGCGTACGCGCCGGCTCGCTCGGACGAACGCCGGTACGGCCCGGGCGCGTGGAGCCAAGCGCGGTCTGAGCGGCTGTCTGCGCGCCAACACCGGCCGAGAATCGCACTTCCAGTTCCGTCAGCGCCCGCACGGCCGCCCGCGCCACGGTGGCATCGGAGTTGTTGGACTGGCCCTGGAGCTGGACGCGGATCTGATCGGCCTGGTTCTCATCGCTCAGGCGCGAAAGTGCCTGGATCACCTCGACACGCGTCTCCTTGTCGGGACGCGCGAGCAGCGGCAGCAGCAGGTCCACCGATTTTGAGTCGCCGAGCTTGCCGATTGCCCTTACCACCACGGGGATCTGCTTGGTGCCGCCGGCGCGCAGCATTTCGTACATGCGCGGCACGGCGCGTTTGTTGCCGATTTCCGCCAGCGCATCCACCGCCCGCTCGCTGACCCACCAGTCGCTGTCCTTGGTGGCCTCGATCAGGTGATTGATGGCGCGCTCGTCCTTGGTCTGGTTGAGGATTTCGATCGCGGCGCGCCGGATATCCTCGTCCTTGTCGCGCACCAGCTCGAGCACCGCATCGATGACTTTGGGGCCGCCGATCTTGCCCAGTGCATCACCGGCGCGGCTGCGCACCCACCAGTCATCATCCTTGAGTGCCTGCAGCAAGTACTTGACCGAGCGCGCATCGCCAACTTCGTTGAGCACTTCCACGGCGCATCGCCGCGCCTGCTCCGATTCGTCCTTGAGTATGGGCACAAGGTGGCGGATGGTCTCCGGATCCCGGGCGTGCTGCAGCAGCTCCACGGTGCGGTTCTGGACTTCAATTTCCGGGTCGCGCAATAGGGCGCAGACCTTCGCAACCTCGATGGGGCCGTCCATCTTGGCCAGAGCGGCCAGCGAGGCCGCGCGGATCATCTTATTGGGGTCGGAAATCTGGGTCTGCAGCGCGCGCTGTACCTCGGGTTTGTTGAAGCGCGCCAGGATATTGATGATGTGCAGGCGTCCGATAGGATCCTTCCCCTGGAGGCGTCCCAGCAGCTCGGGAAGCGCGGTCTCATCGGCGGCTTCCGCGACGATGCGGAACAGCGCGGCCTTTTCGTTCGGCTCCTGCTGGTAGGCGGCGCTCAGCAGCTCCCGAACGGAGAAGCGCTGGCGCTGGCCGTTGATGACATCCAGCAGCGCCGACTTGGCGATGCCCGGGGTCGTGAGTGCTTCGAGCAACAGGTGGGGCGGGTAGCCGCGGCTGCTGGTCAGGGCCCAGGCCACGCCGGCAATGGCGCGCGGACTGCCCTGTACCATGGCCTGGACGAATTGGGGGAAGGTCTTGGCGCTGGCGAGCGTCGAGAGCACGTCGACGAATGCCACCGTCGCATGCTTGTCGGCCTCGGGGAGTGCCGCGATGACCGATTCTATGACGCCCGGACCCAGATCCTTGAGCTTGGCGATGGCTTTTTGGGTCTCCGGACTCATCAGGTCGTTGGTCGACTTGATCTGTTGGATCAGCCGATCGGAGCGCAGGTTGGTGAAAAAACTCATTCCGACGTGTTAATGTTGTTGCGAGGCCCGCACATCCGGTTGATCACGAACAGAAACATGGATTATGCCATGTTCGCCCGCGGGAAATGAGCACATGGCGACTACCGAGGCCAGCGTTCGCGCGGCCCTTGAAAGCTTTGTCGAGCCATATCTGCAACAGACGCTGGCGCAGGCGCAGGTGCTGCGCGACGTGGAACTCGCGCGCGATCAGCTGCGCGTCCGTATTGAGCTGGGCTTTCCGTCATTGGGGTACACGCACTCCTTGCAATCGGCGCTGCAGGCGCATCTGCGCTCGCAGGGCATCGATGTGCCGCTCACGCTCGAGCTCACCAGCGTCATACGGCCACATGCCGTGCAGCGCAGTCTCAAGCCGCTCGCCGGGGTGAAGAATATCGTCGCGGTGGCTAGCGGCAAGGGTGGAGTTGGCAAATCTACGGTTGCGGTCAATCTTGCCCTGGCCTGGGCGGCGGGGGGTGCGCAGGTCGGGATCCTCGATGCCGACATCTACGGCCCCAGCCAGCCGATCATGCTGGGCCTGGTCGGCCAGCACCCCAGCTCGCCCGATGGCAAGCTCATCCAGCCGCTGCGCGCCCATGGGCTGGCGGCGATGTCGATCGGGTTTCTGGTCGATCCGAGCCAGGCGGTCGTCTGGCGCGGGCCCATGGTCACGCAGGCGCTGACGCAGCTGCTGTCGGACACCGAGTGGGGCGAGCTCGATTACCTGGTCGTCGACATGCCGCCCGGCACGGGGGACATTCAGCTGACGCTCGCGCAGCGCGTGCCCGTCTCCGGGGCCATCATCGTCACCACGCCGCAGGATATAGCGCTGGCCGATGCCCGCAAGGGTCTGGCCATGTTCGAAAAGGTGTCGGTGCCGGTGCTCGGCATCATCGAGAACATGAGCGTGCACGTGTGCAGCCATTGCGGCCATACCGAGCACATCTTTGGGGCCGGCGGCGGCGCGCGCCTGGCCGCTGAGAACGGCGTCACACTGCTCGGCGAGTTGCCGCTCGACGTGCGGATCCGGGAACAGGCCGACGGCGGACGTCCGACCGTGGTCGCCGAGCCGGACAGTGCAGCGGCCCAGGCCTACATCTCGGCGGCGCGACGTGCGGCGGCGATATTGTCGTTGCGCGGACGCGATCGCAGCACACTGTTCCCCAAGATCGTGGTGGAAGACACCTGAATGAGCATCAAGTCGGACAAGTGGATCCGCCGCATGGCCGAGAAGCACGGACTGATCGAGCCGTTCGCGCCCCGGCAGGTGCGGGAGAACGAGGGCGGCCGGATCATTTCTTATGGCACGTCCAGCTACGGCTATGACGTGCGCTGCGCACGCGAATTCAAGATCTTCACCAACATCAACTCCACCATCGTCGATCCGAAACAGTTCGATGAGAAGAGCTTCGTCGATGTGGCGGCCGATGTGTGCATCATTCCGCCCAATTCGTTTGCGCTGGCGCGCACCGTGGAATATTTCCGCATTCCGCGCAATGTGTTGACGGTGTGCCTGGGGAAATGTGTCACGGGCGATACACGCGTGGTCGATGCTGACACAGGAGCGTACGTTCCAATCACGCAGATGCGCTGGGGCAAAAAGACGCTGGCCCTCGACGGCTCGCAGCTTCGCGCAGCAAAAGTTTCCGACTTCATACCGCAGGGCGTGCGCGAAGTCTTCGAGCTGCGAACCCGTGCGGGCCTGCGTATCCGGGCCACGGCCAATCATCCATTCCGCATGCTTGACCGCTGGACGCCCCTCAGCGAGCTCAAGGTCGGAGACCGTATCGCGGTCGCGCGTGAGATTCCGGTCTTCGGTCGAACACCATTGCCCGACTGGGAAGCCACGCTGCTGGGACTCATGATCTCGGAAGGGCAACGCGATACAGCCGATCCTGCGATGGTGAAGCTGCTCGAACGGGCGGTGGCTGAGTCTGGGCTAGACGCAAATCGTTCGGATCTATGGCGAAAGACTCGTGGGCTGACTGTCGACGCTACCGACCAGTCCGTGCCGCAACGTGTCTTCATGGCCCCGGAGATTTCCGTTCGGCTGTTCCTGCAGGCGTTATTGAACGAAGACGCCAGTTTGAACCGCTCGGCCGAGGGCGTCTCACTCGAATACCATTCAAGCTCTCGGTGCCTGATCGAGGACGTTCATCATCTACTGCTGCGATTTGGCGTGTTTTCTCGAATTCAGGACAAGATGACGACGATCGACAGGCGCACGTGGCGCGTAACGATCACCGATAAGCAGGAGATGCAGCGCTTCGCGGCAAGAATCGGATTCACGCCCCACTCGCTGAAACAGCGCATGCTCGATGAGCATGTTCTGCCAGAGATGCGTTCTGCGGCAGCGGGCGTGGGCTGCACGAGTCTCGGCGCGCCGAACGTCAGAGCAAGTGTCACGCAACCGGTACCGCCCGCGGATGGACCAGTTTGGGACGTCGTGGAGAGAATTGAGCCTGCAGGCGAGGAAGACGTATTCGATATTTCGGTACCCGGCCTGCATAACTTCGTTGCTAACGACATGATCGTTCACAACTCGACCTACGCGCGCTGCTTCAGCGCGGATACGCGCGTGGCGCTGGTCGACGGCACTTCCATCACACTCGAGGACATGGCCGTCGGGCACGCAAATGGCGAGCTGTACTGGGGCTATAGCCTGAGGCCTACCGGCCGGGTGATAGTGACTCTACTGGACGCGCCGCGATTCATTGGGCGCGACTCATTGATCGAGATCGCCCTCGACAATGGCCAGTCCGTGCGCGCGTCACCGGATCATCTGTTTGTGCGAAGGGACGGCCGCATGGCGCCGGCCATGGAACTGCGGCCTGGTGATTCCCTGATGCCGCTCTATCGGGACCTACGAAGAGGGTATGAGCACGTCTATCAACCAATCAGTGGGCATCTGCTGCCGACCCATAGACTCGCGGATGAGTGGAATGTTCGTAATGGCATATATGAAGACTCAACCGGCACTCATCGACACCATATCGACTTCAATCGGCTCAACAACAGGCCGACGAACCTCGAACGCATGCTCGCATCGGATCACATCCGGATGCATAACGCGGGAAACTACGGCCCTGACTTTGACCCGGCGGAACATGGCGCAGCAATCAAGGCCGCATTGGACCGATTCTCTGAGAACCCTGAATGGCGGGCGCAATTCTCGGCCGCGCAGCGTACGCGGGCGGTCAATTTCTGGCGTGAAGAGCGCTTTTCGGACGTCAGGTTTCGTCTGCTGGAGGCGCGTCGGAATCCGAGCGATGCCACGCGGGAAGCTCATCGACAGGCAATGATCCGGCGCTTTCAGGATCCGGCTGAACGTCAACGACATGCCGAGAGCATGAGAGGTGCCTGGGCGTTTGACGTGGATCGCCGGCATCGTCAGGCAGAAGTTGCCAGGGCCATCAATTTACGCTCGGAAATTACGGCGGAGGTTGTGAGAAGCGCCCTCGATCGCACTGGATCTATTCGGGGTGCCGCGCGCTACCTGGGGTGTGATCGCTCGGTGTTCCGGCGCTTCCCGGATATCGTTGCGAGCTTTGGCGGGAGACCGGGGCGCAACCATAGGATCGTAGCCATCCGCGAGTTGCCCGGCGATCACGATGTGTACTGTCTGACCGTGCCGGAGGCCGGTAATTTCGCCCTCGAAGCCGGTATTTTCGTGAAAAACTGCGGCATCATCGTGAACGTAACGCCCTTGGAACCCGAGTGGGAAGGGCACGTAACGCTGGAATTCTCGAACACTACGCCACTGCCTGCAAAGATCTATGCCAACGAAGGCGTCGCGCAGATGCTGTTCTTCGAGTCGGATGAAGTCTGCGAAACTTCCTATGCCGACCGCGGCGGAAAATATCAGGGCCAGCGTGGAGTGACGCTGCCCAAGGCGTGAAGCCGCGCTACTGCGCCTTGAGCGTCTCGATCTCCATCGTCCACTCGACGTCATCGAGCCGCTTCTGCTCGACGCGCACGGGGACAAAGCCCTTAGACGGCGCGCACCAGAAACGCGTGGTGCGCGGCGAGCCTTCATGGTGGCTGGCGTAGATCACCGTGTCGATGCTCCCCAGGCGCGTGGTGATCGTCGCCACGCTTTCCTGCCGGTAGCTGTAATCCCGAATGGAGTTCTTGTCGATCATTGACAGGCTGGTCGGCACGCGGCCCTGCCGCAGCGCATATATCAACGCGATTTGGACCGAAAGATCATCCTGCACGCCGGGTTTGAGCGGCAGGTCGACCTTCACGTTTTCATAAGTACCGCTGGCGTGGGCAGCGTCCCAGTCAAAGGTCACATCGGCGCCGCGCTCGTTGGCGGAGCTGCCATCGCTGGCACGGTAGTGCAGCGGTTGAATGCCATCGGCGCCGATGCGCATCACGCTTTCGAGTTTGGGTCGCATCGGATAGAGGAAGCCAAGGCCGCGCGGCTCGCTGTGAGAGCTGTAAAGCCACGTTCCATCCGGGCGCTGCTCGAGCTTGAGCGTGGACACTGCGACGCTGGCGCCGTGCCACGCCCAGGAATAGGTGGCCTCGAACGGGGTCAGTGGTTGGGCGGCGGACGCAAGTCCTGCGCCGATTGCGCAATAAAGCCATGCCGTTGCCATGACGCGCGCGCCGGTTCTCGATTGAAGGCTCATTCTGGTCCATCCTCGACGATGGGCGCCTCGAGCGCGACTCCATCGAGCAAAATCGTGTTGCCGCGCAGCTGTAGCCGCCCGGCGGCGAACAGTCCGATCGCCAGCGCGTAGATCCGATGCTCCACGGCCAGCACACGTGCGGCCAGGCTCTGCGGTGACTCGCCCGCCCGCACAGCGAGACGTCCCCGGCAGATCACCGGACCCCCGTCCAGCTCTCCGGTGACGAAGTGCACACTGGCGCCATGCTCGCGCTCGCCCGCTTCGAGTACCCGCCGGTGCGTATCCAGGCCCTTGTACTTGGGCAGCAGCGAGGGATGAATGTTCATTAGCCGCCCCGCATAGCGGTGCGCAAACGGCGCCGACAGAATCCGCATGAAGCCGGCCAGCAGTACCAGCTCGGCGCCGCTGCGGTCAATGGCGGCGGCGAGGGCGGTCTCGAAGGCCTCGCGAGTCGTGAAACTGTCGCGATCAATGAGCGCCGTGGTCAGTCCCAGCGCCGCGGCTGCGGCGAGCCCCGCGGCATCGCCCCGATCGCTGAGCACGAGCGCGACGCTGGCGTCGATTCGACCGTCGCGGCACGCCTGCGCAATGGCCAGCAGGTTGCTGCCGCGTCCGGAAATCAGTACGGCTGTCTTAAGCTTGCCGCCGCGGCTCACGGATCAGCGATCGCTTTCAATGACCACTTGGCGATCGCCGTGCCGGACCTCGCCAATCAGCCACGCGGCTTCGCCATGTTCCTCCAGCAGCCGGATGGCCTCCGCGGCGCGTTGCTGCTCGACGATGGCGATCATGCCGATGCCGCAGTTGAAGGTGCGGTGCATTTCCGCTTCCGCGATGTGTCCGGTGTTGGCCAGCCACTCGAACACCGCCGGCCGCGGCCACGCGCTTCGTTGCAGCACCACCTCGATGCCGGGCCGCAGCACACGCGGAATGTTATCGGTGAGGCCGCCGCCGGTGATGTGGGCCAGCGCGTGCACCGGCAGCGAACGCATCAGGGCGAGCAGGGATTTGACATAGATGCGCGTGGGCGTGAGCAGCTGATCGTACAGCGGCAGACCTTCGAGCTGCGTGGCGCTGGTCACGCCGGCCACCGCGATCAATTTACGGATCAGCGAATAGCCGTTGGAGTGCGGCCCGGAAGAGCCAAGGCCGATGACGGCATCGCCGGACTGCACGCGGCTGCCATCGATGATGGCATCCTTCTCCACCACGCCCACGCAGAAGCCTGCAAGATCGTAGTCCTCTCCGCCATACATGCCCGGCATCTCGGCCGTCTCGCCGCCCACCAGCGCTGCACCGGCCTGCACACAGCCCTCGGCGATGCCGCCGATGACGCGCGCGGCGACCTCCACGTTGAGTCGCCCGGTGGCGTAGTAGTCCAGAAAGTACAGCGGCTCGGCACCCTGGACCACGACGTCGTTGGCGCACATCGCGACCAGGTCGATGCCAATGGTGTCGTGACAGCCGGTTTCGATGGCGAGCTTAAGCTTGGTGCCCACGCCATCCGTCCCCGAGACCAGCACGGGGCGGCGATAGCGGTCCAGCGGCACTTCCACCATGGCACCGAAGCCGCCGATGCCGGCCAGCACCTCCGGACGCATGGTGCGGGCCACGCGCGGTTTGATGAGTTCGACCAGGGCATCGCCGGCATCGATGTCGACACCGGCGTCGCGGTAGGTATAGCTGTGCGGTTGGCTCATTCTCGCGGCCTTCGGAACGATGACCGCCGCACGGGCAGCGGCCGGTTGAGCACGTTATAGTAGTCGAGGGAGCCGCTCAACCATGCACCGCGCACGCGAATGTTTCCGATCCCTGCCGCTGGCGCTGCTGTCGTTGCTGGCAGCGGCGAGCGCGAATGCCGCACCGGTGCCCTCGCTGTACGCGGCTATTGTGCCCGGTTCCGACCCGCAGCACGCGGCACAAGCGGCCATGCGCGAAGTGCTCGTGCGGCTGGTGGGTAACCGCGATGCCGGCGACGATCCGGCCCTGGCGGGCATCGTCGAGGATGCCAAGCGCTACGTGCAGCTCGAGCGCAATACCACGCGCGGCGCCACGCAGGTGATCTTCGACGGCCCCCCGTTGCTCGCGGCCGTGACGGCCGCGGGACGCAGCGTGTGGGATCCGGATCGTCCGCTGTTGTGGGTGTTGCTGCCGGCGCTGGCTGGCTCCGCCACCGACGATTTGCGCTCGCAACTCAATGCCGCGGCGCAGGTGCGCGGCGTGCCGATTGCGCTGGTCTCGGCCGATAGCGCCGGGTCTGCCGCCGAGACGGGTAACGCCGGCGCCGCCGCCCTGCTCGCCGCGGCACATCGTGCCGGCGCGGGCGCAGCCTTGACCGCGCAGGGCTCGGCCTCCGATCCGCAATCGATGCAGTGGACCCTGGTGGCCCCCAATGCCGAGGGCCACTGGACCGGCAGCGCGGCGATTGCGATCGATGGGGTCACCGACGCGCTGGTGCGAGCCTCGCACGAACTGGAGAGCACGCCCGCCGGCGAATTCGACTGCCAGATCGCCGGGGTCAACGATCTGGCTGCCTTTACCACGGTGGTCGATACCGTGGGCAGCCTGCCCGGGGTCAGCGACGTGAGGCTGCGCGCGGTCGATGCCGATCAGCTTACGCTGCATTTCAAAGCTCGCGGCGGTGCGGGTGCCATCACGCATGCGCTGGCCGCCGAACATCTGCACTCGCTGGGCGCCAGCGGCGATGGGATATTGCGATACCGCTACCAGAGCGGATCTTAAGCGACGCATGCGCCATCTGCCTAACCTGATCTCCCTGCTGCGCATCCTCCTGGTCTGGCCCATCGTGATGTCACTGGCGCAAGGCGCGTATGAGCGCACGCTGGTACTGTTATTCATCGCAGCATTCAGCGACGCGCTCGACGGCTTCCTGGCCAAGCGATTTCACTGGACTTCCGAGCTTGGCAAAATCCTCGATCCGATGGGCGACAAACTGCTGCTGGTCGCCGTGTTCCTGGTCGCGACCTGGTATGGCCTGATTCCCTGGTGGCTGACCTGGTTGGCGGTATCGCGCGATGTATTGATCGGGTTGGGCGCGCTGGCCTATCGAATCGGCTGGGGCCCGCTCAATGGGCGGCCGATGATCACCAGCAAGCTCAATACGCTGCTGCAGCTGATGTATCTGCTGGCGGTGGTTGCACACGCAGCCTATGGTCTGCCGTCGCAGGGCTGGGTCGACGCCTTGATTCCGCCCATGTGCATCACTCTGGCGCTGAGCGGCTTCCTCTACGTACAGGAATTCACGCACCGCGCGCTCGAGGTTGCGCGCGCCTGAGCCCGCCGATGCCGATGCAGCAGCTCCCGCTGGCAATGCGGCTGCGCGAGCGGGCCGTGTTCGAAAGCTTCGTCGCCGGCCCCAACCTCGAAGCCGTGCAATCGCTGCAAGCTTTCGCCGCAGGCAGTGCGACCGGCGTCGCCTGGTTGTCGGGAGCCGCGGGCGTGGGCAAGAGCCATCTGCTGCAGGCCGCCTGCGCACTCGCGGCGCACCGCGGGCTGACCGCAGCCTATCTGCCGCTGCGGCAATTGCTGCCGCTGGGTCCCGAGGCGCTCTCGGGTTGGCAGCACGCACAGCTGGTGGCCATCGATGAGATCGAGTCGGTTGTCGGGGAGCTGAGGTGGGAGCAGGGGCTCTTTACGCTCTATCGGGAATCGCAGGAGCGCGGCGCGGCGTTGATTGGCGCTGCCACCGAACCGCCGCCGCGGCTGCCGTTCGCGCTGGCGGATCTGGGCTCGCGCTTTGCAGCCGCGACGCTGTTGCCGCTGCGGCCGCTCGGCGAAGCCGACCAGCGCGAAGCGCTGCGGTTGCGAGCGCACGCGCGCGGACTGGATCTGCCGGAGGAGACCGCTGCTTACCTGCAGCGCCGCTTTCCGCGCGATCTGCCCACGCTCTACCAGCTGCTCGATACGATCGACGATGCGGCCTTGCAGGCGCAGCGGCGCCTGACGGTGCCGTTCATTCGCAGCGTGCTCACTCCGGAGCCGCCTGAGAGCTGAGGGTCACGGCAAGCTGTGCCACTCGACGGCCCAGTGCCTGCGCCAGCGCGCGCTCTTCCTCGGTGAGATCCTGCTGTACACCGGCCACGTGCGAAGCACCGTAGGGAGAGCCACCGCTGCGTGTGGTGTGCAGGGCGCGCTCGCTATAGGGCAGCCCGACGATCAGCATGCCGTGATGCAGGAGCGGCAGCATCATTGCCAGCAGTGTGGTTTCCTGGCCGCCGTGCATGGTCTGGCTGGCCGTGAACACGCCGGCGGGTTTGCCCGAGAGCGAGCCATCGAGCCACAGCGTCGAGGTGCCGTCGAGGAAGTACTTCAGGGGGGCCGCCATATTGCCGAAGCGAGTGGGACTGCCCAGCAGCAGGCCATCGGCGGCGCTCAATTCCTGCAGCGTCGCATAAGGCGGCCCGCCGTCGGGAACCGGCTTCGCCGGCGCCTCGCTGCTGGCGCTGACCATCGGCACGGTGCGCAGCATGGCACGGGCGCCGGCCACCGATTCCACGCCGCGACAGGCTTGCCGCGCCAGTTCTGCGGTGCTGCCGTTGCGCGAGAAATAAACCACGAGTATCTGCGCCATGGTCGCGCAGTCTAATTGACGATCTGCGCTCGGCGCGAAATCATGTCGCATGAGTTCCGCAGAATCGTCCAAGGACGCCCGGATCGCGCGCCGTTGCCTGGTCTCGGGCCGGGTGCAGGGCGTCTACTATCGCGCCACGGCCGCCGAACGCGCGCGCGCGGCAGGTATCACGGGACATGCGCTCAATCTCCCGGATGGCCGTGTCGAGGTGCTGGCATACGGCAGCGAGCGCGCGGTCGCTGAATTCATTGCCTGGCTTTGGATGGGTCCATCGGCGGCCAAGGTGAGCGATGTCGTGGCCGAAGCCCTGGAGCTCGCATCCCACGAGCTGCCGACTCGATTCAGGACCGGTTGAGCTGCGCCGGGGTGCGGCCGAGATCGTCCGCGCCGTTCCAATACGTGGTCCAGCGAACAATGACGCGATCCGGGTAGTCGCGGTGGCCGATGCTGCCGTTGTAGCGCTCGAGGGCTCGCCTGACGTCGCGCCGTTCGTTGTCGAGGTAGTAGCGCAGGATGGCGCAGCCCATGCTGAGGTTCGCCGACACGCGCGTGAGCTCGTAACGGCGCATGCCGAGCCGCTCGGGCCAGAAGGGCATCACCTGCATGAGCCCCACCGCCCCGGCGCTGGAGACCGCCCAGCGGTCGAATCCGCTCTCCACGTTCAGCACCGCCATGACGAGGCCTGGCGGCAGCAGCGACACGCCCGTGCGATGAGTCTCGCAATACACCGCCTGCAGGATCTCGAGGCGCTCGGCGTCATCCTTGACGTAGCGACGCAGCTTGGGCTCCATGAGTTTGAACCAGACCGCCGAGTCGTACTGGTCGGTAAAGCACTGGGCCTGGCTGATGGCCCGCTGCACCACGCCCTCGAGTTCAGGATCCTGCTGCGGCGCCGCCGCAGCGCCGGCCGCGCCAGCGAAGCCGCTGATCACCAGGCACCACAGTGCCAGGGCGCTAGATCTTAAGACGCGCGCGGATGAATTCGAGCGCCGCATGCTGGGGGAAATCCTCGCTTTCGCTGGCTCGACGATGACGGTACTCGAGGGTGCCGGCCTTGAGGCCGCGCTCACCGACCACGATGCGATGCGGAATCCCAAGCAGCTCGGCATCGGCGAATTTGACGCCGGGCCGCGCATCGCGATCATCGTACAGCACCTCGATTCCAGCCTCGCCGAGCTGGTCATAGAGTGCATCGGCCGCGGCGCGCACGGCCGGGGACTTGTCGAGGTTGAGCGGAATGAGCACGACATGAAACGGTGCGATCGGGTCCGGCCAGATGATCCCGCGCTCATCGTGATTCTGCTCGATGGCCGCGGCAACGATGCGCGTCACACCGATGCCATAACAGCCCATGAGCATCTGCACGGCGACACCGGCCTCATCAAGTACCGTGGCGTTCATCGAGGCGCTGTACTTGCATCCGAGCTGAAAAATGTGACCGACCTCGATGCCGCGCACGATGTTGAGCGTGCCGCGGCCGGTGGGGCTCGGATCGCCGGCCACCACGTTGCGCAGATCGGCGGCCGGGGGCTCGGGCAGGTCGCGGCCCCAGTTCACGCCGGTGTAGTGCATATCTTTTTCGTTGGCGCCGCAGACGAAATCCGCCACGGCCAGCGCGGCGTGATCGGCGACCACGCGCACGCCGGTGAGTCCCACCGGCCCGATGTAGCCGGGCTCGCAGCCGCAGGCCGCCGACACCTCGGCAGCGCTGGCGAGGCGCAGCGGCGTCGCGACGCCTGCGATGCGCTGCGCCTTGACCGCATTGAGCTCGTGATCGCCGCGCAGGATCAGGGCCACCGGTGCGCCCTCGTTGCCGGCGACCAGCAGCGTTTTGAGGCACTGGGCGGGCGCTACATTGAGTTGGGCGCTGAGCTCGGCGATGGTCTTCGCGCCCGGCGTGGGGACGCGCGCCATCGCGGCACCCGGGGCAGGGCGGGGGGTGGCTGGCGGCAGCGCCGTCGCCAGCTCGACGTTGGCCGCAAAATCATCGCCGTCGGATACCGCAATCGCGTCTTCGCCGGACGCCGCGAGCACCTGGAATTCCTCGGATTTGCTGCCGCCGATGGCGCCGGTGTCGGCGTGTACGATGCGAAAATCCAGTCCCATACGCGTGAAAATACGCGCATAGGCGGCTCGCATGAGGGCGTAACCGTGCTGCAGGGAGGCGTCATCGGCGTGGAAGGAGTAGGCGTCCTTCATGATGAATTCGCGCCCGCGCATGACGCCGAAACGGGGACGGATTTCATCGCGAAACTTCAGCTGGATCTGGTAGAAATTCACCGGCAGCTGCCGGTAGCTCTTGAGCTCCCGACGCGCGATATCGGTGATGACTTCCTCGTGGGTCGGACCCACCACGAAGTCGCGATCGTGTCGATCGCGAATGCGCAGCAGCTCGGGGCCATAGTCGTTCCAGCGGCCGGATTCCTGCCACAGTTCGGCTGGCTGTACGGCGGCGAGCAGCACCTCGAGCGCACCGGCGCGGTTCATCTCCTCGCGCACGATGGCCTCGACCTTGCGCAGCGTGCGCAAGCCCATGGGCAGCCAGTTGTAAATTCCCGCGGCCAGGCGACGGATCAGCCCGGCCCGCAACATGAGCTGGTGACTCACGACATCGGCTTCGGACGGTGTTTCCTTGACGGTTGGGATCGGGTAGCGGGACAGGCGCATGAGGGGCAGAGGTCCTCGTTTGGGGGTCGGGGCCGGCAATCCTATCAGTCCTGTTGCCTTACGCCGCAAGGGACCTATGATGCCCTCACATGGATACGGACAGCCTGCCCGTGCGGAGCCAGCCGCGCGGCATCTACCTGCTACCCAACCTGCTGACCACCGGGTGTCTGTTCTCCGGCTTCTACGCCATCATTGCCGCCATCGACGGCAGCTTCGAGCGCGCCGGCATCGCGATTTTCATCGCCATGATCTTCGACGGCCTCGACGGGCGCGTCGCGCGCCTGACGAGCACCGAGACCGCGTTCGGCAAGGAGTACGACAGCCTTGCAGACCTTGCATCCTTTGGACTCGCGCCGGCCATCGTCTCCTACCAGTGGGGCGTGGCACGCATCGCCGAGTACGGCAAGCTCTGGTATCGATTCGGCTGGCTGGCGGCGTTCTTCTATGCGGCCGCGTGCGCCCTGCGCCTGGCCAAGTTCAATTCGCGGGTGCAGGACAAACGCTACTTCGAGGGCCTGCCGTGCCCCTCGGCGGCCGCCATCGTGGCCGCATTCCTGTGGGGCTCGAGCAGATGGCACGAACCGGGTTTGCCTGGATTGATCCTGGCCTTCTCGATCACGGCAGCGGCGGGCGTCCTGATGGTGTCCCGATTCAGCTATTCGAGCTTCAAGGGCTTCGATCTGACGCGGCCGGTGCGATTCATCTCGCTGGTGGTAGTGGTGGCCGGGTTCATTTTCATCGCACAAGACCCGCCGTTGGTACTGCTGGCGATATTCGGCGGCTATGCGGCCTGGTCCCCCATCGTCTGGCTGTGGCGCCGCGTACGCCGTTTGCGCCGCGGCGATCGGCCTGCTGCTCCACGCGAGCCCACCCTGTGAACCAGCGCGATCAATACCTCGAGGCGCTCGGAATCGACCAGTGGCGCAGCCGCCGGCCGTTGCCGGTGGCGCCGGTCGCGCCGGTCGCGCCGGTCGCGCCGGTCGCGCCGCTGGCGGTGGTCCGTCCCGTGCCCATCCCGGCGGCGCTGCATAGGCCTGTGGCCGCACCGGTCCGGGAAGCGGCGGATCCCGCGCTATGGCAGGCGCTGCGGCAGGAAGTCAGCGTGTGCACGCGTTGCGGCGAGCTGGCGCGCGGGCGCACCCAGACCGTGTTCGGTGTCGGTGATCCGCGCGCGGAGTTGCTCGTGATCGGCGAGGCGCCCGGTGCCGATGAGGATCGGCAGGGCGAGCCATTTGTTGGCCGGGCCGGGCAATTGCTCAATTCAATGCTGCGCGCCATGGGGCATCCGCGAGAGACCGTGTATATCGCCAACGTGCTCAAGTGCCGCCCGCCGGGGAACCGCGATCCCAGGCCCGAGGAGTCGGCCAACTGCCGCCCCTTCCTGCAGCGGCAGCTGGAATTGCTGCGCCCACGGCTGATCCTGGCGGTCGGTCGGATCGCTGCGCAGAATCTGCTGGAGACCGATACGCCGATCGGCCGCCTTCGCGGCCAGGTGCATCGCTTCGGGGCGGGCGCCTTGCCATTGATCGTGACCTATCACCCCGCTTACCTGTTGCGCAGCCCCGGCGAGAAACGCAAAGCCTGGATCGATCTGAAATTCGTGCGCCAGGAACTCGCGCGTCTGCGGCTGCAACCGCCGGCGGCGTCAGGCTGAAGGCGGCCATGGCAGCCGTGCGCGAGGAGGCCGTCGGTCTTCCGGAAGTCACGATCCGCAACATGTTCGAGTCGGATCTGCCCGAGGTCGTGCGTATCGAGCGCGCCTCGTATGCCTTTCCCTGGACAGAAGGCATTTTCCGCGATTGCCTGCGGGTGAATTACTTCTGTCGCGTCATCGAGCTCGGCGGGCTGATCGCGGGCCACGGCGTCATGAGCGTGGGCGCGGCCGAAGCCCATCTGCTCAATGTCTGTGTCGAGGAGCGCTATCGATGCCGCGGCATGGGCGGCCGGCTGCTCAAGCACCTGATGCGCGCCGCGGCTGCCGCCGGCGCCCTGGAAGCCTATCTCGAAGCACGGCCTTCGAATCTGTCGGCGATCCGTCTCTATCAGTCGCTCGGCTTCCGCCAGATCGGCGTGCGGCGCGGGTACTACCAGGCCATCGAGGGGCGCGAAGACGCCATCGTGCTCAAGCGCGCCATCGATTAGACTCGCGCGCCTCGTCGTTTTGCCACCCGCTCAGGGCTTGGTCGCGCTGCTAGTCAAGCGGTGATCGCGCGCCGACAGGCCTCCGGCGAGCTGCGGGCCGAGCCGCACAGGAACCTGTGCTCTTCGATTAACTTGTAGTTTCTCGAGGACGTGGTGCACGTGATGCTTAACCGTGCCGAGGCTGAGGCTGAGGTAGCGTGCGATTTCCTTGTTGGAGTAACCTTGGCCGACCAGTCGCGCGACGTCTTGCTCTCGGCGTGTCAATCCTTCTAGCAATTCCTCTGGGCCGCCTCCCAATTCTGGCGAAGTGCGCCTCTGTGTCTGGTGAAACAGGGCACGTAGCAGCTGGCTGGCAATTTCTCCGGAACACGATAGGCGGCCGGCCCTTGCGTCCGCCATGGCGCCAATCAGCGTGGCGATGGAGGCGTCGCGCGCAACATATCCTACAAATCCAGACGCGCCGGCGCGAATGATGTGGTTGGTTTGCTCCGGAAGGCCGAGTGCGATGAAGGCGGTATGTGGGTGTTGCCCAGCAAGTTCGCTCACGCTTCGAAAATCGATCCCTTGTGTCACATCCAACAGGACGACCTGGACCGGGGCTTCCGTCAACGCCTTCCTCAGCTCGTCGAGGTTGGCGAGGATCCTCAATAGAGCGACACCCTGCGCTGTACCAATACAATGCTCGAGAGCCTCCCCGAAGAGTCTCACCGACGTGACCAGCATGGTGTCAATGGGCGGCACGGTTGTCCCTAACCCTCGGCCTCCATTGGAAGCCTCCGCGCTCTGCAAATTTACTTTCGGCGCCGCCGAGGATGCGTGTGCCACTCACGCGGCCCATGTGAGCATAACATTTCCGCTGACGGGTCCACGCCAACAACACCATCAGTAAGGCATCGGTAAGCAGCGGCGCCGGTTCGCGCCACTCTATCCATTGATTTAAATCCTCCGACCCAGCCAGGCATACGGGGCGGGTCGGGATCGCACTCGATCTCAGGGCCGATCGCCTTATCCATCGCAGGATGACCCAACGCCCTGGATCCAATTTCATACTCCCGGCTGATATCGAGCACTGCGTCCCCATGCGATAACCCATCGCATCTGTCGGAACCTGCGGAAACTCCCTTGACTCAGATCCGCGTGATCGTCGCGCACGCTCAGGAGGACGTGGTGGGCAGGGCCATGGTTGAGAGCGTGACCAACAGCCTCGATCTGTGCCTCGTCGACACCATCGACTCGCTCGCAGGCGAGCCGAAGACCATGATTCGCGAGCCCGACCACTTCGATGCCATCATCCTGGTGGGTGGCCCACTCGAAGTCGAGGACTGGTCGCGCGAGCTTCTCGAGTGGTCGCATGAGATCGTGGTGATTCGCGTCACGCTGGGCAGCGACATCGTGCAGTTCGCGCGCCGAGGAGTCGGCTACGACGAGTTGCTTGAGACGCTTCGGGCGCTCGCACGCAGCGTAGGCGAGGCGGTCCGCGTCGCCGACTACGTAGCCGTCGGCGGAGGTTCGCGAGACGTCCCTGCGTCCATAACTCTCTTCGAAGGTTCGCCGCGGAAGGTCAGCGAGAGCATGACGCTCGCCTTGCGCTGGCTGGATGCAACACTGCTCCGCGCAGTCGACGCGTGGCCGTCCAGCCACGGAGAGCTGAATCTGCGTGCCGATGCGGCCCAGCAATTGTTGGTTCGAAGAGCTTGGACGAAGAGCTCCGACGCCACCGCCGAGGCCGCGATGCGCGAGCATGCGCTCGCGCTGACATCGTATCTTGGTGATGCGGCCGATCAGGACGAGCCGCTGGTGAGACTCGTGCGGCAGCTCGGCATGCGCGCCACCGAGCTCGAGACCTTTCTGCTCTGCCTGGCGCCCGATCTCGACCTGCGATACGGGCGCATCTTCGGCTACCTGCAGGACGATGCCAGCCGCCGGTGGGCGACGCTGGATCTTGTCGCATTGCTCCTCGGCGATCCGCTCGATGTCCGAGCCGCGTTGGGACATTCGCGAGCGCTCTTCGAGAGCCGCTTGCTGGCGCAGGATCCGTCCCGACTGCCTTTCGCGGACGAGCCACTGCGAGTCGATCCGGCCGTTACGGCGTGGCTGCTGAGCGGCGTGACGACGCTGAGCGTCGACCGCCCCCTTGCGACCTGCGTCCGCCATGCGCCGTGGCCGGGCGTCGAGTATCTGACTCGTCCGAGCGATTACACCCAGATGAGTGCGCTGAGCCGCCTGCTGGACCCGAGCTATGAGCGGCATCGCTGGCTGCTGCTCAGCGGTGACAGCGATAGCTGGCGCGCGCTCACAGAGGGAGCCCAGCAGAGCACACTGAGGATTGCACGCATTGATGCGGCTGCGATCGGCGCTTTGGCGCCGGCGGAGCGGCAGGAGCTCGTGGCACGTCTAGCGCGCGACGTCGTTCTCGACAATCTCGCCCCAGTGGTTGATGCCTCCGGCTTGGCCACCGGGACCGCGGCTCTCGAAGCTCTCGAGGAGCTCGCGAGTGCGCTAGCCCGCACCCGCCGGCCGTGTGCATTGATCGCGGCGACGCCCGACCGGCTGATCGCCGCGCTGCCCGCGCAGGGACTGCGTCAGCTTGCCCGGCCGCCGCTCAACGCGGCCATGCGTGCGAGCTACTTCAAGCAGGCGGCGAAGACTGGTGGGCTGGAGCTGTCGCTCTCCGACCCGCAGGCCGCGGCGCTCGCATCGGTCTTCGCGCTGACACTCCCGCAGATCGAACAGGCGGCACATCTTGCGGCGGCATGCAGCACACGACAGTGCTCAGAAGCGGATCGCGAGCAGCGCTTGCGCGAGGCGTGCCGGCGGATAGCCGCGCCGGAGCTGCCCAGGGTTGCCAGGCGTGTAGCTGGAGTCTTCACGCTCAGCCAGGTTGTGCTCCCTGCCGCACAGAAGGCCCAGCTCGAGGAAGTAGTCGCCAACGTGCGCCTCTCGTCGCAGGTTCTGGACCAGTGGGGCCTCGGCGCGCGACTTCCGTATGGCCGTGGCGTAACCGCGCTCTTCCACGGACCTAGCGGCTGCGGCAAGACGGTCGCCGCTCAGGGAATCGCGCGCGAGCTCGGGGCCGATCTCTACGTCGTCGATCTCTCGCGTGTCATGAGTAAATGGGTGGGCGAGACGGAAAAGGGACTTGATACAGCCTTCACCGAGGCGGAGAACGCGGGCGCGGTCCTTCTCTTCGACGAAGCTGATGCCTTGTTTTCACGCCGAATCGCGAACGCCGGCGATTCTTACGCGCGCCATTCGAACATCGAGATCGCATTCCTGCTGCAGCGCATGGAATCGTTCACGGGGCTGGCGATCCTCACCACCAATCTGCGCCAGAACATGGACGAGGCGTTCCTGCGCCGCTTGCGTTTCGTCGTCGAGTTTCCCAAGCCGGATGCCGCGGCGCGCGAAAAGATCTGGCAGCAATGCTTCCTTGGCGTGACGCAGCTGTCCGATGCAGTCAATCTAGCCGACCTCGCGCGACGGATCAACGTCTCGGGCGGCAGCATCCGGCAGATCGCGCTTCGGGCTGCCTTCGCTGCCGCGGCCGATCGCGAGAAAATTCTGACGCGGCACGTACACGAGGCCGCGCGCGCCGAACTGCTGAAGCTCGGCATGTCGAGCGCCGCGGGCGAGTTCATTACTCAGGCGGCCTGAGATGCAAGCCGACGCCATCCAGAGAGTGAGCAACGCAATCCAGGGCGTTCTGTCGAATGCGCTGACCGCGGTAAATGTGTCAGGCGGCGTGTTCATCGGCCCACTGGACGACCCTAACGCCTCGGGCGCCGCGCTTGTCATGTTCCTGTTCCGCATCGCGCCGACACCGGATCTGCGCAGCAGCGATCACGTGACAGTCTCCAACGATCCCGTGCCGGTGCCCGTGACATACCGGAACTCGCTGCCGGTCGATCTCTACTATCTCATCGCCGCCGGCGATCAGACGCTCGGCGGCGAGGCGGAGTCGCTCTACTGGATTGGCCTGGCGCTGCAGACTCTACAGGCCCAGGCAGAGCTGACGGGCAGCGTCGTGGATGGCGAGACGGTGCGGCTTACTCTCGATCCGATCTCCAATGAGGAGATGGGCCGCGTGTGGACGCTGTTCCCGACCGAGAACTACCGCACTTCGGTCATCTACGTCGCCTCGCCCGTATGGATCGATCCGGCCGCGGCGCTGTCAGCGGCACCGCTCGTGAAGACTTACCGCACGGCTCCGCCGCCGATCAACTGAGCCAGCCGCAATGCTCGTTTCCTCCCCATCTTTGCAAGCCGACACGATCGAGTACACCAGCGTGTTCGCGGTGGAGCTGATCGATCCGGTCACTCTGCAGCCCGTCCCGCCGAGGGGCATGGCGATTTCCGCCGTTTTCCCAGCGGGCAACCTCTGGAACAAGCCGCTGAGCCGTGGCAGCCGCTTCGTGTGGGCGGTCCTGGTCGACCCCAATTCACAACCCGTCGCCGCCGCAGTGCCGAATTCCATCACGGTCACACCGCCCGCCAACAGCGGTTACGCGCCCTTTACCTATGCCGCGGCCGATATCGCGGCCGGTATCTCGACTGACCCGGAGGAGTGGGGGCTCTGCCGCCTCTACGCACGCACCGCGCCGACATATCCATTTCCGAGTGGAGTGACGCAGGTGAGCGGGCTGTTGCGTGCCGTACCGGACGTGGCCGGCCAGCCGATACAAGTGCTGCCGGGCGCACAACTATGGGTCGGGTGGCAGGACGGGAGCAGCAACCCGGCGACGCCGCGCGCTGGTTCTCGCTGCCTCAGCGGCACGCGCGGCGATTTCGCCGCAGGTGTCCTGTTCCCTTCCAAGGCATCGAAGTCGTACCCGGCCACTGCCGCAGACGGCACTATCACTCTCACCCTCTACGTTGCGCGCTTCGATCCGGTCGCCGGATGGCAGCAGGCGCATCTGGTTCCCGATCCCAATAAGCCCAATCCACTCGCCGGCATTCGTCCAGGGCAGGCGGTGCAGCTGCCGGCGCCCATTGTCTGGAGCAACCTCACCGCAGGCTAGACGCTTGCGCGTCTCGGAGCAGAATCATGTCGTCTCCCTACGAAACACTCCTCCCCGCGCCGACTTCCGGCGAGACCATCGCCGAGATCCGCCACCAGATGACGGTCTGCCTGGACCGCATCAACGCCTTCGGGCTGGCGGACCTCAAGGCCGCTCTCGATACGGCCAGCTCGCAGAAGGAAGCGGTCGTGAAGGATTATCGGTCCAAGTACAAAGGCTTCCGCGAGCGCTGGTGGTGCGAGCACCAGGTGGTTGCGAAACTTCACCAGGCGCTGACCTGCACCTACGAGAAGGATGCATGGCGCGAAATCGCGCACAAGTGCGTGTGCCGGCTCAAGCGGCAGGTCTGGGAGCGCACCCAGGATATCAACGCCAAGAACGATTGCAGCAAGGGCGAGCTCGAGCGCGACGCGGCACGCGCGCAGGCGGAGCGCGATCGCGCCAAGGGGGATAAAGATTCCTGGACCGGGGCCGCGGCCACTATCGACCAGCAGCTCACAGCCAACGATGCGCTGGCCAAAAGCATTCAAACGCTGATCGGCAACGGCGATCCGCAAGCCATCTATCAGTTCTGGTTCACTCTGTTGCCGGCGCACCGCGCGCTGCTGCCAGACGACGCGCCGACGGCGGCGCGCGAGCTCGGGCATGGCGAATCGCCTGAGGACATCTGCGAGTTCCCGCATCACGGCCGGCGTACACCGCCGTGGTTGATCGAGCCGGATCTCTTCGGTCCGGTACTGGACGAGGCGTGGGAGGCGTACTGCAACGCGCAGCTGCATTACTCCCGCGTCCAGGCGGCCTATCTGGAGCACAAAGATGACCTGGCGACGCTGACCGCGGCGCGGGATGCGCTGCAGGCCGCACTCAACGCCAACATTGCCGCGTGCCTGAAAGAGCATGGCCCTCACGGGGCGTGCTGCACCGACTCTCCGGCCGCGCCGGCCGCTGCCCCGGCAGCAACGCCGGCGGCGACGCCGGCAGCAACACCAGCCACCAAGAAATAACGCGGAGGCCAGCCGACCATGACGCAGTACCTCACACCCGGCGTCTACATCGATGAAATCGAGCGCGGTCCGCAGCCCATCCAGGGCGTGCCTACCAACATCGTGGCGTTTCTCGGCGAGACTGAGCGCGGACCCACGTACCCGCGCCTGATCTCGAGCTACAACGACTACGCGCGCCTCTTCGGCTCGGTGTACGACGACACCAAGTTCATGCCCTACGTGGTGAGCGGCTTCTTCGACAACGAAGGCACCACCGCCTATATCTGCCGCATTGTGCCGCGGGATGCGACGCCCGCCTACCACATCTATGGCGGCTATCGGGTGACGGCCCTGGGCCCGGGCCCCTGGGGCAAGAACGTGTTCGTCAAATTCACCAACAGCACGACCCAGAGCTACGTGGTGCCAGCTGGCGGCGGAGCGCCCACGTCACAGCCGATCGGCATCCACATGCAGTTGGCCTACTGGGAGGCGAGTACCTTGGGACAGGCTGCGCCCTATGATCCGTGGAATTCAGCCGCCATCCCGGCCAACGCGCCACCGCCGGATTACACGGAGGATTTCGACGACATCGTGCTCGACGACCCGGCCGATGCCAACTACTACACCAAGCGGTTGGGCATTGGGGTGAATTCGAATTCAAGCTTCGTGATGTTCGCGCTCGATGCCGCGGCGGCCAACCCGCCGGCCTCACCGGTGGGCACATTGAATGTTCTCGACCAGGGCGGTGCGCCTGCCGCCGCGGCCCCCACCGTGGTCGACTATAACGGCAACGTAGATGTCCACGGCAATACCATCACCGACCCCACTCAGATGACCGGGCTGACCGCGCTGCTGCTCGATGAGTTCCGCGACGTGTCGCTCGTGTATGCGCCCAATACGGGCGGCGCCGCGGACATCTGCAGTGCCATCATCAACCATTGCCAGTATCAGAGCGGATACCGTTTCGCGGTCATCGACGCCCCGGAAGGCCAGTCGAACTATCAGAACCTCACGCCGCGTGGAATGAGCGCAAACAGCGATACCTCTTATGCCGCCTACTATTATCCGTGGATCTGGATCTCCGACCCCGTCACCGGCAAGCTGATCAAGGTGCCTCCGGGCGGCCATGTACTCGGCGTCTACGCCCGGACGGACGACACGCGCGGCGTATTCAAAGCTCCTGCCAACGAGATTGTCGATGGCGCGCTCGATCTCGAATACGACATCAGTGACAACTCGCAGGGCTTTCTCAATCCGGCAGGCGTCAACGTCATCCGCAAGTTTCCGACGCGCGGCATCCGCATCTGGGGCGCCCGCACGCTGGCGTCTGACGCGCTGTGGAAGTACGTCAATGTGCGGCGGCTATTCATATTTCTCGAGCGCAGTATTTACGAGGGCACCCAATGGGTCGTGTTCGAGCCCAATGATCAGCGCCTCTGGGCGCGCGTGGTCGACACCGTGCGCCTGTTCCTGCGCCAGCAGTGGCGCCAGGGTGCCCTGATGGGAGCCACGGAGGATCAGGCATTCCAGATCGCCTGCGATCAATCGACCATGACTCCGGAAGATATCCTCAATGGGATGCTCATCTGTCAGGTTGGAATTGCACCCGTGCGCCCGGCGGAGTTCGTCATTTTCCAGATCTACCAAGCCACTGCGGACGCGCAGTCGTAACCGGAGACCCGAATCATGCCCACCACTCGTGTCGATCCCTTACGCAATTTCCGCTACCGGCTCGAGATCGACGGCATCGCGCAGGCCGGGTTCAGCGAAGTGGCGATCGGCGAGACGATGACCGATGCCGTGGACTACCGCGAAGGCACGGATGCGCCGAACGTGCGCAAGCTCACTGGCCTCACCAAGTACGGCAACGTCACGCTCAAATGGGGGGTGACCACCTCGCTCGACCTCTACAACTGGCATAAGGCCATCATCGCCGGCCAGATCGCGAGCAACCGCAAGCAGGTCGCGATCGTCGTGCTCGATGAGACCGGCAGCGACGTGGCGCGGTTCGTGGTGAGCGACTCCTGGCCGACCAAGTATCACCCGAGCGATCTCAACGCCAAGGGCAACGAGGTATTCATCGAGACCCTGGAGCTCGTCAACGAAGGCGTCGAGCGCGTGCAGTAATCGAAGCGAATAACCCGGAGAATTCCCATGACCATCCGATCGAGCCTCCCATTCCAGACCGAGGTGGAGTTCGAACTGCCGCGCGGCTATCTCGACGCCACCGGGATTCTGCACCGGCGCGGCGTCATGCGCCTCGCGACGGCGGCGGACGAGATCGTGCCGCTGCGCGATCCTCGAGTGCAGCAGAATTCCGCCTATCTCTCGATCATCGTGCTGTCGCGCGTTGTCACTCGTCTGGGCTCGCTGACCGACATTGATCCGCGTGCCATCGAAGGTCTATTCGCGTCCGACCTCGACTACCTGCAGCGTCTCTACGAGCGCATCAACGCGGTCGAGGAGCTCGATCCGCCATCGAGCGCCGCGCCGGCCGCATCGCCCGGTCGCACCGAGACACGGGGCCCGCGCGCCGTGGGGGAAGCATGAGGGTCTATCCTCGGACTCGGCTCTACGAGGAGATGGCCTTCATCGCAGACCACTTTCATTGGAGCCGTGAGGAGGTCATATCGCTCGAGCATCCGGAGCGCCGGCGCTGGTGTCGGGAGATCTCCAGCATCAATCGCGCGCTCGACGGCGCGCCGGCCAACCCGTTCGATGTCTGAGGCGGCCTCATGGCGCAAACCGATCCCTATCGCGGCTTTCGCTTCCTCGTCGAGTTCGATGGTGTGCAGCGCGGCGGCTTTAGCCGCGTCAAGGGACTGGTGCGGGAAACGCGCCATGAGTCCTATCGCGAGGGCGGCGTGAACGATTACGAGCACAAGCTTGCCACGCTCACGGCGTACGGACCGCTCGTGCTGGAGCGCGGCCTCGCTGATATGACATTGTGGAATTGGCACGACGATGTCGTGGGCGGAACGATCCAGCGCAAGAAAATCTCCATCATCCTGATGGACGACACCGGTGAGGAGGTGTGGCGCTGGCATGCCGACAACGCCTTCCCGGTCAAATGGTCGGTGAGCGACCTCGATGCCGGCGCGAGCCAGGTGAGCGTCGAGAGTGTCGAGCTCGCCCATGAGGGCCTGAGGGAGGGCTGATGTCGCTGCGTTCCCGGACTCTGCGTGCGAGGCTGCTGCGACTCAGTCGCTGGGCGATGCGGATGACATTCCGCTGGAATCGGGACGAGGCAGCGACCGGTGCATTAGCGCGCGCGCGCTTCTCACAACTGATATGGCGGCGCGCTCGACCGCTCTGGCTATCGCGTGAGAAAGCTTCGGCGCTTCATTTGCACGAGCATCACCTTCTCATACGCTCCGAGGTGCGCATCGCGGTACAGATGCACCTGATCGCAGCCAGAGCCCCGCGCCCGGATGCGGTCGTTTGGCCGCGGTCTACGCGGCAACGTCGTCCGGACATACCGCTCGCGACGGGCCTCTCCGGGAGGTCGCGCTGGGGCCGCGCCTTGCCGGAGTGGCTGCCGCATCGCTCGCGGATCAATCCGCCCCGCCTCGAGTCGCCGGCGCAGGTCGTATCCCTCGCGCGTCGGTTCATCGCACGAGTTCTCTCGAGTTGGCCGGCGCGCGCACTTGTCCAGCCAGGCGTTGCGCAACGTGTCGGAGCTGCGGCGCGGGAGGCGGTCCTTCCGTTCCCGACGCTACGACCCGCTGGCGCGCACAGCGGACCCACGGAAAGCCGCCCTGAGCGCCGTCGTCTGTTGCAGCGTGAGGCTTCCTTCTTCTCGCGCCTCATTCCCAACCGCCGCTCGGATCAGGGGATGCGCGAAGCCCGGTTGGGCGGCCTGCACTCGCCGGCATTCGTGCCGGCCGCGCGACTCCTTCGGCGCCAGGCGGTTACTGCCGGCTCCGTGCCGAGCAACCTGCTGACGTGGCGGGAGGTTGCGCCGATAACGCTGCACTATGCCAATCCCAGGACGATGGCTCTCCCGGCCGCACACATCGAGCACACGCCCGCGGCGGCTGCCGCGCCGACCGTTACGCGCCCGGCACAGCTGGCGGCGCACTCCGCTCGCGCAGTTGCGGCGCCTTTGCTCGACCGCGCTGCGACGGATCGTCTCGCGGACGAAGTCATCCGGCGCTTCGAGCGCCGAGTGCGCATCGAGCGCGAGCGGCGCGGGATCTGACCATGGCGGGCAAGCTTGAGAAGGCCTCCATCACGGTGCTGACCGGCTCCAAAGCCAACCAGGTCTACTGGGTGCTGTTCAATCCCACCGAGTACTCGTTCGACCGCTCGAACACATTCAAGGCGACGGCCATCCCGGGTCTCGGAGCTCCGCTGCTGCAGTTCATCAACGGCGAGAGCGCGCAGCTGTCCATGGACCTGTTTCTGGACGACTACACCGATGCGCCGTCGAACTCGGCGCCGGGGGGCGCCAAGTCGGTGCAGCAGCGCCTCGATGATCTGACGGCGCTTCTCGACATCGATGGACAACTGCACGCGCCGCCGCCAGTGCGCTTCGCCTGGGGACCGCTCCAATTCGACGGCATCATCGAGAAGATGACCCGCAAGGCAACTCTGTTCCGTCCGGACGGGACACCTGCGCGCGCGACGCTCAGCGTCTCCTTCAAGCAGTACAGCACGCTGGCCGACCTGTTGCAGAACCCGCGTCGCCAGTCCTCCGACAAGAGCAAACGCCGCGTGGTGACGGGCCACGACAGCCTTTGGACCATCGCCGCGCGCGAATACGGCGACCCGACGCAATGGCGCTTCATCGCCGAGCAGAACGACCTGGACGATCCGCGCGCCATCGCGCCGGGCGAGTGGCTGATCCTTCCGCCGCTGGGGCAGAGCAATGGATCTGACTGATCTCGCAACAGAGTACGGCCAGTTCTACACGCCGGCCTTCCGCGTCGTGGTCTCCGGCCGCGACCTGACGCGCGATGACCTGGTCGCCGTGAGTCAGGTCGAGGCGGACCTGGTCCTCGGTGGCACGGGCAACTTCAGCTTCACGATCGTCAACAGCTTCCACGACGACCGGCATTCCTTCCTTACGGGCGCCGGTGACCCGTTGTTCGGCATCCTCACCTTCGGCGCCCAGGTCGACATCTACATGGGCTACGGCGACCTGCAGGCCAGCGATCCTTCGACCGCCACCATCCGCGGCATGATCACGGAGGTGACGACGGGTTTCGCGGAAGGGGGAGCGCCGGAGGTCATCGTCTCCGGACACGACAGTGGCTTCCCGCTGACGGTGGGCAAGAACACCGGCAGCTGGCAGCAGAAGACAGACAGCGACGTCGTGGACCAGATCGCGACGAACAGCAACCTCGACAGCATCGTCGTGAGCACCCAGGAGACGCGTGCGCAGATCGAGCAGAACCAGGAGAGCGACTTCGAGTTCCTGCAGAAGCTCGCGACACGCAACTCGTTCCAGGTATACGTACGCAACAAGACGCTCTACTTCGGTCCGCCCGATAACCAGCGGGACGGCATTCTGACGCTCAACTGGGGGGAGAGCCTGCTCTCCTTCAAGCCGCAGATCAACGTCGCCGCGCAGGTCGCGGCGGTCGAGGTGCGCGGCTGGGACGTGCAGAACAATCAGGCCATCATCGGACGCGCCAACGCCGGCGATGAGGACATGCGCACCCCGAACGAGACCAGCGCGGGCCAGTACATGTTGCAGTTCCTGTCACGCGCGCCGACACTGATTCTGCGTCAGCCCGTCTTCACGCAGGCTGAGGCTGACAGCCGGGCCAAGGGAGCACTGAACGAGCTCGCGCAGAAGTTCGTCACCGGCGAAGGCGAGTGCATCGGCCTGCCGGAGCTTCTGCCGGATACCAACATCACGCTCGGCCAGCTCGGCGCACCGTTCTCGCGTACCTACTACGTCGAAAAGACCAATCACAAAGTCGACGGCAGCGGCTATCGGACGCGCTTCTCGATCAAGGCTACAACGATATGAGCCTCGCAGACATCGCCGCACCCCGTGAGACCGCCGTCGAGGCCGGTGGTTACGCGAAGGGAGTTGCTTACGGCGTGGTGCGTGATAACCAGGATCCGAGCGGACTCGGCCGCGTGCGCGTCAGTTATCCCTGGCATACGCAGAGCGATCAGAGCTACTGGGCGCGCATCGCGGTGCCGATGGCCGGCAATGACCGTGGCTTCTACGCGCTGCCGGAAGTCGGTGACGAGGTGGCACTGATCTTCGAGCGCGGGGACCTGCGCTTTCCGTGCGTCGTCGGCGCGGTCTGGAATGGCAAGAACACGCCGCCCGCGAGCAATTCCGACGGCAAGAACGACGTGCGCGTGTTCAAGTCCCGGTCGGGTCACCTGTTCAAATTCAACGACAGTTCGGATGCTCCCTCGGTGACCCTGTTATTCAGCGACCAGCAGAAAACAATCGTCATCGACCAGGACGGCATACGCGTCGACGACGGCAGCGGAAACAGCCTCACGATTTCGACCAGAGACGACAGCGTTACGATCAGCACGAACGGAGCGCTGACCCTACAGGGCAGCAGTGTCTCCATCAACTCGACGGGGACGCTCTCGATCTCCGCCGACGCCGATCTCACCATGACGGGCACCACCGTCAACATCAACTAGGAGACTTCGTGGGACAGCCTGCCGCACGCGTCGGCGACATGACGAGTCACGGTACCCCGCTCGGACTCGGACCGGGTTGCCTCTCAGTGCTGATCGGCGGCATGCCAGCGTGGCGCGCGGTCGCCGACTTCCACATCTGCCCGCTGTTCAACGGCACGCAGCCGCACGTCGGCGGCACCGTGGCGATGGGGAGCGGGACGGTCATGATCGGCGGCCTTCCCGCCGTTCGAATGGGCGATACCGTGGTGGAGGCAGGCGGTCCGAACACCATCGCGAACGGCCTGCCCACCGTACTGATTGGTGACTGATGGCAACGAACCCGAATTTGAATTCGAGCTCTAACCCGAATCTGCAGCAGGCATTCCTCGGAGTGGGCTGGGCCTATCCGGCGCGCATCGACCCGGTGACCGGTCTGACGGCGAGAGCCTGTTATGAAGACGACGTTCAGCAGTCGTTGCTGATCATTCTCACCACCGCGCGCGGCGAGCGCGTGATGCGGCCGGATTTTGGGTGCGGCATCTACGACCTGGCATTCGCGGTAATCGACACCGCGACGCTTACGCGCGTTGAGTCGGAGGTGCGGACCTCGATCCAGAAATTCGAGCCGCGCGTCGAACTCATCGATGTCATCATCGATCCCAGCCAAGCGGTAGACGGCCTGCTGAATATCGAGGTCGACTACCTCGTCCGCGCCACCAACCAGGTGGACAACCTGGTCTACCCCTTCTACTTCACGGAAGGTGCCACTTCATGAGCGGCGCGACACCGGCACTCACCGATACGCGCACCGCCGACGCTGTCGAGCAGGAGCTGGTGGCCCGCGCGCAGGCCTGGCTTCCCCAGTGGCAGTTCGATGAGATCCCCGGAGACTTCGGGCGCGCACTCATCACCATCGCCGCGCGCATGTACGGCCGCGTGATCGATGCGCTCGCCCGTACCCCGGAGAAGAATCAGCGCGGCCTCCTCTGGTGGCTCGGGATCGGGTCCGCGCCGCCGCAGGCTGCCTCGATGCCCGTCTTCTTCCAGCTCGCGCCGCAGGCGGACGCAGTCCCTGCGCCGCAGGGTACCCGGCTGCAGGCTTCCCTCGACCAGCCGACCATCTTCGAGACACTGAGCGCCGTGTGGGTGGTTCCCGGCACGATCGCCGCGGTAGTGGGCGCGGATCCCACGACCGATCAGTACTTCCTGGCGTCCGCCGGGTTTCCGGTACCCGGCCAGCCACCGGCGGCACAGGCGCAGTGGACGACGACGGCGTCCGTCGCGTTCCCGCCTACGGTGCTGCAGTTGTCGTCCGCCAATGGACTCGCGTTGGGACAGATTCTCCTCATTGCCGGTCAGCAGTTTCGGATCACGGGCCTGCAGGGCAATGTGGTGACGCTCTCCGCGCCGGGCCCAGCAGATCCCACCGCGCCGACCGCTCCGGCAAACCTGCCCGCCGACACGGTCGTCGAACTGCTCGATGTGTTTGCGCCGTTCGCTCCCACGGCCCTGCCCACCCAGGAGCACAGTCTCCTCCTGGGTGACGACACGCTCCTCAATCTGACCGGATCCGCCACGATCGACGTGTTGCTTGGGAGCGGTACGCTTCCCGACACGGTCTCCTGGAGCTACTGGGGCGGGCAGACGCCGGGCTGGCAGCCGCTCACGGCCAGCGGCAGCACTCCCGGTATCGTGACGCTGACGAAGAGCGCCGGTGCCAGCACACCGGCTCAGTTCGGGGACATCTCGACGTACTGTCTGCGCGCGACGTTGTCGGGCGCGAGCTCAGGTACCGTGCAGCTGTCGTCCATCACATTGCGCGTGCGCTCGGGCACCGAGGCCGTACCAACTCCCTGCGCATCGGCGAGTCCATGTCCGGATCCCTCGAAGAACCCTGCGACGTTCCTCAAGTACAACGCAATGTGGAACAACACGCCGCTGGTGACGAGTCCGGGCTTTCTGCCGCTCGGGCCGATGCCGCGACTATTCGATGCATTCTATGTCGGTTGCGCCGAGGCCTTCGGCAAGGCGGGCGCTTTCGTGACGCTCTGCTTCGATGCCGCAAGTTCCAGCGTGGCTGCGCTCGGAGCATTTCGCTCGGGCGCCATGCTGTTCGGTATCGGCAAAGACGCCCGGCTGCAACGATTGCAGCTCGACTCCGGGGCCGGCACCATGCAGTTCCTGCAGGCGACACAACCCAAAGAGAGCAGTGTCGCTGCGGGCTCTTCCACCGCTAATCCAATCGCTCTGCGCGCATTGAGTACACCGCCGCCGGTCATCGAGTCGGCGCCGCACACCGCATCGGTCCTGGTGTGCTCCGAGCATCGTGTCTGGATGTGGACTGAGCCAAAGGGGGGCGCGGGTTATTGGACCCCGCTTGGAGAGTCGTTTGCGCCCATTGAAGGTCTGGTGGCACTGCGCGCTGCGCGCGGTGTGCGCGTCGTTGCTCTCATCGAGGGGCGGTTGCGTGCCTTCGATCTGCAGCCAGATCGTCCCCCCTTCAGTGTCCAGTGGGAAGATTTGCCGGATGTCGTCGCCGGAGGAAATCCGGAGCGCATCCGCACGATCGCCGCGGTTTGCACGATGACTGATGATCTCAGTGATGCCCTCGTGGCCGTCTCGGACAGCGGGCGATTGTGGCACTTCGGCGGTGGCGTCTGGCGCTTCGTCAGTGCATTTGCCGACACCGTCGATCCGGCCGTCGCGCCGCTCGCCGTGGCGCAGAGCAAGCAGGTCGCCTACATCATCAAGACGCGAGCGCGCGAACAACTCGCTGCCTGGCGCTCCGGAGTCGATGCTGCGCCCGTGTACGTGCGTTGCGAACTGCGGTCCGGCCTGGGGGCGCTGCGTGCGGTCTCGGGCCCGCGAGCGCGCAGTGTCGAAGACGCCGTCGCGGAGCTCACGGTCCTGATGCTGACGAGCCCGGCGGGCGAAGCGCCACGCATCAGTTGGTGGCGACCCTTCAACGAAGGTGAGCATGAGCTCCTCTTCTCTCAGCGCCCGCCGGCCGGGCCGCGGCCGCTCGCGGGGACTCCTGCGGCTCTTGGAGATTGGGTGGTGACGGCGGGGCTGGACGCCGAGCTTTTTATCAGCCGCCTGCAGCCGGCCGCGCATGGTGCCGTCCTCGCCCGCGACATCTTAAGTGCCGCGCTCGTGCCGGCGGGTGCTCGCGAGTTGCGGTCCGGCCAATTGCTCGCGCGCGCGCCGTCTGACCATCTCCGAATAGTCTCTCAGGTTGTGGATGTTGCAAAACTGGACGACGGCAGCTTCATCGTACGCCTCGATGGGCGGGTGAGCCGTCCCGAGGCGGCAACGGGGGTTAGTCTGCTCGCTATCAGCGCGCCGAGCGCGGCGAAGCCGGACAGCGGCAGCTCGATCATCGTCGAGTCCGGGGGCGCCGCCATTCGGCGCGGCGACACGCTGATGCTGGGCAGGCTGCATGAGGAGGATATCAGCGACGCCCGTCTCTACGAGGTCGCGCAGCTCGAGGAACAATCCGACGGAATTCATGTAATGCTCGATCGCCAACCGCATCTGAGCGATGACGCCCGAGTCTGGGTGGTCACGCCGGGCGAGACGATTTCAGCCGTCGTGCGGCCGGCCTTCCTGGTCTCCGCTTTGCCCGCTTCCGTGGCGCACGCGGATGCAACACTCGTCGACGGAGCGCTGTACGCCGCCGATAGCGACCCGGAGAGACTGGAAGTTGCCCTCAGTGTCGCGGCTGCTGCGCCCTTTGTCGTGCTCGCCGCCAACTGGAAGCGCCTGCCGAAGCAGAAGCTGGTGTTCGATCTGCTGCTGCTCTTGCCCCACAACGTCGTGGCATCCGCCAACAATTCCCCGCTGCTGCAATGGGAGTACTGGAACGGGTCAGGCTGGACGCCCATCCCGGGTATCGACTATGGGGACACTGACGAGCTCATGCAGTCAGGCACGGTCACTTTCCCGGCGCCGTCCAACCTCATGACCACCACTGTGGCAGGCAAGCAGGATGCGTGGATCCGCGCCCGTCTCGTTTCCGGCAACTACGGCCTGGAAAGCTATCAGGTGACGGCGACGACGTCAGGAAGCACAACGACGTATACGGCCGTTCCCGACGACAGTTCCGTCAATCCTCCCGTGTTGAATTCCATCGACATCTCCTACCGCGTCTGTGAGCCGCAGGCGCCCGAATACGTGGTGAGCTACGACAACGGCTCTTACGACGATCAGAGTGACGCGAACCGGGCTGGAGCGAGTGCCGTCGTAAACGCCTTCGTGCCTCTTTCCGAGGCACTCGACACGGCGGCAGCGGCTTCGTCTGCACCGGCGCCAGGGGCGATGGCTGCTTGCGGTTGTGGTTGCCCGAACGGAGGCTCCAACAGTGCGTCGACTCCGGTGCACGCCGACGCCTCAACCACGAGCGGCGCATCCCTCGCACTCTACGTCGGCTTCGATCAGCCGATCGACCCTGGCACCACCATCAGTCTGCTGTGGCAAGTGAATGAAGAGGACTTCAGCGCGATATTGCCGCTTCAGGTGGCGGGCGTTGGTCCTTCCGGACAGATGATTCCGTTCAGCTCTGGCGACTACACCCGCGCACTCGGTGAGACGCAGGTGCTCGATGTCGACATCGCTGTTTCCCTGCCGCAGATCGAGCTGTTCGGCCAGAGCCTATATTGGCTGCGTCT
>Ga0302308_10000226_pt1 | contig 50142 bp, 37 predicted proteins | sample III_Palsa_E3_3_FD_200531 | JGI IMG/M metagenome (GOLD analysis project Ga0302308, IMG submission 200531) | Peat permafrost microbial communities from Stordalen Mire near Abisko, Sweden - III_Palsa_E3_3 | ecosystem: Environmental > Terrestrial > Soil > Palsa > Peat permafrost | place: Sweden...
GGCTGTCGCCCCACACAATGGCACCGACCTCGGGCTCCGTACCATACCGGCAGCCGATATCGTCCTTGCCGTCGTTCATCCGGTAGACACTGTTGGTCAGGCATTCGGTGCGGCGCGGGTCGACATCAGTACTTTCAGCCGACACCTGCTGCACCTGGGCCGGCAAACGCGATTCAAAACCTTTGCCGTAAGTGACCGCCGCACAAGACATCACCACACAAGCGGTACCAACCGCCAAGGTAGCCAAACCGCGGAAGCCGAATTTTTCGCGCAAACCCGCGGCGCGGCGTTCGATCAATTCGTATGAGACAAAACCCATCGCAATCGACGTCAACAAACCGCCGACGATCACGGTGGCGTTATGCGTGGGCAGATCCAGATAATGCGTCAGCACCACCAGCGGCCAATGCCACAAGTAAATCGAATATGACCAAAGACCGATGCGTTGCAGCGGTGCGAAGCGTGTAAACCAGGTATGCCGGTCGGCAAAGATCACCGCGGCCGCGCCCAGCACCGGCACCAGAGTGCGCCAGCCCGGCCAATCGTCGGCCGAGGTGAAATAGAGACCGGAGAACACAATGGCCGCGAGACCCACCGTTTGCAAGCTGCGTGCTTGCAAGGAGCTTAACTTGATGCTGTCGCCGTAGAGCAGTACCAGGCCACCGGTCACCATTTCCCACACTCGTGTCGGCAACAGGAAGAAGTTCGCTTCCGGGTAATGCCTTGCCGCGACCAGCGCCAACACAAAAGATACGCCGCCCATCAGCCACAGTACGCTGCGGAACATGGTTCGACCACGGCCGAGCAGACGTACCGCCAGCATCAGCAGCACCGGGTAAATCAAATAAAACTGCCACTCGGCCGACAGCGACCAGGTGTGCAAAAACCATTTGGTTTGCGACGATGAATCGAAATACCCCGCTTCACGCCAATACACAAAATTCGAAATAAACGTGACCGAGGCACCGGCATGTTCGGCCAAAATTTTATAACCGTGCGGATCAAGGTAAAACCAGCCGAACACCAGGCCGGCCGCGCACAACACAGCCAGTGCCGGAACGATGCGGGCGAAGCGCGACAGATAAAAATCGAATAGCTTGAAACGCTCGGCTTCAAGACGACCGACAATAATCGCGGTCATCAAATAACCGGAGATCACAAAAAACACATCCACGCCGACAAAACCACCTTGAACAAAGGGGGTTTGAAAGTGGAATAACACCACCAGTGCGACGGCCACACCGCGTAACGCATTGATGTCGGGCTTAAACCGCATATCGAGGTTTCCTTGACCGCTTGGAAGAAAGCAAACTGAATTGCCGCAAGCTAGTTGTCATTCCGGTGAGGATCAAACCCCGGGACCTTAAAGCCCTGCTGTAATGCAGGCGAAGTGGGCGACACTTGGAAATCCGAAAATCGGGTTCTGGCGGCGTCGCTCATGGAATGGGCAAACACCACATCCGCGCTACCGAACATCGCGACGTTTTGAATCAACGGCAACGCGCGCGCATCGATCATGGTGGCGCGCCCGCCCACCACGGCATTGCGCCGCAAGATGATATTTTTCGGCGCCCCGGGCCGGTCGCTCAGAATCGTGGTGAGCGTCGGATATTGAGTCGAATAAGGCGGCTGGTCAAAATGGACCGCCTGCAAGGGTTTTTGCAATACCCCCTGCGGATCTTGCGCCATCACCTTTTGCCAGGACAAGCCGCGCGAGTCGATATAAACCGCGGGGGTGCAGTCGACAAACAGGTTGTCTTCCACCAGGATATCGCTGCCGCCACCGATAAAGACCGCCTGGTTGACCCGGGCAAATACATTGCGGCGTATCGTCGTGCCGCCGAATTCATCGTCGAGGTAAATCCCCATGGTCGCGCTCGGCTGTGCCGCGCTGCCGATGTCATGGAAGAAATTATTTTCGATCACAGTGCCGCGCGCGGTCCAGTCGCGGCCGGCATAGATCGCCCCGGTGTCGCCGCTTTCCTGCGCCACGTGGTCGATTTCGTTATCGGCAATCAGGTGATTATTGCCGCCGAAAATAATCCCGGCATGCGGCCCGTCGTGAATATGGTTGCGCACCACCCGGTCTCCGGCCCCGGCAATATTGATGGCCGGCCGGTAGGAACGTGAACGCCGCGCATAATGATCGAATTCGCTGTCCTCGACAAACATGCCGCCCGGCGCCAGCGATACAGGGCTGCCGCCGAATACGGCGAGGCCGCCTTCACCGGTATTTTCCACGGTGACAAAACGAAAACCGCTATTGGTGCCGGTCATAAACGCCGCACGGTCGCCCATATTGCGGATCGCCACATGCTCCACCACCACATCATGGCCGCCACGGATTTCCAGTGCGTTGCCGCGTCCCGCAGTCAGAGTCAATTGACGTATGCGGAGATGACTGACATTGGTGATCACCATCAAGGCATTGGCCACCGAAGCTTCCACCTCGCCGTCATGCAACGGCGCGGGCGGCCAGAAGTAGACCCGTCCGGCGGCGCGGTCGAGATACCATAGTCCGGGTTGATTCAACTCGGCCAGCACGTTGTCGAAAAACACGCGCTGCCCCACCTTCATGCCGAATTGCGGTGCGGGTGCCTGCAGCGTGATCTGACCGGATGCATCTATCGACTCGACCGGCAAGGTGATGTCGGCCCAATCGCGCGCCCAATAACCGGTGGCTTCGAGCTGCGGCTCCTGGCGCCAGGCTTCGGTAGGCGCGCCTTTTACGGTAAAGGTACGGCCATTTTCGCCGTCGGGCAGTTGGGCGATGGTGGCAAAGCCGGTGCTCGGCCAACGTGCCGAGGTCATCGGCTGATCGCGATAGAACAACTCCAGCGGCGCCGGTGTGACCGCAATGCCAAAACCGTGACGCGGCTGGTCGCCCAAGTCGGTAATACCGTTGCGCGCCAGATCGGCCACCAGCACGTGGCCGCGCGCACTGGCGGGCAAGCGCGCCAGTATGGCCGGGTCGCTCACCGGAGCAAAACCATTGACCGGCCTGCTCCCGCTAATCACGGTTTTGCCGACCCCGGCGCCGGTGATGGTAATCGGCGTATCTTTCCAGCTCGGATCGGGTTGAATCTTGAGCGCGTCGCTTAAACGATAGACTCCCGCACCCAACACCAGATTCAGGCTGTCGATCGAGCCCGCCCCCTTGGCTTGCGCCTTGGGTGCGGCCAACACCGCCAGCGCCTGACGCAAACTGAGGTTGGATGCCGACAAGTCGACGCTGCCGGCATCGGCGGCCGAGTTGGTTGCGTTTGAATTGGCGGCCGCGAGCGGCACGTCGACCGCCAGGCACTGGCTGCCGATCAAGCTTGCGGCCGCACAAAGGGAGGTACGCACAAGCCACGACGGCAGCGGATTGCTCCGCTTCAGCGCGGCCGCAAATGAGGCGCGCCGAATTTCAGCGCAGCTCATGACCGGTGTCCACGCGAGCGCATCGGCGCAACGTTGGCGCCCCCGGGCACCGGGGTGGTGGCGTAAGCGTAACTGCCATAACCATAACCATCGTTGCCTGGGCGGCTCTTGAAGCCATTGAATACCGCACCGTTCATCGGCACCCCGGCCTGGGCGAAACGCTTGATCGATTCACGTACTTGCGGCACCGTGGTGACACCTTGCCTGACCACCAGGAAACTGGTGCCCGCATGATGCCCCAGCGCGGTGGCATCGGTCACGGCCAATACCGGCGGCGAATCGATAATCACCACGTCGTAGTTCATGCTGATGTTCTTCAAAAATCCGCTCAGCACGGAACTGAGCAATAGATCCGAAGGATTGCCTTGGGTTCTGCCACGCGCGATCACGTCAAGATTCGGCAAGACGTTCTGACGCAGGGAGGCTTCAAGCGGTTGACCCAGAATGATTTCAGCCAGGCCCGGCGCTTGCATGATGCCGAAGCGCCGGCTCAAATCGCCGCGCCGCAAATCGGCGTCGATCAATAGCACGCGTTGATCGGAGGCCGCCAGCACCGCAGCCAGATTGGACGCGACAAAAGACTTGCCGACCTCCGGCGTGGGGCCGCTGATCAGGACGATATTATTCTCGGCTTCGAGCAGAATAAACTGCAACGCCGAACGGAAACTGCGCAAGCTCTCGACCGAAATACTGTCGCTGTCGTCGACCGCCAGTAACGACACCTCGCCGGCACGGCGCTTCCCTTTTTTTGCATCGAGTGTCATCTGCTGTTTGCTCAGCGGCACCACCGCATACACCGGAATGCCGCAACCGGCTTCGACTTCATGCGGCTGCACCATCGCACCAAACCAGCGTTTGCGAACCCAAGCCACGCCCACGCCGACAAATAAGCCGATCAGCACCGACAAGCCCACCACGACCTTGCGATTCGGCTTGACCGGGTTTTCCGGAATAAATGCCGTATCCACCATACGCGTGTTACCGGTCTTGCCGGCGCGTGCCAGACGCAGTTGCTGTGCGGTGTTCAACAAACTGGTGTAGAGATCCGTATTGACCTGCACGTCACGCTGCAGACGCAGCTCGGTTTGTTCCAATTCCGGCAATTGACGCGTTTTGGCATCGATCGTGGCAAGCCGGCTCTGCAGCGAGCTCAATTGTTCGTCGATCGAAATCACGGCGGGATGAGAAGCGGTGAAGCGCGCCATCAACTCGCTGCGTTTGGTTTGCAAATCGACAATCTTGCCCTGTATATCGACCGATTGCTGCAATACCGCGGTGCCTTCCTCGGTCAAATCCAGGGTTCCGTTGGTGGAACGGAATTGATTAAACGCTTCCTCGGAATCTTCCAACTGGCGCTTGAGTTTAGGCAACTGCTCCTCAAGAAAACTCAACGACTTTTCTGCTTCCTGGGCTCTTTGTTCGACGTTCTGACGCACGTACTCGCGACCGATTTCGGTCAGGATCAAACTCGTCATTACTCGATCGGGGTCGCGCAGGCTGGCGGTGATGACATCGGCGTCTTTATTCTTTTCGGTAATGAGTAAAGCTTTTTGCAAATCTTCGATTGCATGGACTTTGGATACGCGCACCAGCGAGAAGGTCGCACCGGCAGCCCCTCTCAAAGTATCGACCTGGATCGTCAGCGGTCCTTCGGGCGTATTTGCCGTGAGAGGCGTGCCGACGTGCCCGGTAGCGGAAATACTGTCAAATTTCGCCAGCAAGCGATAGTTGTCGCCGCCTGTCGCGACAATCCTGAAGGGTTTGCCCAACAGTGCCCCCGGCACATCGAAGCGCGACACCGCTACCTTCTCGGTGCCCCACACATAACCGCCATAACCGAACAGGCCAGGTTGGGACACGCCGTCCGCATAGCTGGCAAGCCAGCGGCCGAAGATGGGGAAATATTTCGGCGCGACGCGGATATCGAGGTTGAGTTTGTCCACCGTGCCGCCGACCACCAGGCGCGAACCGACGATATCCATTTCGTCGGAAGCGGCCGATTTGTTATCGAACATCTGTTCGACATTGGCCAGCACATTGTTGGCCGAATTCGGATTGTCCTGCACCTGCAACAAAATATCCGATTGATAAATCGGCGTCGCCAAAATGGCGTAACTGATGCCGATCAAGGTCATGACCAATGTAATCACGCCAATCAACAAACGGTTGTCGAACACCGTATCGATCAAACCGCTGAGGTCGAGATGCGAGTCGTCCTGATTCGCCGTCGGTATGGAATGAATAGGTGTAGGTGGGGGTAATGTCTTCATGCGACTTCCTTCACCGTCTGCTTACGTGACAGACGCGTTAAACGCTCGGTCCAGTCTGCCACGCCGGATTCGATCAGCTGCAAGGCGAGACGGAATGCCTGTTCGCCTTCGCGGTATGGATCCGGCACGTCTTTACCGCCGAAGTGGCAGAAGCGCGAGATCTTGCCGCGCCCGGCCGGGTAATGGGATTCAAGCTGGCGCTGCTGAGGGACATCCATCACCAGCACCAGATCGGCAGCACGCAGCATGGGCATCGACACCTGCCGGCCGCGATGGCCGGAAATGTCGAGCGTCAATTCCTGCATCAGGGTGACGGCCCACGGATCCGCCGGCACACCAATGCAGGCCGCCAAGCCGGCGGAATTGATTTGCGTCGATGGCAAGGCCTGTTGCAGCAGTGCTGCGGCCATCGGGCTACGGCAAATATTGCCGGTACAAAGAACCAATATATTGTTCATCATAGCCCCGCGGCTTTGCCGAAGTAGATCGATTGGGTGCTGGGCAAGAATAGGCTGATCACACGGCTCCAGCGCACAACAGGGGCCGCATCGACAAACACTACATCCTTGGCTTTTAGCTCGAAATTGTCCGCCAGCGCCAATGAGCCTGGATTGACGACATTCAAGTGATAAATTTCCGGCTTGCCTTCCACCACATTGCGCACTACAAACACTTGGCGTGCATCGCCGGTCACCGGGCTGACACCGCCCGCGTCGCCGAGCGCTTCGTTCAACGACAATTCGCCATTACGTAAATACAGCGTAGTGGGGCGCGACACATCGCCGGTGATAAAGACTTTGCTGTCTTCGCGGGCAAACACCCGCACCATGTCGTCGTTTCTCAGCATGACCCTGGTCGGACTGACACCGTGCGCGACCAGGTCGGGAATATTGACGATGATGGTTTTTCCATCGCGTATCACGGCGATCGAGGCCCGATCACCCACCGCCGTATAACCGCCGGCGCGGTTGATCGCTTCGGGCAAGCTCATCGGCAAATCGTTGAAGATCTGCAGTCCCGGGGTGCGCACTTCGCCATCCATGAAGACGCGGCGCGCACGATAGGTTTGGATGCGCAAGGTAACTTGGGGATCGCGCACGAATTTGGCGAGATGGGAGACGAGCAGGTCGTGCGCCTGGAGTTCGGTCAGTCCACTGACCTTGATCGGCCCTACATAGGCAAACTGCAGAATACCTTGGGAGTCGACGCTGTAACCCGATGCGACCGAAGCCGAACCGGTGTAGTCGGTACCCACGGTGGTGACGGCGACCGGCGCGAGATTCAATTCCGGATGATCCCACACCACGATGTTGAGTACGTCACCCGCACCGATCGTATAGGGCGTGGGTGCGGCAAACAGGCTGGCCACATCGGTGGGGATGGCGGTTTGCCGTTCGACGCGCTGGGCCTGCACCAGGTTAGGTGTGATTTCAACCACCGCACCGGCGGGCGGCGTATCGGAGCCGTTGCTGGAAAGCGGATGGTCATGCCGCCATTGCGCTTGCGCGGCGGCCGAACTGGTCATTTGTTGCTGCGGTGAGTTGGCTTGGCCGTTGCTGGGGGTATTGCCCGTGTCGCCTGCTGTGTCGGCATACCAATGCGAGCCAGGCTCGACCGAGCAACCGGCGAGCAACATCACCGTCCATAGAAATGCCAATCGGGCGATTTTTTTCATAGGCCTTGCAAAAAAATTTCAGTCAACGCCCCATGCATGTGCGGCTGGTAGTTCCATGCATAGAGCACCTGTTCACTCGACGTACGGAAAGCACGACGGTGAGCTACTGATAAAACGATGGAGAGCGTCAGGCGCTTAACGCTTTTTGGTGATTACGAAGTCGATATTCGGTCGGAGAAATCAGCAATCGTTTGCGGAAGATTTTGGCAAGTCTGTCGCCATTACCCATCCCGCTACGACGCGCAATCTTGTCGACCGGCAAATCGGTTTCCGTCAGCAAATGGCACACCATATCCAGGCGTACACGGAATAAGTATTCCGACGGCGTGATGCCCATCTCGTGTTTGAACCGGCGCAGGTAATTTCGTTCACTCATTGCGGCAACTTGTGCCGCATCGACCACCGAAATAGTGCGTTCGCAGTTCGACTCGATCCAACGTGCGGAAGCACGGATCTTTTCGCGCACGCTGGGCGTGCCCGCATCGCGCAACAGCGAGGTAAATTTTTGGCTGGCGCCCGGCAACAGGCGTTCGCCGATTTCGCGAGCCACTTCCAGGCCGAGGTCGCGCTTGACCAAAGTCAAGGCGGCGCTCAACGATTCATAACGATCGTCGGTTTCGACAAAACCCTCTTCACCGGCAGGGTTGGCGGAAGCCTGCATGCTGCTGAACGAGAGTTCCGATGAAGCGCCTTGCAGCAACTTGCTGAAGCGCGAATCGCTGAACTCCGCATTACCCGCCACCTTGCCGCCGGCGCTGAACAATGCATCGTAGTTGCCGTATTGGCGTGAATCGAGACGGTCGGTACCGACACTGAGGGAAGAAGAACATAACACCGTGCCGCCGCTGAACGACAGCAAGCGCACTCGATACGATGAACCGACTTCAGTACCGTTGCTGGCGGCGAACTGGTTGGCCAGCTGAAACACCTCGGCAATAATGCCGGCACGCAACAAAGAAAAATCGTCGAACAAGACAATCCCGATTTGTTTAACGGGGCGCTTGGCACTGGCACTGGGAGCGGCAAAAGACGTCCCGCCGAGCGCGTGCGGGAAATGAAAAGAGCTAGACTCAAAAGTAGCGAGTGTCATGGTTTTTCCTTCAATGCGTCCCCTCGATTTTGTTCTGCATGGAATCGAATGTTCCGTTTTTCTTGCACTGCATCATACAAACGCAAACCGACCTCACAACAAAATTGACGGATAAAAACGAGACCTTGGCGGATTTACGACGCTACCTCCGCCGGTCCACCTTGGGTGCCCGTTTCCGCATAGCTTGAACTACTTAGTAGGGAGTAAGCAACTGATTTTATTAACGTATTACATATGCATTACAAAATCTGGGAGATTTGAAAGTATCTCCGGCGAACTGGGTGTTCGACAGGAATAGTCCCAAAAAGATCCCCTACCAGTAATATTCCGCCTAATGCTAGTAGAGATCCGCCGCATCCTATTTTTGATGGAATTTGTGCAGGTGCAGCATGACTAAGCGCAACCCCCTGATTCGAGAGATAGTTGGCTGTTTAGAAGTGATCTGGAACTTTAGAAATGTTTGTAAGAAAAATAATTTAGGTCTCCATGATAAACAAATGGGGCTCGATTAATTTATCGACCTTAATCATCTTTTTTGATTTCAACGCAGACAACTTTTGTAAGGCGCGCGCTTACGTTACGTTGTTCAGAATGGACGCAACAGACCACCCACGGTCCGCCAACATATCGGCGATTTCAGTCAAGGCAAGGTAAACCCCGAAACAATGTCTATGATGACTAACATCAAGAGCACCGATCAAATTAGGCCTCCTAATTAGTTTATCAGGGCACGATCTGTCGATTCAATCACCCTGCATCTGTCTTGGTTTCACCGTAAAAGCAATCTCTGCCGTGTTGCAAGCAGCAGGAATAGAGCTAACCCGCTTTTCGCAGTCTAGCTGGTCTTCTCCGACATAAAGTCGTACAGAGCCTGGACCACAACATTGTCTTCAACCGAAATCAGTCGTTGCATCGGTGGAAGATTTTACGGTTCAAGTTGGTGCGTTTGAGTGAGATATCCGGCCGGTATTTTGGAGGATCGTTCCATGTTCAACATTGCCCGCCAGTTGCTCGATCTCTTGTTCGTCGTGTTTGGCGCGTTTATCGCCAACCTCCTGACGCCCGACACGAGTCAACGTTTGTACGATGCACGAGGGATGTTTATCACGCTCGACATCGCCTTGGTTCTCCTGCTGTTTCCGTTGTTCAACCTATATCAGTCCTGGCGCGGCAAAACTCCCGCAACGCTGATCGGCCGCACCCTGCTTGGATGGGTGGTGGTGCAAGGCACGGGCGCGCTGATCTACGCCGCGCTGCATCGCTCGATCCCGAACCACTCGCATATCTCACACGCGTGGTTTATCAATTGGACCGTGCTGACCGCCTTGTCTTTTGCTTTGTCGCGGCAACTTATCGCGCTGACGCTGGGAAAATTGCGCAGCGCGGGTTTCAACCAAAAGCGGGTGGTGATTGTCGGTACCACGGCGGAAGCGCTGCGGGTAGTCAATCGCATCGAACGTTTGCCCCAAGCAGGTTATTCGACGGTAGCAATCTATGATGAGGCTGCCGCCAGCGGCGCGAAGGTTTCGGGGGTGCCGGTCATTTCCCGCTGGAATGCCCTGACGCGCTGCGTCCGCCAAGGTAGTGTCACCGAACTCTGGCTTACCGGGCAACCAACCGAGGCCCATCCGTGCGCGCGTTTTATCGCTGAGTTCCGCAACGAATTCGTCAATATCCGCCTGCTCCCCGATCTCGACAGTTTTGCGCTGGCCAATCTGGGCACCGTCGACTTGCTCGGTTTGCCCTCGATCAACCTGGTCGACACGCCGGTCTGGAGCTTGCACGTTCTACCCAAGGAAATTTTCGATCGGGTGTTTGCCGCCGCAATCCTGATCGCGTTGTTACCGCTGTTTGCGGTGGTGGCTTGCGCGATCAAAATTTCGTCGCCGGGCCCGGTGCTGTTCCGCCAAAAACGCAAAGGCATAGACGGCAACGAATTCTCCATCTACAAATTCCGCTCGATGCGTATGCATACGGCAGAAGCCGGGGTGATCAAGCAGGCGACCAAAGGCGATTCACGGATTACCCGGGTCGGCGCCATCCTACGCAAGACCAGCATCGACGAATTGCCGCAATTCATCAATGTGCTGAAGGGTGAGATGTCGGTGGTCGGTCCCCGCCCACACGCCGTCGAGCACGATGAGCTCTACAAAGACCTGGTGCTGAACTACATGTACCGTTATCGGATCAAGCCCGGCATCACCGGCTGGGCGCAAGTCAACGGCTTTCGCGGCGAAACCGACAGACTGGAAAAGATGGTGGGACGAGTGGCATGCGATTTGTACTACATGCGTAACTGGACCTTCTGGCTCGACGTCAAAATTGTGATGATGACGTTTATGAAGGGTTTTGTGAACGTCAACGCGTACTGAGAGCGGTAAGCGGGGGTTTGGCGGGTCTACGGAATAGCACAATCCCAACCAAGTTCCCTGGTATTTGTTGCATAGCCCAGGTCAAAGCCGGCGCAGAGAATGAATACTCTGCGCCGGCTTTGACGTTTCCGGCGCCTGCTTGAATTGCCACTGACGTTTGAGCGGAAGCGGCGCACCTCTCCCACTCTCCCACCTGCTTGCAACACGCCCAATACGCGGACTGCGCCCCATAGGCAACGGATTCGTACGGCAAGGCAGCACCAGGCCGCAGCGCAGGTACTACCTTGCCGTACCGCCTAGTTCGGGCTCTGGAATGGCCCGGTAAACTGAGAAGGCGTAAAACCTTTAACGATAGCGGGCGAAGACGGCGCCAGTTGAAAATCGCCAAACGCCGAGCGTGACGCGTCCGCCATCGCCTTGGCGAAAACCACGTCGGCGGAACCGAACATCGACTCGATGGTGATATACGGTTGAGCTCCGGCATCGATGGCCGTGGCGGTGCCGTTGATCACGATATTGCTACTCAGCAGGTTGCCTACCGGCGCCCCCGGTGAATTGGTCAGGATCTGCGGCAAGGTCGGATAACGCGTCGAGTAAGGCGGCTGGCTATAGTTCACCGCGGCCAACTCCTGCTGGAACACCCCGTTCGGATCCAACACCACGGAATTTTGCCAGGACAATCCACGGGAATCGATATAGATCGCGGGGGTCAGGTTGGCAAACAGATTGTCGTACACCTGATTGTCCCGGCCGCCGCCGATAAATACCGCGTCGTTGACATGCGAGAACACGTTGCGGCGAATCACGATACCGCAGAATTCATCGTCGAGATAAATACCCATCGTTGCCGTTGCTTGCGCGGGGTTACCGACATCATGGATAAAATTATCCTGGATCACCGTGCCTCGCATGGTCCAATCGCGGCCGGCATAAATCGCACCGGAGTCGGCGGTTTCAGTCACCATGTCATAGATCTCATTGTCCGAAATCAGGTGATTGTTGCCACTGAAAATAATCGCCGCATGCGGACCGTTAAACATCGTATTACGCAGAATCTGGTCGCCCACCCCCGACAGATTGATTGCCGGCCGGTAGGCACGGGTGCGCCGAGCGAAATTACTCAACATGCTGTCGGTGACAAAATCATTGCCGCCGGCCAAGGTGGTTCGGTTACCGCCATCCACCACAAAGCCGCCTTCGCCGGTATTGGTCACGGTGTCAAAACTGAAACCGCTGCTGCCCGCATTCGACACTGCCGCGCGATTTCCCATATTGAGGAAGGTGGTGTGGGTGACCAGCACATTGCCGCCGCCGGATATTTGTATGCCGTCGCCGCGGCCATTCTCGAAGGTCAAATTGCTGATGGTCAGGTTGGTCGCATTGTTGGCGACCAACAACGAATTCACCACCGAAACCTCGACGTCGCCGGGTTGCAAGGGCGCCGGCGGCCAGAAGTACACCAGCGCATTTTGCGTATCGACATAATAGTCGCCGGGCTGATCGAGGGAAGACAGCGCATTTTGGATAAAGACCCGCTGTCCGACCAGCAAGCCGAACTCCGGTGCGGGTCCGGTCAAAGTAAGGATACCTGACGACGGATCGACCGACTGCACCGCCAAGGTGGTGTCGGCCCAATCTCGCGCCCAGTAGCCCATCGCCTGCAGGGCAGGTTCATTCTGCCACGCGCTTATCGGCGCGCCGGCGACGGTGAAGGTCAATCCATTGGCGCCGCCGGGCAAGGTCGCGATGGTCGCAAAACCGGTATCGGGCCAACGCGCCAGCGTCATCGGCTGGCCCTGGTAAAAGAGTTCAAGCGGAGCCGGCGTCACCGGAATGTCGAAACCATGGGGTTGGAACGTGCCAAGATTTGTAATGCCGTTTTGCGCCAGGCTGGCCACCAAAACCTGTCCCTGCGCCACCGGCGGCAAACGGGCTAGTGCCGCGGCATTGGTGACCACGGCAAAACCTGTCAACGGCTGGCTGCCGGAAATCACCGCGCTGGTGCCGGCCGCAGCGGAAATCGAGATCGGGGTATTGTTCCAGCTCGGGTCCGGCGTCAGTGTCAAAGTACTGGCGAGGCGGTAGATACCGGCACCGAGAACCAAGTTCACATTGCTGATACCGACATTGGAGCCCGCCTTCTTGGCATTGATTGCGTTCACCACGTCACGCAAACTCAGGTGGGGCGCGGCGAGATTGACTATGCCGCTGACGGGCGGTACTTGGCCGCTTTCCACCGCATTCGAGTCGGCGGCCGAAACAATAACATCGGCTGCAATGACCTGTGTGCTGAACAACAGCATGCCCAATAACAGAGCGCGGGTCAGCGCCATGACGGATAGATGAAAGCGATGTGTTACTGGCGCCGCGATTTTGCCGATGCTGGGGTATTTCATTTCCGCTCCTGGGACAGGCGCGGGATCTCCCGGCCACGCCTGTGTTCGCTTGCTGAGAGCGTCTTCTGAAATTTCGCCGGTCGCAGGCAAGTTGAGCCTGGCCGCGGCGGCGAAAAACGGCGCTGAAAAATTGCGTTTGACCGATATAGGGCGCGATGAAATCCATCAACTGAACTTGATGGAACGTCCCCTCATCGGATCGATACAGACCGGTATCGACGGTCGTAGCGACTTGTTTTGTAGTGCGATTTTATTGCACTTAATCCAAGCCGGTACTGGTAGTTTATGCAATTTAAATTGAATTGCATAGCACACAAGATATATGACATTCTCTTTTCAAAGCTTTCATTTCGCTTCGGATAACAGAACATCCAGCGATGCCATGTTGAAATATTTTTTTCCCGTATTTGTTCGGATGTGCAGCGATGCTTGCGCTGCTTCACCCAACCACAAAAATACAAAATCCCATTTTGCCGAATAGCTAGGCACCCAGATAAAGACGCTTGATCTCGGGGTCGTGCAGCAACTGCCGGGACGGTCCATGCAATGCCAAACTTCCGGTTTCGAGCACATACGCATAGCTCGAGATGGTCAGCGCCATGCGGCTGTTCTGTTCCACCAATAACACGGTCACGCCGTCGTCGCGATTGATCTGCAAAATGCTGCCGGCAATCTGCCGGATGAATTGCGGCGCGATGCCGAGCGACGGTTCGTCCAGCAACAGCAAGCGCGGCTTGGACATCAAGGCGCGTCCGATCGCCACCATCTGCTGTTCGCCGCCCGACAGACTGGAGCCTTGCTGGCGATAACGTTCCTTGAGCCGCGGAAAACGCGTCACCACACGGTCCAGGTCCGCCGCGATGCCGCCCTTGTCGCGGCGGGTGTAGGCACCCATCAGCAAGTTATCCTTGACTGACATGTAGGGAAACACGTGGCGACCTTCCGGCACCATCGCCACGCCGCGTTCGACCAGTTTGTGCGGCGCCACGCCGCGGGTCGACTCGCCGTCCAGCAGGACCTCCCCCCGCTGCGGAGCGCGCAGCCCGGTGATGGCGCGCAGGGTCGACGACTTGCCGGCGCCGTTCGAACCTATCAGTGCCACGATGCTGCCCTTGTCGACCGACATCGAAACCTCGTTCAGGGCACGCACGTGCCCGTAGGTCAATGAGACCTTGCGCAATTCCAGGTGCGGCACGCTCATATGCCCAACTCCTCGTCTTCCTTGCCGAGATAGGCTTCGATCACCTCGGGGTTGTCGCGAATCTGCTGCGGCGTGCCCGCCGCGATCTTCTTGCCGAAATACAGCACATGGATGTAGTCGGAAATGCTCATGACAGCCTTCATATCGTGTTCGACCAGCAGTATCGAAACACCCTGGCCGGCAATCCGGCGGGTCAGTTCGACGGCACGTGCCGTTTCCTCGGGATTGAGACCGGCATAGGGTTCGTCCAACAGCAGGACCTTGGGCTTGGCGGCCAGCCCCATCGCCATTCCCAGCAAACGCAGGAAGCCGTGCGGCAGATTTTTGGCGACCTCATGCGCGATCCGGCCGATATCGAGCAGTTCCAGTACAGCCAAGGCCTCCTCGTTCAGGCGTGTTTCATCGCGCCGCGCGTGCCGGGTGTCGAGGAAAGCCGGCAGGTCGCCGCTTTGGCGATGCAGTTGATGCGCGAGCGACACATGTTCCAGCGCGGTCAACTGCGGGAAAATGGTGGTTTCCTGGAAGGTCCGCACCATGCCCCGGGCAGCAATCCGATGCGGTTTCATGCCGGTCACATCCTCGCCGAACAGATGCACCGAACCCGAACTGGGCGCGGCATAACCGGCCAGGATCTTGAAGAAGGTGCTCTTGCCCGCTCCGTTCGGGCCGATCACCGAAGTCACCTGGCCCGGTGTGTCGCCCAGCGAGAGCGAGATGCCGTCGTTGGCAAGCAAGCCGCCGAAGCGCTTGGTGACGGCGCGGGCTTCCAGAATCAGGGTCATGCGCCGACCTCCTTGTTGCCAAAGCGCAAGCGGCGTATCTGCAACGACAGGATGCCGTTCGGAATGGTCAGCATCGCCAGGATCATGATCGCGCCATATGCCAGCGATTGGTATTGCTGGAAGTCGCCGAGAAACTCGAACAGAATGGTCAAGGCAAAAGCGCCGAACATCGCGCCGCTGACGAATTCCAGGCCGCCGAGGAAACAGAACAGCATGAAGTCGATGCTGTGCTGCACGGTGAAGCTCTGGGTATAAACGCTCTGGGTCAGAACCGCAAAATAGCTGCCGCCCAGCCCGCCCAGCGCACAGGCCACGGTAAAAGCCAGGATCCGGTAGCGCCAGACATCGATGCCGACACTCTCGGCCAGATCTTCATTCAGACGGATCGCCTCGAAGATGCTGCCGAGCCGTGAATAGTGCATGCGCCACACCACCAGCAAACTCAAGGCCAACAGGAGCGCGCCGAGATAGTAGATGGCGAAGGTCGAATGTATGCCCAGCGGCTGGCGCAGATTGGTAATGCCGGCCGAGCCGTTGGTGAAACGTCCGCCGTTGAGGAAGGCCAGCCGGATCGCTTCGGTCAGGCTGATCGTCAGCATCGAGAAATAGACGCCTTTGAGCTTGAGGATGAAACTGCCGATCAGCGCGCCGCACAAAGCCGTGATCAGTACGGACAGCGGCAGCACCAGCCAATAACTCAAACCGGTGCGACTCAGCAGGATGGCGCTGGCGTAAGCGCCGATCAAGGCAAACCCCGCCTGGCAGATATTCACACGGCCGATGGCGAAGGTCAACCAGACGCCCGAGGCGATCACCGCGAGGCCCGCGCAATTCATCAGCACCGATAAGGCGTAGTGCGACTGCCCCAGGAAAACCGGCAGGATCGAGAAGACCGCGATAAACCCCAGGCAGGTGACCAGGTCGCGCTGTTTTTTCAGTTTCATTCTATTTTCCCGTATTTGCGGAACAGGACACTAGCCCCATGGTTTGCCGAACATGCCATTGGGTTTGTAGAGCAGGAATACGATCATGCCGACAAAAATCAGCAGATAGGTCAGGCTGCTGGGCAAGAACTCATAACCGAGCGCTTCCGCCATGCCCAACATAAAACCGCCGACGATGGCGCCGGCCGTCACGCCGGCCCCGCCGATCATGATCATGATGAAAGCCTTGGTGGAGATATTGGTGCCGACGCCGCTGTTGACGCCGTAGAGCGTGACCAGCAAACCGCCGGCGACACCGGCCAAGGCCGCGCCCAGCGAAAATCCGAGGGTCATCACCTGCTTGACGTTGACCCCTTGCAGGGTTGCGGCGTCCTTGTCCTGGGCCACGGCGCGCAGGGCCCGGCCCGGCTTGGTGTACTGCACGAATAACAACAGGGCGACGATGCATGCCAGCGAAACACCGCATACCAGCAAGCTGGCGTAGGGCATGAAGATGTCGCCGTCGCCGAGATTCAGCACGCCTTCGATGACCTCCGGCACGCCTCTTTGTTTTTCGCCGAATACCGTGAGCGCGGAGTTTTCCAGTAACAAGGCCGTGCCGACCGCCATCAGCATGCTGTTCTCTTCCCGCGTGGCATGCTCCAGCACGGGCTGGAACAGGTAGCGATTGAACAGCACGCCGACGAGCGCCAGGCTGGCGGCCGAGGCCAGCAGCGCGACCCAGAACGGGCAGCCCCATTGGCCGTAAACGTAATAGGTCACAAAACCGCCCAGCATATACATCTGCCCGTGAGCGAAGTTGACCACCCGCATGATGCTGAAAACCATGGTCAAACCGAGTGCGATCAAGGCATATGCCGAACCGAGTATCAGACCGTTTGCAATCACCTGTTCCATAGCTGGGTACCGGTCCGGAAAAGTAATGGGCTGGAGGTCAATCGAGCGGACCCGGCACCGCCGGGCCGCCATGCGCCGATATCAGTTCTGGACCTGGCCGACGAAGATCGGCACCAGGTTGCCGTTCTGAAACTCGTCGATCACCACCGGTACGCCAATCTGGCTGCGCCGGCCGAAATCCTTCTGCCCGACGAATTCCAACTGGGTCTTGCCCTTCAACAGCGGGTTGACCATGCTGAAAGTCGCCATGTCGTGCTTGAATGCGTCGACGTCGGTGAGCGCCTTGGGGTCTTTTTGCAGCACGGCCAGAATCACTTCCAAGGCATACACCTTGGTTCCGGCTTCGTCGTTCCACTCGCCGACATGTTTAGTATAGTCAGCCACAAATGTCTTCATGTAGTCCGACTCAAGCGCCGGTGTCGACGCGCCGCCCACCGACAGGAAGCCGTTGGCCTTGGTGCCGGCGATCTGCTCCAGGGTCTTGGCGTCCTGCGATGTTTCGGTCGAGATCGAACCTTTGTAACCCAGCTCGCGAGCAGTCTTGATCAACAGCGGAGCATCGGCGGGCGCCACCCCGGACAGCACGATGGCATCGGGTTTGCCGCGCACAATCTTGGTCATGATAGGCATGAAGTCGGTGGTGCCCGGTTCATAACTATCCTGGTCCGCGATCACCTTCAAGCCGAGTGCGCGGGCCGCGGCGACGCCTTCTGTTTGCTGGTTCTTGGCATCGGCTTCATTGCTGGCGACGAAGGAGATCGACTTGACGCCTTTTTTGTCCATCAGATATTTGTACACCAAGGGACCGACCTGATACGACGCGACCATGCCCAGCACCGATGCATTGGCCGGAGCGCGATACAGGTCCTTGGAAAACGCGTAGGGGAAATTGAGCGCTTTCTCACGCTCCAGGGTCGGCTTGACGGCTTGCGCGGTGGTATCGATGTTGGGTCCGATGATGTATTTGACACCTTGGCTGGTCAGCTTCTCGACGTTTTCGATCGATACTTGCGGATCGTTCTTGTCATCCAGCGCAACAATCTCGATCTTGTATTTCTTGCCGCCAATCAGCACACCGCCTTGCTCGTTGTACATCTCGGCCGTGGTTTCGGCGGCATATTTGTTCACCAGCCCCCAGGAAGCGGCCGCGCCCGACATCACGCCATCCACACCGATCTTCAGGACATCGTCCGCATAAGCATATTGGACCGCGCCGAGCAGCACGGCTGCGAGACCCACACAGGTTTTCGACACACGAAGCTTGTTCATTTTTTTCCTCTGGGTAGACGAATAATCAAGGTTGGCTGACTGTAAATTTAGATCAATCAAAAAACTGAATCAAAAGGAATGACGAATCCCGACCGTGAATGCGGTCTGGTCGGAATTCGGCAAGCCGCCATAAGTGCCGGATGCCGGATCGTCCATGTTGTACATTGCCTCGGTGGCACCGCCCGAGTTTTTCAGATAGGCAAGATTGGCAATCAATTGCGTGCGCTTCGACAGCGAATACGCGGCCAGCAAGCGATATTCGGAGGTGTGATTGGAGAAAGTGCTATTGTTTTTATAAAGGTAATCGCCGGACAGGGTGAATGCCGCATTGAACGTATAGTCGACCCCGGCCTCCACCAGGTTGGCGTTTTGCGCGGGCTGGGAAATAATCGACTCGAAGGTGCCGACCCCTGTGATATCGGCGTGCGAGTAACCCAGGCGCGTGCGTAGTTGACCGAAGGTGTATTGCGCGCCGAGCGTGGCCAGCTTGTATTTCGCGCCGCTGGTCGACGACGAGTCTTCCTGGTCATAGGTGGCCGCCACATACAGCGACGCCAGGGTATAACGCACACCGAGATTCAACACCGAACCTTGGGTGAAATCGCCCGCCACACCGCCAACCGCATAAAATACCGCGCCTTGCAGGCCGCCGATGGTCGGGGTGACATACTTGATGCTGTTGTTGTAATACTCGCTGAGGGCGTCGAACTCATGGAACTTGAAAGGCGCGCCCGAGTTATAACCGCAGCCGAATACGCTGCCCACCAGCCAGTCGTCGTTCAGATCCCATTGATGGCCGACCGTCACCGTACCGGCATTGCTGCTCAAGCCGACATAGGCGTTTCTGTCGAAACCTTGATCATTGGGGTTGTCGTATTTACCGTCGGATGGGTTAAAACCTAGCTGCAAATTGAAGATGGTCTTCACGCCGCCGCCGAGATCTTCGCTGCCCTTGAGGCCGAAACTGGATACCCCGAGGATACTGTCCTGCGCTTTGATCACCGATTGACCGCCGTCGCCCACATGGGTGGCATAGGCCAGGCCGGTGTCGATCTGTCCATACAGCGTAACCGAGTTCTGAGCGAAGGCCGAACCCATGCCGGCACAACACAGCGCCATGGTTGCCGTAAGAATCTGCGAGTTCTTCATCTATTTCCCCAATAAGTAGTACTGCAAAGTATTTTTATAAAGGTTCCCGGAAGGCTGAGGCGAAAAGCGAGGTGGGTAGAACAGCTATTTCAATTACTGCTAAAGCGCGCGTCGGGCCTGGGCCACGGATATATTGCGCGATACCTGAGCGGCCTGGTGCCAGGCCCGGCCGCAAGGTGATCTACACTTCGTGGGCGGATCATCTTGGTGTGGCTGCGGCAAACGTTTTTGTTGGCCTATGTGTTCGCATCCTAGAGGGGACATAATTATTGTCAACAATTTTTCAAAATAAAGTTGACGATAATTGCTATCGGGACAATCACCCATATGACGCGCCGGTGTTCCCCCGGCACCTGCCGCCGGGTGCGCCGAAGACCGCGAAGGTGTCGCGCCCCAGCTTTGCCGGATCCCGTCTGCGGCCTGCCCGCTTGCTTGTTGCGGTGTTTTTCCGGCCCCCGACAGCGCTCGCGAGCGTGCCGTAAGCGGCGTATGTCAGCGCGTTGCGAATGATTGCGCGGCTCGGGGATAATGACGGTGGAAGCCGATGATGATGCAAGAATAGAGCATGAGAATTGTTGACAATATTTATGACAGCCCTTAGATTGAGTTCACACACGATATCTTCCATGCCCCAAAAATCTACCGCCCTACCCAGCAATCCCAAACCCGAATTACTCGCCGAGCGGATTCGGGACGCCATCCTCGAGCACCGGCTCGCGCCGGGGACCAAACTCAGCGAAGCTCAGTTATGCGAGGTATTCGGCACCAAACGCGGCACCGTACGGCAAGCCTTGGCGTTGCTGGCGGCCGAGCGCCTGGTCGAGCTCGAACCCAATCGCGGCGCGTTTGTGGCGAGCCCGTCATTGAAAGATGTGCACGAAGTATTCGAAATGCGCCGCATCATTGAATTGGCAGTGGTCGAGCGCATCGGCACCGATCATCAGGCGCGTCATTTGAAAGCCATCCGCGACATGATCGGGCGCGAACGCAAGGCGTTCGAGAGCCGCGATTTCCCTGCCTGGATCAGGCTGTCGGGCGAGTTCCACACCCAGCTCGCCACGCTGACCGGCAATACCACCCTGTGCGGCTGTCTGAATGAATTGGTGGCACGCTCGACCCTGATTTCCGCGCTGTACGAATCGCTTGGGCGCAGCTCCTGCTCCTTCGAGGACCACGAAGCCATCCTGGTCGCGCTTGAGGCAGGCAACGCCAAACAAGCCGGCGAACTGATGTCGCATCATTTGCAGAATCTCGAATTGAAGATGCTGGACCGGCCGGTGCACGGTACGGTCGATTTGCGCGAAGTGTTTGTCAATGCCGACCTCACGCGCACTTAGCGCGAGCGGAGACGGCCCGCGGCGTCCTGTCCGCTTGCCGGCGTAACCCACCCATCAACAGGGGAGAAACAGATGCGGATTCGTTTGATCAATCCGAATACCACGCAAAGGATGACCGACGTGATGGGTCAGTGCGCACGCGATATCGCCGCGCCCGGCACCGAGATCGTCGCCGTCAGCCCGAGCATGGGGCCCCCGTCCATCGAAGGGTATTACGACGAAGCCTGCGCCACCCTCGGCTTGCTGCAAGAGGTGACGGCCGGCGAAAGCGAGGGGTGCGACGGTTATGTGATTGCGTGTTTCGGCGACCCCGGACTCTACGCCGCACGAGAACTGGCACGCGGCCCGGTGATCGGCATCGCCGAAGCCGCGATGCATGCAGCCAGCGTGCTGGCACCGGGCTTTACCGTGGTGACCACCTTGTCGCGTACCTGCGGCATGGCCTGGCACTTGGCCGAGCGTTACGGCATGAAGCGCTTTTGCCGTAACGTGCGGGCGATCAACGTCGCAGTGCTGGAACTCGACCAGCCCGGTTCCAGCGCACGCCGCCTGATCGTCGACGAATGCCGCCGCGCCCTGGACGAAGATGACGCCGGTGCCATCGTGCTCGGCTGCGCCGGGATGGTCGACCTCTGCGCGGAAATCGAGGACGCCCTGGGTGCGCCGGTGGTGGAAGGTGTGACGGCGGCGGTAAAGTGGGTCGAGGCGCTGGTGAGCCTGCGCCTGCGCACCGCCAAAAACAACGATTACGCCGCCCCGCTGGGGAAACGCTATGACGGCCTGCTGGCACCTTTCAGCCCGGCCGACCCCAAAGCCGTCGCAACCAGCCAGCCGGCGAACCCTTACTGAACCGGCGAGCCGGCCACTCGACACGAACAGGCGTACCGGCGGGCTGCAGCCGCGGCGCCTGCCTTCATCCGTCAGCAATCCATGTCATTCGCTCCACACTATCCCCGCGACCTGCGCGGCTACGGCCGTAACCCGGTACAGGCCGACTGGCCCGGCGGCGCACGCATCGCCGTGCAGTTCGTGCTGAACTGCGAAGAAGGCGGCGAGAATTGCGTGTTGCATGGCGACCCGACCTCCGAACAATTCCTCTCCAAGATCGTCGGGGCCGACGCCTACCCCGCGCGCCACATGAGCATGGAGTCCATCTACGAATACGGCTCGCGAGCCGGGGTATGGCGCATCCTGCGCGAGTTCGAACGGCGGGAGCTGCCATTGACCCTGTTCGGCATCGGCATGGCACTTGAGCGCAATCCGGAGGTAGCCCACGCCTGTATCGAACTGGGCCATGAGATCGCCTGCCACGGCTGGCGCTGGATCCACTACCAGGCTCTGCCGCCGGAACTGGAAGCCGAGCACATCCGCCTGTGTGTCGCCGCACTGGAACGTCTGAGCGGCACCCGTCCGCTCGGCTGGTACACCGGCCGCGACAGTCCCAATACACGCCGCCTGGTCGCCGAACATGGCGGCTTCTTGTACAACTCGGACTATTACGGCGACGACCTGCCCTTCTGGACCGAAGTTGAACTCAGCAGCGGCCACTACAAAGGGATCAGACCTCGCGTACTCGCAACGAACTACCGGAGCCGACCCTTCTTAGACATGCAGCAACTACCCGTCCGACGTCGGCATCGATCTCTTGGCCGCTCATTTCGTGGAAGGTGGCAATTTATAGCATTACTATTCTCGACTACAGGTGATTCGCATCCGCCAGACATGTGGCCGTCAAAGTATCGACTTCGCGGCGCAACCGTGCAGGAAATCAATTAATGTCTTGGGATTGACCGGTTTCACAAAGTGCTCTGCAAATCCTGCCTCGCGTGATCGCGCAAAATCTTCCGGCGCGCCGAATCCGGTAAGCGCGACCAGCGTCGCATGCGCGGTTCCTGGCAACATTCTTAGATGCTGTGCCAGTTCGTGGCCGCTCATACCGGGCATTCCAATATCGAGGACCGCGACGTCAGCCTGAAAATTTTCAGCAAGCGCGATAGCGGAAGCTCCATCAAAAACACATCGGACATCATAGTCTTGCAGGCTCAAGATCATCGCCAGCGACTCAGCCGCATCTCGGTTGTCATCCACAACCAAAACCCGCAGGCGCCTCGGCTGCTGTTTTACCAGTTCGGCTGTATCTGGTGTTCCGGTGACACGCACCTGTGCCATGGGCAGAGTGACGGTGAAATGCGCCCCCTTTCCCACGCCATCACTTGCAGCCGTGACCTGGCCGCCTTGCATAGTGACCAGGTTCTGCACAACAGACAGGCCAATACCGAGGCCCGACTGCAATCGACCGTCTGACGGGACAAGCTGGACGTAGGGTTCGAACATACGAGCCAGTTGCGACTCCGGAATGCCAATCCCGTTGTCGCTTACGACGAGCTCCACGCAGTCATTGCGGATTGCCGCGCTAATCGTTATTTCGCTGTCGTCGTCCGAGTATTTGATCGCGTTGTCCAGCAGATTCGAAAAGACCTGGGTCAGTCTTGTCCGATCAGCGTCGACCAGCACGGGCTCGTCAGGCAAATCGACTTTGATATGGTCTCGATGCTCGGTCGCGACCGGCCAGTTGATCTCGATAGCACGCCGCACGGCCTCCCTGACGTCGAACACATCCAATTGCAGGCGAATCTTGCCGCTACTGATGCGCGAGACATCCAGCAGGTCATCGATCAAGCGCGTCAGATGGGCGGACTGGCGTTCGACGATCATGCGCGCCCATTCGACTTCGGGCGATATCTCTGCACCAAGTTGCTTGAGAATTTGCGCCGCATTCCGGATCGGAGCGAGTGGATTGCGCAGTTCGTGGGCTAACGTGGCCAGAAACGCGTCTTTGCGGCGATCGGCCTCCCGAAGCGACTCTTCGGCGTGCGTGCGGCGCGTGATATCTGCCAGCGTACCGATGAACGAACCGATCGCCCTCCCCGCGAGGGTCCGAAAGCTACCATGCATTTCCACTACGCGTGGCGCACGATTGTCGATCCTCAGGATTCGAAAAATCGAACGGAAGTCCCCGCCGTGTTGCATTGTTTCCATGTAGTGGGCAATTAACTGCTCCGCATCATCGGGGTGAACAAGCTCGCGTACAAAATCCTTACACGACAGCGGTCCTTGGGACTCGGGCTGCCCCGTTATTTCGTACATCTGCGAGTTCTCCCAGACGCCGGCTCGCGTTGGAATATCCCACTCGAAAATGCCCAACCCGGCCGCGGATGCCGCCATTCGGAGCCGTTCCTCGCTTTTCTGCTGAGCGGCGAGCGCCCGGTCTCGCTCGTCTATGGTCGCCTCGATCCGCCCGTTCTGATCGTCGATCAGTTGCCTGATCGCACTGTGAATGGTCTCGTTGAATAAATCTTCAATCAATTGCTGGGCTTTGCCCTGAGCACTGCGTGAAACCAATGTCCCTGCGAAGAATTCGCGCGTCGCCTGCTGCACGCAGCGTTGAAACTGGCTCAGCTCGCGAAACAGTTCGTCGAGCTGGTAGCCCAGCATCCAGCGGTCACGACCGTGTTTTCTCGCGTCGGCGTGCAAACGCACGAAAGTCGTCTGCGCGGGGGCCGCTCGCAAGGTGGCGCAGATTTCCTCGAAAAGCGGCGGCAGATGATCGATCAGTTGCCCTGTGGTTAAGCGGCCAACCGGCTCGATCGCCGGATCGGACCTTATCGCACGAAGCCAACGGCGGGTTATCAGCCGTCGTTTCCCCTCAAGATAAGCCGCAAGCTCGGGGAAAAGCCTGTTTCCCGATGACTTCATGGTCGTCTTCTTAGCGTTAATTTAGAGCCAGAAGGCTCAATGGCCTTTGAAAGTCGTCGGCGAGAAGTACTTAATCGAGTAAAATTTACAGCTAGCTTGGTATATTTTGTCAGCAGGCTCTACAGCCGTGCGGTTCCAAGTTACTCTCCACAACAGGTGCAGAAGACCGTTACTGCGGGACCGTACAGTCCATTACCCAAGCTTGGCGCACAAAATCCTGGCACACATATCAGGCCTCTGAAAGAGTAAGTCATGTTTATTCAGCAAAGACTATGCCAACTCGATTCAGTCCGGCGTTACAAACCCGACCTGATGTAACCCTTAATTCGCGTGCGGCGGCGGCCTTCCCGATTCATCTATTCCATGCGGCTCTGAGTGACGGCGTAATTCCCTGGATCGTTGGGCGACGTAACGCCCGACCCGGCACTCTGCGTCCAACTGAACGGTGCCGTGTCCACGTACCGGGACATTATTGCTAGAGCGGCGAATGCCTTGGACAACGCCGAGACGGTGAAGGCCGAAGCGGATCAGAGGTTGTTAGAGATCCGCAAACAGGCGGGGGTTGAGGGATGGAAACGGTCGCCCGCTCAAGCGGCGTGCGTGCGCAACGTTCTGGCCGCGCGTGTCAACAGCGCGACGCATTCACGATGTCCGGACAGCGCTGCCACATCGACGGGCAAAAAACCGTTGAAATTTTCGATCAGGGGATCGGCACCAGCATCGAGCAACAGCGCCACCCGTTCGACGTTCGGAACGGCATGATGCAACGCGGTATCTCCCGCGTCTGTTTGCGCGTTCACCTCGGCTTCCGTTTCTTGTAAAAGCCAGGTCAGGATTTCGGTGAGGCGTTGTTGCACGCCGTCGCCGTCGCCGTGTCGAGGTTCCGTATTCGCGGCCAGATGCAACGCTCTCACTCCGCCAAGACCTGGAACGTTCACGTCCACATCCGCCCCGGCGAGCAATAGACGGACCAAACCTGTGTTGGCCGCATCGGTCGTCACTTGCAAGGCGCTCCACCCTCGCGGTAACGGTTCGTTGATCGGTGCACCGGCTCCCGCCAGAAACAACGTCATATCGATGTGCCCGGCGGTCACCACCACTTCCAGAAACCCCGGATCTTTGAAGCAAGCGGGGTCCGCTCCGCGCTCGAGTAGCGGCGTCAAGGCGCGCACGTCGCCCGACAACACCGCCGCGCGCAGTTCACAAGCGAGCGCTTGATCGCCGGGGTGTGACGGATGGTGGACCGGTTGAACGTTGGTCGAGGGGGTGTCGCGCGGCATGGGTCGTGGATCGGGATTTGGACGTTACTATACCAAACACTAAACTTTGCCTGCGCCGTGTCTCTAAAACCAGTTCGAAATCTTTATGTACTTTTGTCGCTCTGGAACCGTGCCGAAATCTCGATGGTCCGCATGAAGCCAGTCGGTCACCGAATGTCGAGGCCTGGATCGATCACACCACTTCGCAAAACAGCCGTGATCGATCCAACTGCTTAGTGCCCGGAAAGTAGCACGTTGGCGATTATGCCGGTCGTAATGGCGGCGAGCACATAGTCCCCATTTACACCGACCCATTGATATCCGCGCGGCGGTGCTTGCAGTCCATGATCACGCCAATTGTCGACCACATAATTGCGATCACGGTACTCCGCTGGGAGCCGTTCTCCCTTGTGCCAATCACTGTGGGGAATGGGGCCGCCCGAACGGTCGCCAGAAGCTTCGTGCACCGCCGGTGTGTGCGGCGCTCCGTGTGCCGGCCCATTTCCCGCATGCGGTGGCGGGCTGCTGTGGTGCTCGTCATCGTGTGACTGAGCAAAGACGGCGGCGGGCGTGCCAAGTAAGGAAACGACCACAAGCTGCGCGATGATTTTTGATTTCACGGTTCGGTCTCGAAAAGAGTAGCAGGATAGCGGCTTGGCGGTCGATATCATGATTTATCGGCTGCACGATATGGCCTATGCTCGTCAGACCTCAAAGGGCTGACGCGTGGAAATGATCGCATAAACAGCTTATTGGACAAACTAGGACGATCCACTATTTTCCTATACAAAACCGGCTAAAAATCACCCCCAGCAAATCGTCCGAACTGAATTCCCCGGTAATCGAATTGAACTGCGTCTGCGCCAGTCGCAGTTCCTCGGCGAACAAGTCGAGCGCCTGCGCATTCTGGTCGGCCAGTTCCGCCGCCGTGGCCAAGTGGTCGCCGGCTGCGCGCAGCGCGATCAAATGACGTTCGCGCGCCAGGTAGAGGCTTTCGGTGCCGGTTTGCCAGCCGGCCAGTCTGAGCAGTTCGGCGCGCAGCAGGTCGATGCCGGCGCCCGACTTGGCGGACAGGCGTACTTCGGAAGCGCCGTCGGCGGCCTGGGCGATGGAAGGTTCGGCGCCCAGCAGGTCGGTCTTATTGAGAATCCGCACCACCGGCACGCCGCCGGTAAACCGGGCGGCAATTTGATGGTCTTCGGGGGTTTGGCCGATGCGGGCATCGAGCAGATGCAGGATCACGTCGGCGCGGTCGATCTCTTGCCAGCTACGGGCGATGCCGATGCGTTCGACTTCGTCTTCGGTATCGCGCAAGCCGGCGGTATCGATGATGTGCAGCGGGATGCCTTCGATCTGGATGGTCTGCGCCACTTTGTCGCGAGTGGTGCCGGCAATCGGGGTGACGATGGCCAGCTCGGCCCCGGCCAGCGCATTGAGCAGCGACGACTTACCCACGTTGGGCTGCCCTGCCAGCACCACCGACAACCCTTCGCGCAATAAGGCGCCGTGGCGCGCGTCGCGTTGCACCTGGGCCAGGTCGGCGCGGATCTTGGCGAGTTTGCCGCGGGCGTCGGCAGCTTCGAGGAAATCGATTTCCTCTTCGGGGAAATCCAGGGTGGCTTCGACCAGCATCCGCAAGGTCACCACCGCTTCGACCAGGACATGAATGTCGCGCGAAAACGCACCATCGAGCGAACGGCCGGCGGAGCGCGCCGCGGCTTCGGTACTGGCTTCAATCAGGTCGGCCACGGCTTCCGCCTGGGCCAGATCGAGCTTGTCATTAAGAAACGCGCGCCGGGTGAATTCACCGGGTTCGGCCAGGCGCACACCGAAGGCCGCGCCGGCCGCGAGACAGCTTTGCAGCAGCAATTGCATCACGACCGGGCCGCCGTGTCCCTGCAACTCCAGCACATGTTCGCCGGTATAGGAATGCGGCGCCGGAAAATACAAGGCGATGCCGCGATCGAGGATGGCTCCGTGCGGATCGAGAAATGGCGTATAGACCGCCTGACGCGCGGCAAGCTGGCGGCCGCACAAAGCGGTCATCAGGTGTTGCGCGGCAGGCGCTGCGGCGGCGCCAAACGAAACGCGTACCACGCCTATTCCGCCTCGGCCGGGGGCGGTGGCAATTGCTGCAATCGGGTCACGGTCGGCAAACACGGCAGGGGTCACTTTGAAGTTGCAAAAACGATGGGGCCGCGCCGAGGTGTCGCGGAATGATCGGGCAGCGTTGCAAAGACCGCGCTTAGGCGCTTACCCGACAGTATGCTACTCGACGGCACAAAAAAAAACGCCGCCTAAGGGGGTAGTCGGCGGCGTGAATTGTAGCTTAAGTCACAACAGGCGTTTGATCAGGCTAAGCCACGAGACCGGTGGTGGCGAAGTGAGTCCTTCAACGTACGCTCTTCAAATGATTTCAGATCTAAAAATATGTAGTCCTACATATTTGAGATGAATTTTCAGATTTATCTTAAACTCCTTGTTTGCTCTTCAAACTAACTCGTTATAGCGCGCCTCAAAATGACAACACGCCCCGCCACCGCTGCTTTCGCGTCTTCCACTTCTTGCTTCGGTACAACCGGCATAACACCGGCAAAACCTTACCTACGGCACAGCTACAGACAGCTCATCGATGTGCGCCAAGGTCGGCGAGCGCACCAGGCGTGCCCTTCAACAACAGCATCGAACCTCTAACACGCTGCTGATCCAGCGCTTTGAAACGCGTTGCTATCGATCCGGGCACGAACTCATCTTATGCGCTCTTTTTAAAAAAGTAAACCAAACAAGATATTTGTATCTCACTTGGGTGTAAGGGACAGATCGGAGTCATTGCAGAATCAAGGCTATGCCAACCGAACAAGAAAAATCTGCATTTTCAGAACGCCTGCGCACAGCGCTCGACAATGGCCCGGACGCAGTCAAAGGGGCGACGGATCTCGCGCGCCATTTCAACCTCCGGCATCACGCCACGGCACCGGTTTCGACACAAACGGCGCACAAGTGGCTGAGTGCCAGGGCAATTCCGACCAGCGACAAGATCGACACGCTGGCCGCGTGGCTGAACGTGACGGCGCACTGGCTGCATTACGGCCCTGAACCGGTGTTGCCGCCGGTCAAAACCCGGAAAGACGGTCAGCGCAAGGACATAAAGTATCCGGTTTCCGTCGAAACCTTGACCTTGGCCGAGAAAATTCGGGCATTGTCACCTCGCAAACGTTATCTGATCGAAGAATTGATCACCCAATTCGATCAGGAACCGCCGGATCAGACTTAGCCCGGGGTATCGGGTCAGCCTGCAAGGTGCGCCCCCGCCCACAGGGCCGGACATAAAAAAAACCGCCTGGCGTGAACACGCAGGCGGTTTTTTTATCGACCCAGCCGGCTCGAAAGCGGCTGGTTCAATTCAACACAATCAACCTCGCCACCGTCAAACCTACATTACGTGTCGACGGCGGCGAATATCGGTATCGCTCAGGGTATCGCTCAAGCGGCTTTCTTTGCCGCCCGCTTCTTGCCCATCATGCGGGTGATGTAATACTGCTGCGCAATCGACAACACGTTGTTGACCACGTAATACAGCACCAGGCCAGCCGGGAAGAAGAAGAACATGACCGAGAACGCCAGCGGCATGATCATCATCATCTTGGCTTGCATCGGGTCCGGCGGCGTCGGGTTCAACCGCGTTTGCAGGAACATCGACACGGCCATCAGCACCGGCAGGATGAAATACGGGTCGGCCTGCGACAAGTCGTGGATCCAGAAGGCCCACGGCGCGCCACGCATTTCCACCGACGACAGCAAGACCCAATACAGCGAGATAAACACCGGGATCTGGATTACCACCGGCAAACAACCGCCGAACGGGTTCACCTTCTCGGTTTTATACAATTCCATCAGCGCCGCGTTCATCTTCTGCGGATCGCCCTTGTGGCGTTCGCGCAGCGCCGTCATGCGCGGCGTGATTTCCTTCATGCGCGCCATCGACTTGTAGCTGGCCGCCGACAGGGGGAAGAACACCAGCTTGATCAACAGCGTCAAGGCGATAATCGACCAGCCCCAGTTGCCCAGGACCTTGTGGATTTGGTCCAGCAGCCAGAACAAGGGCTTGGCGATAATCGTCACCCAGCCGTAGTCCTTGACCAAGTCCAGGCCCGGCGCCACCGGCCCGAGCAAACGCTCTTCTTCCGGACCGGCAAACAGCTTGGCGGACACGTCCACCGTCTGACCCGGTGCCAAAGCTTGCAACGGTTGTTTCACCCCTACGCGATACAGCCCTTGCGAGGTCTTTTCGACATAAATATCGCGCTTCACGCCTTGTTCAGGAACCCAGGCAGTAGCGAAATAATGCTGCACCATCGCAATCCAGCCGTTATCCGCCTGCGTCACGTAATCGGCTTTATCTTTGTCGATATCGGGGAAGGTGATTTTCTGGAAATGATGTTCATTGGTATAGACAGCCGGGCCAATGAAGGTATGCGAGAAACGCGTGGTCGGAACCGGCTGGCTGTCGCGCACCAATTCCATATAGACGGTCGGCGTGACGGGCACGCTACCGACGTTGGAAATGGTATTCGAGACGCCGATCACATAGCTGCCACGGGTAAAGGTGTAGGTCTTGACGACTTTGACACCGCCCATTTCAGCCGAGGCAAACTTCACTTGCAGCGTATTGCTGCCCGCGTCCATGGTGGTCGGGCCCGGCACCAGCGTAAACGCATCGCTGTGATTGGGGAAGTTGCCGCCGATCACACCGGTGCGCGCCAGATAGGTATGCGTCGGGCTCTGGTCGAACAAGGTGACCTTGTCGCCCTGCTTCTCGTCGTCCATCTGCTGCAACGACAGCTTGCTCAGCGTCGCGCCCAGGGTATCGACATCGATATCGAACAAGTCGGTGGTGACATGAATCATCTGGCCGGTAGCTGCCGGCGTTCCGCCTGGCAACGCACTGGCGATGGGCAAGCCCACCCCGCCGTCACCGGCGGCAGTCGCCGAAGCGCCATCCGCAGCCGCCGTTTGCTGCACCGGGCTGGGGATAAACATTGAGCCATGGCCATGATCTCGCTGCCAGCCGTCGTACAGCATGACCAGCGAAACCAGGAAAATGACCCACAAAATCATGCGTTTGATATCCATGCGTTGTCTCGATATCTGGGAGGTCGGCGCTTCAGCGCTTAAAGTTGGAGGAGGCAGGCACCGGATCGACGCCGCCCGCAGAAAATGGGTGGCATCGGCACACGCGCTTCAGCGCGAGATAACTACCTCGTGCGGCGCCATGATACTGGATTGCGTCGCGCGCGTAATCAGAACACGACGGATAGAAGCGACAACGATCTCCCAGAAACGGGCTGATCGCTAATTTGTAGAAGCGCAACAGCGCCAATAGCAAGGTTCGCAACATACGCAGGGCCATCAAGCGCGGCTCGCGCCGCTGTCACAAGGCAGACCACAAGGCAGACGCGCAGCACCCCAGGTTCGGGCTGCAACGCAGATCCGTTCCCGGCTCAGGGCAGACCCGGCGCAGGCGCCCTGCAACAGCAGCGCGGGCAAATGTCGGGTCATACGTCTAAACCGGCTCGGCCGGGGGTGACGCGGTCGCGGGACTCGCGTTTGCAGGATTCGCGTTCACCACCTGACGCTGCGCATTATGAACCGCCTTGCTGACCAGGGTGGCGATTTCGCGCTGACAGAGTGCTTTCAGCGGGTCGGAGGAGCCGCTGGGCATGGCTTTTTTGTCGAACCGCTTATGCAAGCGCAACAAAATATCCCAGCCGTGCAACTCGACCTGCTGCAGACGAAATGCTTCACGCGCAAGCCGGCGAACCAGGTTGCGCGTCACTGAACGCGGCGCGAATTTTTTGCCGATCACGAGCCCCAAGCGCGCAGGGCCGCCGGTTGGGCGGCCATACACGACAAAGTGCTCGGTGCGCGACCACGGGCGCAAACGAAAAACGGATGAGAACTCATCCGTTTTCAGCAGCCTCGCGGCTTTCGGGAAGCTGGCCACGCGGGTTTGCAAAGCAAACTCACGTCGCTCAATGCTGTTTGGGCTATCGAGCGTCAAGTGCCGGCATCAAGTATCAGCGTCAGCCTTAAACAGCCAAACGCTTGCGGCCTTTAGCACGGCGCGCATTGATAACTTTACGGCCGCCCGCGGTCTTCATGCGGACCCGGAAACCATGGGTACGCTTACGGCGCGTAACGGAAGGTTGATATGTACGTTTCATGTTGCTCTCACTTACGGTTAAGCCGATGTGCCGGCTATTTACGTCTCTATTTAAAGCCTTACCGGACCAGTATGAACCGCTTACGGCCCGCTTTCACGCCGCCCGTTGCCGGTTAACGCACACGTGTCGAAACTCGCAACGGCGGCGTTTAAGGAATTGGGTTTTGCAGAACCCGCTATTTAAGCCCCTTTTCTGTTTAGTGTCAAGAATTTACCGCTGATTGAGCGCCGGTTGCCCCGCCAATCCCGCCTCGCCCCCGGGTGCCGGGCTGGCGCCGGCCTGCACAACTGCCTGTGGATAACTCGCCCCGAGCGTGGCATTTGGCGGTAAAATCCTGGATAACTCGACATTCCAATACACCGTCCGGACGCGTCCAGGCTTGCACAGCCTGGCGCTGTGACTGTAGCGCGTGCTCCAGGCAGCCAGGCTGCCCCAAACGAGCCAATCGCGCGCAGTCACGCCTCACGCCCTTATGGCCATCGATAAAAATGGCCGCGCCACTCCGACGGTGGGCACTGCATACATCAGACGGATACATGAACGATTTTTGGGCACACTGTTCCGCGCATTTAGAGCGCGAACTCACGCCGCAGCAATTCCAGACGTGGATCAAACCACTGGCGCTGGTCGCCTTCGACGAAGACGCCAGCACGCTGCGGATCGCAGCCCCCAACCGCTTCAAGCTCGACTGGGTAAAAAACCAGTTTTCCGGACGCATCTCCGATCTCGCCCGCGATTTCTGGCGCACCCCGGTCGAAGTACTGTTCGTGCTCGACCCCAAGGCCGGTCAGGGTCGCCCCAGCGCGCCGCAGGGCAACGGCCAGGCCGCCGCCTCGGGCGACAGCACGGTACATGGCGCCAGCGCCCTGATCACTCGCAGCAGCCCCGCCGGCACCGACAGCGGCGCGGCCGACCTCGACCTGCCCAGCCTCGACCCGCACGAAACCGCGGCCGGCCAGCGCACCTGGCGCCCCGGGGCCGGCAGCAGGACCGGCAACGGCAGCGAAAGCAATTCGACCTACGAACGCTCCAAGCTGAACCCCGTGCTGACCTTCGACAACTTCGTCACAGGTAAAGCCAACCAATTGGCCCGCGCCGCCGCGATCCAGGTGGCGGGCAACCCCGGCATTTCGTATAACCCGCTGTTCCTGTACGGCGGCGTGGGCCTGGGCAAGACCCACTTGATCCACGCCATCGGCAACCAGATGCTGAATGAAAACAGCAACGCCCGGATCCGCTACATCCACGCCGAACAATACGTATCGGACGTGGTGAAAGCCTACCAGCGCAAGGCCTTCGACGAGTTCAAGCGGTATTACCACTCGCTCGACCTGCTGCTGATCGACGATATTCAGTTCTTTTCCGGCAAATCGCGCACCCAGGAAGAGTTTTTCTACGCCTTCGAAGCCTTGGTGGCGAACAAAGCCCAGGTGATCATCACCAGCGACACCTATCCGAAAGAGATCTCGGGCATCGACGACCGCCTGATTTCGCGTTTCGATTCGGGCTTGACGGTGGCGATCGAGCCGCCCGAACTCGAAATGCGGGTAGCCATTTTGATGCGCAAAGCCTTGTCGGAAGGCGTTACGGTGTCCGAAGACGTGTCGTTTTTTGTGGCCAAACACCTGCGCTCCAACGTGCGTGAGCTGGAAGGCGCGCTGCGCAAGATCCTCGCTTATTCGAAATTCCATGGCCGCGACATCACCATCGAGCTGACCAAGGAAGCGTTGAAAGATTTGCTCACCGTGCAGAACCGGCAAATCTCGGTGGAGAATATTCAAAAAACCGCCGCCGACTTTTACAATATCAAAGTGGCGGACATGTATTCGAAGAAACGGCCGGCCAATATTGCCCGGCCGCGCCAGATCGCCATGTATCTGGCCAAGGAACTGACCCAGAAAAGCCTGCCGGAAATCGGCGAGCTGTTCGGCGGGCGGGACCACACCACGGTGCTGCACGCGGTACGGAAGATCGCCGACGAGCGCACCAAGGATGCACAACTGAATCATGAGTTGCACGTGCTGGAACAAACCCTCAAGGGTTAGAGCCGGCACACCGCAGCGGCAAGCCCGACAAAGCGATACCGGGCCTGCCGCTGCGTTGTTATGTCGCGTGACGCGTTTTTAGGGAATAAGCCGTTTTTAAGGCACAATATGGGTTTGTTTCCTCGGCGGCCGCGAGGAAACCGGGGTAAGAATAGCTCGCTTTATCCAGGCGAGCAGGGTTGTCAGCCTGAAACCGCTTAATGTTATGTAACGCGCCGCTTAAAGCGTTATGTGGAGCGCGCGGGATCCAGTTGGCGCTCCGAACCCTGTCAGACCCCGACAATGGGGCGATCAGGCCGTCAAATCATCGAAGGAAATCTATGCAATTGGTCAAGACCGAACGAGACAATCTTCTGCGGCCACTGCAAACGGTCAGCGGCATCGTTGAGCGCCGCCACACGTTGCCCATACTCGCGAACCTGCTGATCACCAAACAGGGACCGGACGTATCGTTCCTGTCCACTGACCTTGAGCTGCAAATCACCACCCATGCCAACTTCGGCGTGGGCGGCGACAACATCGCCACCACCGTGGCCGCGCGCAAACTGCTCGACATCCTGCGCGCCATGCCCAGCGGCGAAGTCACCCTGACCCTGTCGGACAAGCGTTTGACCGTGCAATCCGGCAAAAGCCGTTTTGCCCTGCAAACCCTGGCCGCGGACGAATTCCCCACGGTGGCCGAAGCCAAAGACTTCGGCGCCAGCCTGAGCGTGCCGCAAAAAGCCTTCCGCCAATTGCTCGGCATGGTGCATTTCTCGATGGCGCAGCAAGACATCCGCTATTACCTGAACGGTATGCTGCTGGTCGTCGACGGCCAGCAACTGATGGCTATCGCCACCGACGGTCACCGCCTGGCGTTTGCCTCGATGACCACCGAAACCACCTTTGCGCGGCAGGAAGTGATTATTCCGCGCAAGACCATTCTGGAATTGCAGCGCCTGCTCGAAGACATCGACGACCCGCTTAAAATCGATATCGCCTCGACCCAAGTCAAATTCACCTTTGGCGAAGTCGAACTGGTGTCGAAGCTGGTCGAAGGCAAATTCCCCGACTTCCAGCGCGTAATTCCCAAGGGTTATAAAAACCACTTTATGATCGGCCGCGAAGAACTGCAACGCTCGCTCCAGCGCGCCGCAATTCTGACCTCCGACAAATTCAAGGGCGTGCGCTGCCTGATCGAACCGGGCCAGCTTAAAATCCTGTCGACCAACGCCGACCAGGAAGAAGCCCAGGAAGAGTTGGAAATTGCTTATGACGGGGATTCTCTCGACATCGGCTTTAACGTCACCTACCTGCTCGACGCGCTCGCCAACCTCAAGGTCGATTTCTTGCAAATCAGCCTGGGCGACTCATCCTCCAGCGCGCTTATCACCTTACCCGACAACGATAACTTCAAGTACGTGGTAATGCCGATGCGCATCTGACGCACCGTCTTGCACACACACCCGGGGGCTCGGGGCTTGGGAGATCAACCCGGCCCGGTCCCTTTGGTGTTTTTAGTGTTTACAGCACCGCAGTGTTTAGTAGTCTGCAGAACCGGAAGAAACCATGAGTGATCAGCAAACCCCGCAACCTGTCCAAGTTGAAAACGCCTACGGCGCCTCGTCGATCCAGATTCTCGAAGGGCTTGAAGCGGTGCGCAAGCGGCCCGGCATGTACATCGGCGACACCTCCGACGGCACCGGCCTGCATCACCTGGTGTTCGAGGTTCTCGACAATGCAATCGACGAAGCACTCGCCGGGCACTGCAACGACATCCAGGTCACGATCCACGCCGACAACTCGATCTCCGTGACCGACAACGGCCGCGGCATCCCCACCGGGATCAAGCTCGACGACAAACACGACCCCAAGCGCAGCGCCGCTGAAATCGTGATGACCGAACTGCATGCCGGCGGCAAATTCGACCAGAACAGCTACAAAGTCTCAGGCGGCCTGCACGGCGTGGGCGTATCGTGCGTCAACGCCCTGTCGAAATGGCTGCGCCTCACCATTCGCCGCGACGGCAAAAAGCACTTCATGGAATTCCATGGCGGTGTGCCGCAAAACCGCATCATCGAAACCGTCAACGGCGAAAACCTGTCGCCCATCCTGTACACCGGCACCACGGAAAACCGCGGCACCGAAGTGCACTTTTTGGCCGACGTCGAAATCTTCGGCAACATCGAATTTCACTACGACATCCTCGCCAAACGCATGCGCGAACTGTCGTTCCTGAATAACGGCGTACGCATCCGCCTGAACGACCTGCGCACCGGCAAGGAAGACGACTTCGCCTTCGTCGGCGGGGTCAAAGGTTTTGTCGAATACATCAACAAAACCAAGACGGTATTGCACCCGACCATCTTCCACGTCAGCGGCGAAAAAGACGGCATCAACGTCGAAGTGGCAATGCAGTGGAACGACAGCTACAACGAAAACGTGCTGTGCTTCACCAACAACATTCCGCAGCGCGACGGCGGCAGCCACTTGACCGGCTTGCGCGCCGCCATGACGCGAGTGCTCAACAAATACATCGAAAGCCAGGACATCGCCAAAAAAGCGAAAGTCGAGACCGCCGGCGACGACATGCGCGAAGGTTTGTCCTGCGTCTTGTCGGTAAAAGTGCCTGAGCCGAAATTCAGCGCCCAGACCAAAGACAAACTGGTCTCGTCCGAAGTGCGCGCCCCGGTGGAAGACGTCGTAGCCAAGGCACTCGAAGAGTACCTGCTGGAAACCCCGATCGACGCCAAAATCATCTGCGGCAAAATCGTCGACGCCGCCCGCGCCCGCGACGCCGCCCGCCGCGCCCGCGAAATGACGCGCCGTAAAGGCGTGCTCGACGGCGTCGGCCTGCCCGGCAAACTGGCCGACTGCCAGGAAAAAGACCCGGCAAAATCCGAAATTTATATCGTCGAGGGCGACTCCGCCGGCGGCTCGGCCAAACAAGGCCGCGACCGTAAATTCCAGGCCATCTTGCCGCTGCGCGGCAAAGTGCTCAACGTCGAAAAAGCGCGCTACGACAAACTGCTGCAATCCGAGCAGATCGTCACCCTCATCACCGCGCTCGGCTGCGGCATCGGCAAAGAAGACTTCAAACCGGAAAAACTGCGCTACCACCGCATCATCATCATGACCGATGCCGACGTCGACGGCGCACACATCCGCACCCTGCTCTTGACCTTCTTCTATCGCCAGATGCCGGAACTGATCGACAACGGCTACATCTACATCGCCCAGCCGCCGCTGTATAAAATCAAGTACGGCAAGGACGAGCGGTATTTGAAAGATACGCATGAGCTGAACCAGCACATGCTTAAGCTGGCGCTGCAAGGGGCGTCGCTGACGCCGGCGGAAGGTGCTGATCCGATTACGGGTGACGCGCTGGGTGAGCTGGCGCGTAGCTACCTGCTGTCTGAGGCCGTAGTTGACCGCTTAAGCCGCGTGATCGACCCCAGCGCGCTTGAAGCTGTGATGGATGGTATTCCGCTGGACCTTAGCAACGAAGCCGCAGCACAAGCCAGCGCCGCCGCCATGCAAGCCGCGCTGCAAGCCGACAAGCTCAAGCCGGAAGTGACGGTGCGGGCTACTTATGATGAAGTGCGTGAGATTCGGGCGCTGCGGATTGAGCGGCGGCATCATGGCAACATCAAGGTTAGTGCGTTTGATGAGGAATTTTTGCTGACTGCCGACTTCCAGCAACTGCGTAATACCGCCGATACCTTCAAGGATTTGATTGGGGTTGGGGCGATTATCAAGCGTGGCGAGCGGACGATGGCTGTGACCGGGTTTAAGGCGGCTATGCGCTGGATGATTGCGGATGCTGAGCGCAATATCAGCAAGCAGCGGTATAAAGGGCTGGGGGAGATGAATCCTGGGCAGTTGTGGGAGACTACGATGGATCCGACCGTGCGCCGTCTACTCCGGGTGCAGATTGAGGATGCTATTGCGGCGGATGGGATCTTTACTACGCTGATGGGGGATGAGGTTGAACCCCGGAGAGCGTTTATTGAGTCTAATGCGTTGCGGGCGGGGAATATTGATATTTGAGGGGTGTTGTGGTTTCTCAAAATAGTCCGTTGAATTGTCAATAAGTTGTCCGAGGTGGAAACAATACGCACTGCGCGCCCTTAGAGATCGCAATGCGTATTTGGATATATTCCAGGGAAATATTTTCCTGGATCGAGGAATATGGAAAAAATCTCCACAGGCAGGTACTTGGTAGTCGATGCTTATATTAAGGTGAGTTTTTGGATGCACTGAATTCTTAATCCGTAAGTCGGGTGTTCGTGTGACTCACACCCCACCAAATCTTCGCAAAGGCCCGCGCTCTCAGGAGTTGCGGGCTTTTCGTTTGGCGCCGCTATGTGGCAATTGTTACCCAATCCGCGAGAAGGGCCCCCGCGTATCGTCAATCGCCGCCCGGAACAGCGTTCGATGTCTTTGTGGCGCAGATCTGCGATACGCGCCCTGCTGGAATCGCATTGACGCTTAATGCATGCGGATACTTGTGCCGAGTCGCTGATTGGACCAAAATTGCGCTCAGCGTCAAGCTCGACTGCAAACTGGCAATATCTGATACTCTAAATTTGTCAGCCAACGCAGCACCGGTTAAAAGAATGCTTAGTAGACGTAAGCCAAAATCCAAAAAAAGAAGGGGATCGTCGTGGCTCGAAAGACTGCCCAGAAGCAATTATTTTATAAGCAGGCATCTTTTCTTCAACCTTCAAAAGTTACATTACAAGATCTCGTCTCCAGAGCAGTTAGGAAGCTCAAGGTAACCAAACGAATCGAAACCATCGCTGACGGTGGTACACCAGTAGGCGATGCTAGTGGACAGCAGTGGGCTCGACTCATTAACTCGCCGCGCGAATATGCAGGCTTCACTTTCGGCGTTCTTACTTTGTACTCCCCCGGCACGCACCATTTAGTGATTCAGACTGCCGTCGATGCGGAGAAGGACGAACTCGACGTCAGTCAGTTGCCGCCACCAGACGGAATGCAGTTCACTGAAACTCCTCTCTATTTTGCAATTCGTGAAAATCACGTGGTCATCGTTCAGTCGAAAGCACTGCGGGTGCAAGAATTCGAGGCTCATTTAAACTGGTTGCTGGAGTTTGCCGGCGCGATGCCATCAACACAGCTTGTCGAGCTGACGGACGTGATTCCTGAGGAGACCCGGAAAAAGCTCCAGAACGCCCCCGTCAAAAGTCTCACTATCGGTGCGCCCCTTATCAGCGAGCCGGCACCAGGTAAGAGTCTCGTAGCAAAATCTGCCGCTGCGATCAATACGGTCGCAAAAGGTATTGGCTTAGATGTCCTCCGTGGGCTACTCTCTGAGAAGGACTTTTCGGCTCTGAAGGTGGAAGAATTGACGGAAGCGCCTGACATTCAGGTTAACTTGCAGATCAGGGTAATCGGCCATCGAAAGGAAAACGATTCGGCTGACAAGATCATGAAGAAGATCATGCGAGAGCTCCGACACGTCGAAGACCCCAGTTTCTTCAAGGCGGAGGTCAGAGGCATCGGGCAGATGATGGACGGCAACGCGCTGCGCGTCCAAAGTTACAAATCGATTGCCAGCTATGATGGTGTCTTGGACACAAGCGACGCGTACGAAATCATGCGAGCTTGGCTAGAGTCAATCATTGACACAGGAACCGTAAGGGTGGACTAAATTACCGTGAGAATCATTGGGCTGGTAGTGGGTATGGTTTTGGCTTGGGCGCTTCAGAAATGGGCGCCCCAGGTACTCGCGACCATCGCCAGTTCGACCGGATTTTCAGGAGTTTTATCGGCGATTGCTGTGGGCCTCACCTCAATTTGGGGTATCGCGATAAATCGGCTATCGGCTCTCGAAAAACTTGACGACCTCAGGGGCGAACAGAAGCGAACAGCGACGCTGCACACGCGACGTTTTCGCAATGGTATCCTTACAGCGATTGCGATCAACGCGATTGCGCTTGTGGTAGCGCTGCTATGCATACCACTTGCGACCGCCACGTTGAAGTTGACCATCGGCCAATATAGTGTCGCGTATCTGATGGTTCCGGCATTCGGGCTGTGGCTCGGAGGCTTCTTTCAGTCGCTTCGAGTAATGCACAACATTGATGACAGCCGTATAGCGATTGCCGAAACCCAAGCTATCGAGAAGCAGAAGGCGGCTTATCTCCAAAAGCTTCGCGAAGATGAGCGCAAGAATCCTATTGATCGGAATGATGCGCATCTGAACAAATACCGAGAGTCACACGGGTTTCAGCACTGATCTCTGGATGGCCCTCATATATTCCCTCAACGGCAGCGGTGCCGAGCGCATCAGGGTGTAGTGTCTCATTTACGCCGCGCTGAAGGATTGCCCACGAAATACGAAGCTGCTTGCATGGTGTTCGCCCACCCGAACAGACGCGACGGCGGTCGGGAACCGCCAACGAGTTCGCAGCTAGGGAGGAATAGACGAAAGTCGTTCTGCGGCACGTTCTGCTCGTGACCTTATGGATACAGACGTTGGCCATATCGCTCAGCCAGCGGCCGACGATGGTCAAATAGTTCGGATACAAGCTCGGGAAAGCCACTATGAACTGCTCAAGCCCCATCGTGATCCCAGGACAACGCTAATTTGGCATGTTATTGGGGCAGACATCAATACCAATCTGTTAACGGTGCGGTGACTCCGGAAAAGTGCGGAGGAACGCCATTTGGTAGGCTAATTTAGCTTATGCGATCCAATATTTTTAGGAAAAAATAGAGGTAGCCGTTAAGTATCTCTTGATCTACGTGCTTGGCCTTGTTATTATTTTATTTAATATAAATTAAATTTTTTCTTAAGCGATATTCTATTAATATTATTGGTATACATAAAAATATACGCTAATTTTCGTACCGAATGACCACCTCATTTCAAAGACGATCTACACCGTCGGCTCACTCGGAGCCGACGATTAAGAGACAGGGTTTATGACCTCTGTTGCGCTTGAGAAAAATCGCTGTGATTGTGTATCACCCGATTAACTACTAGTGGAGTATTGATGAGCCAGGCGCCGAATCCATTTGATATTATCCGACAACGGGGCGAAGAGGAAAAAGCGGCAGCCGCATTGACCAAACAGCAGGAAGAGTCAGAACGCGCAGCGCAAGTTCTTGGTAAATTAGTGCAGCAAGCACAGTATGTCGGAGAATCCTTAAAGCTAGATTACCGCGCTGTGACCGTCCAGGTTCACGACCATCACCGTCGGCAGGTGGGCGGAATTCCTCATCTGAGTTACCTGGTTGCGTCGCGTGTTCAACATTGGAAGCGCCCTATCGTCTGGGACCAAGAAGATGCATGTGTCTTGCTGTTGCGCGTACTCGGAGCAGCACCGACACCAAGTGACATGATGGATACCGTTATCCGCTCGGAAGCGGCGCGACGGGCGACGGGTGATGACACGGCACATTGGGAAACGAAGGATCATATGGATGCCTACACCCGCTATCAGTTATCTTTCGCGGGACTGGCATGTGAAGTGGTCGGCACCTTTTATCTAGGCCACAAAGGCGATGATCCGAATGGAGCATTCGAACTCCGATTTGGGTCGGACATCAGCAACTTTTATCCTAATAGCGGAATGAAAGTTTACAAGCCGGTCGGCGATGCATTAGATGACATTGTCAATTTTAGGGATCCCTCACTCACGCCCGACCATCCGCTCAAAGATTACACTGTACCGATCGGGACGGTGCGATACGCGAGTACTGATCGCCTCATGCAGGGTGTCGACGGGGTGGGAATATCGATTGCCCCGACCGATATGTTGGCACAACGAACAGCCCTTTTCGGCATGAGTCGAACGGGCAAATCGAATACGACCAAGATCATTGCTCGCGCGATATATGATCTGCGTAATGCCCAAATATCTCCGGTGAAGATTGGGCAGCTCATATTCGACTACAACGGTGAATATGCAAACGAAAACACGCAAGGCGGTGGCGATGTAGCGGCTAATGCACTAAAGAACGTTTGGCGTGAACGGGCGGGAGCGATCAACGATGTCGTGACATACGGGCTGAACAAGCCGGCAACGGATCCGGATCGCAAGATGCTTCACATCAATGCGTTTGGAAACCAAGTTCGGGACTGGAATGATGTAGATAAGGTTGTCGAAGACCTTGACATGCTTTTGGTTGGCAAGGGCATTCTGGGCGACCTACTGTCAGATGACACTGCGAAATATATCCAGAATTTTTGTGAGGTCGATCTGACCGTTCCACAGAATCTAAAGGATGGAAGCAAAAACACGCGCTACAGACGCTTGGTGCTTGCTTATCGCACGCTATTACGCAAAGGTGGCTTGGATATACCGACGACCCTCCGGATACCGGATATTAGCGGTTTTAGAGGAAACGGTTTGTTTGGTACCTTGCTTCTCGATGCCATGCGTAGCAGCCCTGACGCCGACTTACAGGCAACGTATGCGGCAACGGCTGACATGCTTGATGTTGCGAATGCCAAATCGCTTACCTGGGAAAAACTTGCCAACGCGCTAGATACTCTAGCGCAATTCATCGCCAACAAAAATAGTGGATATACGGCGTTCAACAACGCTTACATTGCGGACTCTGCTCACAGTGGCGAGAATTGGGCGGATCAAAACTTGCTGCGCGTCCTTGAAATGTTTCGCTATCCGAATGGTCCTAGATCTGTCGCACGACTTGCGCCCTACCACGAGCCGAATAACAAAAAGGATTTCGCGCTCGATATCTATGATGAACTCCTGAGTGGTAAGTTGGTAATCATAGATCAGGCGGGGGGCGAGCCGTACCTGAATGAGGCAGCGGCACGACGCATCATGTGGGCTGTATTCAAGGGAAATCAGCGTGCATTCATTTCTGGAGAGGTTCCCCACGATATGCTGATCTATGTGGAAGAGGCTCATAACTTGCTTCCACCGAGCAAGGCGGATGATCTCAAGGATATTTGGGTACGAACCGCAAAAGAAGGGAGCAAATATCGAATTGGTCTGGTCTATGCAACACAGGAAGTGTCGAGTATTCAGAAAAACATCCTGAAGAATACGGCAAACTGGTTTATTTCCCATCTCAACAATACCGATGAAACCCGCGAACTGAAGAAATTTTATGACTTTTCCAATTTCGAGGACTCGATTTTACGTGCTCAGAACCGTGGTTTTCTTCGGGTAAAGATGTTGAGCAATCCGTATATCAATCCGGTGCAAATCGAGCGCTTCACACTCAAGCTTGCTAACGACCCTATATAAATAGGATTGCAGATCATGTCTTATGGTCCTACCGAATTCGCCCAACACAAGATTCTTGGTAGATTCACTGAGAATGAGGAACTGAAGCGTAAGCTTCAGGAGTTCCGGGAGCCGGAGTATCCTGAGGACGCGCGCGCACTCGGCATCGATGTCAAGCGCCGCCAGTGGCAGCCGCGTTATGTCGTGGCTATTGACGGGAGCCATCACGAAGTTCAATACGACCAAGGTTTTCCAGGGGCTGAACTCGGCTTCGTTAGTGTTGCGACGATCCTGATCGATGTACGACTTCTGCAGGCAGAATCCGAAAGGCCATCTATCGACCCTGTTAAATTTAATAAGGTACAGAGTACTCATCCGTTTACAGCCGTTCTGGCAAGCACCAACATGATCACCAAGGGAGCTCCGGATGCACGCTCCTCATTTCGTCACGACTGGGCTGAGTTGCTTGAGAAAACTAGGCCGGCCGACGATGCGGAATCTCTTCTTGAGACATACCAAGTATTACTTGCACATAGACAACAGGATGCTAACCAGCATTGTCCATTGATGGATATTTGCAACGAAGATGGCAATCCGGCTGCCGAATATGCATCTGGCTGGTGTGCTTGCGGTAAATTTCCAGTGTATTTATCAGATGCGCTCCGCATTCACGAAGGTTTTGGCGATTTTGCGAGCAACGGCGAATGTTTCGGTGAAGTTATGCGTGTGCTTGAACATTTGTTCCTGGTTGGTTTTGTCCGGGAAATGGAACGACTTTGCCGGACAAGTGGCAACTGGTCCATGTTCAAAGACGTTGCCATCATAATGGATGGGAGTCTGGCGATCTTTGGACATCCAGCATGGTTAAGTCAAGCGATCAAAGCAGAACTTAGACGCATCAATGGCATTGTGTTGGAAAAGACGGGCGACCAACTTTTGATATTTGGTATCGAGAAAAGTGGGCGCTTTTTCGATCATTGGTGCCGACTCGATCAGAAGAGCAGCAAGGATTTGAAAGGGGAGCGGGAGCACTCGTCTGACCATGAACAGGGCGAGGAAGAGTTTCGCGTCCAAAATCCGGGACGCGTAGCGAAACAGTCCGCGCTGTTAGTCGACGATCCCTATATCAAGAAATATGTGGTTCCGAGTGTAACTGGCAAACCGCATGGCAAGGATACATATTATGGACGCCCATTTCTATACAAGACTGCCTCCGCGGCTATGATTGTGGGGATCAGCGCGATTTTGTCAGACGCCCAGGATGATCGCTCCGAGGCTAACCTGTCGCAGTTTCCCAGGTTGCCTGACATGCTTGACCTGCTTGACATGCTTGTTTCGATGCGTTATCCAAATGCAGTTATACCGCTGATCGCCGCACACGCCGAGGCAGCAATTCCACTCAACATGGGCGAGAAGGTTCTGGAAAAACTGGCGCGTGAACATATTGCAGGTGGAGCGAAAACCGCAAGCTGAAGATCATTCAACGGTACTACTTGTCGATAGTTCGGGTAAGGTGGTGCCCTCAATCGACTTCATAGTCGGCGGACATAGGCGATGAGCCGGGAGTAAAAGAAGATCAACTTCACCGGGCTTAAGCCCTTTGTCGCCAAACAGCGCAGTTTGCGTAGCTTTCTTGAATCCGTCAAACGCAAAATACAACGATTTATCTGGCCAGACGGCCTTGAGAGCATCGACGGTCGTCTCCAACGTGAATTTTCGTGCATCGGTACGCACATACACAGCGACGTCATCCCGAGACATTCGTTTAGATACAGAGAACGTCTGCATCAGTAAATCGCGATACTGTTCCTGATTGCCGTGTCGCGCCCAGGAATCACTTTCCGGAAGTGAGGGCCCTTCGCCGAGCAGCCACAAGCGAATCCAATTATCGTACCGATAATTCGTTACGCCATAATAGGGAGGTGACGTTAGTATGAGATCGGCAGCAAAATTCGTTGGTGAACGTCGTAGTACGGCCCTCGAATCTCCTAGTAAGATTATCGGGCGAGAGACACCGTCTGCATTGGCGACGACTCCCTTTTTGTAGCGCCATTCCAATTTTTGTTTCAGCGATTCGATTATGTCGATCTCAGGCGGCAGCATCTGTTTATCGCGCCACCACCTGACCGAATACTCAGGAGCCATGGCCTTAGACTGTCGCATCTGATTCGAGAACCCATTACCTAATTTGGCGTGAAGATGAACCAGCAAAATGCCCATCAGCGTACGGTCAATACGCGAGCCTTTCCAGTTTAAGTTGCGACGTGCAGCATTCAGAAACGCAAGCACATCCGAGGACCAGGCAAGTTCTTGAAACTCATTTTCAGGTCGGCGGTCTTCGGGCTTAATAGCTGACTGAATTTGTCGTGCCCGGCGCATTATCACACGTGGATCCGGATGCGGATCCGTTTTGGTCTTTGCATATACCCACGCAACCGGGTTGATATCACTACCAAGTGCAGCACGCCCAGTTGTCAATGCCACGAACGGTACAGTGCCACGGCCACAAAATGGATCCATGACCGAGCCGTGAGGGGGGCAATACGTCGAGATGACCTGGCGGGCAAACTCGACCGGAAACATCGCATAATAAGGACCAAATCCGCTCCATCTTCTCTCTACCGCTGAAGGAAGCCACGCATCAGCCTCGCCGCTGTGCTCAAGGGCGGTGGGTGCCGGGCAGGAAACGAGCAATGATGGAGCAATAGGATCGCCATGTTCGGTTATATCACCGTCTCGTTTTGACGCAGTGATGGTGGGTAAAGCACCTCTAGCTTCATCTATATCAGCTAATTGTTTTACTGCCCAGATCGGTAGCGCAGATGCCGACTCCCGTACCGCCATCAGTTCCTCATGCTGAAGACTATCTAAAATAGTGGTCATGATTGTAGGTGTCATTTTTTGTTTGCCGATTTGCCAGATCGCCGTTACTGCGAGCCCCGCAGCTCGACCGCACAGAGCAATCTTGCGAGGGCTTACGCTGCGTATTTGGATAGGGTGCCCCATGACCGTCAATTTGCGCGGTCTTGCTGGCCACAGATACGTTGTTTGCTCGGGTACAATATTTTTTTTGTCTAAGCCAAAACGTTGTAATGCAACGTCCCCTGACACTTGCATTGGGCATCCGCTGCGCCGGCTAAGCACAGCCAATGCACTCGCTACAGGATCGACTGTGTCAGATGTCTGCACGATGAAAATGCCACGCGAGAGCCGTCTGAGTTTCCCCGCGTTAACCAAACGGCACAGAGCTTGGTCCAATGCAGAACGGCTACCGAGTGTGATCAGATCGGCCGTCGAAAACGCATCGTCCTCGGGGCGTTGCGCAATCCAATTTGTGATTTTTTCCATTGCGCCCATGTCAGAAAAATATCATTTTTTTCTGACATGGGAAAGCAAAATCAAAACCGGCTGAACAAATTTTTCGATCAGAAAAAGTTCACTGAGCTCCTGAATGTGGAAAAAATGTCTTTCAAGCTGTGAAAATAAAAAGCTAGGCACCCCAGTTAGTGTTTCGAACTACACCTCGCCATCGTGGCCGACACGCTACCTGCCGCTGCTTCACCGGGAATCACGGAAGCTTTGCATCACATCACATGCGCTCCATCACTCGTGAAGCGAACAATAAGGGACGCGCCACGGATTAAACGCCGGGATACCGCCTGGCGAATGTAACCGTGCTCTGAGTCGTGTTGTTTCCAGCACGTTGGCATCCCGCGCTGAAGCTGCGGCGAAGTGTTACCGTCGCGTCAGGCGCTCACAAAACTGGGTAAGTACGGAGACTGGGCTACATGGACTAGCGGAAAACGCCCTATCTCAGCTGGATTCCCGCGACGGCGCTAACGCCTACGCTTCGGCCGATGCCGTTGAAATAATGCAAGGAGAAAATTTTGGCACAATGGATCGACTACTTAAACGCAGCATCGATAATCATGGGGCTATTTTCAGCTGCGAGCTGGTTACGAGCCTGCTTTGTAAAAGTAAGCCACGAAAAAGCAATGGCTCTACGCGCGAGGGTCGCAAAAAAGCGAGGAGAAGTGCCCAATTTTGCGTCGGCGAGCCTAGACGGCTGGGATATGGCAGAGACCTTCGCCGCACAATCGAAATGGAATTCAATTGGTGCTTTCTTCGCCGCTTTCTCGGTACTACTTCAAGTGGTAGCTAAGGCACTTGATTATGCATAAAAATAGCCGAATCAGTTTACCAAACTTTCGATTAGCGAGAGAATTTTCGGAATTCGTGTCATCGGGGGCCGCGTTGGGCGAAATGCTTGGGCGAAAGTATACGCGCAGACTTACGAGAATTTCGCTAGATTGTGAAAGCGGCAACGCGATTAGGTACAAGGCAATGCGCCTGCATGAGCCGTCCGATTTCGAAAACAGCGCCAACACGCGGATCCTGAACATGGGCGACGACTCGGCCCGTTTTAACATCACGAAAGTGATGCCCGTCACAACGAATCATGCGCAGCAGAGCAGACATGTCATAAACTCTATCCGGTATTAATTCTCCTTCTCCCCCAACGATGCCAGCGGTCAAGGAGTGATTGCCGCCGCTAACAAATGCAATTCCCCAAGGCAACCACAAAGTCAGATGGTGGTTGCTGAAATCCCGCGTCCATTCGCCGCGATTCTTGCCGGCACCAATCCCCGCCAGTGCGTTTGCGATTCGTTGCCGGTTCCAGGGCGCCATGGCAATACGACGTCGGTCGCAAACCGTACCCGGAACGGATCCTTAGGAAGCTCCAACTCGCAGCCTTCGTCGACAGACCTAACGCGACCATCATCAAAGAAAAAATTTTTACAATCAATGCTTGCAGGCGACTGATGTGCAGTGTTATCGACGACGGCCACAATTGCTGACGACTGCATAGGTCGTAGCAGTAACTTGACAAGATCGTGTAGCGCGGCAGGATTTCGATCCGCCACGTCATGAGCCATGTCCATGATGTTTAGAAATGGTGTTTCGCGCTTAGCGAGTTTGAATCGCCGTAACCAACGACGCGCCACGAATGCCCATCGCGCTCCGGAACTCATTCCGATTGTCTGCGGATCCACAACTTCTATCCTCTCAATCTGTTTGGCGATTGCCCTTCCTTATACCTGTTGCGGGTCTTTGAGAGACAGTATCAAGACGTACACTTTCACAGATCCGGTCAAGTCATTGTTAGTGAAATCTCGTCGAGTTCGATGGGCATTAGCCTTCGCGAATAATTGGGGACAGCCCGATAATAAACGTAGTGCATCGACCAAACGCACAGTTTTAAACCACAAACGTAAATCCTCCCTCCTACCTCGGCAACGTCGTCTCCACACCTGTCAACGCAATAAACTTCCTCATCACCTCAATCGGATCAGCCCCCAGCGCAACCGCGATCTCAAGGAATTCCACAAGGTCCAGCCGCCGAACCCCGCTCTCGTATTTCGAGACAAATGCCTGCGGTCTGCCGAGTTTTTCAGCGACATCCTGTTGCAGCAAGCCGTGCTGTTTGCGCAGGTCGCCAAGCAGTTTGGCAAGGATTTGGTAGCGGGGATCATGTAGAGGATGAGCCATGGTGTGTATCATACTGTCCGGGCGTCGAAATTTTGCGTGAGGATATAGCGTGTTTATGCGTGTATGGCCGACCACTCAATACTCTGGCAAATCACCGTTTTTTTGCCGCTACCTTCACCACCCCAGTCCCCCTCGTCTCACCCCGCTTCACCTCGACCTTTTTTTGCGCAACCTCGTCCCCACGCGGTAAAAACAGCAAATGCGCATCAACCCCCAACGCCTGCGCCAACTTAAAAACATTATCCAGCGACACATTCGTCACAGTCCGCTCGACCTGACTCACATAAGTGCGATGTAGCCCCGCCAAGTCAGCCAGCGCCTCTTGCGACAAACCTTGGGCTTGCCGATGTTCTCGCAGATTGGCTGCGAAGCGGATTCGCAAGCCGTGCGTCTGATTGGGATTGATAGTCATAACTGGCAGAATCCCGAATTGGCGCTTTAACGTCTACAGCAAATATATCTACCGTATTTACATCTACAGTCTTTGGATCTACAATCATCTTGAGCTCCAGCTGTTCTTATGGGAAATTGAGATAGCTGCGAGTGTGCGAGCACATGGGGGGATGTGTTCATTGCCCAGAATCAAATGGCCTGAGTCGGCGTCATCGCAAAGCCACTCAGACCAGGTTCGACCGGCAAAGACAATGTGTATTTGATATTGGAGTCCCTACCTCATGTGCCCCTTGGATCTCGATTTCGCCGAAGACTTCGCCTGCGCCACCCAAGTCCCCGTCCACGGCCCGCTCTTCATTCGCACTACGCCAGCGGGCGCGCTGGAAATCCTCTGCTACCAGGAGTTCGACGATAGTGCCGTTTCCACCGTGGTCAAATTTTTCCCCGATGCCGCGGGTCAGTTGGTCCACGATTTGTCCGAGAGCGTTAAGAGCGGTGAGATAACACTGGTCATCAGCAAAGAAGATCCTTGCGCCCAGTAATTTCTGCCGGATCAATAGGGGTACCACGCCAGGGGAAGCAGAGTTTCAGGACAGGCGGCGAAGGTAAGATTCGTGGCGTAGCCCTGGGTGGGTCTATTCCTGAGGTGACCTCTATTGTTCGTGTGCTGTGATCTTGCATGACATGCCGGCGCCGCCCTCCCCGGTAACTATCATGTCAATAACGTCAACGGCCCGGGGGTGGGGCATCCGAATTAACCATTTTGCCCCATACCACCGTTACATCGTTTCGTAACGACTGACCGGTTGTATCAGTTCCAATGCCGGGTATAGCTCGGCATTTTCTTTCTCAATCCGGTCATGGAGTGCCTTGAACACCAGGTTCGCTTCAGACTTGA
>Ga0302308_10000232_pt1 | contig 49712 bp, 62 predicted proteins | sample III_Palsa_E3_3_FD_200531 | JGI IMG/M metagenome (GOLD analysis project Ga0302308, IMG submission 200531) | Peat permafrost microbial communities from Stordalen Mire near Abisko, Sweden - III_Palsa_E3_3 | ecosystem: Environmental > Terrestrial > Soil > Palsa > Peat permafrost | place: Sweden...
ATTGTTAATCATTAAATGATAACATGATTTACAGTTACAAATAAAACATATTAGACTTCGTATGTTCAAGATTTACAGTTACAAATAAAACATATTAGACTTCGTATGTTCAAGATTTACAGTTACAAATAAAACATATTAGACTTCGTATGTTCAAGATTTACAGTTACAAATAAGTACATTAGATGGGGAGCATTTAAGGGGGATTGTATCTTCTGTTGTCTGAAATAACGCCCACGCCGGGGGCGGCCACGCTTATTGACTTTCATATTTGATTGTGGTATAATGGTGACATAGGATAAAGGATTAACTACATTGCCGTATGTGTCTATCAAAGAAGGCGGAGCGAAGCGTAAGATTAGGTTGACCCCTAAGATGCGTTCATTCATCGACGCATACGTAGGCGAAGCCAAGGGCAACGGCCTGGAAGCCATTCGCCTGTCCCTCTACGAATGCAAGACTAAAACGTCCACCCACCAGACGTACGCCGAACTGATGAACCACCCGCTGGTCATCGAAGAGATTCAGCGGCGTCTCGACAGGCGTTCTGAGAAGGCGGAAAAGAAGGCCGAACTGACTGCTGATTATCTGATCGCCAAACTGATCACCATTATCGAAGATGCGACTGAAGCAGAAAAGACAACCGATCGACTCCGGGCTATCGAACTGGCCGGTAAAGCGATCGCCCTCTGGAAGGAACGCCAGGAAGTAACTGGTGCCGACGGCGAGGCGATCCGTATCGAACAAGAAAGAAAAGAAACAGTTGCAGACTTCACCAGCCGAATATCTCGCCTCGTTAAACGAGACGGACCGGACGAATCTACTGTCGTCCCTTTCCGAAGCGGAACTAGCGGAACTTAAGTGGCACTGGAACTTCTGGGCACGTCCGAACCAACTGCAACCGCCCGGCATCTGGAACACCTGGATGGTTCTGGCGGGACGTGGCTTCGGCAAGACGCGCATGGGATCGGAATGGATTCGGGAGAATGTCTGTGGTCGCACGCCGCTTGAGGCCAGTCCAACCGGGGTCAAGCGGATCGCACTTGTCGCAGAAACCGCCGCTGACGCGAGAGATGTTATGGTCCTTGGTGACAGCGGCATCCTTGCCTGCCACCCGAAAGACTTCCGCCCCGAATGGTCACCCACCAATCGACGACTAGAGTGGCCTAATGGTGTCCAAGCCTGGGTATACAACGCGACGGAACCGGACCAACTTCGAGGCCCGCAGCATGGTCTCGCTTGGGTTGATGAGTTGGCTAAGTTCCGCTACATGCAGGAAACTTGGGATCAACTTCAGTTCGGCCTTCGTCTCGGAGAACACCCACGAGCACTCGTGACCACGACCCCCAGACCGTTACCACTTATCAAGCGTCTTATGGCAGATGCCGACACTGTGGTAACTCGTGGCGCTACACTGGACAACCAAGCAAACCTAGCTGCAAACACTGTAAAGCAACTGTACGAAAGATATGGTGGGACACGCCTTGGTCGGCAGGAACTGGCCGGTGAAATCCTTACTGACATCCCCGGAGCCCTCTGGAACCGTGACATCATTGATGCATGTCGTCTCACAGAAGTTCCAAAAGATCTGGAACGGGTATATGTGGCCGTTGACCCTGCTGTCACCAATACGGAAGACAGCGACGAACACGGGATCGTTGTGGTTGGTCTTGCTAGAGACGCCGAGGGGTATGCCCGAGGATACATTCTCGCAGATGGCAGTTGTCGAGGAAACCCTGAAGACTGGGCTCGAAAGGCTGTAAGTCTCTACCGTTTCTGGTCTGCAGACAAGATCATCGCCGAAAAGAACCAAGGTGGTCTGATGGTCGAAAGTACATTGAAGGCCGTGGATCGATCAGTTCCGGTTGAACTGGTCACAGCAACGCGCGGAAAGGTAGTTCGTGCAGAACCGATCAGTGCTCTTTATGAGCAAGGACGTATTCATCACTGTGGCCACTTCGACATTCTGGAAGACCAGATGTGTTTGTTCAGCGTTGATTATGTTCGAAATGCTAGCAATGGCAGTCCTGACAGGGTTGATGCTCTGGTTTGGGGTCTGACTAAGATCTTCGATAAGATCACTGGTCGTCGTCTAACCACGAAGGGTCTCGGTCCAGATCAGGAAAAAGAGTCGTATGCGATCGACTGGAATGACCGCGAAGTTCCCAACGGATGGATGGCTATATGAATCTTGATCCGACCTGGATTGCAGCCGCAAAGACTGCTCAAGACCAAACCGGTATTCCAAGTTCTGTGTCATTAGCTCAGTTCGGCTTGGAATCTGGTTGGGGTCAACATATGCCACCTGGTTCTAATAATCCATTTGGCATCAAGGCATTTCATGGTGGTGGTGTCTCATCTCCGACCACGGAAGTTATCAATGGTAAGGTGATCCACGAAAGCCAGCCGTTCGCCATCTACCCCAATCTGAATATTGCATTCCTGGCTCATGCACTTCTGTTGACCCACAATCCAGTGTATCAATCTGCCATTGCTGCTCTGCCAGACGTCACCAAGTTTGTGACCCTCATGGCCCAACATTATGCTACCGATCCCAGTTATGCCCAGAAGATCTTGGGTATTATTCATATAGGTAATCTGACTCAGTATGACTGAAGAAGCAGCAGACACAGACGGCCTCAACCACAAGAAGGTCTCAAAGGCGAAGCAAAATCTCCGTCGTCCGGATCTTATTGATGTGGAACCAGTCGCTAAAGACTATGTTCCGGAAGGCTTCGAGTCTGCAGAAGAATTCATCCAAGACATGCGGGCTCAATACCAGCATGACGTGGACTTCGATCGTATCAATCGTTATGAAGCAATGGACGACCTGCGTTTCTCTGCTGGTGAGCAGTGGGATCCTGTAGTCCTCCTTCAGCGTAAGAATCTTCCATGTCTGGTCATCAACACCATTCCGCAGTTTACTGCACAACTGGTGGGCGACTGGCGGGAGAGCCGTAAAGCCATCAAGGTCATTGCGTCTAATGACGACGACACAGATGTGGCGTCTGTCCGTGAGGATCTGGTTCGCAACATTGAGATGCAGTCAAGGGCTGACAGGTCATACGACCAAGCTTTTGAGTCTATGATCCAATGCGGCGATGGCGCTTTCAAAGTCGCAGTGAAGTATGCGAGGGACGACGTATTTGACCAAGACATCTGTATTGAACCCATTGAAGATGTTATGGCCACAGTCTGGGATCGGTTCTCTGTCGACCCCACCGGGCGTGATGCCAAGCGCGTCTTCGTTGACGACCGTATCCCAAAAGACGAATTCACTCGCAAGTGGCCCCAAGCTGCCGGCGGGTCGAACCTCCTAGAGGTTGACAAGATCGATCGGGTGACGATGGCCGGCTGGTATGACCAGGAAAGCTATCGGGTGACCGAATACTGGCGCATGATTGAGCGTGAGAAGCTGCTTGCCCTCTTTGAAGACGGTAAGATGCTTGAGATCGGTAATGATGACAATATCGACGATCTAATTCAGAAGCATGGCCCCGTTCAGAAGCAACGGGTAGTTTGGTGTCGGTATGCTCAGATGCACTACTGCACTGGTTGGTGCATTCTGGCCGGCCCGTACGAGTACAAATTGAACCGCCTCCCCATCATTCGGATGTCTGGGCGGATTGTCAACATCGCCGGTCGTCGTGTACGGTATGGTCTGGTCCGTTTCATGAAGGACCCGAGCCGCTTGAAGAACTTCTGGCGGTCTATCGCGGCTGAGCAACTGGGTTATGCCCCGAAGGCTCAATGGTTGGCCACCCAATCAGCCATCGAAGGGCGACAAGAGTCGTTCCGAAAGGCTCACCTTACTCGTGATCCTTTGCTGATTGTCAATGATGAGGCCATTATTGGCCAGAATATCCAGCGTATCGAGCCTCCAGCGCCTCAATCTGCCATCTTCCAAGAAGTGCAGATGAATACGCAGGACATGAAGGACGTCTCCGGCATTCAAGACGCGTCTCTAGGTATCCGGTCTAATGAAACCTCCGGTAAGGCGATCATGAATCGTCAACACGAAGGGGACATTGCCAGCCAGACGTACTACGACAACTCGGACGCAGCCCTTCTAGAGGCCGGTGACGTTGTAAATCAGCTTATTCCGATCATCTACGACGGTACCCGGGTTATTCGCCTGATCGGCAAGGACGAAGCGATCAAATTTCAGCGCATCAACGACCCGATGGACCCTAATTCCGTGGATCTGTCTGTCGGTATGTTCGATGTGGCCCTCACCACCGGGACGTCTTACACGACCCGTCGGGAAGCGGCCGCTGAAGCCATGATGGACGCCATCCAAGTGTGGCCCCAGCTCATGGAAATTGCCGGTGACATCGTTGTTAAGGCCCAAGACTGGCCTGGTGCAGATGAACTGTCTGCTCGTATCCAAAAGACGATGAACCCGTCCTTCCTGACGCCTGAACAGCAAAAAGAGAACGGTGGACCCCCGCCGATCCCGCCGCAAGTCGTGCAGCAAATGCAGCAAGCCCTGCAACAACTGCAACAAGAGAACACCCAGCTCAAGTTGGACAAGACTCTCGACTTCAAGAAGCTGGAAATCCAGTCGTACGAGGCTGAGACGAAGCGTATGGCGGCCCTCAACCAGGATCGCGGTACCGAGTCCCCTGCCGACTACACGGCTCTGGAAACGCTTCTAGAGGGCGCTAAGACGGTTGACGAGCACGACATCCAACGTGCCCAACTGGAACATTCAATCGTTATGGATCATGCCAAACTTGGTCTTGAACACCAAAAACTATCTTTGCAAGCTCAACAAGCTACTAATCAGCATGAGGTTGCAATGAAAGCCGCTTCGGCCCGTCCCGCTACCGCTTCATCCGGCGGGACGAAAAAGGCTGCACCCCGGAAGAGCAACGGTTAAAGGACCGCAAATTCCCTATGAGTGAGACCGAAACTACGACTGAAGTCCAATTCGACAACTCTGACGATCTTGACGCTTTCAGTGCTGGCTTCTTTGGTCAGAAGCCCGCTGAGTCTACCCCGACCAAGGTAGAGGCGGAACAGGGTCCGGTTGACGAAACTCCAGTTGAAGCAGAAGCTCAAACTGACGAAGAGGACGAGGCCGAGCTTCAGGAAGAGGTGAAAGAAGCACCTAAGAAGAAGACCGTCCAAGACCGAATCGATGAGGTTGTACGACAACGTGAGGAACTGAAGCGTGAGAGTGAGCGTCAGCTTGCCGAACTTCGCGCAGAGGTTGAGAAACTAAAGAATCCGGTAAGTGCCAATCCAGTCGCTCAAGCAACTGCGTCTGAGCCTGTACCGGACGCCACAGACAAAGATGGTAATCCCGTCTATGCCCTTGGTGAATTTGACCCGCAGTATATTCGGGACCTGACCCGGTTCACTCTTCAACAAGAGCGAGCGAAGGTCGACGCTGAGGTGGCTGAAACCCAACGTCGAAATGCGGTTCAACAAGAACAACAAGCTCTCACCACGTCTTGGAACAGTAAAATTGAAGAGGCTACGAAGGAGTACCCCGACCTCGTTGAAAAGGGTCAAGCACTTCTGAATAACTTCAACAACCTTGATGCCAACTACGCTGGTTATCTTTCCACCGTCTTGATGTCGATGGACAAGGGTCCTGACGTTCTGTACTACCTGTCTAATCACCCTGATGAAGCTGCTGCGATCGTAAACAGTGGTGCACAGAAAGCGACCCTCGCACTGGGTCGGCTCGAAGCTCGCTTCAGTAAGAGTGAACAAGAAGCTCCCAAGCCGAAGACTTCAAAGGCCCCAGCACCGATTCCGCGTAATGCGCAGGCTCGTGGGACCAATGGGGCGTTCATCGCAGTCGAACCTGACACGGATGACCTCGACGCCTTCAGCCAAGAGTTTTTCAAACCAATCAAATACGGATAATACCACTCATAAAGGAGTAATTGCTCATGACTACTGGTGGCGCTAACGTTGGCGTCGATCAGGCAAAACTGGTTCTTAACTCGTTTGCCGCGATCTTCCAGAACAACCTCACGTCAGCCGAATTGGTGACGTGGCGGAAGTTCGACAATGAAATGAATGACCGAAATGCTTTGACCGTCGTCGAACAGATCGTTCCCCGTTATCTGGTGACCCACACCACGAACGGCGTGAACAACCTGACGACCAACGACGTTCAGAACACCGTCTTCGGTTCACAACAATACAAGATCCAGGACATCTTCGGTTCGTCCATGGGTTGGCAAGACTTCGTTAAGATTCGGGACTTGGGTGCGGCTCGTGAAAGCGAAGCACTCCGTGGTGCTGCTCTGAACCTCGCGGAACAGATCGACGCTTACATCCTTGGCTTCGCGACTAATGCCTCCAACAACTGGATCGGTACTGCCGGTGACCCGATCTCCGCGTACAACGACATTTCGTCGGGCTATACGCGTCTGAAGGAAGAAGGCGTTGAGGACACCGATTTCCGGGCCATTCTGAACTACTACGACCGACAGGCACTTGGTGCGAACATCATCAACCAGCAAGGTATTGCTACCGGTGGTGCGGGTACTTCGTACGCTCAAGGTAACGCCAGCCTTCCGGGTATTGCTGAAGGTGTGTACCGCAAGGGTTTCACGGGTAATATCGACGGTATCCCCACGATGTTCACCCAGCAACTCCCGACCCTGACGCTCGGTTCGCGTAACCCGGCTAACACCGCGATGAATGGTGCTAACCAGTACTCGGACTACAACGCCGTGGCAATTGCTTCTGGTCCGGGCCTGTGGCTCACCCAGAACATCAACATGACTGTCGGTGTTGGTACTGAAACCGTCAAGGACGGCGAAGTGTTCACTATCGCCAACGTGTACGCTTGGGACAACCGCCTCCAAGCCCAGCTCCCCCACCTGCAGCAATTCCGAGTGATCGGTAATTACACTGCGGCTGGTGGTGTCGTGGCTGCGATGACCATCTTCCCGGCCATCGTCGTGCAAGGCGCGAGCCCCTCGGGTGCGGACTTCAACACCATTTCGAACAACACCGCTAACGCGACTGTGAATTCGATCCCTGGTGCGACCGCTCAGGTGGTCTTCATGGGTACTGCCAGCACTGCGGTTCGTCCGCGCGTGATCCTGTCGAAGGATGCAGTTGTGGTTTCCACGGCTGACCTGATCATGCCAGCGACCGGTATCGGTAGCCGTAAGTCTCTGACGAAGGTTCCGATCAGTGTTCGTATGTGGCAGAACTCGGTGTTCAACACTGGTGAGCACCAAGTCCGATTTGACGTAGCACTGTCTGCGAACGTGGTTGACCCGCGGCGTATTGTCCGCATCAACGGTTCGTCCGGCACCGACGTCTAATTGAACTAAGCGGGGGCCTCAAAACCCCCGCCCTTTTCATCCCTAGGAGAACCAAATGGCTTCTACGACTAATGTGACCCTACAACCTGGGAGCAATTGGACCCTAGTTGTGACGGGAGCAGTTACCAGTTTCTTTAGTATTAGGCATCAACCCAAACATTCTGTTGTCTTTTTCACCGTTGCCACATCACTGCCGGCTAACACCGTAAAGGGTGGGTTCCGCTCTGACTGCGGGGAATTCTGGGCCAATGGCGCTCTAGCTGCTGGTACTAATGTCTATGCTCGAATTCAGAACAACGCTAACGATCAGGTTGATCTTTCGGTCTATCAGAACTAATGTCAACTCTCATCACTTCTATTATCTCGGACGCCCTGCGGGAGACTAACCTCATCCCGCTTGGGGTTACCCCGACGACTGCCCAGCAGAATGAGGCTTTCACAAAGCTTCAGTCTCTTGTGTCTAGTGTGCTTGGGAATGAAGTGGGAGAGAACCTGAACCCTGTTCCGCTGGGTCAAGACAACATCACCTCACCGGTGGGTTATCCGTGGTGGAACAATAGCCTTCCAGGCAATCTGTACATGGCGACTAACGTTCGTATCATGTGTAACCTTACGGCTGATGGCTTCGTTAACCTTCATCCCAAGCCCCATGATGGTGCCCGTATGGGCATTGTGGACGTAGCTGGGAATTTTGCTACCAATGAGCTGACGATCTATGGTAATGGCCGGATGATCGAAGGCGAGTCGGAAATGACTTACAACACTCCGGGCGAAGAGCGCGAGTGGATTTACCGAGAAGACCTGGGTAACTGGGTTGTCGTTAGTCCCCTTACCATCGGCGGCACCATGCCCTTCCCGCCCGAGTTTGACGACTTCTTTATCATCCGCCTTGCCGAGCGTCTGAACCCTCGTTACGGCCAGATCATGCACCCATCGTCTGAGAAGACGCTGCAGCAAATGACGGCCAAGCTTACCGCTCGTTACAGCCAAACCACCACTCAGATGCCAGTCGAACAAGGTTTGCTTTATCTCACCCACTGGAATCGTTTCTGGGGGTACGGGGCTTACGGTCCCACTTATGGCGACCCCAATGCTATGTTCAACTCAGGATTTCCTTACTAATGCCATACAGCCGTGCAAAAGAGAAGCGACTAGCCAAACTGGTTAAGTGGCCAGATGTACGGTACGATCCGGTAACTGGTAAGGGTGAGTTGTTCTATGAGGCTAAAGACGTTCCTTATGGTTGGGTTCACAAGCCTCCGTTGAAGATAACTCCCCGGGTGGGTGTTGAGCTAGACAAAGAAGATCTCCTCACAAGGCTCCAAGATCTCGGCGTCGAAATCAACCCCACTTGGTCTAATGCTCACATGAAGAGGATCTTGGACGGTGACTGCAGTCCCACTTGGTAGAGGTGCCTACGAGCGCCTCTACGCCGGAGCACCACTTATTGAGTTGCTTAATCGCTGGTTAGAGCAGAATCCTGCCAACCTGCGAGAGGGCACATCTGTTCTTGCTCGACCTGGTACGACTCAGATCATCAACCCTTTGAGCCAAGGTTCCTTCACAGGCTTTGGTCCTATGCGGGGCAACTATGCTCTTTCTGGTCTTTTCAATGATGCGTTGTTTGTTGTCTGTGGTTCTAACCTTTACAAGATTACTGACACCGTGGCCGGTGACGGAGCTAATCTGACTGTTACACAAATCACCGGCTCAATTGAAGGCACAGGATACCCAGAAGTCGCATGGCAAGCGGGTGCCGGCTACCAGCGTCTGTGGATTACTGGTGGCACTCTTCTGCAGTATTATCAAGGTACGTCCAGCGCCAATGGCACTCTGACCCTTACAGGAACGATTGTCAACGGTGTAGACACTATGGAAGTCAACGGTACTTATTACACTTGGGGCACTACCTTCAGTCCGTCAGACGCCGGTACAAGTGTTCACCCCTTCGTTGTCAATCCCGCCTCTCTGAGTACAGGTGGTCCACTGGATCAACTGCAACTTGCTGTAACTGGGACTGGTGACCCTGGGACCGACTACAGTTCAACGATCACTGGTCCAAACACTGCGGTCACTGCCGCCAACAATTCCGGCGTTACTCCGGCTACCAGTCTATTGTTCAGCGCAATTACACCTGGTGCTGGCGGTAACTCTATAACCTTCACAGTGACCGGTGGGACGGCCCTGACAGCCTCCGGCAGTGGTACACTAGCCAACGGTGGCTTAGAGGCTTTGCAGGGCTGTACGATGCCTGGGGGCGTCACGCCGACTAGCCTAACGCAGGTCAGTTCGTACGTCCTCGTCAGTCAGTCAAATTCACAGATCTTCTTCTGGGTCAATCCCGGTGAGATCAGCATTGACCCACTGAACTTTGCGTCTAAAGAAAGCTCCCCCGACCCCATCACCTGCATGCGTGCGGTTGGAGATCAGGTCATGATCATGGGTGCCAAATCAACGGAGAACTGGTATGCTACGGGCAATCTGGCAGCTCCATTTGCACCTATTGAGGGTCGAGTCTATGCTCGCGGCGTCCAAGCGGGTACGCCTGTTGTGGTTGATGACGGAGTTATTCTCGTGGGAGATGATGGTCGTGTGTACAGTATTGGGTATCAACCTGGTGATAGCACTGATACGGCGTGGGGTGTGAACAGGATCTCAAATAATGGTATTGAAGAACGAGTTAGATATCAAATTCGTAGGACACAAGGACTAACCCCATGACTGCACTATATATGGATGGATTTGATCACTATGGAACTGGAGTTATCAGCGAAACCAATATGCTTGCCGGAGCTTGGGCCTACTCCAACTTCGTTACCTGCACAGTCCCACCCTGGGGTCCTGCTCGGACTGGCTCCTACTGCTTGGCCAATACAGGCGCGGCCCCCTCAGGTAATCGGTATGCCGTACCGACTCCCGGTAACATCTTCATTGTCTCCTGTGGATTTGCATGCGATAACCTCTCTAATGGTATAGCATGGCCTGTCCGATTTGCGACTAACACCACAACAACCATCCTCAATCTTAATATACTTGCCAATGGTCAAATAGAAGTCCAGAACTCTACTGGTGCTGTGATCGGGATCACTAATGGTCCGATCATCAAGGCTGAGAACTGGCATCTACTTGAGATGCAAATCAATACGTCTGCCAACACCTTCATCCTTCGTGTGGATGATGCTACAGGTGCTGGTACTCCGCTGATCAGTATTACAGACGCTACCATTACTGGTACAATCGCCTTGATCGGCTTCATTGAACAGACGGCCGGTGACATCGCATATATAGATGACGTGTTCATTCGAGACAACAACGGTTCTGTGAACAACGGTTTCCTTGGTGACAGACGTGTAGCGACTGTGTTCGCTGACGCTGATACGACGACCGCTGGTTGGACTCCGAACTTCTACCAAGTGCTTGGGTCCGCCGGTATCATGAGTAACGTCCCAACTCCTGGTGGGTCAGTTAATCCTGGGCTGTACGTATCTACAAATACCAGCTTTGATCTGGGTTCTGGGGATTTCACTTTGGAAGCCTTTGTCCGATTCCAAAGTCTTCCCACAGGTTCCAACACCAAAGCGGTGATCTTTAGTCGATGGGACACCAACCCCAATCAACGATCGTATGAGCTCTTCCTCGGCTCCACGGCGCTCAATGGCGGCTGCCTAGAGTTTCAGACATCGACAGACGGTACTGTGTCTACTGTGGCACAACCGATCGTATATCCGTGGGCTCCGACATTGGACACCTGGTATCACATCGCCATCGTTCGGGCGTCTAGCCAAGATCTGCTCTTTGTCAATGGTCAACAGTTCGGTCTACCAATTGCGGACACCAACACTTACTTCACAGGCATTAGTCCACTGGGTATTGGTGGTGAGGCATCCGCTCCGGCTGGTCCGATTGTCGGTCTGACCACCCTTACCGGTTGGTTCAACCAAGCTCGGGTGACTGTGGGCTATGCTCGCTACACGGCGAACTTTACCCCCACCACCACGGAATGGCCCACTGGTTCGGGTGATCCACACTGGTCCGATGTCAGTTTGCTTGTCAACTCTGACTCTAACAATCTGCTTCAAGACACATCTAGCTATGTGCATACACTGCAGCCGCAGAACGGTACTGCTCAACAGACTGTGAATGATGGCCCAGCTGTGGGTAGTTGGTCTACTGTCGGTAAGGCTGCACCGGATGATAATACCTTCCTGAGTGCACCGTTCACGGCTGCTACCAGCATCCTGACGGTCACTGTCAACCCGTCTAACGGTAACTCCGTTACTGTCGGTACTAAGGATGGTACTGTGGCTGCTGTGTACACCTTCAAAACTACATTGGCTTCTGCCTTTGATGTTCTGATCGACACTAATATCCAGAACACTTTGCAGAACCTATACAATGCTATCAATGCTGGCCCTGGTATCGGCACTAAATATGGTACCGGTACTACGTCTAACTTCAACGTCTTTGCCACGCAGCTTCCTGCTGGGCAGATGATGGTGACTGCTCTGGCGGCTGGTACTGGCGGTAACTCGGTGGCTACGTCTAAGTCCGGTATCACCGGTTCTTGGACTGGTACTACGCTGGCTGGCGGGGCTAACATTCCTGGTCCGTCTAACTTCAAGCTTCAACGTCTGCCGCCGACGACTACAATTGTTAGTGCGATTCAGATCATGACTAGGGCTTTCAAGTCTGATGCCAGTACGGGTACTATCAACACTGCACTGATTGGTGCACTTGGTGGTGTTAGCGCTAGTCCTACCCATGCATTGACTATTAGTCCGTCGTATTATAACGACATCCATGAAACTGATCCAGACACCAGTGGTCCGATCTCGCCGACTACTCTGGCTAACGGAGCCATCCAGATCACTAGGGACACCTAATGAATGTCAGCGTTCGCTACACGGTCAACTCAGCTAGGTGCTCTAGCATCAACAGAATCTAATGATAGTCGCCCTAGAGCTACTCAGCTTGCTAGTCTGGCCGCATATGGACCGCCTCAGACTAAATACGGTCTCTCTTCACAAGAGGGTCTACTCGCGGCTATTGCGGAAGGGAACAATGTGACAACTAGAGTTAGTCAAGCTGCTACGATGTTTGCCTATGGTACTGGTGTCCCGAGTACTGCGTCTCAGGCTGCTTGGACATTCGTGCTTGACGGTCACCGCTTCTATGTCCTTCCGCTGGGACCTGAAGGAGATTGGGCATACGACTTCACGACTCAAGAATGGTCCCAGTTCCAGACCCAAGGTTTCCCCGGGATGAACTTCACTCACGGCGTTATGTGGGGTCTTCGGGTAATTGGTGGTGATGCTCTCTACACTTATCTCTACGAGCTTGATCCAAATCAGCCTCAAGATGAGCAATGGCGAGATGTTCAACATATGGTTACCGGAGGTCTTGCTACTCGTACGAGGAATTCGATCGGAGTAGCTAACGTCATCCTGACCGCTTCTGTCGGACTTGACTCAGAAATTGATCAGGCCATCAGTCTCGCCTTTAGTGATGACAATGGTGTAACCTGGTCTGAAGAGTTTGATCTGCCGCTGACCGATGTGAGCACTCAAACGCTCCTATGGCCAGCTCTCGGGTCTTATTCTGCCCCTGGTCGTGTGTTCCGTTTCACCGACTACTCCGGCCCCATCCGCCTCGATGGTGTCGACGCTGTGCTGACAGAAGGCAGTGGTGCTGATAGCGGAATCGCGCAAGATGGACAACCGCACTAATGACTGTTGAAGACCTCGGCCCCCTAGACTGGCGGATTGCCATTGTCGATAAGACAGGCAGACCCACACCTGAATTCCAACGCAGATGGGCTATTCAGCGCAATAACAATGCGTTGATTAACTCCATCACGTTTGGAGCGGGTGTGCCTACGTCTACAGACCCGGCTGATGGTTCTGAGTATGTGAATACTGCAACTACCCCATACATTCTGTATGTGGCTAATGGTGGTACCTGGCATCAAGTGGGTGTAGATACCTTCCTGCAATTGGCCGATACTCCAAGTTCATACGCGGGTGCGGCTAACAAGTTCGTAGCCGTTAATCCCGGTGCCACTGGTCTAACGTTCGTAAACTCGCCCACCTCAAGCTCAGGTGGTGGTGGTATGATGCCACTCGACGGGGACGACGGAGAGATGGGTCCTCCTGGGCCTCCCGGTCCGCAAGGCCCCACTGGTCCTCAGGGTTCTACTGGTGCAACTGGTCCCAAAGGTCTCCAGGGGATCATGGGAATGGCGGGGTTGGATGGTGATGAGGGTCCTGAAGGAGCGTCTATTCCTGGTCCTAGAGGTCTTACTGGTACGTCTGGGGCTACTGGCCCTCAGGGTCCCGCTGGCTTTATGGGCTTTGATGGTAGTGATGGCGACGTGGGGGATCGTGGACCTCCTGGGCCTCAGGGTCTAACTGGTGCTCAGGGTGCAACGGGTCCTCAGGGTCCTATTGGCTTCGGTCTTGATGGTGCTGATGCTGACGACAGTTATGGCTATCAACCACTGATGGGTTTCCTGCCACTGACTGGTGGCATAATGACTGGTCCAATAACTACGCCAGACGGTACCAAGGCTGCTCCAGCAATCAACATAGGAGCCAATACTAATCCTGCTGGCTTCTACACAGACGGCACTAACCTATTCCTTACGATCAATGGTACCAACGGAACGGTTGGAGAATTATCAGCCCACTCTTGGTCTGTTGTGGCAACTGGACAAGCTTGTCAATATTATGGCCAACGCGCTGAAGCCACTCTAGGTACTAACTACACATGCTGTTCTATACTTGGACAAGGACCAAACTCGACTGGATCACTTCCAGCGAACACTTGGGCACAGATCGATCTTACCGCACGGGTTCCTACAGCTGGCTCTGAAGAGGGCGAGATCATCTTTAGGACATACCATGGTGGATCGCTGCAACCTGACTTTACTATTGATGCTGGTGTTCTGTATGCTGGCAACATTGCTGGTCAGCCTGTTGTGGACGCTCTAGGTGGTATCGTTGGTATTCTGGCATCCCCATACTCGTACATTGTCCCAGCCACCGGCTTTAGTCATGTGATCGGGAATGCAATCAATTTCTACATTATGAACCCCGCTGGGACTCTTGCTGCTGGTACCCTTACAATGCCAGCGGCTCCTGATGATGGGCAAGAGGTTTCTATCATAAGTTCACAGACGATCACCACACTAACGGTCAATGCCAACGCTGGGCAGACAATCCTAGGCGGAGGTCCTAACACTCTTCTCGCTAATGGTTACATTAGATGGAAATACGTGGCTTCTATCACAACTTGGTTTAGAGTAGGATAAACAATGGACCCAGATGTTCTTGCACAGATACAACGTGCTCTAGACTACATCTCACTTCTACAGAATCAACTGGCAGCGGCCAATGCACAGATCGTTACTCTTAACCAAGCAATAGCAAATCTTCAGGCAACTGGTCAATCCACCACCGACGCAACGGCAATCGCGACACTTCTGAACGGGGCTAATGTCCCCGCTTCAATTCAATAGGAGAACCTCATGGCTCAAAATAAACTCATCTCATTTGGTCCTGTGGCCCTTACTACGACCACGACCACGAATATCTTCAACCCACCTACCCTTACTGGTGGTACGGGTGTTCACGGTACCAGTACCAATACCTACTTCGTTCTTCGGCATCTTCGTGTCGTGAATAAGACTAACGTTGCCTGCAACTTTGCTTTGTGGCTTGGTGCTACTGGTGCCAATGCTGCTGGTACTGAAAGTATCGCAGGTGGTGCTGCGTCTGCTGGTGCTTTGACAACCAACACCGGTGTCACTGTAGCCGCTAACTCAGTCTTTGACTGGTATGGTGCTTTGCCGATTGAAGTTGCCGACTTCCTAGTTGGTGGTGCTCAGACGGCTACTGCTCTGACCATCGAGGGTGAGGGTGAACTCGGTATCCGTTAATCGGATCTTTGATGCAGTAAAGATTGCTGCGTCTATCAAACATTTTCTTGGTACTGAAGAACAAGTTGATGTCATTGAATGGCTTAGTGATTCATCTAATATTGTATTAGAAAATGATCGTGGTGACCTAGCAATCTTTGAGTATGGTCTTCCAACTAGGCGGATATACTCAGGTCACTACTTCTTCAAATCAAGAGGCCGGGCAGCTATTACAGCCGCACATGAGTTTCTTGACGTACTATTTAATTCATGTTATAATGTTAGTATACTCATGGGTATGGTTCCAATTGAACGTAAAGATGTCAAGTGGATGACCCGACAACTAGGATTTAAGTCCTACGGCTTAGAAGAAGCTAGAGGCAAACAATATGAACTCTTTATATTGACTCGGAAGGAATTCAATAATGAGTAGCCTCTTTGGTAGCGGGAGTAATGCTGCTGCTGGCGGTACTAGTCAGCTCAATCAAGCTTACCCCTATCTACAGGGTGCTCTCAGCGGCAATGTAAGTAATGGTTCTGGTGCTGGTAACCAGATCGCCGATATGCTTGGTCTTAATGGCGGACCTGCCCAGAACCAAGGTTTCTCCAACTGGCAGAACTCTACTGGTTATCAGTTTGGTCTGAACCAAGGTATGCAGTCCATCAATGGTAATGCAGCCACGAATGGCCTACTGAACTCTGGCGGTACTCTCAAGGCCCTAGATACTTACGGCCAGAACTATGCTAATACGCAGTATGGCAATTACACCAACCAACTCCAACAACTGCTGGGTGCTGGTAATCAGTCGGCTGGTATCATCGGCAGTGCTGGTGGTACGAGCACGTCTACCAACAATATGTTCGGATCCGGCGGTGTTCCCGCTGGCATTGGTCAACTGCTGCAGAAGTAAATCACATGGCTCTAGCAGACATTCTATCATCTCTACTTTCGGCCCCGCCCAGTGGGTCAACTGCATTTGGCCAGACAGCTGGGGCCATCGATCCTGGTCAGGCAACTGGTCCGGGTGCTCAATCGTCCACGCCCCTAAGCGAGCTTATCGTTCAGGGTAAAGCCGGTAAGGCTGGTGGTCCGTTGGCTCCTCCGCCGATTACTACGGGTCTTCCGAGCGCAACAATGATGCCTTCACCGCAGTCTCCGTCAATTGCATCAGCACCTGCAGACACTAGCACCCCTCAGGGTGCCACACCCAGCGGTATCAATTACAATAACAGTCAACAGGCCCAAGATGTTCAATCGGCTGTTGCTGGTGAACCTGCGCCGCAAGGCGGAATGGCTAACCCCGGCCTTTATGGCCTGCTCCCCCAGAACCTCCAACACGGTACTCTACGTAACGTCTTAGGGGCTCTGGGGGATGCCTTCCTTGTGTCTGGCGGGAAGGCACCTCAGTACGAACAGCATATGCAAGGTCAGGCTGAAGGTAATGCTATGGCCGGCGTGGACATCAATGATCCGCAATCTGTACAGGCAGCTGCCCAACGAATCGCTGCTACTGGTTACCCAGGTGCTCAAGAGATGGCCGATAAACTCACTCAACAGGGTGAGCAAGCTGCCCTTCGCAAGCAGTACATGGAATACAACCAGAGTTACCGTGAACAGATGGTTGGTGTGAGACAAGCTGCCCAACAAGCTCAGGCGGCTGCTGTTGCTGATCGTTACCGCCCTCAAGTTGGCGGTATGTTGTCTGGTGTTAAAGACGCAGCTACGTACAATACTAAGTATCAGAGTCTTGCACCCTTGGCCAAGCAACTTGGTGGCCCCGATGCTACTCCTGCGTCTGTATGGTCCATTCCCGAACCCGGTGCTTGGACCCCAGAACTGACTGATGGTTATGGTCAGACGGCCGGCCAACAATTGATGTCGACTGACCGTGGTCTTCAACGTGGACAATCTCAGACTAATGCAGAGATTGCTGCCGGTTCGCGTACAAGAGCGGCCGGCATCTCTGCTGGTGCTCACGTTGCCGGTGCTAACATCCAAGCCGGTGCTACTACTCAAGCGCGTGTTCGAGAGCTTCAACCATTGATCGACAGTGGTAAGGCTACACCCGGACAGCAGCAAGAGTGGGCGCACTACACACAGACTAGTCATGGTGGTGGTCGTGGTCTGGCTCCCGGTCTAACCCCTGGTGGTGCTCATGCTCCGCCGGCTGCCGCTGTAGCGATGCTACATGCTAACCCTGGATTGCGATCGGCCTTCGACGCTAAGTATGGAGCCGGTGCGTCCGTTAGAATTCTAGGACACTAATGGCAAATCCCTTCGATCAGTTTGATGCAGTTCAGCCACCTGCATCTACTGGTAACCCCTTCGATCAGTTCGATAGTCACACCCCCGCTGCTGCCCCTCAAAGGCCGGCTGGGGCGACGAACCCGTTTGACATGATTGGTCAGACGTTCCAAGACCTTACCGATCCCAATCACCCAAATCATGATCCCAACGCTATCGAGTCAACCCTGATTGGTGCGACGTACAGTAAGCCGATCCAATCCCTTCAAGCCAATTACCAGCAGGCTGTGAATACCGGTCTCTTCATGGAACCGGTGCGTGCGTCTATGGAAGCTCTTGGGGTTGGTCGTCAACAAGGTGAGTCTAATGCCAGTTTGCATGCACGCTATAATGGTGCGATTACTCAGGCTCGCCAGTCTGCCCAGCAACAGATGCAGAATAATACTGTCGGCTCTTATACCGACGGTAACCCATTTGATGCACTAGAACGTTTCAGTCAACAAGCTGTTAATACAGGAGCGGGCATTGTCGCAAACCCCCAATACTTCATGCTTCCTGGTATGGGTGTGGGCGGCAATATTGCTACCCGTGTGGCTACGGCTGGCCTTGGGAACGCCGCAGTTGGTGGTGTGTCTGATGCAGCGGCTCAGCTCATGGATATTGCTGAAGGTCAGAAGAAGAACTACGATGTCAATCAATCATTGCAAGCCACATTAACTTCTGGTCTATTCGGTGCTGCGCTACATGGAGCAGTTGAGGCTACTCCATTCGTAAAGAATCTTTACGCTAATCGTGGTATGGACACAACCCCTGGTGCCAATCCAACTGGTGGTACCATTCAGCCAATGACTGGTGATCATGTTGCTATGAATGCAGCCGATCACATGCAGTATCAACAACTTCTGCAAACGGGGAACGTCGATGACATCAAGCAATTCTTTCAAGGACGTCAAGGCCCTCAACCGTCTTGGACGGATGTCAATACTTGGGTTGAACATCGTGACAATCCGCCTGCGGCTACTAATGGTGTGGCTGGTGCTGATCCTAGCCGGATGCCAGATTTCAACTACCAAGATGAATATAACCAGCATGCAGAACAAACTTACCGTGACACCCAGCGTCAGGCCGTTCAAGACCACGTAGACAACATCACTAAGGGTTGGGCCAATGCGCCTGACGTGAATGTTGTTCATGGACCAGAGGATATTGCTGATCCTGCGGTTCGTGACTCCGTGCTCAAGGCTGACCCTCAGGGGAACGCTCTCGGTCTCTTTGGGTCTGATGGTCAAGTGCATATGTTCAGTGGTCGGATTACTGACCCGGACGTAGCGTCTGCCGTACTGTTCCACGAAGGTCTCGGGCACTACGGTCTAAGTCAACTGTTCGGCAATAAACTCAATCAGACGCTTGTGTCTATGGCTGACAGCAATGTCGGACAGTTCGGCAAGCTCGTTGAAGCACGTCAGGCTGCAAACCCGGGTGAAAGTCGTGCGCTGTCTGCTGAGGAAGTCCTCGCCGAGCAGTCGCAGAATGGCCAGATCAAACCATCTTGGCAACTAGCCCTTAACAGTGTTGTTCGTCGCTTCGGTCGCCGCATGGGGATGAAGTTGGACATGAACGACGCTGAGGTTCAGCATGTCTTGTCGATGGCTCACGATGCTGTTGTTAAGGGTAAGTCCGTCCAAGAGAACGGGTTCCGTGGTGCAACGCAAGACCCGAACAACAAGTTCATGTTCACTGGTCAAATGGCTACCGGATTTGACAAAGAACATCCTTCAGTATATACGGCGAAAGACGGTATCACTCGAAATGAGATAAGTGATAGAGAAGCTCGTCTCTATGAATCTCCGGGTGATACACTTGGATCTACTCTTCATCACCCTGAACTCTTTGAACAATATCCAGAACTTCACAGTCTACCTGTTGTCCATGAGTACAACCCTAATTCTAAGTTTGCTGGGGGTTATGATCCTCACAATCCGGAAACAGGAACTGGTGGTAAGATGTATCTCAATCGAGGTTCATTCTATCATAATATGGATCCACTCGGTGTAGTTCTGCATGAAACTCAACATGCCATCCAGGATATTGAAAAGTATCCTGACTTCGTTCGTGCGATGAAGTCTGGTGGTACAGGTCATGATCCTCTATACTCTTATGCTGACCATCCTTCTGAACAAGAAGCTCGGGCTGTTGAACAACGTATACGTATGCGTGAGGGTGCTCAAGAACGTTATCTGCCCAAGTTTATGCACACCGATCAACTCGGTCGTGAGATCACTGATCCCGAACACTTGGATGAGATTGATCGTCTGAAGGCTGATCCGCGTTATTGGCAGGACCCTGAATACCGAGCTAACGTCAATGAGATGGCTCGTGTACGTGCTACCCAGCAAGAGAATGGTGGCAATAAGTTCATGCGTTCTTCGGCGCTTAATGATGCATTCACAAAACTGCCGCCTGAATCTCAAGAAGAGTGGCGACAAGCCGGTATGCGCAGCCATCTCAGTGATTGGAATGTTGCAGTTAATCAATTTGATCGTCTGAGTAGATTTGTTGAAAACAATAAACACCTACTCGGGACTGACACGCATGCCATTCTGCAGGATTTCACGGAGCAGAACCACCCAATAGTGCAGGAACCTGCTGGGCGTAGGCTTATTCGTGCAATGAGTGATACTACGCGTGGACCGGATAATGCTGTTACGCAACTATTAACTAGGTTGAAAACTGACGAAATTGTCAAGCAACAACAAATGGATGCATTACACGAGGCTAAGACTCCGGGTGGTATTCTGGAGAATATGCCACGTCATCTCATTGATCATCTTGAAAAGAACATTGATGAAAATGGAGACCTTCCGCCTCGCCTAAGTATGAGCAATAAGTTCATTACTCGCGCCCAATTAGCTAGGTCTCGTGCTACCAAGACCAACTATGACATGGACGACCTTGAAGGCGTGGCTGCTCACGTTGAGGCTAACTATACGCCCAATGTGATGTCCCGCGACGAGGTGCGTACGGCTGCCATTGAGAACGGTATCAATCCGAATGATTTGAAGGGGCGTGATGTCGGTGAACTTGCTACACGCCTATCTAAAATCGGTTATGCTGCACGATACGCAGCTATTAAGGTTGGTGGTATTCTTGACCGGCTGGACACCCCGAACTGGAAGCCGGAAGATCACGTAAAGTTGGCCGAAGCAATTGCCCAGCGCAATGCACTTGTGTCGATGTTCAAGGGTGAAGGTAACGAACTTGGTCGTGCTCTGGCCACCGCTAAGGTGTTTAAGGAACTGACCAACGGACATCTGTCTGAGATCATGGACCGTCTGCGTGAAGAAGGTTCCGGTCTGGCTGCATTGGCCGACCCGACGAACCCAGAAGCTCTCAAGTTTGCCCGACAGTTGAAGCAAGCACTTCAGTCGAACAGCAACCCCAAGGGTGCTAATGCACTGATGCAGAATGTCGTCAAGCCGTACTGGGAGCAGTACCTCACCACGTTCCATATGAACGCAATGCTGTCTGCTCTGAGCACTCACGTCAAGGCCCCAGTAGACATGGCGACGGGTATCACCCGCGAAGTGCTTGAGAAGGCACTCAGCATTCCCGTGTCTAAAGCTCGACAGATGTATCAAGCCATGACCGGTAAGGTTGTGGAACCTGGTGTAGAAGTGGCTGAGTTGTTCAATCACATCCATGGTATCATGGCTGCTGTAACAGACATGGAAGTGTACCGTGCGGCTGCTCATGCACTACGGACGGGTGAGTCTTCCTTCGTGTCTAACGGACAACGTACACCAACCCAGTTCGCCAATCAGTTCGGTGCTATTTCAAACCCGAGACTCGGTAATACTACGTCTGTTGCCGGTAAGGCTGTTGGTCTATTGAATAAACCGACTGACCTTATCTCCGCACAAGATACTGTGTTCCGCTCTGTGGCCACCAATGCCCATCTACTGTCTATTGCTACGCGTGAAGCACGTCTACAGATGCCAGGTGGCACGACGTCTGACATCATGACTCTTGGTCGTCAGATCGCTCAGAATCCGCACCCCAGCATGCTGCGTGAAGCATTCAAGGAAGCTAATAGAACCTTGCTGTTGAATGACAACCCGTTGAATACATTGATCAACAAAGGTCGTATATATAAGCCAAATATGAACCCCTTCGAGCGTGGGTTGAACTTCTCCATTTCCAATCTTGCTCCGTTTATTCGTATTGAATCTAACGTTTTACTTGAGCGTGTAATTAATCGCTCACCGCTTGGTTTGTATCAATTGATGGACCCCAGATCGGATCTTCGTGCTGGTGGTGCCAAATCTGACATAGCGATGACCCGCATCATGTACGGTTCAGTTCTGATGGGTATGTACTGGATGCTGGCTGGCCAGAAGAACACCCCGCTAACAGGTGCTGGACCAGACAATGTAAACAAGTACAAAGAGAAGATTGCATCTGGTTGGCGTCCCGATGCTGTACATGAGAATGGTGGCTACAACACTGGCGGTCAACTTGGTATGTCTGTCAATCCTTTTGACGTGCATAACAAGACGGCTCAACTGGTTGCGTCCGCTCGACAGGCTTACGACGCTGGTATGTCTGCACAAGGGTGGGGCAATGCATTCAAGATGGGCTTGGGGTCCGTGTTGTCGAACCTTGCTGGTATGTCTTGGATTTCTGATATTCAGCCTGCAGTCGATGCGGCTAGGGCTCATGGCCAAGAAGGTCAGAGCACGGTCAACAGCTTCATAGGTCACGAAGCTGCGACATGGGTGCCCGGCGGTGTCCGTCAAGCCAGTCAGCTTGCAGACCCCGTTCAGCGGGACACCTCAGCCCCCGGCTCTATCAGTGGAACGGCGGCTAATGAGATACTGAATGAAACTCCATTCAGGAGTAATCTACCGATCAAGTATAGTGTCTATGGAGACCCACTTGCGGCTGGTACCAGCTTGACTGGTGTCCATACAATCGTTCCTGGCTTATCTGGCAATGGAACGACTGAGACGCAAGACCCCGCGGAACGTGAGCTTGATCGTCTATCTTCTATGACAACTAGCGCTATCGTTACACCTGTAACACATACTATTTCAGCAGACCCGGACGACAGTAGCCAAGGTAAGATTGCTCTTAAGCCTGCACAGATTGAAGAGTATCAACGACTGGCTGGTAAGTCCCTTGTGTACTATGTTCAGCAAGATCTAGACGATGGAAGCTGGGCAAAGATGACAGACGACCAACGAGTTGAAGAAGTTCGTTCAATCGAGACAGACAGTAAAAAAGCAGCAGCTCAGGCTATAAGGGAGCAGATCAAATGAGCCACTCAGGCTTTCTAACGTACCCAGCTACAGTAGTAACTTTTGCACTTACGGGGTTACATGTGAGTGATATTTGTATTATACTATCAACGATAGCAGCGATAGCTGGGGCCAGTAGTCAAGTGCTCAGTTATCTTCGGTCTAAGGAAAAGAAACCAAATGCAACTAGTTAAACCAAACTACAGTCAACGGTCACCGATCGTTAATGACAACAGCTTCGTGGACGGGCATCCCCCGCTTCCCACACCGACCCTTGGCTCGCCTCAAGCCAACTTCAACCCTGGTGGTAACTCGTCCCCGCTCCCGAATGGACCGCCGAAGTACGTACAGCCGAAGGGTAAGAGGCCGATGTCCAAGGGACTCACTAACAAACGTCTACCAATGAACAACATCTAAAGGAGAGAGAGAGATTATGGACTTCATTAAGTTCCTCGAAGAGCTGCTTGGCATTATCAAGCAAGCTGAACCAGTGGCGGCTGAGGTAGGTGGCATTGTAGCCGCTGTGGACCCTGCTGCAGCCCCGACCATTGCTGCCGTTAATGCAGTAGCTCCGCACGTTGTAGATGCCGTCACGGCCCTTGCTACGGTCGTGGAGACGGCGACTGCTAAGCCGGCAGCTTAACATGCTAGAGACTGAACCTTATGTGACCCCGCCGCTGGCTCCGGTCGACGTACCAATTGGTGCAGCGGCTGAACAAGCTGTCGTGGTGGTTGCAACACCTGATGAAGAACCTATTGCAGAAGATCCAGTAGATGGTTGAGACAACGCCGTATAAGACCCCACCTAATGCTCCCGTTGCTGTTGCAATTGGAGCAGCCACTAATACAACTGTTCATGAAGGTAGAAATACCAGTGTAGCCTTACTCGGAAAGCGAATAGGCGAAGACTAAAAGTAAAGGCCACCTAGGGAAATCCCCCGGGTGGCCTTTTTCTTTAGACTATTCGCAGATCAATCGCATCAACTGATTTGCATTCTTGGGTCCAAGACCACTGAGCAATACATTCAAAGTGTTGATATGGTTCAGACGATTTCACAAAACCCGCTTGCGCAGGCATACTCTTGTGAACCAGTGGTATTGTCATCAATTTCATACTTGGAGAGTTGACTCCAGTCGATTGACTTTGGCATCCTCGACATGAACTCATTGTACTCGGACTCGCTACACTCCTGATAAGGGGCTTGGCGATAGGTGTGCTCACTGTAAGGAAGGAAAGCAACGCCACTAAGAATATCGAAGTTAGCCCAGACCCAATTCGCGGTCTCAATCCATTCATCCTCTTTTACGTTGACTGTGATGGACGGTTTATGTTCGCACCAGTGTTCTTGGACATTAGCCCAGATCTTGAGATGTTCGATTGCGGATAGATCGTCTCTAACCATTGCCCCGGTTGGTGCAGCCTGAGGAAATGAGAAGACGACAGTGGATGTCGGTGCTGAGTGGTCCGGTTCGTTTGGCACTCCGCAATCTCGGAGGAATTGTGTGAGCGGATCTTTAATGTCCCCTCGTACAGTTCGAATATAGTAAGCGCTATGCCGAGGGTGAATGCCACTAGCACTGTCCACCAACTGGCTGACAGTACCCGAAGGTTTAACACAAGTGATAGCGACAGAAGACTGTATCCCAAGCTTTGCAGCGAGTTCTTTATTGCACTCAATTGCTACCTGCTTTAGATGCCGGAGCCACTCGCAACCCTCACCGTCACGCCCGAGTGTTGGGTGGTCAAGGATGCCTGTGAGAGACACGCCGAGTAGACGTTCCTCCTCAGTATTCTTCCGCCAGATATGTCGGAGATATTTAAGGTCAGTAAGAGTGGATTGAAAGGTCCCAAGAGTGGTGGCCAATCGCACCTTTCGTTCCAGGGCTCCCAGGTCATCCCCAGGTCGTACCACAACTTCGGTGAGATTGCAGAATTGATATGGTCTAAGAATGATTTCACTGCCTCACACATTGGGATTAGTCGGTATTAACCCAACGTGCGCTGGACTATCGCATACAGTTATGTGTGACCAATTTTTACCAGACTTAATCTGGCTGATCACAGTACATAATGTCTTCCTCGCTTAGTCTCTCACGCTGCACAGATTTCTCTTGCTTGCGCCCTGTCGCCGTACCTTCGGCTTCCAAGTCAATCAGAGGAAGTTTTGAATCCCCACTCAAAGCTTAGGGATTTGTTCCAAAATCGTCACAGGCTTCTCTTCGTCCATTTCGAGCAGCCTGTCGGTCACTCGCTTGGCGATTAAATATTCCTCGCTCGCCACTCTTACTGTCGTAAAGAGATTGCCACTCACGTAGGAATTCTCCGACGGATGGTCTTCCCATGTACACCGCAGAGTTGTTAGATAGTCCTCGTTGGGCATTGTTAGTCCACCATTCTCCATGTTTTGCATAGCGCATCGACTCATTGAATAGATCGCTAAGACTGATCATTGCCGATCGTCTGACACCACCAACGACGACGACCTCAGCAATCTTACACATTATATCATGGGATTCAAGGGGAGTAAGTTTCCGTCCTCGTCCCTTAACCAGAACTTCCGTAACATACTCAAAAAGTTCCTCAAGTGGTCCAGGTCCGCTAGCACGTCCTCCAAATGTAACAAGTCTAGCTCCAGCAGGTCGTACTCCACTTGTGTCCCATCTTGGAGTGTAACCTTGATAGAGGTAGGCAATGATTCGCCGGAGTGAACTAGCCCATCCCTCTTTACTATCTGGGACAACGACGATAGGCTGTTCTCCGTCGATAGCTTGCCCCACTTGGGGAAGACAATCGACGTACTTTTGTTCAACACTAAATCCTACTCCCGTTCCGCACATGAGGATCATCATAGCTTCATCAAAACTTCTAAGACTGTCTATGGGTAGATAAGCACAATTATACGCGGCTATATGATTCCTGGAAAGAGCAGGACCAGCAGTCATGAGGCAACGCATAGAGGGTACAAGATCTAGGTTAATTATAGCATTTCGTGCCTCATCAAATAATTTATAATCCTCAAAACTGTGTTGAGCTTTTATATGTTCGCACATCCATACGATATAACGATCAACCGTTTCTTCCCAGGTTTCTCGTCGACCTTCTGAATCGAGCCATCGAGCATACCGAGATGTATGAATAAATTTCGAGTAGTCATTCATCATCGTAGTCTATTTCCCGCTCCTGTTGTCGTTTCTTATTGGGTATTGTTCTTTCGCGGTACTTTGGTTGACGTAGGTCTTCCTTGTACATATCAAACTGAAAAGAGCGCCGGGCTTTCCGACGCTCCTTATCAGTGAACTTATTTAGTCCAACCATAGTTTAGCCTTCGATGGGTTCCTCAACTAGGTTCCATTCAACTAGATCAAGGAAGCGGGCAAGCCATAGTTCGGCTTGAGCACCTTTCGACTTCTCCCAACCGGGTAGGAGTGCAATAGCATCTGCATGGTCCATGATCCAATTCAGATCATCTCGAATAGCTACACGACGATTGAATAGACCAGAATCTTCAGCCGCTTTGATGTCACCAGTCTTGCTTTGCCAACTTACACCACTCGGATCACGTTCCCGGTCCTTGTCTGCTGGGTTGAAAACAATGTGACCGTGTGAGCGAAGATACTCGGCTGCAGCATCAAAGGCCGGGAAGTTAAAGTTCTCAATCCCACGCATGGGACCGCTTAGATAAACTTTCAAATCATTCCCGCCTTTTTAGCCTTATTGATCATGTACGATATGAAGATCTCAACAATCATCCGAATTGTATCTTCATCCTTGTCTTTACATTTAATAACCAAATCGGTTACAGCAGTAATAGCCTCTTGCTTGGCAGTCTCAATCTCAAGTTCGGTAGTCATTGCTTCTCCTGTAGGATTAGTTCGAGTTTCGCGAGGGCATTCCAGCCGGTGTGAGCAGCATGCAGAAGTCCAGAATCAGGGTCCAAGTCTTGGCCTTCTGCTTCGGCGAGCATGTGTCGTACCATTGCATCAGAGTATCGATTAAGGCCATCGGGGACGTGTCGCCACCCCGACCAAGCGTACTTAGTTGCTCCGAAAGCGCTGACGGAAGCCACTGCTTGAATTGCCCTTGGGAAGTAAGCAACTGCTCCACGGAAGACAGGAGCTTTTCCTGCGTCATATTTAACTGCGCCAGGTGGGCCTTGCGGGACATCACTCAACTCCGAACCTCAGGTTAGTTGGATCTTCAATCGGTACAAGTATCAAATCAAGTTCCGTCAAACTATCTTCAAAGTCCGCGCGAGGAATACCCCGGTCAGACAACCAATCGTACAAAGCCTCAATTGGGTCGTACATTACACTTTCTTCCGCGTTCCTGTTTGCCATCCACCGCAGTCCTGACATTGAAGTCGTTGAACCTTGAAGTACTTAGTACGCCTGAAGCCACGCATCTGAAGATGACTAGAACCACAAGCACCACAGTCTGATTTGTTGTCCCCTAGGTGCGGGTGATCTTGAATGAACGGTAGTACTCGATTATACAGACGGGTAGTAACCTTGACATCCTGTACACAATAACGTTCCATACGCTTCTGAGCATTGGTATTACCTTCCAAGACAGACCGCCAAAGACCGAAGCCCTCGTGCTTGAGCTTCTTACCGACACCGAGCAGAGGGCCGACAAAAGCCAGCTTGTTCATGTCCAGTCCAAATTGCTTGACCGTCTTGATTAGATCAATGGACGTAGGAGGGGGCGGCGGGACAAGACCAGATAGGATAAACTCGCCCCGAAGTTTGGGGAGATCAAATCGGTTACCGTTGTAAGACACAACAGCATCAGCCTCACTTAGGAGTTTATGAGCGGCTTCAATCATTGCTTGATGACCGTCGTTCCAATCTGAATAGAACATATATTCCTTTGAGCCGACCCAATGAGCACAGAAGCAGAGCATACCACCACTGTCTACAATTTGATCGGGGCTGATATTAGTGTCGTACATCTGAAAGGTGTACACCAATGCTGGTCGCGTTTCAATATCAATAACTAGGATTTTAGGCATCAATCCACTCCTGCGGCACTGTCCCTATTGCCCAAAGATACCCATTACGGCTACACCACGCCTCATGAGTTTGCTTTGTGCCCGGAACCTTTTTATTAGCCTCCATTAGAAGGAAGCGGATGTCTAGGTCGGGATATTGTTTTCTAACGGCAATCATCTTACGTTTACTTTCACGATCAAGTTTACCCTTGACCTCGATGATGATACCATTGTCTAGGATAAAATCGGGATGGTATGTCCCGTTAAGAATATAGGGAAGTTCCAAAGTCTCGTAGGTATATTTCACCCCACGAGACTTCAGATTGGCATCGACAGTACGCTCGAAGCCAGACTTAAACGCCATTAACTATTGTCTACAAACTTCGACAGAACCGCAGTCTTCACACGAGCAATCGGCAAGACTAGAGCAGGAACTGCACCCTTGCCTTCATCACGCATGATAGCGAGGTGATGCGGCGTAAAAATGAGGAAGCCATTAATATCGTACTCAATATCATCAACGTCAACCACAAAGTAGTCATTCTGCGGGATCGTGTCTTCTGCTTCATTGTCCTTACCACCAGTAATGGCGCCAAACTTAAAGACGTTTTCACCAGTGTTTTCGTTGTCGTCCATATCCGTCTATTCCTTCCGTTAAGCTTTAGAAGCTTACTTCTCGTACTTTTGGTTCTCGTTTTACCTGAGTAAGGAACTTAGGGCCGCTAGAATAAAGAAAAGTCCGAAGACCAAGACCACCATTACTATCAGACCAACAACGTCTTGCATGAGGGCAATAAGAGCAGTTGACACCGAGTGCACGATTACCTGACTCGCCTTCCGGCTGGTCGTCGTAGCAACGCTCGGGGATGTCATCTGACTCGACTGCTTGCTTGATATAGGCAATACGTTCCTTAACATTAACGACAGCCTGTAGCTCTTCTAGGGGGATTTCGAGATATGTAATGTGACCGTTTTGCTTGTCGGCAGCAAGGAAGGCTCCTGGCGTACCGCGAGCCTCACAATACCCGGCGATCTGCTCAATGTACCCGAAAGGGTCGTCATCGATAAGACTGCCATCAGCGAACTTACGGAAAGCGTGTGTACTGGTTGACTTTGCATCAACTGTTACTCCGTCGATGTCCGCATCGATATGTCCCTTAATTCCGTCGACAACCACCTCAGCTTGGCGTTCCGTAACATTGTGGCCCGCAAGCTTGGCAAGAAAGAGAAGGAGGGATTCGATAAGATCGCCGTAGATGAACTTGAAGATAGTTGCTGGCGGAAGGTTCTCTTCGCGCCCATATCGTTTGTCATACCAAAGTTGCCTTGTACCCTTTCCGATGTTACTCATACGCAAAGTAAATTCTCGGGCAGGCTTCATACGTTCTGCCAGCCGATCTTGAATTAGTGCTGCAATCTCCGACCCAAATTCTGTAGCTTGGGCATCAGAAATTTCACAACCTTCACTCAATACCCTGTAAATATCCTTTACGAGAGTTTGTTCTTTAGCCATTTATAAACCTTCTCAAGTTCATCTAATGTTGCATCATTCTTAATTCTATTAGCCTTCCGAGAAATTACGTGAATATTTCCCTTCACGTATCCTTTTGAAGGAATCAAACGATCTATAGATGGACTATGAGATTTCGGGCCATTACCGTCTTCAAAAAAGATAGGTATCCCAAGAACTGGACAGAATTCGGGAATAATTAAATCAGACTCATCTAAGTCAAATGGCAAATCCTTTCTCTTGCTTAGAGAACGTTTTGCTACGACTTGATTATGAGACCAATTATTCCTGTATCGTTTACGCGTGTATTCCCGAGTATTCTGCCACTTACCGTTTATTTTAACGAAATTAACCAGCCTCTTCGGCCCAGGTCTTCTCACCTTCAGCATCTTCGCGGGTGGGGAACTCATTACCGCCGTCGTACTTCACAAGATCCCAGACCTGCATAGACAGGATATTAGCAGACTTCTGACCCTTACCGTATTCATTGACGGCAAAGTTAACATTGACAGTCGAACCATTGCCGATCTTAACGGCCGGGTTCCACGCTTCACCGTGATGATCCACCACGCGGATGGGTTGGTTGGGGGTGTCGTCTTGCTTCTTCTCACGGCGCTTGAAGGTGATGTAAACTCCTGCACCCTTATCTTTCAATTTAGGTTCAAGTCCCTCTACCTTCAAACGTTCAAGGCTATCCTCGTTAGGATAGACATCAACGCTCCACTCTTTATGGGCATTTTGATAGCCCCAAACCGGTTCACCAAGAACCTTCGTCCACTTCGATTTACCTTGGATCAGCAATTTATAGTTCTCCTTTTGCATACCTCAAGAGGAGTTCTAAATCCTCTACGGTATTGTTCTGTTTTCTTGCATTTGCTTTATGTGAGATTACTCTCACGTTGTCTTTGACATATCCCTTTAGAGGGTTTACACGATCTAATGTAGGTGAATTAAGAGATGGACCTTTACTTTTAGAGGGTATTAAAGGTATACCATATACAGGGCATATATCCGGGATTATAATATCTGAACGTGTAATATCAAACTCAACACCATCTCGTTTAGCACGAGATTTAGCACTGCTCCATAATTGCATTTCAGGATGCAATTTCCTGTATGCTCTTTGTCGATCTCTATTACTTAATCCCATACGATAATTATAGCATACGCGCCGGAATAATCAAGCTAAATATTCAATTCAAAGCGCGTTAGTGACAGGTAGCCCAATTATCCCCTACGATGTACTTTCCGGTGAACGGGACTTTACATCCCAAATCTTCGCCTGCCTCGGAAATGGCTTGAACACATACCTTTCCGATTTCCTCGGCATCTCGTGCAGAGCAGTCAAGTTGCCCCTCATCGTGGATATTACCCACATAGAACCCATCGAGTCCACGCCGGTATATTTCGTTTCTTGCAAAGATTGCTGCCTTCTTCATCAGGATCGCACCGGCGCTTTGTAGTTTATAGTTGAGACTAGCGTTTTGGGAATGGCACCGGACAAATCCCCCATCAATGGTGCGCAATAGTCCGCCATTTCCTCGAAACTCATCTTGAATAGAACTTGTAAGCTTAGCAAGTCCGGGTGTACCTTTTTCAAGGCGTTCACGAGCCCATTTGCCATATCTTCTAGCGTCGTCCCCTCGAAGCTCAGGCCTAAGCGTGACCCCGAGTTTTCCATCTCCACCACCATAGAGATAGCAGTAGAGACCGTTTTTGACGGTGAGATCACGCATTTCATCTGGGAGATCGAGGTTTCTAGTGTTAACGAGATGTGGGTCGCCTGTTGTGAAGAGAATGGTGGCTTCATCATTTGCAAGATACTCAGCAAAGCAACGCAATTCAAGCCCGCTGGCATCATAGCCAACTTCTCTTCGTCCGGGCCTACATTGCCAAAGCTGTCTACACTCAATGCCATACTTTACTTTCTTCTTGGCCTTCGGGATGTTGGCCGTGTTGGGGCTGTTGTGGATCATTCGGCGAGTCGTAGCACCGCATGTCAGAATAAAACCATGCATACAGTGATCGTCGTAGTTGACGTTGTTCAGCCATCCGTCAACCATACTGGCACGCCCCTGTAAGACGAGCCAATCTGCAAGGGCTTGCGCTTCTGGTCTACCAGACGTTTCAGCAAAACTGACGAGTGCTTCTTCATCAACTTTTGGGAAACCTTTTTCTGTGAAATTCTGAGGTTCCCAGCCAAGTTCTAGAAGCCTTGCAACTCTTTGTTTCGGGCTGCCAAGGTTGAAAGATTCCCAGTCGAGAGTGCTGTAGGTTCCGTCTCCATTGTCACGAAGTTCTGGATACTTTGCAACGTGTTTATCGTAGCTTGCAAAGTCTTCTCCGCCTTTCGTAGTTCGCCGGATATACGTGCCTTGCACTTCAAGTCGTGGTGGAAAGAGATCAAGTATAGGGCCTTCGAGAGCTGCTTGTTCAAATCTAAGTTGAGATACGAGAGATTGCGCCCCTGGGATGTCAAAGTACCATCCGTTTCGCTGTTGTTCATTTACTACTACCCTGATTTCATGTTCGATCTCACAGGATTTCTCACTGAATCCCATACGCCGCATACGTGCCCACAAGGCTCGTGTGACCTTTTTACCAAGCTTTACGTCTTGCTGGCAATAAGAATCCATCTCCGGACTGTAGCCAGACCAGTCACTAAAGTCACCTTTAGGGTCTCCGAGACGATCACCCCAAGCTTCCAGACTGTGACCACCAACAAGAGCGGGATCGTACAGGTAAGACAGAACCAGAGTATCAACAATATTAGAAGTGTCAGCAAAACCCTGAACAAGCTTGCTCGTGACAGGGCCATCAAAACTGATCGCATTATGCCCGACAAAGTAAACGTCACTCCCGCGAAGTTCGTCAAAGAACCTCCAAACTGCCTCATGGCCTACAAAGCTGTGCACCGTCTCTTGATCCATCCGGCTGGCGCACATCATCCAGATAGTATCGGGTGTTAGACTGTTTGTCTCAATGTCAATATACCAGTATTTGTGCCAGTCATTAGGGTCAGGAAGGTATTTCAGTAGTGATACCGTTGTCTAAAAGGAGTTTATCTATCAAACGTGCTGGATAGGATGAATTTCCGAATCGTTTAACATACTCAACGGAACGAATAATAGTCTCTTCTGGAGTTTCCTGGTAGATCCTAAATCGTCGAGGACCAGATAACCCAGCTTTCTTACCCCATGTTACCTTCCCCTTACCATTGGTGGTCAGGTGCGTTACCTCCGCTATTGTATGCTGCGATCTGTTCTTTAGTCAGTTCGTTAAGTCGCCCAGTGTCGGGGTTATACCACAAATAGGCACCCGGACCAGTCCTGCCGCAGAATCTATTCTTTTCCACGACTAGCTTGACTACGTTGCGTCTCCATGAGTCTTCGGAGAGCTTTTCTCTATGAAGTTTGATTACAATGTTAGCCAGTTGTTCCACGCCAGCAGTGCCCCTAATTTGACCCTGCCGATTGACGTGGATAACTGCAATAATAGCCAGATTACATTCCATACACAAAGTCTTAAGTTTAGTAGCAATCTCGTCTAGTTGCTTGCGTTCGTCACCGCTTTGATCAGACACCACAATAGAAAGGTGATCAAGGATGATGTACTTGCATCCGAGATTGTGCATATGTCGTACTTTATTAAGGATTTCTTGGATAGAATTAGACCCGAAATGATCATACAAAACGATCTTCTCGGTATCGATTACCTTATCGAAGTATCCACGCATTTCTTCAGGCTTGACGAATTCCCTCACATCTGGGAGATGCAAGGGGAGATTCGCCTCAATGGACATCAAGCCGAGTGCAGTGTCGCCATTCGTTTCCTCCAAGTGGAGAAGCCCGATACCCGCATCCGGTGATACTTTTCTAATATTAAACTCAATCTCTTTAAGGACAGATGTCTTGCCCACACCGGTTTCGGCGGTGACGACCACGAACTCGGAGAGCCGAATCCCATAAGTCTGATTGTTAAGATCGTCCCAGGGATACGGAACTGTCTCATATGACTTCCGTTCAGATATTTCTGACCACATGTCACGCCCGAGTTTAAGACCCGTCGGAGTAAAGCTAGGCGCAGCCCACCACTCACGGTTAAACTGCTCGCGCTTACCGCTCTTAAGATAGTCGTTCGCGTCTTTGCCGTCTGCAAGAGTAAGAACCTTAACCTTGCCGATTGGGAACATCCCCGCCACAGCGACAGCCGCCTCCTGCCCGGGGTAACGTATCTCACCCTTGGCATTTAGCTTACCTTGGTCCTTGTCAAAGCACACCACAATGCTTGGGAAGCTGTTGAGGTATTCAAAATTGTCGGCCACATCCCGGCAAGCGCCATCCGCTCCATTCCGGACAGAGACGACGGGCCATCTCGAACCAACAAGCTCAAAAGCAGCCAGTGCGTCGTACTCGCCCTCGACAAGCGTAACAAACTTCGCACTTGCGGGAGGGAATAGGTTGCTACCGAATAGCCCTGAATGTTTAAGATCGCCTTGAACAGAGAACTCTTTGTCCGGATACCTGACCTTATTTGCAAGGTGTTTTCCGTCATTGTAATATGGGAAGTACGTCGTTCCGCCATCTCGCCACACACCGTACTTCTCCGCTGTGGCACGGGAAATCTTACGATCAGTTAGTTCAACGAAATTGGTTTTGAGTGCAGTTAGTTCGCCTGTCAACCGTCGGTCATTCTTGTCTTCTCCATCTGGGTATGTGGTTATGCCACACGAAAAGCAATACGTGTGACCATCGTCGTACAGCGAATTAGCGTCGCTGCTGCCGCACTCGGGATTTTCGCAAGGCAAGTGCTTCGTGAATTTGGATTGGCTTGTAGTCCGTATGTTCAAGACTTACGCAGACATATCTCTCATCGTCAACGGATTGATAGTGGGTATGCCCGTGGATATTAGTTCCAAACCTGCCAACGGACTCTGGATGAATGGGTATATGCGACAAAATGACTTTGTTCCCCTCATGATCTTTCTGGACGACATAGGATCGAATGTCATCAAACCAGGGGAGGTAATCCTTGAGTTTGAAGATGTCATGGTTGCCTTTGACAAGTACTAACCGGCCCTTAAGGCGACCGAGTAGAAACAAATTCCGGCGATTAATACACACGTCGCCAAGAAGGTAGACCCGATCTTCAGGGGCCACGAGTTCGTTGTGTCTTGCGATGATTTCTTCATCGTGCTCCTCAATAGTCGTGAACGGACGAAGCGGGGTTCCGTCGTCCCGTAAAAACGTAAGAATATTTCTGTGGCCAAAATGGTGATCAGCACAAACCCAGGTTTTAGCCACCCGCGTCCGTTTGAATATAGTACAGACCCCAATGAGAGCAGGTAATCTCCCATCGTTCTGTCTCGTCTTCCCAACCCCAACCGTGCCAACCCTTGTCAATAGACCAATCAATATTGGCATCAAATGGGTATTGAGATTCTTTACGATACTCTAAGGGAATTTTCAAGGGTCTGGTTCTCCTTCATAGATCTTCTCGCCATAGAAGCGAGTGTTCCAACCGTCGTGCCAGTCGTCTGAATTCTGTTTCCAGTTCTTAGGTGGAAACTCCCAGAGCCACGGTTGACCGGCCAGATAAGGGTTGTGAGGACGCGAGATACCGACGGCACATGCGTTGTAACCTTTGATAAACTCTTCAGACTTAATGGAAGATGAGTGGGATGGTCCCAGCATCCTTATCCCCTAGTTGATACATAATGTCTGTGGTGATCCCATCTTCAAAACTGACCAACACTAGATGATCCTTCATGTCAGAAGGATGTTCAATACCTTCGCGGAAGTCCACTTGATACGGTTCGTCGTCCAGTATCAAGTAGTGATTGATTTCTGGATGAGTTTCCAGATACTTCGCCACACGACTGTAACGCCAGTTGATGTCTTCGTCACACCAAGCGTCCTTGGCAAAGTACTGAGGGTCCAGACCTTGCTTGATGCAGTGATCGTATGTCTCCTTACCACCAAGGATTTTCACCCAGCTAGTATGAAGAACGATGCGCCAACCCCAGCGACCACAGAATGTATTCAGCATACCGACGGCACACTGATCGAAGTTCATCACCGTTGGTCGTGTCTGTCCAGGCATGTCGTACGCCCGGCCGGGAATCATCGGGCCGTCAATGTCGAGAAATAGTACCTTCATTGGCGTGCACCGAGAACTTGGCTCCAGACGTCCAGCATGAGATGTCGGCGATGTTGCCGATTGAAAGTGCGTTGAAGATTTCGGACCGAGTTAATGGCCCGCGTAGCGTTTCCCATGAGTGGGTACATTAAGTCCGGTCTCCTGTACTAATGGGCTCCAGATTGATCTTCTCTGGTAACACACCTGCCTGTGTTGCAGCTTGAGTGGTAATGGGTGCGTGATCCCACATAAGTTCAAGGATGGCATTGGCAACTTCGCGGTGCTCTTTTTGAGTCTCGGTACCGGCCCGGATTGAGACATAATGCAGCCAGTCACGAATTGTGCCCTGCATGTACATCCGCGTCCGAGTGAGCCCTTCTGGCAAGAGTTTACGCGAAAGCTCCTTGGCGATACCAAGTCGCAGCGCAGACTGATACGCAAACCAACAGACATCCCAGACCCAATTCTGGAGGGCTGCCCATTCCTTGGAGATATATTCGTCTTCAACGGGGATGGAGTTCTGACGATTTTTGTGATCTTGCATCCGAGCGTCAGCAAACTCGGGATCTTCATCTACCACAGAGTAGCGTTGGCTAAACTCTTGAAAGTGGAAGGAACGATGTCGAAGTACCTGGCGTGCAATGTCCCGAGTTGTATAGATCTCGACACACATGCACGCCATCTCGAACGGCGACCAATGTTTATGGCCTAAAAGATAAGCAATAAGCTTTGTAGCGGGGTCTTCGGGCTTCGCCGTTGGATTTGAAACTCTCGCCATATAGGCGATCTTCTCATCCGTCTTCGGCGTAATCCAGTTCAGTAGAACCTTCAGTTTCCGGCTCCTGGTCGAACTCTTCTAGAGCTTCTTGTATGATTGCTTGGCATTGAGAACAAATATCATTTGGCTTAATAGAAACAAGATCGTCGTCTTTATCGCAGATCGCACAATGCATTCACTTGGCCTCAACTAGCGTAAGTGGAAAATTCTCTTCCATAAATTCTTCAATGAAGGCTCGCTCAAGGGGCATCAGCGCCTGAGCAACATTGTGAAGACGTATACGGATGGGTATTACCGCACTGTACGGGTCGGGGAAATGATTCACAATGTTATCACACCGACGTTCCAGTGTCCTCTTCTGGTACGCCGAAAGTTCATCACGATGACTGTTAAGATTTACTGGTCCAACAGTGTCGTTCGCTGACGCTCGAATAGTTGAACGAACACCAGCAAGCGGATCTTTAGACTCCTTGTCGGAGATATAAGACTTCTTGAATATAATGCAATCCTTCCACACGCGCTTGTCCACCGCATAGTTCCACTTCTGAACCAGACGGTTCTCCATGTACGCAGGGAAGTCGTGCCGCATCTTAAGCATGCGCGATGGCATATACAAGGTCCTTGATGGCAGCGGCATAGGCTCCGGTAGATTGCCCTTCAATACCCGGAGCAGTGTTGACCTCAAGTACGTAAAAATTGCCGAACTTGTCTTCGATGATGTCGACAGCGCCGAAGTCCAGACCGAGGGCCTCGACGGCTTGAACGGCCAAAGCGTCTCGGGCGGCGGATGCAGGGACATTATTGCGTTGGAAAATGAATCCGTTTGCATAGCTGCGAACCTTCCAAGTCTTGGGTGGACCAGCTTGCTTGGGGTCCTTGATCTTCATGTGAGATGCAAACGCCTGCGTCCGTGTGGCATGCACCCGGAACTCACGCACCTTGAAAACATACTTGGAATAAAGCGGGGCGTCAATCAACTTCTCACCCTTCTCTATAACAACAATACCATTTCCCTCATGACCTGTCAAGATCTTTCGGGCAATAACCGTACAACCAGTGTCGAGCCAGCCTTGTGCGATCGCCTTGTTTGCGGTCCACGGAACTGTCTGAACATTGTGTCCGGCCCAAATCTTGAAGGCCGTGCGCTTATTGACTGCGCGTACGACAGCGTCCGGGCAGTTGAAAAGGGTGAAGTCCTTCTCTAGTTCAGGAAACTTGGTGTCATCACCCACACCCCAATTAACGATGATGTCGCCGCTCTTGACACCCTTGCCAAGCGTCATCCGCTTGAAGCCAGCTTCGTGTGCCAACGCATAGGCACCTTCACTGGCACGGCCAGCGGTATAAACCCAGATTACCATCCGTAAGGGTCCTTTTTCTTGTTAATGATCTTTGGCTTCGCACCATTGGTGAGTTCTTCAGCCGTGAATTCGTTCCATTCGGAACAATAAGCGAAGTCCTGGGCAATACGCATACCATTGAAGAGCATGTCGGTTGCACCTTCAACAGCAACGTACTTGGCAGCATATGGACCAAGAACATCCTTAAGGAAAGCCTCAGGTCCGAGACCGCTAAATGCTTGGATGATCTCGGTCGGGTTCTTGAAGATCTTAGCCTTGTTCTTCAGAGCCTGCAAAGTACCGATCCAGTGCATCAGACGGCCTTCATGCGTGGTGCACTCCAGCGATCTGAACTCGATGGTTCCGTACTTCATCAGGCTGGCAAAGTTGATTGAACTATAACGATGGTTCTGGTTTATATCAAAGAAACCGTGGCCATTATTCACACTGGACATCAACTCTTGAAGTTGACCCATTGCGTCCTTGGCGCGCAGACAGAAGTTGTTGCCAACCCGGTGTTCACCGTTCTGAGACACCAGAAGTTCGTCAAACAGAAGTGCGAGACAGATGAAATTATAGATGGTACGGTATTCTTCCATTGCAAAATTGACATGAACGTGAATAGATGTGCGATATGATTCGTACACCGTAACACCGGGGCTGTTCAAATATGCAAACAAATAGCCGATAGCCTTTTCAGTCTGGGCCGGACCGAATGGCATACGGAATAGATATTCGATCGCCTCATCACCAGGGTTCTTGATGCGAAGTGAACCGTCCTTTGTAGTGGTCCAGTATTGCATCACTTCAATTGGGGGTTTGAGGATATTAGCCCCTTCGATCTCCATCTCAATGCCGTATGCGTCGGCATAATCCATTGCATTCTGTTGAATGGGCATGTGAACAGCAAGCTTATCCATAAGGTTCATCTTATGGGTGTACATTGTATCGCGCCTCCTCTAGCGCCTCTTGAAGATGCCGAGCTTCTGACAAAATCTTGAACTTAGCAAGGTCAGGACTGATCGACATCCCAATCTTACGACCGTGATATTCTAGAATGCAGTCTTCATGAATTTGATCATAGGAAAGAGCAAAATCTCGGTGCCAAGCACGGCTACTATATTCACCGTCCATCAGAACTTTCTTCACCTCTTCAACGCTGGGATAAATATTCTCCAGCATCTTGATAAACGGCCCAGAGAAACCGAAGTTGTCATGCGGTCCAGCACCAGGTGTCGAAAATACATAACCAAGTTGGCTGGATTTAAGCCCCTGTTGCCACTGCTTCTGTGGCTTACGATACCACCAACCGGCGTAATTCCCACCATTAACGTAACCGATCTTGTAGTTCTTATAATCCAACGCCGGATCATTGAGAGATACAGATTTGTATGCTCTGGAACTTTGCAGGCCAAGCACAAGAATGAAACCATCATTAGTCTTATCCACTGTCTTCACCGTGGCGGCTTTCTTATCATACATAACAACGGTGCCAGTAAACTTAGAATTCACTTCTTCCAGCATATCGAAGTCGGCCATTTCTACGCTGCCACTCCCTCCGGCAGATCTTCCAACCCAAGGTCAAAGTCGACAAGACCTTCAGGCCAATCAATGTCGTTCATGTCAATGATATGTTGAGCCATATCACCATAAAAGTCTTCAGCGAAGTCGCCGTTGAAAGCGTCTGCCATGGCGCACTGAATGGTGTTGTACACCCAGCGCATCAAAGGTTCACTATCGAGCCACTTATTCGATAGTACACGGTATTCCAGTCCATATGACTTGGGACGAAATGCCCCAGCCTTACCGTAAAGCTTACGCCGAGTCCCGTCCTTATCCCAAAGCAACGAATAAATACCGAGATAGTAATCAAGTTGTCGGGCCACCTTACAACAGAAGAGGAAATGATCTTTATCTTCAACGTCGGCTCCTTCGGTCCAACCGATATGGAGGTGACCGCTGGCAGTTCGGAAAGGCTCACCAGCGGGGTCCGGTCGGGGGTTTTGGCCCTGCGTCCAGCCGTTGTAGTCGGGGTTGCAACCCAATTCTTGGGCGCTCGTCGGCACTTCGAACCTAAAGTACTCAGCGTCGAAACGAGCGACGGGCTCGGCCACCACATTGTAGCCGGGAACCATCTCCGTCAGCGTTCTGCGGACGGAATGAATGTAACCGACGAACTCATCAACGGACGTCGCCGGGTCAATATTGAACTCCAGCGCAGTACCGTCGATCTGGACAGCCCCATGGGGAACCGGAAAAGGTTTCCACTTGGTACCCGGAATACGGGCTAGGCAGTCGTTGTCGGAGGCTGAAATGAATTCCCCGTTGTTCGGGTTCCTCATAAACAACTCGGGGTCTGCACCCACGAGTACTGGTAGTTTATGCACGCCAAATCTCCTAGATTGCGTACTGAGCTATTTCGAATTGTTCTTCGCTATTGTAACACTCTTCGCACATATAAGGAGTATGATAACCGATGTAGGGTCCGACGATCTGGACAAAATCATTCCAGTGTTGGCCGTTAGCGTTGCAGAACATACAACCTTCCTCAACCATGGCGTCGAACTCTTTCTTGATCACGATCCGACCGTACTTATCCTTGTACGGCTGGCGAAATTTATCCGACTTCGGCCGTTTGTCGAACGGCATAATCGTATCAGAAAAAGAAGCCTGGAACCCGTTCGTGAGATGGGTAATCTGTGTACCATGCCGCTTCTTCTTCCCAAGGTGAAAAGGGCCTGAGTAGGAGGCAGTCCAAGTCCTCCCTTCGATCTTCCGTTGAACCGGTGTCTCGATCTTCTTCGACGGAAGGTTCGGGATGGTGAAAGTATACAACATGTCAGACGGCGGCTGGAAGTACTGCGGTTTGCCGTCGTCGCCCTTCTGGATGGCCTTCTTACGTCTATTGAGGACATACTCAAGCATCTCCGGTTCAGACGCCCAGACAAGCGTTGTACGATCACTGCTGTACGTGTACCACAGCGGCCGCTTGCCGTTACGGATCATGTTCAACGTATGATCACGTTTATCAAAATAGACCAGAGCCCAAGCGCCCGACATCAACTTGAGTGTTTCGTCGATGCCCTTCTCTTCGATAGTGGCGAAGATGGCTTGGCTGTCGGTCCCGTATAGGTCAGCACCGGTCAGATCCTTGATGCAGAACTTATCGAGAGTACCGTTATGCGCCCCCATAACATTCGGGAATATAAATGGGTGGGCGTTGGCTTCTGTCTTCTCACCGAGAGTGGCAAAGCGGTTATGACCCATGAGGACCTTTTGAGGATGAGCTATAGCCATAGCCTTCTCGAAGTCCTCTTCCCCGAAGAGCTTAAACGGATGACCAATACGCTTGGCCAACATAAACTCTTCAGTACCACGTCCGACGAACCCTGCACCAGTGCTGTGTGAGCCACGAACGACATCAACGAGCAATAGTTCTTGAAAAACGTCCTTCCAACTGCCTGAGCAGTCGCCACAAACGCCGACTAGACCACACACTTAACGCGCACCTCTTCGAGATAATGAACCACCATGTCCAGACAGAACGTGGCGAATTCACTGTTGGGAACATATTCCGGATGCCCCTGAATGCACAGGCTGCCGGTGCTCGGGTACCAGACGATCTCGGTGTCTTTGTGATCGTCAGGATAGAACACGCCGCCGTTGGCGTTCCAGGTGTCCGGATCGGCATACTTCTTGGTGGCACAGTCCGCCGTGGCCAAGACCTTACTGGTTTTCAGGTTGGGGCGCATCATCTGGTGATGCGTTGAAGTAACGTAGATTGTCTGGCCCGTCGCCAGCACCGTCATGTTGTGGGAACGACCGTGATTGTTAACGTCTTGCCACAGTGTCCCACCGTTGAGAACATTCAACATTTGAGCACCCTTGCAGATGCCTAGGAGCAGCTTGGAGCCGCCCTTGAACCTGTAGTACAGGTCCATCTCCATCCGATCACGGCGGCTGGGTTGCTCGGGGATGCCACGTTGGATTGGATGTTCACCGTACAGGATGGTACCCAAGTCGGCACCACCATTGAAGATGATCACGTCGGCGTTCTCAACGGACGTTTCTTGGCTGCCGGCCATGGTGAACAGGTTGGCCATGCCTTGGTCGGCTCCTTCATTCTCTAGAAAGGAGTGAAACTTAGTTCCATTCAGGATCCGGCTCGTCATCGAAGTCATCGATGTCTGGTTGTTCTTCAAGTTCATTGGGGATGGGCTCCTCGTCGTGAATTGGTTGTTGAAGTTGTGCATTAAACTGAGGCATTGGTTGTGGCCAAATATTAGGATTAAATTGTCCTGCGGGAAATTGATACAGAAACGGTACAGGTTTCTTCTTCGGGGCCGTCTTCGAAAGCGGCATCGGTTCAGGAGCTTCGAGCTTCTGCACCGGCATGGTATAGAAAGCTGCGATCTCATCGTCCGTCATCGCCTTCAATTTAATGTAGTCTTTACAGACACCCCAAATACAGTTGGTAGGCCGACTGTCTTCAGGGGCAATCTTGAAGGACTTAGAAAGCCCAACCATGTTACCTTGAAGAATGTTAGACCAGTTTGACGACGGATCGAGCCAGAAATGTGCAGTTCGCCAATGATCAAAGGAACGATGTGTACCAATGATACAAGCACAACCATTATAGCCACGAGATGAACCATACGAATATGTAAGAAGAAACGCAAGAACTGGATCAAACCCTTTCTCACAACGTTCGCCCCAAGGCTCTAGAATGAACCGATGTTCAATCGTAACTCTGGTGGCGATGCAGAAGTTCATCAGGACGTTACCAGGCCAGCGGTCAAGGTTCAGACAACGAAGGAAATACTTGTTACCTAGGCGTTCCAATCGGATTAGATCAGACACAGAGCGGAAAGGGCCCCTAATGAGCATACGAATATACTCAAGAGACAATTCGTCAGAATATGGAACAGCAGTGATAAGTTCATCAAAGCCAGGTCCATCATAACACAGATTAGCATGACATACATGGTTATTGTGTGCGATGACCTTCTTTTCATCAATCGACCAGGCAAACCAAGAAGACGGGGAAGCTGCACAAAGACTAGGGTAAGACTTAAAGAACTCGGGAAGGTTCGCTTTCACGACACCGTCCGGAAGTAGACTCAGGGGATTTTTAGCTGCCAACCTCAGTGGCCTTCTCTGTCGGAATGTTGACGTACACTCTTACAACAAAGGTAAAGAAGTATTATATATGATGTATTATATATGTATATCCTATATATAAGTACTATATATAGGGACCCCTTAGAGGTATTATAACATGAAAATATAATATGTCAATGTCATTCACGAAATAGGGGTGACAACCTGGGTTAAATTGCCACCCCTAGTAGTTTTTGCCCGCGGACTTAGGCGGCCACCTCGGCTTTCGCGGCGATCTTGACGCCGTTGATGTCGGTGACGCGATCATGCTTGGTGTTCATCACCGGCGACCAGCTGCCGGGGGTGTCGTCGCGCAGGAAGAACGACTGCTTGCCGCCGCGAGGCGTGCCGGTGCCGATCAGGAAGAAGTCGGCCTTGTCGAGCGCCGCCATGATCTTCGGGCTTCCGGTCTGACCGCTGTTCAGGGTCAGGAAGGTGAACTTCGGGTTGATCGTCTCGCCGCCGAAGACCTGCATGTCCGGAACGGTCTTGACGCACGCCTCGATGTCGGCGACCAGCTCGTCGTCCGACAGTTGGTTCACGTTCTTGAACCCGCTGATGATCGCCGCACCGCAGCACAGGGGCCACAGTTGCCGGCGCATGTCGCTCGGATAGCTCGCTTGCCCGAAGGTTTGCTTGAAGGCTTTCAAAGCCATATTGGTAGTCCTCTTCCGTGGTTTTGACCAAGATTTATACCCCCTTGGCCTTGGGGATGGTATGTAAGGGTCATGACACATGCCAATCTCCTTAAATGGTGGTGGGCCGGGATGGATTCGAACCAATCGTACCCCGAAGAGACCAGATTTACAGTCTGGCGCATTTAACCACTTTGCTACCGGCCCAGAAAGGTTAAGCTACCTCAGGAACGCCGTCAGCCGGCGGTGCTTCCAGCTCGATCTCATGGAATGTGGCGGGAAAGACGATGGACCATTCGATCTTCTCATCTTCCCGAGCACGCAGCATCATCTGCGCCTGCATCTTCTGCTTCTCGCGGAGGGCCATCGCCATCTTAAGCGACAGAAGATTGTTGTGGCCTTGGTGGCGAATAAAGTGCTTGTTGAGGATGATGTCCTTCATCAACTCATGCCACTGCTTCCGCCAGAAGCGCACCCACGCGACATGCTTGTCACGCAGCCAGCGTTGCTCGGGGGTCAGCTTTGCCAAATAGGCTGCCCGACGTTCGACCCGCTTTTTGTGCCGGCGGGTTCGTTCGACAATCTCTTCCTCGGTCATAAGACCCCTTATTTGCTTGGTGGTGCTGAGTCAGCTGGGTGAATTTGACGCTGCAACCAGCTATCTAGAGCTTGCTCAGCGAGGTTGGCCGTCTTGGTATGAAGCATTTGCTCACCAAATTCACTTGCGGTGATAGCGAGTATGGTCTCTTGAGACGGGCACAAAGCGGCCGTGAGCCACATAAAGCTCGCCAAGACCACTAATGCTGGGCACCATCGACGCATCTTCTTGATTGCTAAGAGCTTTGCTGTCTTTTCCTCATTACTGTGCCATCCCTCTATTTCTCTATACATAAACAACGATACACAAAAATAGGTCCCGCTAGTGACCAAGATCAGAGTACCGATGAAGATCAAGCATCCCGCAAAGTTCGGAAGGATGCCGCTCAAATAAATGAGCCATGAGACTTGATTCATGGGACTATGCCCCCACACAGATTGTTGATGATGTGCGGGCCTTTCACCCGCTTGGAGATGTCTTTACTGGTGCATCTCTAAACCTGCCGGCCGGGCTCGGTTACGCGGCGACTTTCACCCCAGCGGGCAACTGCCAGCCGCGATACTTCGCTACCTGTTCGATCTCGAAGCGACGAATGTAGTTGCCGCCGATGGAGATACGGTCATCCTGGATGTGAGCGAGCTTCTTGCCCATACCAGTGTTGAAGTAGATCGGCGGACAGTCTTCACCCGACCAAGCCTTACTGGCATAGAGCCAGAGCTTCTCGAAGTCCGTCGGACCCATGTAGAACATGATGCCGTCGCCGTCGGCGTTCTTCAGCTTCCGCTTGATCTTCGTGGGACCGAGCGACATATGGGTGCCGACAGACCAGCCAGCCGGAACCATGGCGTACGTGTAGCCGCCATTGGCTGCGATGGGCGCAGGCTTGCCAAGGCCGACGATAACCTCGCCTTCACCCCCTCCGTCGCCGCCTTGAGCGGGCAACGGTTGGTGATCGGGGTGATTTCCCAACAGTAAGTTCATCTGATCGATGTTGAACAGATCGATCTGCTCGTTGACCAGGAGCGCCTTGGCGTCTTTGTGAGCGATGAAGTCCACCAGCTTCGCCTGGGTGAAGAAAGCGTCCGCGCCGTCAATGACGATGAGGGGCTTATCACCTGCGGCGCGGATGGTCTGGATGGTCTGTGTCGTCTCGTCGACGGTCAGTTCACCCAGAACGGAGTTGTCGAGCACCAGCCCACTGGCCAGCGTATAGAGTACCTGATTAACCATAGCAGTATTGTCCTTCATGTAATCCTCCCGCTTGATACACGCCCCCAGACATGCGGGATAAATGCCTAGGCGTGTCTCTTTGAGAGCTAGTTCTCACCAGCCCATACAGCGTGAAAGAATGGCTCACAGGCGATCATTCCGTTCTCGGACGTTCTGATCAAGCCAGCGATATGAGGCCACCAGCGATAAACAACGTGGTCTGTACATTTACAGGGACACGGTTCATCAACTCTTTCACGATAGTCATCTTCATCATAAAGGAGACGACCTTTGTAGTAATATTTCATAGTTCATCTCCTTCGAATATGGAGGCCAGTTTTACGACATAGCCAAGGTCGGCCATCAGTTGTCGGATGGACTTCAACACCAGGTGGTAGGACTCGAACCTACCAAAGAGCCCGGACCTGGTGCACCTGGCTTATGCAGCCTCAGCGGCGACTGGCTCGGCCGCGGCCGTGTTGAACTTCTCGGCCAGGGCCTTGACGCCGTTGGCGAGATATTCATCGACCTGCGCCGGAGTCGCGACGTTGATCTCGGTCGCGTGGCCGTTGTGCGTGGCCCACCACAGATGGTCCTGCAGCCACTTCCGAGTGCCGAAGTGGTGCATGTCGACGATGCGCTCGCCGATGTCGCGTCCTTCAGGGTTGAAGGTCATGACAGAGATGTAGAGATTCTGGGGATTGCCGTTCGTGGCCGTAGGGGCCGGAGCCGCCGGTTGCTGCGTGTCGGCGGTCGTCGTCGTCTTTGACTTGCTGGTCATTGTTCTCACAGATTATGAGGGGTTTCGTTGATTGGCACACCGAACAGCATTGTCGGTGGCATTAGAGAGCAAGTCAGTTGCGATTAAGGTCCATGGGATGTCGCCCCCCCGATTAAGGAAGCAATATTTCCTTTCCCCTGCTCGAACTGAGCAAAATTAGCTATTCAGATAGGCTAACAAATCCTCTTCACTATCCCATCTCGTATAGGGAAGAGCCTTAATGACGTTGTTCAAATACTTACCAACGGACGATGACATCCGTAGGTTCATGTAGTTCTCGTGGTCACAGCCCGCGTAACTATACAGTCCACCGTTATTAAAACGGACACAAAGAATATTCTGTCCGTCTCGATGATATAGTTGTTGGACGTTAGAGCTTTCGATTTGCTCCCACTCAATCTGATCAACGTTTGACATTTGTAGTTCCTTCTCTAGTTGGACATAATACACCTCCTTTGTACAAGAGAGCACACAAATCATGGGTTCGGTTCCACTACGCATGCAACCTAGGGCCACTCTTTTTCAAATGGTCTACTATTGTCATGCACGCCGAGTCACGAATGACAGGACGTTTGTGTGCTCATTTCTACAAAGAAAGCCTTTTATAGCCATGCTCAGGGCTATCGCCGTGCGGATAGGCTTTATCAGTGCCGCCGGACGGCAATTAGATATGGAAGAGACCCCTACTCATCCCCTACTCAGGCAGTTTACACCAGATCGGCCACAATCGCGGGGGCGTTGCAATCGTGGCAATCTTCGACATGCCTAGGTCGCATGCAGCGGTCAACGTAGGGGGAAGATAGACCGCCGCATATTATTAGCCGCCACCCTTACCCCTTTTTGATTTCTTGACAATCGAATGGTTGTAAGTGATCGGCTTGATAGTTTCAGCCAAGTTAACGCCCGCCGGCTGAATTGTTGCACGCACACGAAATGCTCGACCGCCCTCACGGACGTCAGCATCGTAGGTACGTTTGCCCATATTCATAAGCATTGTAACTCACCCCTTCCCCAGCAACCTTTGTGGTTGACGAGACTGACAATCACTTGCTGTCAGCCTGGTGAACGACAAATAAATGAACAACTGCGGGAGACCCGGATGAGCCTCCCGCAGCGTCAGTTCAGGTTTAAGCGCCCTTCGGCATCGGAGCCGTCGCGACTTCGAGCGACTTCTCCTTTGCGTCGAGGAACGATTGACTTTCGGCCAGCTGCTTGCGAGCCGCGGCGACATCGGCAGTCTCGTCCGAGAAGGTCTCGAACTTGGCCGCTTGAGCCTTGATCGCGTCGAAGATCTCATCCATCTTGTCGAGATGGATGCCCGAATAGAACGGCTTTTTCGGGTCGATCGGACCTTGCACCTTACCGTCGACGATCAACGTGTTGTCGATCGAAGACTTGTAAGCCTTGAGCGCCCGCTCGATCTGACCGACGAAGCCACCCTTGAATTGCGGCTTCAGAACGATCTGTTCGGCGAACTCGGGGATGTCGCGGAACGACGTGCGACTGGCCGTCAGGATGTCCCAGGGGATCGGATGGCCGTTGATCGTGCCCGAAAGCTTGATCACGTCGCCAGACAGTTCCATGGGGCTGAACCGACGCATCCAAGCGATGAGCCCTTGGCGTCGATAGCCGGTCTTGTCGTCTACGATGTCGATGAGCAAGCGACGCATCAGAGAGGTGTCGCCGTGCTTCTGGGCTTGCAACATGCACTGAACCGCGTTGGCGTGGATCGCCGTGTCGAGCTTCATCAGAGGTGAACGGATATTCACGTCCTGGTCGAGCTTGATCACGTCCTTGCCGAGCAATTCGGGCAGAACACCGTCCGACGACATGACAAGCGCAAGGCTCGCCACAACGGCGGACATTCCCGTAACGTCAATGTGTTTGGAGGACATTGTAGAGGTTCCCTTTAGGTTCCAATTTCCAGCGTCAGTGCTGGATGAAGCTGCTACCAATTGAGGGTGAACCTCACGCCGCAACCGTCTGTTGACGATTACGCTTGATGACCTGGCTGACCAGATGACCGTCTTGTGCGGTGAAGGGTTGAAGCGGGTGTGTCCGCACAAAACCACCGCGAAGTGGCATTGGCAGACTGGCCCGAAAGAAGTCCGCAACCGATTGAGACACAAACGGACCGAAGTTAAGAACCTGGTCGTCTGGGCTGTCACGATAGCGAACGATGTAAGATGTCGGCTTCATTGGAACAGCCAACAGAACGGCGAACACCCGCATAGAACGATTGTCCATATGCAGGCATTAACCACGAATTTTAGACCATTGATGATTGTTTGCATTAGCTGAACTACCTTTCCAGGTAGCAGCTTGATGCAGCACTGACGCTGCATTGCCCGCCAGTGAACCACACCCGTTAGTGTGGTCCCATCAAGCGGGCAGTAAGGTCGCGCTTCAATTTCATGCTCGAAGTTTGACCACATTGCGAGGCGGGCACGCTTGCTAGGCGCACGTTCCTCGCTCATGGCGAGACATGAAGTTTGCTTCCCCTAAAGTCAGATTTCTACGCCTCCTCTGGGCGACACTGACTTGAGGCGGGAAGTCCCTCAAGACGGAATATGGCATTTGCCACGTTACCGTTACAGACATCTGAGACGATCAGGCGTTTTGGAGCTAATCATTGTCAATCCCAATGCTTGCGAGGAACGCCATTGCTGGCGTGTGCGCGTAAGGTATCAGGGGATGACGATTAACCGTCGTTTCTGATCACAGATTGCGACTGACTTGCTGTCAGTTGCTGTCTGGCGACATTGCACGCATTTAGCGGCCTGTCTGGTAGGCTTGCCCCAAAGTACGCTAAGGGGGCTGAAAACTGGCGACACACTACCGCGACTGACATTGAAGTGTCAAGCCTGGTAGTGTGTCTATTATGCCACTAGTCATCTGACCTAGGCGCACGAGGCGACTTAGGATCAGACACACCCGAGCCTAGTTTGGGCGCAGATTGATCCCAGTCACCCGACGTAGGGCGACCGCTGAATCTGGCCAAACCGTGGCCCTTCGGCACGCTTGAGGCGTGGAAGGGAATGTGCGCCCTTGGCGGCATGGCTTTAGTCCACACCGACCTGATTGCGCCCTTACTCGCAACCATAGGCGGATTACGATCATGTGCTAACAGGGCCAGCGCGAGTTTGCGCTTTGCTGTTCGCTTCTGTCTAGCGTTCCTCATCTTCATACGCCTCCGTGATCTCGGGTAGCGCCCAATTGGCGAGCGCCCATCCGAGGTCATAGATGCACAGGAACAGATGAAGTCTAATCCATGCGATCATGGTGCAAGCATCTCCCTTCACACGCGCAGACGTGCTACTAGTGGCAAGCGGGATTGCACCTGGTGGGCCTTCCCGCGTCATGCCCTATATGGGCTGACCAAATGACCTTACACCAGGCATGGTAACGGTGCAAGTAACATATTCGTGATCACTTACGTGATATGTACTTGGTATGTTCTTATCATGTACTTGTTCTGTTCTCATTCTGTTACAATGGTGCTGGTACTCGCGGTAACGCAACCGAGGGGTGGGTATGGGGGGCACCATAGGTTGCATCGGCCCTCACACGTAACTTGGGTAACCTCTTTTGTTTTATAAAAATATCAACTTTTTGGCGGGAATGTACGTACGATTATACTTGACATGGGTCGGGGGAAATAGTATAATAGGTTATAGAGAGAAGACACAAATAAGGTCTATAAAGAAGTTAACATTAATTGTTAATCATTAAATGATAACATGATTTACAGTTACAAATAAAACATATTAGACTTCGTATGTTCAAGATTTACAGTTACAAATAAGTACATTAG